>Ga0272443_10001889_pt1 | contig 28465 bp, 23 predicted proteins | sample SSMAcet12_FD_193581 | JGI IMG/M metagenome (GOLD analysis project Ga0272443, IMG submission 193581) | Marine sediment archaeal communities from Little Sippewissett salt marsh, Falmouth, MA, United States - SSM-Acet-12 | ecosystem: Environmental > Aquatic > Marine > Wetlands > Sediment ... | reverse complement strand
GCCGTTGTCATCCGCGTCGATCCCCGTGAAGACGTATCCGTCGCTCACCGGGTCCCCTGCGACCCCGAAGGTGGTGGGCAGGGTGGCGCCGTCGTCCCAGGCGTCCATGACCCCGAGGTAGGTGTTCGCGAAAACGGAGTCCACGGTGCCTGCTTCATCCCCGTTCATGAGGTCGTACAGTACATCCTGGCTGGATAGGAACAGGCGGCCGCCGTCTTCCAGGTACTCAGCCAGGTTGGCCTGGTCATTCAGAGTCAGGGTGAGGGGGGCGGCAGAGTCCCCGTTGTAGGACTCGCCGGTGGCCCAGATGACCACAACGTATTCCTGCAGGGTAGCCAGATCGGGCCCCTCTCCCAAGACTCCCGTGACCCGGTAGACGTCGTAGTCAACGCCGAGGGCGTCGAGGTCGGCCGTGTAGACCTGGTCGACGTCAGGGTCATCCATGACATCGCCCCCCCGATTGTTCATCCCGTTGTCGTCGTCAACGAAAAGGATGTCGGCACTCCCGCCGCCGCCGTCCCCGTCCCAGCAGGCGGATAGGAGGAACGCGGAAAGGGGAAGGCACAGGACGAGAAATAAAAGGATCGATTTTTTCTTCATGAGGGCTCCTTTCCTTGAAAGGGAAACCGCCTCCGGGAAGAGGCGGACCGAAACTGAAATACCGGCCTGTTTCCTCATCCCTGCCGGATCAACAGGGTAAATTCTAGATTACCCTGGATTCGGAAGCAAGAAAGAACCTGGAAATTGAGGATTGAGAAGAGATGATTGAGAATTGAGGATTGAGAATTGAGAATAAAGTGCACTTGTGCACTTGTGTAATGGTGCACAAAGAGCTTTTTCCCTTTGGACGTTGAACATTGGACGCTGGACCTTGATCTTCTCTGGACCGTTCCTTCGTTAAACGTTAAACGGCATTTTTTATCGGCGGGTTTTGCCGTAAATATTGCTTCTGTGACCCATCATCAGGACCAGTACAAGGATCTTTTCATCCATGATCTCGCAGATGAGGCGATAGGCCCCCACCCTGTACTTCCAGCGGCCAGCCAGATTCTTTCTCAAGGGGCCACCAAAGCGGCGTGAGTCTTCGTCTGTGGCGATCTTTTCACGGAGGTAGCGGAGGATTTCGGATCTGACAGGAGGGTCGAGTTTTTGGAGCTGTTTTCTGGCGGTTTCGGTTACCTCAATCCTCCAGGCCAAGTTCGCGCTCCAGTTCCTCGAGGGTGTACGTCTTTTCCGTTCCGTCCTCAACACGACTCAGAATCTCGTCGGAAAGGTATGCGGCTTCCAGGTCGTCGAGGTGCTCGAGGATCGCTTCCCGGGCGTAGAACGATTTTGAACGGCCCGTGCGATTGGCCAGGGCTTCAAGGCGGCGTTCAATTTCTTTCGGTAAACGGAGCGCAAGCATGAGTAATGATCCTCCTTTGCTATACATGTATAATACACATGGGTAGGGCATAAAACAATTGAGAATTGGGAAATTCAGTGCACAGGTGCACAGGTGCAATAGTGCATACTTTCCACCCCCTCGCCAAGCTCAGGGCCTCCGGCTTCCACCTTCCACCTTCCACTTGTCACGAAAGGATTGAGAATTGAGCCTTCGACCATTCGACCATTCGACAAGCTCATGGCAGGCAGGCTCATGGCAGGCAAGCTCAGGCCAGGGAGTTGAGGAATGGAGTGCACAAGTGCACATGTGCACCAGTGCACTAGAGATCTTCCCGTTGGACCTCGGTTGACCCCTCTGACCTCTGAACCCTGAACTCGCTTCGCTCGTTAAACGGTGACTGGCTCCCAATCACCAGTCACCGAATTTAATCCCATCACCAATGGCCCAGGTTTTTTAGAATAAGTCAGCGAAAGCAAATTCCCCATTCAGGACGCTTTCTCCAAACGGTCGGCGATCCAGAGCTTGATTATTGACTGGCGGGGCACTCCCAGTCGCCTGGCTTCCCGGTCAAGAGCCTGGATCATCCAGACGGGGAAATCGACGTTAACCCGTTTTTGCTCCTGCTCCGGGCGTCGCGCTTTTTCAAGATCCAGATATTCAATTATGTTTTGGCCTTCGGCGAATTTTTTATCGAAATCAGCGGCTTTGGTTTTCATAAAGCTCAACCTCCTCAGGTCGTGAACGCCGGAAAGAGATGATCCGGACGGCCTCAGTTCTGTATGTGATCACCCCGGACCAATATTTGCCTGCAATTTTACCGATCACCAGGAAGCGAGGCTCGTCGCTCGTCCTGGCCGGGATCTCCAGCCGGTCCGGATCGGAACAGAGGTCCCGTGCTTCCTCGAAATCGATCCCGTGTTTGGATTTGTTTGCGGCACTTTTTCTGGGCTCGAATTGGAACTTCATGTATAAAATTTATACTTAAATGGTATAAATTTGTCAATATAAAGGACAATCCACTATTTCTGAAACCCTGGGATTGGGCGCAGCATTCAAAGCCAATCCGGAAGATGGGGCAGGGGATAAAAACCGAGGTCCAACGTCCAACGGGAAAAGAACGTCCAACGGGAAAAAGTTCTTTGTGCACCAGTGCACATGTGCACAAGTGCACTTAATTCTCAATCCTCAATTCTCAATTTTCTCAGGATTTCCTCCGCGATTGCCAGACACGACGTCAGCCCGGGCGAATCGATGCCGAAGAGGTTCACGATGCCCGGCACCCCGTGTTCTTTTGGTCCCTGTATGAGCCAGTCCACGGCGCCGGTGTCCTGGGGCCCCCTCAGCCTCGCACGGATGCCCGAGTACCCCGGGACCAGGGATCCGGAGGGCAGGTCCGGCCAGAATTTCCTGACAGCCTCGTAGAAGGCTTCCACCCTGCTTTCGTCAACGGTGTAATCGATCTGGGACACCCACTCGGCATCGGGACCGAACTTCGCCTGGCCGGCCAGGTCGATGGTCAGGTGGATCCCGAGGCTCACCCTTTCCGGGACGGTGTAGACCAGCCTCGAAAAAGGATGGGATCCGGGATAGGAGAAATAGGTCCCCTTGGCCATGTAGGTCGTCGGGATGAGGGCCTCCGGGAAGCCGTCTATGGAACGGGCGGCCTTTTCGGCGCCGGCTCCGGCGCAGTTGATGACCGTGCGGCAAAGGGCTGTCATGGGCTCGCGCCCTCCGATCTCGAGGACGATCCCCCCGTCGGCCGCCCGCCCCCTTTCAACGGGAGATTCAAGGGCGAGAATGGCCCCCTGGTCTTCGGAATCCTTCAGGAGGGCCTCTAAAAGCCCGTGGCTGTCGATGATCCCTGTCCGGGGGGAAAACATGGAGGCCTGGACGTCGATGGCGGGTTCCAGCGCAAGGGTCTCGGACCGGTCGAGCATTTTAAATTCAAGGACTCCGTTGATCCGGGCCTGCCGTTCCAGGTCTTTCAGTCTTGAAAGATCGGCCCCGGTTTTGGCCGCGATGAGCTTGCCGATCTTCCGGTGCCCGATCTTTTTTTCCTCGCAGTACCGGTAAAGCTCGACCCCCCCGGCGACGCTCAAGGCCGCCTTCATGCTTCCGGTCGGGTAGTACATGCCGGCGTGGATGACCTCGCTGTTCCTCGACGAGGCGTGGTTGCCGATCCCCTCCGTCTTCTCGAGGATCACGACCTCCCGCCCGGCAGAGGACATGGCGCGGGCCACCGCCAGCCCGATCACCCCGGCCCCTATGACGACGCAGTCCAGTTTTTCCAAAAAAGCTCCGGTAAGGCGAAAAAGGCGTCCAACGTCCAACGTTCAACGAAAAGACGGGGGACGTTCAAAGACCCACGAAGATTCTTCTTCTTTTCTGTTTTCCTGGTATTTCTCCGTCGGCCCTCGACTCGAAACTGACCTTTTACCAGCCCGTCCGTCCTTTATCAATCGCCTTTTAAACGCTGTGCAACCCAGAAAACAGTTAACGCAAAGGACGCCAAGGCGGCTCTCTGGGAGGCCGCACGGTTCGCGAAGGCACGCAAAGGGAAGGCAAAGGTAGATAAGGTTTTTGTTCTTCCTCTGCGACCCTCTGCGGGTGAGCCTCAAGCGGGCATTCTTAGCGACCCTCTGCGTTAAAGTTTCCGGTTCAATAGCCTGGAACGCAAAGGACACCAAGGCGGCTCGCTAGGAGGCCGCCCGTTTCGCAGAGAACCGCAAAGAAAAAAAGTGGATTAAAAGTTTTTAACAATTCGTTTTATTCCATCCCGCAACCGACGGACGTTGAAATTAATCAGCAAACCGAGCCTGGTTTTACTTATTTTAAGGTATGTTAGAAGTTGCGCTTCATGAAGAGGAGTTATTCTTTCGGTTGCTTTTAATTCAACCAGAATACAGTTTTGGACTATCAAATCCACCCGGTATCCCAGAGGAATGTCTATATCACCATAGTGGACTGGTAATTCGACCTGAGAGGAAGAATCCAAGCCCATTTTATCGAGTTCATAAATTAAGCAAGCTTCGTATGTTTTTTCCAGGAGTCCAGGGCCAAGATTAGAGTGGACAGTTAGGGCGGCCTGAAGAACTTTATTGCTGAAATGATTGAGCTGTTCTCTCGTGTAATGTTGCTTCTCATTCATGGTATCCAGGGACGTGCAATTTACTTACCAAAAACCCTTTTCCTGTTGCAGGATTCGGGTTTTCTTCGCGGCCCTCTGCGTTAAAGCTCCTGGCTCAAAAGCAGGGAACGCAAAGGACGCAGAGGCGGCTCGCTGGAAGGCCGCCCGGTTCGCGAAGGAACGCAAAGGAAAACTGTTAATCTTGGATCTTGGTTTTCTTTGCGGCCCTCTGCGGGAGCGCCCTGAGCGGGCACCCTTCGCGCCCTCTGCGTTAAACCTCCTGGCTCAAAAGCAGGGAACGCAAAGGACGCAGAGGCGGCTCTCTGGGAGGCCGCCCGTTTCGCGAAGGAACCGCAAAGGAAAACTGTTAATCTTGGATCTTGGTTTTCTTTGCGGCCCTCTGCGAGAGCGCCCTGAGCGGGCACCCTTAGCGGCCCTCTGCGTTAAATCTGTTGGTTTTTGGATCTTTATGCAGAAAGGGAGAAGGTGTTTACCTATTTAACCTTTAAGGTAAAATTAAATTATGCTCAAAACTTTCAATGATACCGTCATCGAAGTTATCCGCGGCGACATCGCCAACCAGCCCGATATGGACACCGTTGTGAACGCCGCCAACGCCCAGCTCCGGCCGGGCGGGGGAGTTGCCGGGGCTCTCCACAGGGCGGCAGGCCCCGGGCTTGACCAGGAGTGCCGCGCCCTGGCACCGATCCGGCCTGGCCAGGCGGTGATCACGGGGGCCCACAACCTGCCCAACCGGCATGTCATCCACTGTCTGGGGCCGGTCTACGGGGTGGACCGTCCCGAAGGAAAACTCCTGGCCGACTGCTACCGCAGCGCCCTCCGTCTGGCAGACGGGCGGAAGGTCGATTCCATCGCTTTCCCGTCCCTTTCCACCGGGGTCTTCGGATATCCCGTCCGGGAGGCCGCACGGGTGGCCATGAAGGCCGTGCGGGAAGTCCTCCCCGAACTGGAGAACATCCGCCTGATAAGGTTCGTGCTGTTCAGCGAAGGGGACCGGGAAGTGTACGAAGGGGAAGGGGGAAAGAACGTTTAACGAAGAAAAATAGTCCAGAGTCCAGAGACCAGAGTCCAGAGGGGTAAAACGAGGTCCAAGGTCCAACGGGAAAAAGCTCTTTGTGCACCGGTGCACATGTGCACCAGTGCACTAGAATCCCTCCCACTTTCCACTTTTCACTTTCTCCCTTTTCCTTTACAAGAACATGCCTCCATGCTAAATTTTGACTAGGAAAAAGCGTAAAGTGCGGATTAACGGTTACGGATGAAAGGAACACTTAGAACGGTTCCTGAAAGGTCGTGCCTGAATTTCGTGCCTGTTTCCCGTTTCCCGTATGGGAAGCGGCGGTGTTCGGGCTGCGGCGTTGGGGTCAGGGGACAGGTGTATACTCATGCGGCTTAAACGTGTCGAAATACAGGGGTTTAAATCCTTCCCGGAAAAGACCGTCTTCAAGTTCCAGGAAGACGGCCTGACCGGTGTCGTGGGTCCCAACGGCTGCGGGAAGAGCAATATCGTGGATGCCGTGCGATGGACCCTCGGGGAACAGAGCGCCAAACTCCTGCGCGGCCAGGCGATGGATGACGTAATCTTCAACGGCAGCGACCGGCGCAAGCCGGCCGGATTGGCCGAGGTTACCCTGGTTTTCGAAAATGACGGCAGCCTCGAAAACCAGTGGAGGGACTATCACGAGATCTCCGTGAGCCGGAGGCTGTTCCGGACCGGGGAGAGCGAGTACCTCATCAACGGGGTCGAGTGTCGGCTCAGGGATGTCCGGGAACTCATTGCCGATGCCGGGGGAAGCAGCCGCGGATATTCCATCGTGGAACAGGGAAGGATCTCCCTTCTCGTGAATTCGAAACCCGAGGAGAAAAGGGCCCTGATCGAAGAGGCCGCGGGAGTCCTGAAATACCGGATGCGGAGGGTCGAAGCCGAGAGGAAGCTCGAAAGGACCCGGCAGAACCTTCTGAGGATCGGGGATATCCTGCGGGAGGTCCGGCGCCAGCTCGATTCCATGAAGAGGTCCGCCGCCAAGGCCAGAAGGTACCGGGCCATGCGGGATGAGCTCGACGGGATCGTCCTCAGGGCCCGGTTCGAGGAATACACGGCCAACATGGGGCTCCTGTCCGGCCTTGAGAAAGAAAAAGACTCGCTGGGCGAGGAGATCTCGGGTCTTCAGAGCCGTCTTCTGTCCCTGGATGCAAAGGAAACCCAGCTCCGGAGCGACCTGGCCGCCGGGGAAGAGGAGATCACGGCCGGTTTCGAGGAAGTCAGATCCATCGAAGGGGAGATTGCCCGCCTGGAAGGGGATATTTCCGTCAGGGAGGGAGCCATCCTGTCCCTGGAAGACCGGGTAAAAAGACTTTCCGGGGAGCGCGATCTTCTGGCTGAAAAGTCTGAATCGGAGGAAAAGGAACTTAAACAGCTGGAACTGGATCTCGTTGACATCGAGGAGGAGCACGAAGAGCGTCTTTCCCGGCTGAAAACACAGGAGGACCAGTTCTCCGGGCTGGAACAGGAATTAAGCCGGGCCCGCGAGGAGATGGAGAAGGCCAGGAGCGATCTTTTCTCCGTGGGAACCGAGCGGAACCGCCTGGAGATGATGGTCGAGAATTCAGGCCGCTCGAGGGAGGCCCTCGGGAAGAGAATGGAGGAAGCACAAGCCCGCCGGCGGATCCTCGAGGAAAAAATCCAGGCCGCAAGGCAGACGGTGCAGGAAAGGGAGGCCCAGAACGCCCAGGCCGTCGCCCAGTCGAGGGAGCTTTCCTCCAGGACCGGGAGCCTCAGGGAATCCCTTCGGGAAAAAAGGGAACAGCTCACGGGTTCGGAAAACCGTCTCGCGGCTCTTTCGGAAACGCAGGCGGAGGCCCGGGGCCTGTACAGGACCCTGGTTGCGCTGGAAGAGCGGATGGAAGGGCTTCCGGAAGGCGTTCGCAGCATCCTGGCCGGGGGGAAAGGCGAGAGCGGACAAAAAGGGATTCTCGGGGTTGTGGCCGACTACATGGAGGTCCCGAGGGAATACGAGAGGGCCGTCATGGCCGTACTGGGGGACCGCCTTGGACACGTGGTCGTGGATGATCCCGAGAGCGGTCGGCTGGCTGTTAATTACCTGAAGGAGAAAACGGCCGGACGGGGCAGTTTCATTCCCCGGAAACCAAGGGCCAACGGCGAGGGATCCCTCAGGGACGTCGCCGGCAACGGGATCATCGGCTCTCTTTCCAACCTCGTTTCCTTTTCCAGCGAGGTTAACGGCCTGGGTGATTTCCTCCTTGGAGGCGCCCTCGTTGTGGAAAACCTCGAGACCGCCTTGAGCCTCTGGAAAAGGAACGGCATCAGGGCCACCCTGGTAACCCTCGAAGGCGACGTCGTCGATCCGGCCGGCGTCGTTTCGGGAGGGACCCAGAACCTCGAGGAAACCCCTCTTGCCCGGAAAAGGAAACTGCGGGAACTGCAATCCCAATGCGAAAAGGCGGAAAAAGAGCTGGTAAAGGAGCGGGGGAAGAGGGATCTCCTCAAGGACCAGATAGCCGCCGTTTCCCGGGAGCTTGAGGACCTCGAGGAAAAAGGCCGGGAAGTGGAGAAGGCCCTTTTCGGCAGCGAGAGCAGCCTGGCCAGATCCACGGAGGATCTCGGGAACCTCGAGGAGGCCATCGCCGACCTGGATGCGGGGATCGCTTTTTCCGAAAGGGAAGCCGCGGACCTGGAGGGGACCGCGGCGGATGCCGGAACCAGGCTGGAAGAGCTGAATGCCAGGGAGGAAAAGTGCCGCGGTCAGATCGCGGTTCTTGATAAGACCCTGGCGGATCTCGCCACCAGGCTCGAAGTGCACAGGAAGGGGCTGGAGGGTTCCCGCCTGGAGGTCAACACCGTTCACTTGAGGAGGGTCAATTCCCAGCGCGCCATCGAGTCGGCCAGGGAACGGAACCGGGAATCCGGTGATCGTCGGACGAGGATCGAAGGGGAGATAAGGGAGGCCACCCTCGGCATCGACGAACATCGGGTCCAGATCGAAAAGGGACGGGAGACCATCAGGCTTTCCGTCGGGCGGCTGGAGGAGAGGAAAGAATCCCTTTCCGGGCTGCGCAGCCGGCAGGAGGAAGCCCGAAGGACGGCCGAGTCCCTGGCCCAGGAGGCGCGGCAGGTGCGGTCCGTCCTGGAAGAAAGGAGGGGAAGCCTGAGCGGGGTCCAGATCCGGATCCATGAACTGTGGGCGGAAAACCAGCATATCGGATCCAGGGTGGCGGAGGAGCACAGGAGGGACATCTCAACCCTGACTCCGGAGGAATTCGGTACCGAGGCCTTTGACCAGGAAGAGGCCGCCCAGCGGATCGATCTTCTCAGGGAGAGGATCTCCCGTCTTGGCGAGGTCAATCCTGGGGCCGTGGAAGAGTATGACGAACTGCAGGAGCGCTTCACTTCCTTAGACAGCCAGAAGAAGGACCTCGAGGAGGCCGTCGCCTCCCTTCAGCAGGCCATCCGGAAGATCAACCGGACCAGCAGGGAGAGGTTCCTGGCCACCTTCCAGGAAGTGGCTCACAACTTCACGGAACTCTTCCCCCGGCTTATCGAGGGTGGGAACGCCGAGATGCTCCTCCTGGACGAGTCCGACCCCCTGAACACGGGAGTGGACATCCAGGTGCGCCTGCCCGGGAAGCGCTTGAAGAACATGCAGCTCCTTTCCGGGGGGGAAAAGGCGATGGTCAGCCTGACCATGATCCTGTCCATGTTCCTGGTCAAGCCGAGTCCCGTCTGTATCCTTGATGAGGTGGACGCTCCCCTGGATGACGAGAACCTGGGCAACTTTGCCCAGATCATCCGGGAAATGTCGGATCGCTTCCAGTTCCTGATCATCACCCACAACAAGCTGACCATGGAAGCGGTGGATGTCCTCTACGGGATCACCATGAGGGAGCCTGGGGTGTCCCAGGTTGTCTCGGTCCGCTTGAGGGATGTGGCCTGATGTCCTTCAGGGAGATCCTGGGAGGGGTCGTCAGGGAAATTCCCGGTGGAATCGGGGCAATCCTGGTGGACGACGAGGGGGAGATGATCGACATCTTCACTACGGGCGATCATTTCGAGATGAAACTGGTTGGCGCCCATCAGGCCATTATCATGGAGGCTGTCAGGCGGATCCTCGATCCCCAAGGCCAGGAAGATTATTTGGCCGGTCTTTCCATTCGTTCGGAGAACTACCTCTTCCACGTGGCTCCCGTCCAGGAAGGCCTTTACGCCATCCTTCTCCAAAAGGCCGAAGGACTGCCCTCAGCGGGGATGAGGGCCTTGCGAAAGGCGATCCCTTCCATATCAGGCCTGATCTGAGTATCGCGTCCTGGCGACCCCATCGGGGACCGGAATAAGCGTCTGAGGGAAATCTGCGTCTTTTTGAGGTGATCATTTGGGAGATGAAAACATCTACAGGAAGGGTCTTGAAAAGTCCCGTGGAACCTTCTGGGGAAGGGTCAAATCGGTCCTGGGTTTCGGGCAGACCCTGGAAGCGGCTGACCTGGAGACTCTGGAGGAAATCCTCATCGGTTCGGATGTGGGGGTGATCTGTTCCGAAAAGATCATCCAGGAGCTGGAAAAGGCCATATCTTCCCTGCCTTCCCCGCCTGCCCAGGAACAACTGGCCCAGATGCTCCGGAAGCAGATCGCGGCCCTCCTCCCGGATTCCCGGGGGAATCAGGCCCTCGAAACGCGTCCTCCGGAAGGTTCCAGGCCCAGAGTGGTTCTCGTCGTCGGGGTCAACGGTTCCGGAAAAACCACGACTATCGGAAAGTTGGCCTCCCGGATGGCAAGGTCCGGGCAGAAGATCCTGGTCGCGGGTGCCGACACCTACCGTGCCGCGGCCATCGAACAGCTCAGGATCTGGGCCGAACGGGCCGGGGCGGACTTCGTGGGGGGCATCGAGGGAGGGGATCCGGCATCGGTGGTGCATGACGCCCTGACAACCGCCAAGGCAAAGGGAATGGATACGGTGATCATCGACACCGCCGGACGCCTCCACACGAAAGTCCCCCTCATGAAGGAACTTGAAAAGATCATCCGGGTCGCGGGAAAGGTGATGGGGGAGCCTCCAGGGGATGTTCTCCTCGTCCTGGATGCCACCACGGGCCAGAATGCCCTGGTTCAGGCGAAGGAGTTCTCCCGTGCCGCCGCCGTTTCCGGGATCATCCTGACGAAAATGGACGGGACGGCAAAGGGGGGGATCCTCATTCCCCTTTCCGGCGAACTGGGACTTCCCATTCTCTACGTGGGACTCGGGGAAGGCCTCGGCGACCTGGTTCCCTTCGAACGGGAGGAATTCGCGAAAGGGCTGGTAGGGTAAAGAACGTCCAACGTCCAATGTCTAACGTCTAACGGGAAAAACAGTCCAGAGTTGAGGGTCCAGAGTCCAGAGGGGTTAACCGAGGTCCAACGTCCAATGTCTAAGGTCTAACGGGAAAAACAGTCCAGAGTTGAGAGTCCAGAGAAGCAATTCAGAAAAGGAAAAAGGCCCGTCATGGGCCTTTATTGTCTGGTGGCGGTGCAGGGACTCGAACCCCGGACACTGCGGATATGAGCCGCATGCTCTAACCACCTGAGCTACACCGCCTTAGGGGCAAGGATAAGTAACCCGATTCACCGGAAAAGTCAACAAACTCGGGAAAATTATTGGCGCAGGAGGATGGGTTAAGTGTTTCCTGCAAGCGAAAAAGCCGGATGGACGGGAACCCTTCGACATTCACTTCGCCCTCCCGATCTGTTAGGGTTTCTCCGTTATGGTTGAACAAAAAAAGGAGATTAGAAAGAGGAAGCTTCTTGAGGGGATGGGTTGTCTCCTCTACATGATTGCCTTTGTCGCGATTGCGGCGGTTTTCATCGTCCGGTGCAACAGGGTTTTCTAGGATTTGTCCTTCTCTCTGCACTCTGAACCGACTCCTCTGAACTCTCAACCCTGAACTCTGAACCGGTATTCTCTGGACTCTGGTCTTCACTCTGGACTCTGGTCTTCACTCTGGACTCTGGTCTCTGGACTCTGGTCTTCAGAACCTCAGGGGTTCTGAGACCGCGTTTTCCCGCTGCCTTACCTTGTCGAAATAGATCCCCATGTATTCCTCGAGGGTTGGGATCTTCCCCAGGATAGCGGTAAGGGCCGCCACGAAGGAAGACCCGAGATAAACCCTGGATTTTTCCCCGAGCCTGTTGTCGAAATTCCTTGTGCTGGTGGAAAAGACCGTGGCGCCGGTGGCCACCTGAGCCTGGTTTCCCATACAGAGACTGCAGCCGGGTACGTGGATGTTGCCCCCTGCCTGGATGATGGTCTGGAGCAGGCCTTCGTTGGCGAGGGCCAGGGCGCATTCCCTGTCGGGGGGGACGGCCCAGAGCCGGAGATTGTGCGGGATCTGCCGGTCCTCCAGGACGATGGCAAGGAACCTGAAATCGGTGATGTCGGCCATGCAGGATCCAACGAAAACCTCGTCTACCCTGGTTCCGGCCGCCTCTGAAAGGGTAACGATGCGGTCCGGGTCGTTGGGCGCGGCAAGGAGGGGTTCCGCAAGTGTACCGAGATCGATCTTGATCCTGTCCGCGTAGAGGGCCTCCTCGTCGGCCTTAATTATCTCCGGATCGGCGAGCCACTTTTCCATGAGCTCGATGACGGCATCCACCTGAATGGAAGGATTGCGGTGGACGAGGTCATCCCGCAGGAAGGCCAGGTTGTTAAACACATACTCCCGGACCTTCTCCGGGGAATGGGTGAAGGTGGCGGCCGCGGCGGACCGCTCCGCGGAAGTGTTGGTCAGCTTGTAGGAATCCTCGACGGAAAGGCCGTCAAGACCCTCTATCTCGAGGATCCTGTCGGCGAACACATTCACCTTTGCGTCCCCCTTTTCCAGATTCAGCTTGCCTTCCTTAAGGGCGGCGTGGGGAATGGCGTGGGCGAAATCCCGGACAGTTATCCCGGGCTGGACGACCCCGTGGAAACGGACATGGACCGATTCCGGCATGTCCAGCGGAAAATATCCCTGGCTCGCAGCGAAAGCGACAAGGTCGGACCCGGCCGCGAAGCTGATCCCGATGGGAAAGCGGGTGTGGCTGTCCGCGCCGGTGCCGACGAAATAGGGCAGGCAGAAGCGGTTTCCAAGGGTGTGAATGATCCCGTCGCCGGGCTTGAGGGCGATCCCCCCCAGACGGCCGACGAACTGTGTAAGGGTATTCTGTGCCAGGGAGTCACGGCTTTTTGGACCCGCGGCGGTATGGCAGAAAGACTGGACGAAGGCGGAGACAAAACGGGTGCAGGCAAGTTCCTCAAGTTCCTGACGTGTCATCCTCCCGGTCGTGTCCTGGGAGAAAACAAGATGGGCCTTTGGCTCGACATAGGCCCCCGGCGGCGCTCCGGGTAGCCCGGCGGCCCTGCCAACGAGTTTCTGGGCGAGGGAGAAGGGTTGGTCGGGAGCCATTTCGGGGAGGCGGGGAAGGTTGAGATCGGGCATGCGGTACGTGATCCCCAGTTCACGGCAGTATTGTCCCGCCATATGAGTCAGCTTGCGGCCGATGATGAGGAGGTTCCTCCCGCCGGCGCGGTACTCGTCCTCGATGGAGGAGGGTTCAATGTTGAAGCGTGCCAGCACATTGCCCTCGTCAGAGTCCACTACGGTCCCCCGGGAGAAATCCACCTTGACGAGGTCGCCTTCCTTGAGGGCTCCGGTCTGGCAGCGGATGGGAACCGTTCCGCATCCGCGAAGGGTGTTAAAAAAGATCGGGGCGATCTTGGAGGCCATCACGACCCCGCCCCTTCTCTTGTTGGGGGTATGGGGGATGTCCGACCCGATCCACCAGACCAGGCTGTTGGAGGCTGATTTTCGGCTGCTTCCGGTCCCCAGGACGTCACCGGCGAAAAGGAACGGCACCCCGGGATGCTTTTCCCTCAGGGCTCGCAGGCGTACCAGGAAATCCTGGTCGTGGGGACTGTTGGAGAGCATCGTCAAGGCGTGCAAAGGAATGTCATCCCTTGTTCCGGCCTCCTGGGCAGGGGAGAGGAAGTCGGTGTTGATCTCTCCGGTGGTCCGGCATACCACAAAGGTCATCCGATCCGGCAGGGACCTTTCCGGGTCGAACCACCAACCTTCCGCCCAGCTTTTCAGGAGGTCCGTTGCCGCGGGGCTTCCTCCGCGCGCCTCGGTCGCCAAACGGGCGAGGGTCTCGGGCGGAATGAGGATGAGCCCGGAAAGGGCTTTTTGGGCGAGATGGGCGATTTCCCCCCCGGGGAAGAGGGCCTCAACAAGATGAGGGATATTGGCTCCCCCCCCCATTTTCCCGAGGAGCGTAATGGCCTCACCCGCGGAGATGTGGGGCGATTCCAGCTTTCCATGAACGATGTTTCCCAGGAAATCGGCCTTGACGTAGGAGGCGTCCGTGACGCCGGGAGATACCCTTTCGGCAAGAAGGAAGAGGAGGCTTTCGACGGTGTTGGGGCAATCCTTCAGCGTCAGAAGCGAGGGATCGAGGTCCTCTTTCTGGAGAAGGCTGCACAGGTTCCGGGTCTGCTCCGCATTGAGGGGCAGGGGTGGAATTCCCACCGCCTCCCTTTTCTTTGCTCCCTCCAGGTAATCACGGACGAACTCCGGCAGGATGCTCATGGTTTTCTCCCCTCCCGTTTTCTTTATCCAGAAGAACGATGCTGGCTTTCTCCCTCAAGGTCAGGATGAAGTCCGAAACCATGCCTCGGGCCTTCTCCCGGCGGATCCGTTCGGAAATGGTTTCCTGGACTTCCTCCAGAGGACGTAATGAGGAAGGGGAGAAGGATACAATCTGGAAAATGTGAAATCCCCTCGGTGACCGGACCGGCTCCGTTACACACCCCTCCCTTTGCCCGAAGACCACACTTTCCAAAGTATCATGAAGGTTCCCTTTGAAAATGACCCCCATCTCCCCTCCGCTGTCGGCTTCACCGGGATCATCGGAATATTTACGGGCAAGGGAAATAAAATCCTCCCCTTTGGCCGCCTGCCTGAAGACCCCCCTGGCCCGGATCTCAACCTTCCTCAGGGTGTCCTTGTCGGAGGAGGGGATCCGGATGAAGATCTGGCGAAGTGTCACGGATTCGGGGATCTTGAAGTCGGACAGGTTCTCTTCATAGTGCTCCCCGATTTCCTTCCCGGTGACGGTGATCCGGGAGTAGACCGTCTCGTCCAACAGCCTCCGGATGGATACGTTGCGGAAAATGGATCTTTTAAACTGCTCCACGGAGATGCCGTTGCAGGCCAGGGTGGCCTTCAGTTTTTCCCGGCCCCGGGCGTTCTCGATCTCCTGGGCAAATATGTTCTCGGTTTCCTTGACGAGCCCGGGATAATGGTGTTTCAAACTTTCCTGGTAGAGGAGTTCGATGTCTATGAGGTGGTTCAGGACGATGGGATTGTCAAAGGACGGTCCTTTGTTAAGATGCGTCTTTTTTGCCAGGGCGGCTTCCAGGGCACAGTTCAGGTCGGAGGGGTAAATAGGGGTCCCATTGACCAGTGCGACCGCTTCTTCCCCCGGTCCCAGTGGCGGGTCCTGCCCCAGGGCATTGGAGCCCGGGAAAAAAAAGAGGAATGACAAGGCAGCCGCGATGCTCAGGAAAAGAGCTCGTTGCCTGGGGAATACCGCCTTTGGTAAAGAAATATCCTGGGGCATAAAATTCAGGTTTACCGCTCCCGCGTGGCCCAAACGGATGATAAAAAACAGGAGGGCGACCCCTTTACCAAAGAGTCGCCCCTCCACAGATCTCCATGATACTTAATAAGGCGAATTTGTCAATCCGCCCTTCCGGCGATTCGCGCCCCGTCAGGGCTGTTCCTTGGTTACGGATTCGGTCAATCCCAGAATCTCGATTTTCGCAGCCTGTCGAAGTTCTTCAATCCTGGCTCCAACCATTTCTCCTACCAGTCGGTTTTTCAGGTCTGCTTCCAGTTTCTCCCGGACTTCCTCGAAGGGCAGGGATCGTGCTTCCCGCCGCTCGGTAACCTTGATCACATGGTAGCCGAATTGTGTCAGGACCGGGTCGCTGACCTTTCCGACTTCGAGAGAAAAGGCGGTTTCCTCGAAAGGCTTCACCATCCGGCCTCTGCCGAAAAACCCGAGGTCGCCCCCCGAAGGGGCCGTGGGACCTTCAGAACGTTCCCGGGCGAGCTGGGCGAAATCAGCCCCCCCCTCCCTGGCCAGGGAAACGATCTCCCTGGCCCTTTCCAGGGCCTCGTCCTTCTTCTCCTGGGGGTCGGAATTCGACACCTGGATCAGGATGTGGCTGGCCTTCACTTCCTCGGGGACCATGAAATTGGAGGGGTTCTGATCGAACGCCTCTCTCACAACCTCCTCCGGAACCACCGCCTCCGGTACGATTTCACCCTGGATGTAATTCCGGATAGTGAACTGTTTTCCAAGGTCTTCCCTCAGGATTTTTTCGTTGAAACCGCGCCTCCCCATTTCCGCATGGAATTCCTCCGTTGAGTTGAACTCCTGCGAGAACCTGGAGACGGAAGATTCAACCTCTTCCTCGGGGACGGTGTATCCTTTCTTGAGGGCCTCCTGGTAAAGAAGCTCCCCCTGGATAAGCTGATCCAGGATCCTGGAGCCGAACTGCTCCCGGAAAAGGGGTACCTGGGAAGGATCCATCCCGTTTTTCAGGACGATCCCGATAAGCGCCCTTTCCAGGTGTGAATTGGGGATCTCGATGCCGTCCACCCGGGCGACGGGAGAATCCGGGCTGGAATCTTCCAGGGTTTCTGCCCGGGAATCGATGGTTTCGACTTCCGCGGGGCCTTCCTGGTCCTTTTTGGTGCACCCGGCGAATGCCAGTGCCAGGACAAGGAAAATGATGGATAGGTACCGGGCGGTTGGGGTCTTCATAGTGTTTTCCTTTCGGACGACCGACTTGGGGTCGCCCTGGGCAAGAGTCGGAATTGAAGGTCAGAAAAGAAACGATTTCGCCACAGGGCATCGTCGTCCCATGCCGAAGGCCTTCCAGCTGACCTTGAGGCCTGGGGCCGCCTGCTGTCTTTTATATTCGTTGGTTTCAACCATGTTGAGGATCTTTCGAACGATTTCTTCAGGGTAACCCATTTCCAGGATCTCACGAAAGGTCCGGTTATCATCGATATAGGCTTTCAGCACCGGATCGAGGATCCGATAGGGAGGAAGAAAGTCCTCATCCTTCTGATCGGGCTTCAATTCGGCGGAAGGGGATTTTTCGAGGACGGAAGCGGGAATGACCTCCTCCTGCCTGTTGATATAGCGGGCCAGTTCGAAAACCTCCCCCTTGTAAAGATCGCTGATAACGGACATTCCTCCAGACATGTCCCCGTAGAGGGTACAGTAGCCTGTGGCCAGCTCCGATTTATTCCCGGTGGACAAAACAAGATGACCGTTCTTGTTGGAAAAAGCCATGAGGATGTTCCCCCTGATCCTGGCCTGGATATTCTCTTCGGTCGTGTCCCCCGGAAGCCCACCGAGGGGTCCTTCCAGGTTGGAAAGGTAGGATTCGAAGATCTCATTGATCGAGATGGTGCTGGTCTGAATTCCAAGGTTTTCGGCTAGGCTCAGGGCGTCCTGGATGCTGGAGGGTGAGGTGAAGGGAGAAGGCATGAGGATCCCGTGGACATTTTTGGCACCGATGGCCTCACTGGCAATGACGGCTGTGAGGGAAGAGTCCACCCCCCCGGAAAGACCCAGCACAACGCCGCGAAATCTACATTTTTTCATGTAGTCCTTAAGACCCAGGACCAGGGCTTTAAAGAGGTTTTCAACTTCATTCTCTTCTTTAATAGAAGTATTATAACCCTTTGAAAATAAACCTGTATCTATGTACAGAATATCCTCGTCGAAACTTTTTGCCCTGGCAAGGATCTGACCCTGGTCATTTACAGCCATGCTGCTTCCATCAAAGATGAGGGAATCATTTCCGCCCACCATGTTGACGTAAAGAACCGGAATGCTGTGTCTCCTGGCCGTTCCGGCGATCATTTCCTGCCGCAGCCTGATTTTTCCGCGGCTGAAGGGAGAGGCGGAGATATTGATCAAGGGCATGTTTTTTTCACTGAAGAACATCTCAAGGGGATCAATGGGATACCTGGGTTCGGCCCAGTTGGTCTTGTCGTTCCAGATGTCTTCGCAGATGGAAAGGGCAAGGGGTGAGCCTTTGATCTCAGACTGGGTAATGGAATCCCCGGGATGGAAATACCGCGTTTCATCGAAGACGTCGTAGGTTGGAAGGAGGACTTTCCGGTGAAGCCCGAGGATCCGTCCGCCCTGGATGATAAAGGCCGCGTTGGAAAGGGGTTTCCCGCCTTCGACCGTCTCCCTGGGAAGAATCGTTCCGACGATCAGAGCCGGTGATAGACCAGCGGATTTTGTTATCAGCTTTTCCAGCGCCTCACCGGCACCCTCGATAAAATCCCTGCTTTCCAGGAGATCAAGGGGTGGATAGCCCGTGAGGGCCAGTTCCGGGAAAACGGCGAGGGAAGATCCTTGTTTTTCCGCCTCGAGGGCATCGGAAAGGATCCTGGCGAGGTTTCCCCTGAAATCGCCGACAGTGGCGTTTATCTGATGGAGGGTGACGATCAAAATCTCAAAAGTTTCTTTCCGGTGGCCGGCATGGCCAGGTTTCCGGTCATGAACAAGGAAAAGCATCATCCGGTAAATAAAAGGCAGTGTCAACACCTCAAATACGGGATCGGAGGCGGTTTGTCGTGATTTTGCCGTCGCTGCTCCAGGAAAGTGCCGGTTTGAGTTAACATTAGACACAATAGTGTGGTATTAATACACATTCCGATGCTTCCCGGGTTTCCACATCCTTTATAAGCCCTTTAATTTTAATGAGTTATCTTTCCTGAACTATTGGCACGCTCTTTGCCTCATTATTTGTGAAAATCTGTGGTTCCGGTCTGAAGGGAGGTCGTTTGTGCGAAGGATCTATGTAAAAGAGGAGGTGTGCATCGGCTGTCGGCTGTGCGAGATCCATTGCCAGGTCGAACATTCCGCCTCCAGGGACATCATAAAAACGTTCAAGAAGGAGATCCCTGCCCCTTCACGGGTGATGGTCGAGGAAAAGGGAGCGACCTCTTTCGCCCTCCAGTGCCGATTTTGCCCGGAGCCTTTCTGCGCCTATTCGTGCATTACGGGGGCGATCCGGCAGGACCTTGCGACCGGCGAAATTATTCACGAGCCGGAAAAATGCATCGGGTGCTGGACCTGCGTCCTCCTTTGTCCCAGGAACGCCATCAGACCCGACCTGCGGGATTCCCGGGTGGCCGTCAGATGCGATCTTTGTCCTGACAGGGAAATCCCCGCCTGCATCGAATTCTGTCCCAACGATGCCCTTTATGAGGTGGAGGAGGAGTTCTAGATGGCTTCCGGTATTTTTGATTTCCTGATTATCGGTAACTCCGCTGGAGGGATCGGTTGTATTGAGGGTATCCGGAAGGAGGACCGGAAAGGCCGTATCGCGGTGGTTTCCGATGAATCCCACCATGTCTATTCCCGCCCCCTGATCACTCACCTGATCGCCGGGGATGTTCCGCCGGAGGGGATGGATTTTCGCCCGCGTGATTTCTACCGGGAACAAGGTGTGGAACCTTTTCTGGGTGTTCGCGCCACGGAGGTGGACCCCGGGGAAAAAACAGTCAAGGTCTGCCCTGTCGAGGGCGGACCCGGGCGCGTCCTGAAATACCGAAAACTCCTGGTCGCGACGGGGGCGGCCCCCTTCATGCCGGCCATGGAAGGGCTCGAACTCGACGGTGTCACCCCCATGATCAGCCTGGAACAGAGTCTCAGGGTCAGCCGGGACCTGGAACGGGTGCGAAATGCCGTGGTCCTCGGAGCCGGGTTGATCGGGACCAAGACGGCCGAGGCGCTGGCAAGCCGCCTTGAAAAGGTGACCCTGGTGGAACTGGGTGACCGGATCCTGGCTCCTGTCACCGATCCCGTCTCCTCCCGAATGGCCATGGAGGCGTTCCGGAAGGGGAACGTGGATATCCTTTTAAACAACACCGTTTCGGGGATAAGCGGGGACGCGAAGGGTAGAGTAGCGGGGGTGACCCTGAAAGACGGAACTGACCTTTCCTGCGAGCTCCTCGTCCTGGCTGCTGGTGTCAGGCCCCGTGTGGACCTGTTGGAAGGGTCCGGGATCCGGCTCGCCGATGTGAAGAGGGGAGGGGGGATCGACGTCAATACCCGGATGGAAACAAGCGCCAAGGAGGTTTACGCCTGCGGCGACTGCGCCCACGCCCATGATTTCGTCACGGGAGGGATGAAACTCCTCCCCCTCTGGCCCAATGCCTATGTCGGCGGCAGGATCGCCGGCCTGAACATGACGGGGTCCGGGTTTGCGCACACCTGGGCGACGAACATGAACTCCGTTGATTTTTTCGGACTCCCGATGGTCTCGGCGGGCTTCGTCCTGAAACCTGAGGAAAAGGGGTTTGAGGAGGTGGTCCGGGAGGAGAAGGACTCCTATGCCAAGGTCATCCTGAAAGACGACGTGATCCAGGGACTGATCATGGCGGGGGATGTAAACCGCGCCGGCCTGTACCTCGGGATGATGCGCTCCAGGGTCCCCACCACCTCCTTCAAAGAGGAGCTCCTTTCGGATGAATTCACTGCCGCCCAGCTTCCAACCGACGTGCGGGAAGAGATGATGCAGCCCATAAGGGGGATCGAATAGGAAACCAATTTCGAATTGAGAATTGAGGATTGAGAAACCGGGTGCACTGGTGCATGAGAATTGAGAATTTCGGATGGGGCATTGAGGATGGAGAAATTAAAAGCACTAAGGCAAGTGCCTTTAATCCTCAATTTTCAATTCTCAATTCTCAATCCTAAATTTGCGCTGTTACCTCTGGACTCTGGTCTCTGGACTGTTTCTCACTGAGTCCGGAATTTCGGATCGGGGAAAAAATGAAGGATCTTTCAGCACTTAACAACCCATACAACGACGAGAAAGTCATTTCCCAGTGTTCCATCTTCGGGATGATGGACACCTCCGGGAAACTCCACTCCGGGAAAAACATCCTGACCGCCATAGCCAACATGCACGAGCGGGGAAACGGGCTGGGCGGGGGTCTTTCTGTTTACGGCTGCTATCCGGAACGCCCGGATGACTACGCCCTCCACGTCATGTACACCGTCGCCAGAAGCCGCCAGGAGACCGAAGCCTACCTGGAGCGGTACTTCGAGGTCCATCATGCCGAGCAGATGCCCACATTTCCGTCGGAGGCCATCCGGAACCCTCCGGATGTCTACCGGTATTTCGTCTCGCCGAGCCGGGATGAGGTCCAGGAGATCATCTCCGACGACGACCTGGTCACGAGGCGCGTTTTCAAGATCAACACCTCTTTCGAGGGGGCCTTTGTTTTCTCCTCCGGGAAGAATATGGGTGTTTTCAAAGGGGTCGGTTTTCCAGAGGAGATCGGTGCTTTCTTCGGTCTCGAGGATTACCTCGGCTACATCTGGACGGCCCACGGCCGTTTTCCCACCAACACCCGGGGATGGTGGGGGGGCGCCCATCCCTTCGGCCTCCTCGACTGGACGGTGGTCCACAACGGGGAGATCTCATCCTACGGGGCCAACCGGAGGTTCCTCGAGATGTACGGCTACATCTGCACCATGCAAACGGATACAGAGGTGGTCGCCTACGCCGTGGACCTTCTAACGAGGAGGCACGGCCTCCCCATCGAGACGGTCATGGACATCTTCTCTCCTCCAGTCTGGGAGCAGATCGACCGAATGGAGGACGGGAAGAGGAAATATTTTGAAACTCTCAGGAGTGTTTATGGGCCTCTTCTTTTAAACGGCCCCTTCGCGATCATCGTGGCCCATCACGGAGAGATGGTGGCCCACACGGACAGGATTCGTTTAAGGCCGATGGTCGCCGGGATCAGCGGCGACATCGTATACACATCCTCCGAGGAGTCCGCCATAAGGCTCATCGCCCCCGAACTGGAAAAGGTCTGGATCCCGGTCGGGGGCCATCCGGTGATCGCACGCCTGAAAGGGACTGAGGGCGGCGATCCTGTCCAGGGAGGCAAAGTGATCTGCAAATGGGATGGAACGGAGGAGAATCAGCCATGCTGACTTCCCTCCTGCCGGAATTTTCGGTCCACAGGGATGAGGACCGGTGCATCCAGTGCCGTGTCTGTGAACGGCAGTGTTCCTTCGATGTGTTCAGTTACGACGCCGAGGACAACGTGATGGTCCACCGGGAGGAGAACTGCGTCGGATGCCAGCGGTGCGCGGTTCTTTGCCCGACCAACGCTCTGAGCATCAGGATCAATGAATATTCCTATAAGCCCAACTGGAACTGGACGCGTGAATACATACAGGATCTGAAGAAGCAGGCGGAAACCGGAGGGGTGGTCCTCACCGGCATGGGCGACGACAAGCCCCACAAGATCTACTGGGACCACATCCTCATCAATGCGAGCCAGGTAACCAACCCTTCCATCGACCCTCTCCGGGAGCCGATGGAGTTAAGGACCTTCCTGGGCAGAAAGCCCGACAAACTCGAGATCGAGGATGGGGTCTTAAGCTCCAATGAGTATCCCAACGTGGTCCTGTCGACCCCCATCATGTTCGCGGCCATGTCCTACGGGGCCATTTCCTACAACTGTTTCTACTCCCTGGCCAGGGCTGCTTTCGAATCGGGCACCCTTTTTAACACCGGCGAGGGAGGGTGGCCCCAGGAGATGAGGAAATTCGGGAGCGCCACCATCGTCCAGTGCGCCTCGGGAAGGTTTGGCATCGACCTGGAGTATCTCAACGACGCGGCCGCAGTGGAGATCAAGATCGGGCAGGGGGCCAAACCGGGCATCGGAGGCCACCTCCCGGGTGAGAAGGTTTCGGAGCACATCTCCCAGACGAGGATGATCCCGGCGGGGTCGGATGCCATCTCCCCCGCGCCGCACCACGACATCTATTCCATCGAGGACCTTCAGATGCTGGTCCATGCCCTGAAGGAGGCCACGGACTACCGGAAGCCGATCCTGGTCAAGATCAGCGCCGTGCACAATGCCCCTGCCATTGCCTCCGGGATGGTCAGAGCCGGTGCTGACATCATCGTTATTGATGGGCTCCGCGGAGGTACCGGGGCGGCTCCCAAGATCCTGAGGGACAATGTCGGCATCCCTATCGAACTGGCCCTGGCCGCCGTGGACACCAGGCTGAGGACCGAGGGGATCCGGAACCGGGCCTCCCTTGTTATCTCCGGCGGCCTGAGGAACTCCTCGGATATTTTTAAGGCCATCGCTCTCGGGGCGGACGCCGTCTACATAGGCACTTCGGCTCTCATCGCCATGGGTTGCACCATGTGCCAGAAGTGCTACACGGGGAAATGCGCCTGGGGGATCACGACCCAGGATCCCTATCTGACCAAGAGGGTCAACCCCGAGATCGGGACGGCAAACCTGAAAAACCTGTTGAGGGCCTGGAGCCTGGAGTTAAAGGAGCTTCTCGGCTGCGGCGGGATCAACTCCATCGAATCGTTAAGGGGGAACAGGCTCCAGCTGCGGGGGATCGGTCTGGAAAACTGGGAGCTGGAAACCCTGGGAATAAGAGGAGCAGGACAATGAGACAGGCAGCGAAAAAGATCCGGGGAAAGGGATCCGTTTCGGCGACTACAGTGACCATCGACGCCAGGGGGGTTCACTACAAGGAACTCAACCGGCATATCCGGTCCCTGGCTGTCGAGGGGGGTGAGCGCTTCGAGGTGGTGAACGTCTTCGGACAGAGGTTTTTCGGCACCAACCTCTGGGGGGTAGAAAACAGGAACAACATCCGGATCCTGGTCCGGGGGACGCCGGGGTCGGATCTCGGGGCCTTCATGGACGGGCCTGAGATCGAGGTCAGGGGCAATGTCCAGGACGCTACCGGCAATACCATGAACAGCGGGCGCATCATCATCCACGGCAACGCGGGAGATGTCCTGGGGTACGGGATGAGGGGAGGGGAGATCTTTGTCCGCGGAAACGTCGGGTACCGGGTGGGGATTCACATGAAGGAATACCGGGACATGGTCCCCACCATCGTTATCGGCGGGACCACCCAGGACTTTTTCGGGGAGTACATGGCCGGGGGGCGGGTCATCGTATTGAACCGCTTTTTCTCGGAGTGTTCCGAGTCCCGACAGAGTTTCTTCATCGGGACGGGGATGCACGGCGGGAGCATTTTCGTCCGGGGAGAGGTCAATCCGGAAAGGCTGGGTGCGGAGGTGGGTGTTGAAGAGCCGGACGTGGAGGAATACGGCCTGATCAGGCACTTCGTTGACAGCTACTGCCGGCATTTCGACGTCAGGGAGGCAGAAGCCCGGATCCTCCGGGAAGACAGGTTCTACAGGCTGTGCGCAAAGAGCGCGCGCCCCTACGGGAAGCTGTACGCTTACTAGGAACGTCCAACGTCCAACGTCTAACGTCCAACGAAAAAAATTCCAGTGCACCGGTGCACATGTGCACTAGTGCACTTCAATTCTCAATCCTCAATTCTCAATTCTCATGCACCTGTGCACTCGTGCACTGAATTACTCAATCCTCAATCCTCAATCCTCAATTCCCTCTTCTCTCTTCCCTATTCGTCTTTTATCTTGTGACAGAAATAGCACTTGGTTTTCCCCTCCGGAGGGATCCGGCCGTTGATGGTGTGGTCCTCCGGAAGGGTGTCGGGGGGGTGGCACCCGAAGCACAACGTGAAGTCTGTTCCGCGCCCCTGATGATCATCATCACGCGGCATCCCCGGGGTGGTGCTCTCGGGGGCCATGAGGAAGAAAACAAGGACCCCGGCGCACACGGCCAAAAACAGGATGGTCTGGAGTCGTTTGCTCATAATCACTGTTTAACGTTTTACGTTGAACGTTGGAAGTGGAAAAACGACGTCCAACGTCCAACGTCCAACGGGGTAAAAGGCAGTCCAGAGACCAGAGGCCAGAGTCCAGAGGTGCGGTGCGTATTTCGGATTGAGCATTGAGGATTGAGAAATTGAAAGCACTTAGGCAAGGGCATTTGATTCTCAATTTTAAATTCTCAATTCTCAATTTCCTTTTGTGAGACTGCCCTTCAGCGTCCTGGCGCAAAAGCCGGGGTTTCTCACGCCCGCTCTGGTAAAAGAACGTCCAATGTCCAACGTCTAACGTCCAACGAAAAAATCCCTTGTGCACCGGTGCACCCGTGCACATGTGCACTAGTGCACTGAATTACTCAATTCTCAATCCTCAATCCTCAATTTATTTTTTCCCTGTCACCGCCTCCACTTCAGCCAGTTTTTCAATGGGGATGTGGCACAGGATGCGGTGACCCTTCCCGTTTTCCCTCCACGGCGGCACCTCGGTTTCGCAGATCTTTCCATTGTCCGGAAGCATTTCGGCCCTGCGCGGGCACCGGGGGTGGAAACGGCACCCTTTCGGCGGGCTCAGGGCGGAAGGTACGTTCCCCGAAAGCCGAATGTCCTTCTGCCTGGCTTCGGGGTCGGGGATGGGGACCGCTGAAAGGAGGGCTTCGGTGTAGGGATGATACGGGGGATCGTAAATGGCTTGGGCCGGCCCGATCTCCACGATCTGCCCGAGGTACATGACAGCCACGTCGTCGGAAAAATACCGGACGACCGACAGGTCGTGGGCGATGAAGATCATGGCGGTGTTGAAGCTCTGCTGGATCTCCAGGAGAAGATTGATCACGGCGGCCTGGACCGACACGTCCAGTGCGGAAACGGGCTCGTCGCAGATGATGAGGTCCGGGCGGCTGGCAAGGGCGCGGGCGATGCCGATCCGCTGTTTCTCTCCGCCTGAAAGCTGCCGCGGGAGCCGGTTGTAGTAGGCCGGGCCGAGCCTCACAGCCTTGAGCAGGCGTATGACCTCATCCTTGACCTTGTTTCCGGGTACAGTCTTGAATTTCCGGATGGGTCGGGCGATCTGCTTTCCGATGGAATAGGCGGGGTTAAGGGTGGAATCGGGATTCTGGAACACCATCTGCATCTCCTTGACGAGACGTGAATCCCTTGTCGAGATCTCCTCATCGATATCGATCCCCATGAACTCCATTTCCCCTTCGGTGACAGGTTCAAGCCCGATAATCCCCTTGACGAGGGTGGATTTGCCGCAGCCGGATTCGCCCACGATCCCAAGGGTCCTGGATTTGGCAAGACGGATGCTGACGTCATCCACCGCCCGGACGAACCTTTTTTCACCCATCCCGAAAAGACTGGCGATGGAGTTGGATTCCTGGGGATAGTAGATCTTCAGGTTTTCAAGCTGGAGGATTTCCCCTTCAGTCGAGGATTGCCCACCGGCCGCCTGACCGGTGATCTTCCGTCCGAGTTCCCGGTCGAATCTTTCCTTGCTGATCTCTTCCGCGAAGAAACAGCGTGAAAAGTGGGTATCCCCAAGGCGATCAAGAGACGGCCTTTTCTCCCGGCACTGCGAAGCCGCAAAGACGCATCGGGGCTCGAAGATGCAGGCGCTCATCTTTCGCTCGGCAGGCGGGGGGACCCGGCCTCTTATGGGGTGAAGGTATGATCCCGACTTGCTTTGACCCAGTTTGGGGACACAGGAGAGAAGACCCATGGTGTACGGGTGACGCGAGTCCTTGAAAATCTCGCCGATGGTTCCCTGCTCGACCATCTCTCCCGCGTACATCACGCTGAGACGGTCACTGACCCTGGCGACAACGCCGAGGTTATGGGTGATGAAAATATTGGCGGTTTTATACTCTGCCTTGAGGTCTTCCAGAAGATCCAGCACTGCGGCTTCCACGGTGACGTCCAGGGCGGTGGTGGGTTCGTCCATGATGAGGAGGGCCGGGTTGTTGAGCATGGCCATGGCGATGACCACTCTTTGCTGCTGTCCTCCGGAGACCTGGTGGGAGTAACGCCTCATGACATCCGCGGGATCCGGCATGTTGACTCTTTTAAGCATTGCCACGGCCTTATCAAAGGCATCGGCCCGTGAGATTTCCTGGTGCACGGTCAGGACCTCCATGAGCTGGTCCCCTATCCGCACGGCCGGATTGAGGGCCTGCATGGGATCCTGGTAAACCATGGCGATCCTGTTCCCGCGGAGCTGTTTGAGTTCGGAAGCCGAGCGTCCGGTGAGTTCCTCTCCCTGGAACCTTATGGAGCCGCTGGTGATCTTTCCATTGGAACCCAGAAAGTTGACGATCCCGAAGGCGATCGTGCTCTTCCCGCACCCCGACTCACCGACGAGCCCCATGGTCTCGCCCTCTTTAACAGTGAAGGATACGCCCCTCACCGCTTCGACCTCCCCGTACCGGGTCTCGTAGGAGATGGTGAGGTCGTCAACTTCGAGGACGGTGGACGGTGCGGCCGAAGCAGGATCCTGTTGCGTATTCCTTGTAATGGCAGTTTCCAAGGGGCCTCCGGGATTTTTTAACACTTCACATTAAATGTTTAACGCAAGACCATAAAATCAAAGGAATAATTTTTATGAGGAATATTTTTTTCTTTAATTTTTTATCACGTTGGACGTTGGCCGTTGGACGTCTCTTTTTCCAGATTGCTTCGCGTTGGTCCGGCTCGCAATGACAAAGGGACCAGCATGGGCCCGCTCCCTTCTCTGGACTCTTAACTCTGGACTCTGGACTTTCCCTTCTCGTTGGACGTCTCTTATTGATACCGCATGCTCTCCTCCCGGAGCCCGTCGGCGAGGAGGTTGAGGCCCACCACGAGGGATGCAATGGCCAGTGAAGGCCATAGAGCCGCCCATGGGCTTCCGGAAAGGATGAATTCCCGGCCCTTGGCGACCATGCTTCCCCAGTCTGGCGAGGGCGGCGGCATTCCCAGTCCCAGGAACCCGAGGGTCCCCATGGCGAAGATCGCATACCCGACCCGGAGCATGGCGTCGACGATGATGGGTCCCCGGGCGTTGGGAAGGATCTCGACGAACATGATGTACCAGCTGCTTTCGCCACGCGTCTGGGCTGATTTCACGTATTCCTTGGTACGGATATCCAGAGTCATGCTGCGCACGAGGCGGGCGATGCCGGGTGTCCCTACGATCGTGATGGCGATCACGACGTTAAGGGCCGAGGCACCGAGGGCGGACATGATGAGCAGGAAGAGGAGGATGACGGGGATGGCCATCATCGCGTCGAGAAGGCGCATGATGATCTCGTCGGACCATCCTCCATGGTAGCCCGCAAGAAGGCCGAGGGTCGTCCCCAGAATCAGGGCAACAAGGACGCCCCAGATGGCAGTTCCTCCCGGCAGCCAGAAATTTTCGGTGACGGGCAGGATAACAAGGACGACCCGGGCCCCATAGATGAGACGGGACCAGAGATCCCTTCCGAGTTCATCCGTTCCAAGGATGTGATCGGCCCCCGGACCTTCGTTGGGGGCTTTCCAGTCCTGTTCGAGGGGCGAATAATCCGTCAGAAAGGGTGCGAAAACAGCGACAATGATCCAGAACAGGACGATGATCAGCCCGATGGTAGCTGTCTTGGAAGACCATATGAAGGCGGCGGCATCCCGCAGATACCCGGCGCGGGCGGCCCATCGCTCCCGGAAGGTGAGGGGGCCGGAGATTTCGGCCATATCTGTGATCTGGTTATTCCCGGGTTTCATGTCTTAAGGTCCTAATTGAGGATTGAGGATTGAGGATTGAGAAAAAAACCGCTTAACTTCACCCGGCCACTGCTATCACACTTCATTTACCAGTCCAGAGTCCAGAGTCCAGAGAAAGCGACGCCGATTCCGGGGGATAGTTTGTCATCGCGAGCTGGCCCTGCGCGAAGCGATCCGCCCTTCGTTCACGAGATTGCTTCGGCCAGGGATCGCCTCGCAATGACAGTTTGTTCCCCGCATCCCCGTGCTTGCCACGCCGCAGCTCAATTCTCAATCCTCAATCCTCAGTTCCCAGTCCAGAGACCAGAGTCCAGAGTCCAGAGAAAGCGACGCCGATTCCGGGGGATAGTTTGTCATCGCGAGCTGGCCC
>Ga0272443_10001887_pt1 | contig 28474 bp, 23 predicted proteins | sample SSMAcet12_FD_193581 | JGI IMG/M metagenome (GOLD analysis project Ga0272443, IMG submission 193581) | Marine sediment archaeal communities from Little Sippewissett salt marsh, Falmouth, MA, United States - SSM-Acet-12 | ecosystem: Environmental > Aquatic > Marine > Wetlands > Sediment ... | reverse complement strand
TCCCCGTAACCCATGGCGGGTAGAAGGGTGCCGATCTCGGGGTAGATCCTGAAGGTTTCTGCCAGCAGCCCCACCGTGAAAGGCCTCGGATCCACCAGCTCGGCGGCCCCGTATTTCCGGGCGGCAACCACCCCGGCACCGATCTTCATTTCCCCGTGGGTGAGGGTCGGTCCGTCTTCGACCACCAGGACCCTTTTCCCCTTGATCATTTCGGGATGGTCCACCCGGATGGGTGACGCCGCGTCGATCACCGCGGCACCGGGGTTCACTTTCGCGATGCTTTCCCGCACAATCTGGATCCCCTCGGGAGCCGCGCTGTCGATCTTATTGATCACCACGATGTCGGAGATGCGCAGCACCACCTCGCCGGGGTAATAGCTGAGTTCGTGTCCCGCCCTGTGGGGATCGGTAACCCCGATGGTCAGGTCGGGTGCATAGAACGGAAAATCATTGTTGCCGCCGTCCCACACCACCACGTCACAGCCGTCCGGATCATTCTCTGCTGCCCGGATGATCGCTTCATAGTCCACCCCGGCATAGATCACGTTGCCCCGGACCACATGCGGCTCGTATTCCTCCATCTCCTCGATGGTGCATTTGTGCCTTTGCAGGTCCTCGATTTCGGCAAACCGCTGCACTTTCTGGGCCACCAGGTCGCCATACGGCATGGGATGCCTGACGGCCACCACCTTCAGGCCCCGGTCCATCAGGTGCTCAATCACCCTCCTGGACGTCTGGCTCTTACCGCAGCCGGTCCTGACAGCACAAACGGCGATCACGGGTCTGGTGCTTTTGATCATGGTATCCCTGGTGCCGAGCAGGGCAAAATTGGCTCCCGCCGCATTCACCACGGCACTGATATTCATTACTTTCTGATAGGGAAGGTCGCTGTACGAAAACACACATGTCTTCACATCCAGTTTGCGGATCAATCCGGGAAGCTCTTCTTCGCTGTAAATGGGGATCCCCTCCGGGTATAGTTTTCCGGCCAGCTCTGCCGGGTATTTTCTTCCGTCGATGTCCGGGATCTGTGCCGCGGTAAAGGCCACCACATTGTACTCTTCCCGGTCCCTGAAAAAGGTGTTGAAATTATGGAAATCTCTTCCTGCTGCTCCGATAATGATGATGTTTTTTCGTTCCATATATATGATATAACTGGTTCGTGATGGTCAAATTTAGAGCTTTAAGTGAATGGGGCCACCGAATATGCTGTATAATAGCTTTGTATTCAGAGGAATATTCAATAAATTGTAAATCAGAAATTTAAATGAGAATTTCACAATTACCGGGCAAAAACTTGTTAAATAAAAGTCCGTGACAAAACATCTTGGCATGAAATTGCGTAATATATATTAGGAATTTTCGAATATTTTTATCGAAATTCTAAAAACAGCACCCGTGAATTTTCTCGCACATACCTATCTGTCCGGCAACAATGAGGAAATCATTGTGGGGAATTTCATGGGTGATTACGTGAAAGGCAAAGATTACAGACAGTTCCCCGATCTGATCAAAAAGGGGATCCTGATCCACCGGGATATCGATTCCTTTACGGATACCCACATCATTACCAGGAGAAGCAAGCAGCAACTTACCGCGCGGTACCATAAATACGCCGGGATCATCATCGATATTTTCTACGATCACTTTCTTGCTTCGCTCTGGGACCGTTTCTCTGCCATTCCGCTGAATGAATTTGTCAACAGCACCTACGACCTGCTGAAGAGGAATTATAAGATCCTGCCGGCTGCCATAAAAATGTGGTTTCCCACCTTCCTGGAAAATAACTGGATGCTGGCATACCAGACCGTGGACGGGATCGAGCTGGTCCTGGAGAGGATGGCCGCCAATACCTCACTGCCCGATCATGCCTCCTTTGCGGTGGAGGTGTTGAGAAACAGATATAATACCTTCAGGGAAGACTTCCTCGAGTTTTTTCCGTTGATCATTCAGTTTCTGGAGGACAAATACCAGATCGATATCTCCTCCCAGAAATCGGAGATCACCGGCTAAAAATGGGCCACGCTCTTTCTCCGGTTCTCCTTCTCTGAAAGGTCCTCTTCGATCAGCCTGTTGTATTCCTCTTCGTAGAAGAATTCCCTCTCACCGAAGGCCGGTTCGAGGTGGTCAAGCCATTCCGCATGGGGATCGTAGGCTGCGAAAAACGGCTTCCCGACCCAGTCGGGGTTCCTCCCCTGGATGAAGTTCAGCACAAATACCTTTTCACCCCGGATTTCAGCAATCCCTTCGATCCTGATCTTGCCCGGTCCCGTGGACATGCTGGGCCCCCTGACCGTCCTGCAGACACCGCTGACACGCTTATAAGCCTCAGTGAAGATCTCATGTGCCTGTTCCAGGCTCACCCCGAAATATGCCTGTGCCCCGGTGTCCCTGGCCACAAACATGTAATACGGGATCATTCCCATGTCCACCTGCCTGCGCCACATGGTGGCCCACACATCGGGATCGTCATTGATGTGCCGCAGAACGGGCGACTGGGTCCGGATCTGGGCTCCTGTGCTCCTGATCTGTTTCACCGCCTCCGAAACGGCATCGGTGTACAATTCCCGCTGGTGGCTGAAATGGGCCATGACCGCCAGGTTGATGCCCCGGTCAGTGATCTTTCTGAACACCCGGAGGATGTCCTGGCTGTCGGGATCGGTAAGAAAACGGTAAGGCCAGAAAGCCAGGGATTTTGTCCCGATACGGATGGTCTTCAGGTGGGGGATGCTGGCCTGAAGCATGGTATCAATATACTTTTCCAGGATGGAGGCTTTCATCACCATGGGATCGCCCCCGGTAAGGAGGATATCGGTGATGGCCGGATTGACCCTCAGGTAGTCAACCAGGAGGTTCGCCTGTTTCATGGCAAATTTCAGCTCGCTCATCCCGGTGAACTGGGGCCACCTGAAACAGAATGTGCAATAGGCATGGCAGGTCTGCCCCTGGGAGGGGAAGAACAGCATGGTCTCCCGGTATTTATGCTGGATCCCGGTGAGCTTTTCTCCCTTCAGGGTGGGTACGTTGTGTTCCAGTTGTCCGGCAGGATGCGGATTCAGTGAGATCCGTACCTGGTTTACGTACCTGGCCAGATCCGACCGTTCCGCATTCTTTTCGATCATCTCTGAAATTTTGCTGAAATGCTCAGGTTCCAGCATCTCTTTCTGGGGAAAATTGAGGATGAACATGGGATCATCCTCAAAATGATCCCAGTCGATCAGCTCATTCACCACATAATTGTTGGTCTTGAAAGGAAGTACCTCGGAGACGACCCGGATGGCATGGACCTGGTCCGGGCTCAACTTATTGAAAGCACGGATCCCGTCGAAATTATTCTTCGTAAATGCCCTGTATTTCATAAGAACTCCTTTCCTTTTTGGGAATACAAGATTTTTTGAAGGGATACAAAATTACAAAAAATAGAGGAGGATTAAAAGGGGAAGTCCCTGTCACGGAACATATCCGGGTCACCTGAGCAGCTCCAGCCGGCTGGCATCCAGCCTGAGGAAGATGCACAGGAATGCCGTGAAGGCCCACAGGGATGACCCCCCGTAACTGAAGAAGGGGAGGGGGATCCCGATCACCGGCATGAGTCCGATGGTCATCCCGATGTTGATCATAAAATGGATGAAGAGCACGGAAATGAAACCATATCCGAAAATCCGGCTGAAGGCTGAACGCTGCCTTTCGGCCAGAACGATCATCCTGAGCAGGAATCCCGCATAGATCAGGATCACGAAGGTGGTCCCCAGAAAACCCCATTCTTCCCCGACGGTGCAGAAGATGAAATCGGTACTCTGCTCCGGAACAAAATGCAGTTTGGTCTGGGTCCCGTTCAGGTACCCTTTTCCGGAAAAGCCACCAGAACCGATGGCAATCTTCGACTGGTTCACATTATAGCCCACACCCTGCGGATCATCCTCCAGTCCCAGGGTGACATAGATCCTCTGCTGCTGGTGGGGTTTCAACACACGGTTCATGCCATAATCCACCGAGATCACGAAAAGGATCGCAATGAAAAGACCGGCAATGATCTTCAGGGACCGGTAATCCCTGTTGCGGACGAGGATGACAGCCAGAACCAGAGCGATCGGGACCATGGTGGCGAGTCCCACTCCGAAGAGCGAAAACCTGTCATCCATAAGGTGCTGGTTCACCGTGTGCAGAATGCCGAAAAGTGCTCCGGCTGTCACTGCCATGAGGACCGTTTTTTTAACGGACTTCTTTGTCCCCAGGTACACCAGCAGGCTGATCCCGGCAATGATCAGCAGCACGAGCGGTTTCTGGATCACCAGCGTGGCGAAGAACAAAAGGAGTAGACCGGCAAGCATGATCATCACATTGGCGGAGAATCCTTCCCTGAACAGGACAAACACAAAGGCAAAGTAGACCACCGTGGATCCCAGATCCGGCTGGAGCATGATCAGGAGGGCGGGAAGCAGGATGACAAATCCTGCCTGCAGCAGGTGGGTGAACTTCTTCAGGATAAATTGGTGCGAGGTCATCAGGCTGGCCAGGGCAAGGGCGGTGACAGGTTTGGCAAATTCAGAGGGCTGAATCTGGAACCCTCCGATGACGAACCAGCTTTTTGCACCGTTGATCTCCCTTCCGAAAAGCAATACCCCGATCAGGACCAGGATGAGGAAGGCATACAGAATATAGGCAAAATGGATGTAAAATTTTGCATCCAGAATGAACACCAGTACGGCCAGGACCAGTGCGGCACCGATCCAGATGAGCTGTTTTCCGTATCGCTGGGAGAAGTCAAACGCACCGGAACTTTCCTCAAGGATGTTTGCGGAATAGATGTTCATCCATCCGAATCCCATCATCACCAGCCAGAGGATGATGGAGATCCAGTCAATATTGGCAGAGATGTTATGTCGCTGGACCATCATTATTCCGGGATGATTTTTTGACCGGGCACTTCCGGCACAACAGATCTTCGCAGCGGTAACCGCAGGTTCCTCATGGAGACAGTGTCGGCCGGCTCTTCCCTGATTGTGTCAGCCGGTTCTTTCCTGACGGTTTCCGCCGGTTTTCGTTCCGTTCTGGTCTCCGGCAGCTGCATGACCCACTGCTCGTACCAGCTCCTTTTCACCTCTCCCGTCAGGTATTTCTCGATCATCAGGCTGGCAATGGGAGCGGCGTAGGTGGTACCGAAACCCTGGTTTTCCACGTAGACGGCAATGGCGATGCGGGGATCCTCTTTGGGAGCAAATGCAATGAAAATAGAATGGTCATTTCCATGGGGATTCTCCGCGGTTCCCGTTTTTCCGCACACCACGATATCCGGGATCCTTGCATTCCTGGCCGTGGCACCGGGACCGCCGTTGATCACCCGGTCCATTCCCTCCACCACGGGCACATAGTTGACCGAGTCGATGGTCGTATGCTGCCGCTCGGTGTAAACCGGATCAATGTGATCCACGCCTTCGATCTTCCTGACCAGGTGCGGTTTGATGTAGTAACCCCGGTTGGCGATGGTGGCGGCCAGGTTGGCCATCTGGATCGGGGTGATCAGCAATTCTCCCTGTCCGATGGCCAGCGACCGGATGGTCAGGTAGTTCCAGTGGCCGGTCCCGTAAATCCGGTTGAAATAATCACTCTCGGGGATGTTCCCCTTCAGCTCATTGGTCATTTCAATGCCCAGCGGCCTGGTAAAGCCGAAAGAAAGCAGATGCTGCCGCCAGTTGCTGTAGGCGGCCGCAGTGTTTTCGAACTTCGGATCCTGCAGGATAAACTTCAATACATTGATGAAGTAGGTGTTGCAGGAATTCTGGATTGCTTCCACGAAATCCAGGGGAGAATCGTGCAGGTGACAGGCCGTATGGATTCCCCCGGCGTAAAAACCATAATAGCAGTGCACCTCCGTGCGGACATCCACGACCTGTTCCTGCAGTCCGATCAGGGCCATAAGGGTTTTGAAGGTGGACCCGGGAGGGTACTGTGCCATCAGTGCCCTGTTGAACAGAGGCTTCAATGTATCCGTCACAAGCTCTCCGAAATGCCTGCTCAGATTTCGTCCCACCAGAAGGTCAGGCGGGTATGAAGGTGCACTTACCAGGGCCAGCACCTCTCCGGTGGCGGGTTCCAGCGCGACGATGCTCCCCACGTATGGTTTCATCAATGTTTCCCCGTACTCCTGCAGGTCCATATCCAGCGTGATGGTGAGGTTTTTTCCCACCTCGACCGGCACATCGAACCGGCCTCCCTGGTAGGATTCGATGGTCTGGTTATGGACATCCTTTAAAAAGACTTCCTTTCCTTTGCGTCCCCTGAGGTACTGTTCATATGCTTTCTCGATACCCGAAACACCTATGTAATCCCCCAGCTGGTAGTATGGCTCCCTGTCAAGCAACTGCTGATCGACCTCCCCCACATACCCGAGTGCATGAGAGGCAATGGGCCTGGTATATTTTCTCAGGGTACGGGTCTGTACATAGAATCCGGGATACTGGTAAAGCTTTTCCTGGAGCAGGGAGGCATGCTCGTAGTCGAGCTGTTTCACGAAAATGGAGGGGACCCGGTAGGAGTAATCCCTGGCTTCGGTCAGCCTGTCAACGACCGTCTGCCGGGAGATGTTCAGCATGCGGCACAGTTCGGTGGTGTCGAATGGCTCCAACAGGAGGGGGGTCACCATGACATCATAGGCCGCCTGGTTGTATACCATGATGTTGCCCTGCCTGTCGAAAATCAACCCCCTGGCAGGGTAGATCACCGATACACTCTGGGCATTGCTCAGGGCATACTGTGCATAGGATTTATCCAGGATCTGGATCTGGAAAAGACGTCCGATAAACACCAGCCCCACAAGAATGATCACAACACCAAACACATATCTTCTGTCCCTGTACGGATTCATTTATTCCCTGAATACGAAAAACTGACTCAGAACGATGGTTGCAGCAGAGAGGATTGAGCTCAGAAAAACCCTGAGCAAGGTACTGAAAAAATCCTTCAGCTGGAAAACCTCCAGATAAAACAGCACGAAATGGTGGATCACCACCATGGCCAGGGTATATTTCAGGAACCAGTAGAAGCCGTAATAATGGACCCGCGGGAAAGTTTCCGGTTCGTATCCGTCCCTCGGAGCAAACAAATTGAGCAGGTAAGGACGCAGGAATGCCACAAGCACCGTGGCTGCCGTGTGCATGCCCGGCGTGTTTTCAAACAGGTCCACAGAGAATCCCAGCAGAAAACCCGCGACCAGCTGCAACCACCGGGGTGTCTCAAAGGGCATCAGGAGAAGGAACAGGAGATACACATAGGGGACCATGTAACCGTTGATCATTACATTGTCCAGAACCAGTACCTGCAAAAGCACCATGACGATAAACCGGAATATGTTTCTGGCGATAGTCCCCATGATCACCTAATGTTTTCCTCCAGTTGAAGCTGTTCTTCCCGGAGATAGTTCCGGATGACATTGACATGGAACAGGCTCTGAAATTCGGTGAACAGCTTCACCCGGATATCGTAAAAATTCCCCCTTTCCAGGGAAAATGCATCGATGGTCCCCACCCCGATCCCGTCCGGGAAAATGGCCGAGAACCCGCTGGTGACAATGGTGTCACCCTCTGTCAGTTCCGCATGGAATGGGATCTCCGAAAGCCTGGCATAAAGCGGGGAGTCCCCGTCCCAGAAAAGGATTCCTGCAAAATTGCTGGATCGGATCTTTGCACTGAGCCTGAAATCCCTGTTGATGGCAGGGATCACCGTGGCAAAATGATTGGATGACTCGAGTACGATCCCCACCAGGCCCTGTTCCGATACAACACCCATGTCCCTGAAAACCCCGTCTTTTTTTCCCTTATCGATGGTGATATAGTTATACTGCTTGTAGACACTGTTGTGTACGATCCTGGCGGGCAGGTAATAATAGCGGTAGGCCCCTTTTTCAACCCGGAGGACCCGTATGGTATCCAGATGGCCGGAGAACAGTTCAAGCTGGTTCTTCAGCCGGGAATTCTCTTCCACAAGACGCTGGTTCACCTTTCTGAGGGTGAGGTATTCCCGGACTCCGTCCACCCGGTCGTACAGAAATCCGGTCACCTGCCGGTTCATCTGGATGAACCTGGATTGCTGGTAATAACTTCCCCTGACAATCAAAACAATGGCAATTGCTTCAAGGAACAGAAACAACAACAGGTTGGAATACTTCTGTATGAGCCTGAGCAGCGTTCTCATAATACGTTGGATGCACCGTCCTAACGCATGAGGAACGGGAATTTATCCACATTCCTCAGGGCAATGCCCGTCCCCCTGGCCACTGCCTGCAGCGGATCCTCCGCGATGTGAAAGGGAAGGGAAATCTTGTCTGCAAATCTCTTGTCAAGCCCCCTCAACAAAGCCCCTCCGCCTGCCAGGTAGATCCCTTTTGAAACGATGTCCGCATACAGTTCCGGGGGGGTCTGTTCCAGCACTGATAAGATGGCGGTTTCAATTTTCGATATGGATTTGTCAAGGCAGTGCCCGATCTCCTGGTATGAAATGGGGATCTCGATGGGCATGGCCGTCATCAGATTCGGGCCCCGGACAAAGAAATCCTGCGGCGGCTCTTCCAGTTCCGGAAGTGCGGATCCCACCCGGATCTTGATCTCCTCTGCCGTACGCTCGCCGATCTTGATGTTGTGCTGGTGGCGCATGTAGGTCTGTATATCGTTCGTGAACCCGTCACCGGCGATCCGGATGCTCTGGTTGCAGACGATCCCCCCCAGGGCAATGACCGCGATCTCGGTGGTCCCTCCGCCGATATCCACCACCATGCAGCCTTCAGGGCCTTCCACATCCAGGCCGATCCCGATGGCGGCGGCCATGGGTTCGAAAATCAGGTAAACATCCCTTCCGCCTGCATGTTCCGATGAATCACGGACCGCCCTCCGTTCCACCTCCGTACTTCCCGACGGGATGCAGACGACCATTTTGAGGGAGGGGGTGAACAACCTCCTTTTTGTATTGATCATCTTGATCATCCCCCTGATCATCAGTTCGGCAGCCTGGAAATCTGCGATCACGCCGTCACGCAGGGGCCGGATGGTCTTGATGTTTTCATGGGTCTTCCCATGCATCTGCCTGGCTTTTTCGCCAATGGCGATCATCTTGCCCGAATGCTGGTCAATGGCGACGATAGAAGGTTCATTGACCACGACTTTATCATTGTGTATGATGATGGTATTTGCAGTGCCAAGGTCTATTGCCAGTTCCTGCTGGAATGAAAACAATCCCATGTCCTTCTGTATGTATCTTTTAAGTTCTCAATGTTTAAAATGCCGGACCCCGGTAAAGACCATCGCCATGCCGTGTGCATCGCAATAATCGATGGATTCCTGGTCCCGTACCGAGCCTCCCGGCTGGACGACCGCCGTGATCCCTGCATTGCCCGCGATCTCCACACTGTCGGGGAAGGGAAAGAAGGCATCCGATGCCATCACGGCATCCTTCAGGTCGAATTTAAAATACAGGGCCTTCTCGATGCTCTGTTTCAGTGCATCCACGCGGGAAGTCTGTCCTGTGCCGGAGGCCAGCAACTGTTTGTCTTTCACCAACACAATGGCATTCGATTTGGTGTGTTTGACGATCTTGTTGGCAAAAACGAGGTCGTCCAGCTGCCGGTCACCGATCCCCTGCCGGGTCACCAGCTTCATCTCTTTTCCCGTCTCGGTGGCCAGGTCCCTGTCCTGAAGGATCACCCCGTTCAGGACCGTCCGGATGGTCTTTTCAGAAAGTCCGGTCTTCAGCTGCCGGAGGATGATCCTGTTCTTCTTCTGTTTCAGGACCGCAAGGGCTTCCTCTTCAAAGTCAGGTGCAATGACCACTTCGAAAAAGATCTTGTTCATCTCCTCCGCGCAGGCTTTGTCTATGGGCCGGTTGGTGATCAGAACCCCTCCGAAGGCGGATACGGGGTCTCCTGCCAGGGCATCGGTCCATGCATCCAGCAGCCTTTCACGGGAGGCGAGCCCGCATGCATTGTTGTGTTTCAGCACCGCGAAGGTGGCCTCCCTGAACTCGGAGATGAGACCGATCGCGGCATCAATGTCCAGGAGGTTGTTATAGGAGATCTCCTTTCCGTGGAGCTGCTCAAGGAGCTCATCCAGGTTTCCGAAAAAGAACCCTTTCTGATGCGGGTTTTCACCGTACCTCAGTTTCCTGGCACTCCGCTCACTCACCTTCAGTGCCGTATCTTCTCCCGCATCAAAGTATTTAAAGATCTCCGCATCATAGTGGGAGGTCATGTCGAATGCCTTTCTGGCAAAATTCTTTCTAATCTCCAGGGTGGTTTCTCCCTTCCCCGAATCCAGGACCTCAAGCAGTTCATCGTACTGGTCCCTGGAGGAAACGATGAGCACATCACTATAGTTCTTGGCCGCCGCCCTGATGAGTGCGATGCCCCCGATATCGATCTTTTCAATGACAGCCGCTTCATCCGCACCCGAGCGGACCGTTTCCTCAAAAGGATACAGATCCACAATGACCAGGTCGATCCGGGGGATCCGGTAGGCTTCCAGTTGTCCCAGGTCGTCTTCCACCTCCCTGCGGGCGAGGATCCCTCCGAAAACTTTGGGATGTAATGTTTTTACCCTGCCGCCCAGGATGGAAGGATAGGTGGTGAGCTCTTCCACCGGAACCACCGGTATCCCGAGGCCGGTGATGAAGTCCCGGGTTCCTCCAGTGGAATAGATGGTGATCCCCAAGCTGGAGAGCTGCTTTGCGATGAGGTCCAGCCTCTCTTTGGAATACACGGAAACGAGCGCACCGGAAATTTTTTTCGGGGAAGCCATGGGCATTTGTATCTAAAACTTGCCTAACTTTACATTCTTTGCAAAAGAAAGAGTTTCCGCTGAAATAAAGAAGCGGAAATTCATTATTTTATTCATGAAAGTATTAAGACAGATCTGGGAAAGTCTCAGGATAGCCCTCCAGGCTGTCAATGTGAACCGGTTGAGGGCCCTGCTCTCCCTGCTGGGGATCACCATCGGGATTTTTGCCATCATTTCTATTTTTACCATGGTGGATTCCCTGGAGATGAATATCAGGGAGAGCGTGAGCAGCCTGGGAAGTGATATTATTTATGTTCAGAAATGGCCCTGGGCCCCGGAAGAAGGGGAAGAGTATGCCTGGTGGAAATACATGAACCGCCCGCTTCCCTCACTGGATGAATATGAATTCCTCGGGGAAAACAGCCGCCTGGCGAAGGAGCTCTGTTTCGTGGCAGGTGCCCAGAGATTGATCGAATATGGGAACAACACGGTGGAGGGGGCATACATCGCGGGCGTTTCGGACGGTTTCCAGGAACTCAAATCCTTTGAACTTCAACGGGGCAGGTATTTTTCACCCCTGGAAGCCACCACCGGCAGAAACGTGGTGGTGATCGGTCATGATGTGGCCACCGAGCTTTTCAGGGGAGCCAATCCGGTGGGAAAAAGTATCGAGGTGTTCGGCCGGAAGGTCGTGGTGATCGGGGTGGTCGAAAAGGAGGGGACGGGCATGTTCGAGGGAATGGTCCTGGATGACGTCGCTGTTGTGCCGCTCCATTTCCTGAGGGGATTTGTGGATATCCGGAGCGATATGGCCAGTCCGGAGATCTGGGTAAAGGCCAGGTCGAATGTCCATGTGGACGAACTGGGTTTCGAACTGAGGCAGTTGCTCCGCTCCTACAGGCGGCTGAAACCTGTCGAGGAGGACAGTTTCGCCCTGAACCAGACTTCCATCATCAACAACCAGCTGGACCAGCTTTTCTCGGTGATCAAGATCGCCGGATTCTTTATCGGGATCTTCTCCATCATCGTGGGCGGCTTCGGGATCGCAAACATCATGTTTGTTTCCGTAAAGGAACGGACCCACCAGATCGGGATCCAGAAAGCGCTCGGGGCAAAGAAATATTTCATCCTTTTCCAGTTCCTGTTCGAATCGATCATGCTTTCCCTTGCCGGGGGGATCATCGGACTGCTGATCGTCTTTCTGGGGGCGACCGCCGTCAATGCCTCCAGTGACTTTTCCATCTATCTCACCATGGGGAACATCCTGACGGGGCTGGGCATCTCCAGTCTGATCGGACTGGTAAGCGGGATCTTCCCGGCATGGCAGGGTGCCAGGATGGATCCGGTGACGGCCATCAACACCACCTTCTGATCCGGCCGGTCAGATAAAAACCTCGTAGAGGAGCCTTCCCATCAGGAAATAAATGAACAGTCCCATGATGTCGTTCATGGTGGTGATGAAGGGCCCTGTGGCCAGGGCAGGATCGAACTTCATTCTGTGAAGCAACAGGGGGATCAGGGTCCCGAACACCGCCGCGAACACGATCACCATGAAGAGGGAGATACTCACCGTGAAGGTGAGGGCCATGCTGTCACTGAGAAAGAAATTATACAGGAAAAGGATTCCCGAGAGGATCAGGCCGTTCAGCAGGGACACCAGCAATTCCTTGACCAGTTTCCGGAAGGTGCTTTCCAGGCCCAGGCTGTTGCTGGCAATGCCCTGTACGATGATGGCGGAGGACTGGATCCCTACGTTCCCGGCCATGGCAGCGATCAGGGGAATGAAAAAAGCCATCTCCGGATTGATCTTAATGTCCTCTTCAAAACGCCCGATCACGGCTGCCACCACGATCCCCCCGAGCAGACCGATGATCAGCCACGGGAGCCTTGCCCGTGCAAGCCTGGAAGCAGAGTCGGTGGTTTCCACATCCGCGGTGATCCCGGAGGCCAGCTGGTAGTCCCGCTCGGCCTCATCCCTGATCACGTCCACCACATCGTCAATGGTGATCCTTCCCATGAGCCGCCCGATGGAATCGGTCACGGGCAATACGACCATGTCGTACTTTTCCATGATCTGCGCCACCTCCTCCGAAGGGGTATCGGCCCGCACCGAGCGGATCCCGGGTTCATAGAGTTCCCTGACCTTGGTGGAGGGGCTGGCCAGGATGAGCGACTTCAGGGAGAGGACTCCCAGCAGTACATTGTCGTCGTTCACCACGTAAATGAAATACACTTCATCCACGTCCTGCGCCTGCTTGCGCATTTCCCTGATGCATGTGGTCACCCCCCAGTTTTCATTCACACGGATCAGCTCCTTGGCCATGAGTCCCCCGGCGGTGTCTTCGTCATAACTGAGCAGATCGACGATGTCGCCCGCCTGCTCGACGTCGTCAATATGAAGCAACACCTCCTGTTTCTTCTCCTCGGTCAGGTCTCCGATCACATCCGCAGCATCGTCGGAATCCATGTGGTGGATGAACTGGGTGGCGATCACATCCGGCGGCAGGACGTCCAGGAACCTCTCCCTGTCATCCTCTTCCAGCTCCACCAGCACATCGGAGGCTTTTTCCGGGTCGAGCAGCAGGTAGAGGTATTTCGCCTCCTCCACGGTGAGATTCTCATAAACCTCGGCGATGTCGGCCGGGTGCAGGTCCTTCAGCATGTCCAGGGCATCATGGTCGTTCCTCTGTTCGATGATCGTCTTCAGCTCGGATACATACTCGCGCGTCAGTTCATTGTTCATTGCGGTGTTGTTTAAGAGGTGCTACCTGTTTTCTTCAAGGCGGGTTTCCACCCAGCCGGTTAATTCGATGAACTCCGAAACATCCAGTTCCTCAGGCCTTTTTGATAGGAGTTCCGTTTGGCTGTCCAAATTTAGCAAAATAGATTTTAATGAATTCCTGAGCATTTTCCTGCGCTGGTTGAAGGTGGTTTTCACCACCCTGAAAAACAACTTTTCATCGCATGGAAGTGTCCCGTAACTGTTCCTCGTCAGCCTGATTACTCCGGAGTTTACCTTCGGGGGAGGGAAAAAGGAGCCGGGCCGGACGGCAAAAAGAGGTTCAGTATCAAAGTAAGCCCCCAGCAGGACGCTTAGGATCCCGTATTGCCGGTTCCCGGGCCGGCTGGTGATCCTGTCCGCCACCTCCTTCTGGACCATACAGACCACCGATTGGATCCGCAGCCGCTGCTCCAGGATCCGGAAAAATATCTGGCTGGAAATATTGTAGGGGAAATTCCCGATCACATGATACGGTCCCCCGATGAGCGTGTCCAGGTCCAGCCGCAGGAAGTCGTTCTCGATGAGCATTCCCTTCAGCATCGGCCATTTCTTCAACAGGTATACAACCGACTCGTGATCGATCTCCACCGTGAGCAGCCGGATTTCCTTTTGCAGCAGCAGTCCGGTCAGGATCCCTTTCCCGGCTCCGATCTCCAGCACAGTGTCATCTTTCGAAACCTGCAGCGAATCAACGATCCGTCTGGCGATGGAACCATCCGTGAGGAAATGCTGGCCGAGGTGTTTCTTGGGACGGATCATGGGAAACGGATTCCGGATTTCAGTTTCAGGCAATAAAGTTACAAGGATTTGGGTATTTTTGATGGGAACTTCATATCAGTGTAATGGGGAAACTACGAAATCCTTTTGCCGGGCACCCGGGGTACAATTGTTTCGGGTGCAGCCCGCACAATTCAGCAGGATTGAAGATGGAATTCCGGGAGTCGGGTGAAGAGATCATCTCCTTCTGGGAGCCGGATGAACATTTCCAGGGCTTTTCGGACATCCTGCACGGGGGCATCCAGGCCACCATGATGGATGAGATCGCAAGCTGGGTGGTTTTCGTGAAACTGGGGACCGCGGGGGTTACCAGGCGCCTGAATACCACTTACAGAAAGCCTGTAAGGCTCTCCGCGGGAGGGATCACCCTCCGTGCGAAACTGGTCGGCACAAAGAGGAACCTTGCCACCATCGGGGTGAAGCTTTACGACGGAGCAGAGAGGGAGTGCTCAGAGGGTGTGGTGGAATATTTCCTGCTTTCCCCTGAAAGGGCCCTGCAGGAGATGCATTATCCGGGGAAAGAGTCATTTTACACCGGAGAAAAAAAATGACGGATATGAATGACGACTTCGACCGATTGATCGAAAGAAAGGGGACCGACAGTGTGAAACATGACCTGCTGACCCCTGTCTTCGGCAGCGAGGATGTACTTCCCATGTGGGTGGCGGACATGGATTTCGAAGCGCCCTCCTTAGTGCAGGAGGCGATCCTCCGGCGGGCGGCACATCCCGTCTACGGCTATACCCTGCGGCCGGAAAGATTTTACCGGGCCGTGGCCGGATGGATCGGGCGGAGGCACGGCTGGAACGTGGATCCCGGGACCATCGGCTTCAGTCCGGGTGTCGTGCCGGCACTGAACCTGTGTGTGATGGCGTTCACCGAACCGGGCGACCGCATCGTGATCCAGCCTCCTGTCTATTTTCCCTTTTTCACTGCGGTTTCCAATCACCGTCGCACGATCGTTCACAACCAGCTTGTTGAACATGACGGGATCTATGAGATGGACTTTAACCGGCTGGAGGAGTCTTTTCGCGAAGGCGTGAAAATGTTCATCCTGTGCCATCCCCACAATCCCGTCGGCCGTGCATGGAGGCGGGAAGAACTGGAGCGGCTGGCGGGGCTCTGCACCCGGTACGGGGTGCTGGTGATCAGCGACGAGATCCATTCAGACCTGTTGCTCAACGGGAACAAACATATCCCGCTTGCATCGCTGGGGAAGGAAATTGCGGACCTCACCATCACCTGTGTATCGCCAAGCAAGACATTCAACCTGGCAGGGCTCCATACCTCGGTGGTGATCATTACCCGTGAGGATCTCAAGAAGGAATACGACCGGATCCTGGACATGGTCCACGTGGGCGGCGGAAACATTTTCGGAATGGTTGCCCTGGAAGCTGCCTATACCGGGGGAGATGCGTGGCTCGACCAGCTGATCGGCTATCTGGAAGGGAACGACCGGGCGCTCCGGGAACATTTCAGCGCCACCGTTCCGCAGCTCGTCATTTCCCCGCTGGAAGCCACATACCTGGCCTGGCTGGATCTGTCATTTCTGGGGATGGACGACCGGGCGCTCAGGCAATTTGTGATCGGCAGGGCCAGGCTGGGGCTGAACGATGGTCCCATGTTCGGTCCGGGAGGCACGCAGCACCAGCGAATGAACATTGCCACTCCCCGGACTGTCCTGATGGAAGGCGCCGGAAGGTTATCCGATGCCATCCGTTCAGCCGGTTGATCATTTTTTTTAACTTTAAGCATCAAACCTGTCCCCATGCGGTTAAGGCCATCTTTCACATTCAGAATTTTCCTGCCCTACCTGGTCATTGGTTGCTTGTTCCTGGCAATTTTCCTCGCTGAACTGGACCGGGGCCACTCCCCGGTGATCTGGCTATCTGCCGGAGGATTGCTTGTGACCATGCTCATGGCAGCGCTGCACAACAGCTGGCTCATATTCCCTTTCAAAAGGGTCAGGGACCTGGTCGCACAGCTTGCCCGGGGATCCATGCCCGGGTTCAGCGCTTCCGAAACCACGGGAGAGGTCGGTGCACTGGAAAAGAACCTGGAAAAACATGTTTCCCGCATGAGGGAGATCACCTCATTTGCAAACTCCCTGGCGGCAGGTGACTACACGAAGAAATTTGAAATAGAAAGTACCGAAGATGAGCTTGGAACATCCATGCTCTCGCTGAGGAGGAATCTGAAGGAATCCCTTGAAGAATCCGATGCAAGAAGCCGTGAGGAGGAACACCGGACCTGGTCGGCCCAGGGTCTTGCCAGGTTCAGCGCCCTTTTCAGGGAAGCCGAGGATGACCTGGAAGAGCTTGCAGGATTGTTTGTAAAAGAGGTGGTCGGATACACCATGGCAGATGTGGGAGCGCTGTTCATCGCCCGGGAAAGTGACGATGAGGCGAACCGGATTCTGGAAATGTACGGGAGCCATGCATTTGACAGGCAAAAACACACCTCTTGTTCCTTTGCCTTCGGGGAAGGACTGGTGGGAAGGGCGGCGCAGGGAAAGGAACCTGTTTACGTCACCGATCTTCCGCCCGATTACATCAGGATCCGTTCGGGGCTGGGCGAGGATGCCCCTTCCTCCCTGCTGCTGGTCCCCCTCCTGGCGGATCAGCAGGTAGTGGGAGTCATTGAACTGGCGTCTCTCGGCGAGATCCCTTCCTACCAGCGGGAATTCATCCGCCAGCTCGGGGAAGCACTGGCCACCACCATCGCCAGGGTGAAAGCCACCCATCAGATGAGGCTTTTGTTCGAGCAGACCACCAGGCAGGCTGAAAAATTCAGCGACCGGGAACAGATCTTCAGGCAGCAGGTGGAGCAGTTGGAAAAGGAGCTTGAAGCCCTCCGGAAAAAATAGGCACATCCTCTGCTATGCGACAGACTGGCATGCCGCGTGCGGGCATTTTATGTCATAATGACATGCATCCCTTGCTGGCATATGCTTTGACATATCTGGTACAGATCAAAGGATATGTCAAACCAAATAAACAACAGGAGGAACGAACAATGTTAGCCAGATTTAACAGGGGAAGTGTACCCAGCACCTGGGATGACTTTTTCAACGACAATTTTTTCGACAGCTTCAACCTTGGAAGGCAGAGTGCCAGCTGTCCCGCCGTGAACATCATGGAGGATGAGAAAGAATTCAGGATTGATGTGGCCGCTCCGGGATTGTCCAAAAGGGATATCAAAATTGACCTGGAGGATGATGTACTGACCATCTCTTCAGAGCAGAAAAATGAAAAAGAAGAGAAGAACCGCAGGTACATGCGCAGGGAGTTCAGTTATAATTCATTCAAGCGTAGTTTCCAGCTTCCTGAAACCGTTGACCAGGAACACATCAATGCAAGCCATGACGCAGGGATCCTGACCATTCAGCTTCCCAAGAGAAAAGAAGTCGTTCAGAAGGCTTCCAAGCAGATCGAGATTTCGTAACACTTCAAAACATGCAGCTTCCGGTTGATCCAGAACAGGGATTGCCGGAATCAAGAGGCTATCTCAGGGGGATGGTCTCTTTTTTTGGGGGATCCGTTTTCGCTGCCTGATCATCATCTTTCCCCATGTCATTACCACCACTCCCAGGATGGTGATGAGACCGCCGATCAGCTGCAGCATATCGGGGAGGATGGAGAGGTAGATCATGGCACCCACGAGCACAAAGAGGCTTCGGGTGGACTGAATGATCATGGTCCTGGAAGCCTCGATGTACTTCAGTGCCGAGTACTGGGCAAATCCCGTAAGGAACGGTCCCAGGAGGGAGCCTACCGCCATGTTGAAGGCGGCCCTTCCCGGGATCACGAAACTCTCCTGCCTGAAAAGCATGGCAGCCAGGGCGAAGGTGAACAGGAAAATGACCCTGTTGAGGGTCAGGATCCCCGGATGGAGATCCCTGATCCTGCTTTTGGCCGTGACAATGCTGACCGAGCCGAATACGGATGAAAGCAGGATCCACCCGGTCCCTCTGCCGAAAAATTCCCTCAGGGTCATCTCCCTGGTATAGGTGATCAGGATCACGCCGGCGATGGTCAGGATGATCCCGACGGCTTCCACCTGGTTGAAACGTTCTCCCAGGAAACGGATACCCAGGATGGTGACAAAAATGGGTGTCAGATTCCAGAGAAAGGAGATCACCGTCGGGTTATCAGCCATCTGGATGGCCAGGAACAGGAGCGTGGCCGCCGCAAGCTCCAGAAATCCGATGATCAGAAGGGTGAGATTGGCGGACCGGCTCAGTTTGGGAATCTTTTTGATCATTCCCGTGATCACCAGGAAAGGGATGATCCAGGCAAGCGCGAACCCGAACCAGTAGAACTGGAACTGGAAATAGTCTACTTCCAGGAGTGCCGCCTTGGAAAAAACGAATACGTTGGCCATCCCGAGCGTGGCCAGGAAAGCCAGACTGATTCCTTTCGCGGTGGGGGGGATCCGGGAAAAAAAAGTATCCATCAGGATCCGGGCTTTCTCAGGAGGGCGAACATATTTCTCTTATATGCTTCCACGCCCGGCTGGTTGAAAGGATTGATATCCATCATGTAACCGCTGATCCCGCAGGCATTCTCGAAGAAGTACAGCAGGCGTCCCAGGGAAGATGCGCTCAGTGCGGGAATGATCAACCTGATATTCGGCACCCCTCCTTCCACATGGGCCATCGCCGTTCCCAGTTCGGCCATTTTATTCACGTGGTCGATCCGCTGAAGGGCCAGGTAATTGAGCTGGTCCAGGTCCGCAGGCTCCTCCGGGATGGTCATCCGGTGGACTGGCTCTGCAATGCTGATCACCGTTTCAAAAAGGATCCGCTCCCCGTCCTGGATGTATTGCCCCAGCGAGTGAAGGTCCGTTGAGTTGTCCACCGATGCAGGATAAATCCCCTTTCCCTGTTTCCCTTCACTTTCCCCGAAAAGTTGTTTCCACCACTCTGAAAAATAGTGAAGTTTGGGATGGTAATTGACCAGGATCTCGATTTTCTTGCCGGAACGGTACAGGGCGTTCCTGGCGGCGGCATACAAGGCAGCCGGATTTTCCTCAAACGGAACCGACGGATCGCATGCCTGTTCCATCTCCCTGCTGCCGGCCACCAGCTGGCGGATATCGATCCCGCAGGCGGCAAGGGGGACCAGGCCCACCGGGGTCAGCACCGAGAAACGGCCTCCTACGTCATCCGGGATGACGAAGCTCCTGTAACCACGTTCATCGGCGAGCTGCCGGAGGGCTCCGCGGTGTGCGTCGGTCACCACCAGGATCCTTTCGGCGGCTTCCCTGGCACCCACTTTTTTTTCCAGGTGTTCCTTGAGGATCCTGAATGCGATGGCCGGTTCGGTGGTGGTTCCTGATTTGGAAATGACCACAAGGGAGTAGGTGTGTTGATCCAGCACCCGGCAGAGTTCAACCATGTAATCCTCGCTGATATGATGACCCGCAAAGAGCATCTGCGGCAGATCGCCCCTGGTATCCGCGGAAATGAAACTGCTGGTGAGTGCCTCGTAGAGTGCCCTTGCCCCCAGGTAGGAGCCCCCGATCCCGACCAGCACCACGAAATCGGAATTATTTTTAACCTTCGAAACAGCTTCCTCGATTTCAGCAAAGTGTTGCTCCGTGGTACGCGACGGGAGCCGGATCCACCCCAGAAAATTATTTCCGGCGCCGGTCCCCTCGTATAGTGTCCGCTGGGCTTCAAGGGCTTCGGTTTTCAATTTCAGGATTTCCTGTTGCGGGATAAAGCTGAATACACTGGAAAGGTCAAGAAATGAATTCTGCATGACTTTAAGCTGGTTTTCGGTCGGTCCAAAAATAATGATAAAAATTTGATTTGATTATCTTTCAAATTTTGGCTTACTTATGGACAAAATCCTCATCATGACCGAAATAGAAAAGCTGGACAGAATTGCCATCAGTGTGAAGTCCCACAAACTGCTCAAGCAGCTTCTGTCTGAAAATCCTGAGTTCGAGGAGATCCTGAGGAACTCCAAGAACGAAACCGAAGTGGTCGTTGGCGTGCGGGAATGGATTGGGAAAAACCTGAAGGACAGGGAAAATGCTTTCAGATTTTATCATGCCAGACATGCCACGAGGGAGTTGTTCGAAAAACTGGAATGGCGCGATTATGCCATCATCCGGATGCTGGATTACATTGACCATGCGGGGATCGAATATCCCGATCTGAACCTGCGGGGCGAGATCGCGGTCAGCAATCCCCTGCGGCTCATCTGGCTGGCCGTGAACAAGGGGACCGGAGGAGCGAAACCCGATTTTTTCATCGACATGATCATGCTTTTCCGGCAGCTGAGGGGGGACAGCAAACAGGATGCTCCCCCGGCTGACCTGGTGCATGCATGGATGGAGCGGTACCCGTCCGGGCTCGATCCCAGGATCGTGCAGCTCAGGGAGGAGAACAAGATGCGGATCATCAGGATCCTCATTAAAAAGATGGACAGCGGGGAGATCACAAGCGAACGGTTTCATTTTGAGCCGGGCATGTCCGAGGGAGAGAAGCTGGAAACGATGCGGCGCTGGTGGGAGGACCACCTGTTCCATCTCAGGTTTGCGGTCAGATCTCCTGAGCTGCTCAATGAAATGCTGGACCATTCACTGGATCCGGACACGATGAAGATCCTGGAGGAGGCAAAGCAGGCAGGGATTCCCTTCTTTGTGAATCCTTACTACCTTTCCCTGCTGCATGTGCGGGTGCCCTATTTTGCCATCGGGGCGGACCTGGCCATCCGCCATTATGTGTTGTACAGCAAGCAGCTGGTGGAAGAATTCGGGAATATTGTGGCCTGGGAGAAGGAGGACAGGGTGGAATCGGGGAAACCCAACGCCGCGGGATGGCTCCTTCCCGAGGGACACAACATCCACCGCCGGTACCCGGAAGTGGCCATTCTGATTCCCGACACCATGGGACGTGCCTGCGGCGGGCTCTGTTCTTCCTGTCAGCGCATGTATGATTTCCAGGGCGGAAGGTTGAATTTCAACCTGGAAAAGCTGGCTCCCAACGAGAAATGGCCCGAAAAACTGAGACGGCTGATGGACTATTTCGAGGAGGATTCCCAGCTGAGGGACATCCTGATCACCGGTGGCGACGGATTGATGAGCTCGGACAAATCCCTGAAGAACCTGCTGGACGAGATCTATGAAATGGCCAGGAGGAAAATCAAGCGGAACGAGCAGCTTCCGGAGGGAGAAAAACTCGCGGAGTTCGTCCGGATCAGGATCGGGACCCGGCTGCCGGTGTACCTGCCCCAGCGGATCACACTGAACCTGGTGAAGGTGCTCAAGGATTTCAAGGAAAAGGCTTCCGGGATAGGGATCCGGCAGTTCCTCATCCAGACGCACTATGAATCCCCGATGGAAGTGACCCCGGAATCCAGCACCGCTGTCCAGAGACTGATCTCCGCCGGATGGACGGTGACCAACCAGCTGGTGTTTACCACCACCGCCTCCAGGCGGGGGCATTCGGTCAAACTCAGGAAAGTGCTCAATGATATCGGGGTGCTTCCCTATTATACCTTCACGGTGAAGGGATACATGGAGAACAATTACAGCTTCGCTCCCAATGCCCGGGTGGTCCAGGAACAGCTTGAGGAGAAGGTCATCGGGCAGATCGATGAGAAATACTATGACACCATCCGGAATTTTCCCGAGGAAGCCAGTCTGATGGTGGAGAACATCGAGGCGCTGCGCCGTTCCGCGAAACTGCCCTTCCTGGCAACGGACCGGAACGTTTTGAACCTGCCGGGAGTGGGCAAAAGCATGACATTCAGGGTGGTAGGTATCACACGGTACGGACGGAGGATCCTGGAGTTCGACCATGACGAGACCCGGACCCACAGTCCGATCATCCGCCAGATGGGAAAAATGATCATCATCGAGTCCAAGTCCATCCACGAGTACCTGAACCAGCTGGAGGAACTGGGAGAGCGAAGGGAAGAATACATGAGTGTATACGGGTATTCCCTGGGTCAGACCGAGCACCGCATTCCCGTCTATGATTACCCGGAATATGCGTTTGAGCCCACCAGGGAGATGAGCAACCTGGAGGTGTGAGGGATTTGTAAGTCAAAATACCTATCTTAACCGGATCTATGAGAACAGCGATCAGATCTGTCACCTGCTGTGTACTTATTCTCGTCCCCTTTCTGGCCGAAGGGCAGAAAAGAGGGCTTGCATCCATTCAGCGGGGCGACCTTGAGGCACATATGGAATTCCTTGCATCGGATGAGCTCGGGGGAAGGGCCACGGGAGAGCCGGGCCTGGACATTGCAGCCCGCTACCTGGCCGTCCAGGCTGCGAGGATCGGACTGCAGCCTGTTGATCCGGACCGGGATTATATGCAGCCATACACCATCGTGGAGAGGGAGATCGACTGGGGCAGCTCTGTTGTTTCCATCCATGAAGAGGGGCAGGAGCCGGTGGTCAGCCGGGACCGTTTTTTCATGCTGCCTTCTCCCGATGCCGATTCCCTGGTGCTTGAGGGAGAGGTTGTCTTTGCCGGATACGGGATCCAGGATGAACAGCGGGATTACGATGATCTGGAAGGGATTGACATCCGGGACAAAGTGGTCCTGATCATGAACCGGGGACCCATGAACGAGGCAGGTGATGAAGCTTTGTTCGACAACGAGAAGTGGAACAGCATACAGTGCATCCAGTACAAGATGCAGGCCCTCTTCAGCCGCCAGCCAAAAGCGGTGCTGCAGGTTTTTGACCCGAAGTCGGGGACCCGTTCCATCGAGGACATCAATCCCCGCATTGCCGAATACATCGGCAAGTCAAGGGGACTGAAGAAGGAAGAGAAGGGAGGTGGCGAACCGGCCGAACGGCCGAGACTGATCCTCATTCACAGGAACCTGGCGGACCAGATCCTGGAGGGGACCGGCAGGGACCTTGCCGGGCTGCAGAAGGAGATCGACCGGAATGTGGCGCCGGGTTCTTTCCCCGTCGACAATAAACGGGTAAGAATCGTGCTGCACATGAAACAGAAGGAGATGGTGGTCCCCAATGTATTCGGACTCGTCGAAGGAAGCGATCCGGAACTGAAGGACGAGGTGGTCATTTACACGGCCCATTTCGACCATGTGGGGACCGATCCGTCCGGAGCTGTATTCAACGGTGCCGACGACAACGCATCGGGGACGGTTGCCCTCATCGAGATCGCAGAAGCGTTCATGAAGGAAAAAAAGCGTCCCGGAAGGAGCATCGGGATCCTCTGGGTTTCGGGGGAAGAGATCGGCCTGTTCGGTTCGGAATACTTTTCGGAACATCCGCTGGTGGCGGAGGAAAATATCGCGGCGGTGATCAACCTGGATATGGTGGGCAGAAGGAAGACAAGGGAGGATGAAGAAAGCCGGCAGAACCTGACCATTGTGGGCGGCGATTCGGTGAAGGTGATCGGCGGACTGCAGAGCCGTGTCCTGATGGAGATCAATGAGCAGACACTCCGGGAAATGGGGATGCAGGGGAACTATTCCTACAATGACCCGAACCATCCCGAACGATATTTTTACAGGAGCGACCACTTCAACTTTGCCAGGAAGGATATCCCCGTGCTTTTTTATTCCACCGGCACCCATGCGGATTATCACCAGATAACCGATGACGAGGAACGGATTGACTATGATAAGTTTTTGAAGATGGCCCGGTTTTGCTATAAGGTGGGATTCAATGTGGCCGGTTACGGGGATCCCATTGTGGTGGACAATCCATTCTCAGGCTGGTAGGCGCTGAGCGCATTGCCGGAGATCAGTTCGAAAGGGGGACCAGGAAAATGTTCCTGAACTCCATCGGGGCCCCCTCGGACTGCAATGCGATCATTCCTTCTCTGAGGGTCATTCCGGAACCCCGGTTCTGCAGCACGCCGTTTACCCTGACTTCCAGGTTTCCGTCCAGGGACCTGATGTCGTAGCTGTTCCACTGGCCGGGCGGATTCTCACTGCTTTCTTCCGTGCGGGGGATGACCACGAACCTGCTCTGTTCCGGTTCCACCCGGTAAACCGAGTCCCCCATGGTGATCCCGGCACCTTCCCCGATCAGGACCACATCGCCGGCCTGCCTGTGTTTCAGCTGGCATTCGATGGAATTGGGCCAGATCATTTCCTCCCCCTGCAGGTGCAGGAGCACGCCGCTGTTCACCGGTTCCCCGGTCCACCTCCATTCCAGGTGGAGTTCGTAGTTGCCGTAGCTTTCCCTGGTGCGGAGATATCCGTTGGGGGTGCCGGAAACCCGGATCACCCCGACCTCCGCCCGGAAGAGCTGGGACGGATCCGTATCAGGATCCTCCGTATAGACGATCCAGTTGTCCAGGTCCGCTCCGTTGAACAGGGCCACCTTACGGTCCGTGTTGCAGGCGCCCATGAAGACGAGCAACAGAGGAAATGCCATGTACCAGCGCAGGTGCTTTTTCAGCATGATCCGATCAGTCTTGTTCATTTTCATATGGTTGATATCAGGGAAGTTATTATTTCTTAAATACCGAAGGATCCAGGATCCGTTCATTATTCCGGAAAGCGGCCACGAACGCCTGCTCGTACCCCGACCTTCTGCAAACGTTCCTGAGCTCCGTTGCATCGTCCACGTCTGTGAAAGCCCCCACGGTGATCCGGTAGGCCCCCTTGTACAGGTACTCGAAGGTATCGTATCGCTTTCCCGCGATCGTCAGCGACGGTCTCGTGCCCGGTTTCATGCTCGAAAGGACCTGCACCCGGAACACCACCCGGTCGGCGTCGGGCTTTTCCTGTTCAACAGCCGGTTCTTCCCGGGCAGCTGCTTCCTCCCGGGCAGCTGCTTCTTCCCGGGCAGTTGTTTCTTCCCGGGCAGTTGTTTCTTCCCGGGCAGCTGTTTCTTCCCGGGCAGCTGTTTCTTCCCGGGCAGCTGTTTCTTCCCGGGCAGCCGCTTCTTCCGCCACGGCCGGTTCCTCGGCATCCCTGGCCTGATCCGCCGGTGGTTCCGTCACCTGCTCCGCGGTTTGCTCCTCCCTTTCTGCCAGGAATGCAGTTGCAGCACCCGGTTCAGCCAGGCCGGCAAAAAGCAGTGCCATATCTTCCTGTTCACCGCTTTCCGTGCCGGAGGCCAAACCGGATCCAGGCTTGATGGAGACCAGATAGATCTGTGATTGTGAACGGTCGGATCCGAATGAAGTAGAGTAGACCGCAAGTTTTTTGTTCGGATGAATGGAAAATGCAATCTCATCCTTCTGGCTGTTAATAAAGCCGGACAGGTTCACGGGTTCTCCCCAGCCGGTCCCGTCGAAGGGACAAAGAAACACATCATAGCCGCCGAAGCCCCCGTGACCCGTGGAAGAAAAATAGAGGTTCTTCCGGTGGTCCAGGAATGGGAACCATTCATGTCCCGACGTGTTGATCTTCCGTCCCATGTTGACCGGGGTTGACCATCCGCCCGCTGTTTTTTCGGTTAAAAAAAGGTCCAGTCCGCCGCTGGAAGGCATCCGGTCGGATGCAAAAACCATTACGGATCCATCGCCCGACACGGCGGGATGCATGTAGCGGGCCGGATCACTGCAGAAGGGCAGTGGCTGTGGCTCCGGTTCCCCCGGACCGTCGATCTCCATTTCATAGATCTTCTCCACCGTCCTTCTGCCTGACAATTCGATGTTCCTGGTAAAATACACAATGTTATAATCCCTGGTGAAGGACATTCCGCCGGGGGTGTAGGGGAACGGATCGCTCCCGAAAAGAGGCCTGCTGCTTTCCAGCGAGAGGTGCTCCAGGGGCACGAAATAGGTCTGGGCCTGTCCGAAGGTCACATGGTCGGGGATCATCTTCCTGTGATATTTCGAGTTGGAAAGAAAGATAAGCCCGTTCATGTAAAAAGCCACATCGTTCGACGGTCCGTGGATCTCCAGCCGGACCGTGTCCCGCAGAAGAAATTGTCCCAGCCGCAGGGAGTCGCTTCCGGAAGCCGGCAGAACCATCCCCCCGGTCTCAGGAATGCACATGAGGGAACACATGATGAGGAGATAACCGGAAAAAATATTGTATCTGACTGCATTCATGCCGAACCGTATTTACCAGTGTCTGTATTGCAGGAAAGTCTGTTTATCCTGCCCGAGATTCACACCCAGCTGAATCTCAAAAATAATGTTCTCATCGTTCAGGAATCCCACCCTGGGAAACTCCAGGAATACGCCTGTGAAAAACCGCGGGAACTGGTACTGGAAGAACAGGGAAACCTGGTCCACGGATTTGAAGTAGGACCCGATGTAAAAATTCTGCAGATAGAGTTTCAGGTAAGGAAACATGTGCCGGTGGAGTTCTGAAGCGGTTGAATCGTTCACCGAGATCAGCAGGGAAGGTTCAAGAACCACGGCACTTTTCCGGCTCAAAACGAATTTATACCCACCGTAGAAATGATATTCCCGGGGCACATACGCTTCCGAATCTTCGGTGAGCCCGTCGTCCCTCCAGCTCCCGAGCAACGATGTGGTTGAAATCCCGGCAAATGCAGTGGGCCCGTAATAATAAACCCCCAGGTCCATATTGGGATTGAGGGTATTGGAAAGGGAATCCGGACCCGCATCAGAAGCATTTCCGGGAATGTTCATGATCGCTTTCAGGGCGGCACCGGCCGACAACAGGTGTACATTTGCCCTGTCGAGCGGGATATGGTATGAACCGGCAACGGCGACCCCGGTATTCCAGGATTCCGGAAGCTGGTCCCTGAAGGCATATGCTCCTAGTCCGAACCTGGTGAAACCACCGGTTGACCTGGTGAGCCGCCTGTGAAAATTAAGCACCTGGCTATCGGGCGATTTCAGTACCCTTGTGGTCAGGCTGAGCTGGGTGAAATCCTTGCTGCCGGCATAGGCAGGGTTCAGGATAATGGGAGTGTACACAGGATTTGACAGGGGCTTGGAGGGCACCTGCTGTGCCGGTGCAAACATACACACAGCAGCCAGGATCATTCCCGCAAATACGCTTCTGTATATGAAACTCCTTGGCATGGCTTCCTGAATTACCAGGTTATTCATTCACCGCGGGCAGGATCTCGGCCGGGATGATCTGTAGTTCGCTGTAAAATCCGCTGGTGGTTAGGATCTTGTCATTTGCAGGATCCGCATCATCCCCGATGTCCGCAAATGCATTGATTTCGCCTGAGGCGATGACCACAAATCGCTTATGGGATGCGGTATCGGCCGATACGGTATAGACCTGGGAAAGCCCGCCTCCCGTAAAGGCATTTACATCGATGATGGTCCCGGTACGCGTATTGTAGATGGCCAGCTCGCCCTCGTATTCATAATAGAGCGGGATGTTCCCCACGGTGAGGATCTGCGGATTCACATTGATCTGTACGGTGGCAAAGACTTTCTGGTTCTTGATGTGCGCCGAGATATCAGCCGTGGGATTGATGGTCAGGATCGGTTCCTCCTCAATCCGGATACAGCTGAACAATGTGATAAAAGCCACAGACAGGATTATATGGTTCCTCTTCATCTGGTTCTTATTAAGAGGAAATAAAAGTAGACATTCACAATCACATTTACAAAATACAATCATATCTACATTCACCGAGTCAATCCGATGACAATAAGCAATCCTGCTCATTTTCATATTCATATTCAAACAACACTGCCACCTCAATTAATTTTTCACCTCAATCGGCGCGTACTGCAGTTGGTCGTTCATTTAATTTGGATAAATGTATCTTATCCAGTAACTTGTTTTTCTTTTCATGCTGCATGTTGCACCCAAATCTAAATCTTGCAGAAGATGGATTTCAATGATTACATTCAATTCGCAAATGAACATCCTGTATGCTACCTGGCTACACTGGATGGTGATCAACCAAGGGTACGTACGCTGCTGTTATGGTTTGCCGATCAAACAGGGTTCTATTTCGCAACCCTTTCTCCCAAGGACATGTCGAAGCAACTGAAAAATAATCCTAAGATTGAACTCTGCTTTTACAACAGTCCGGCCGACATCAATCAATCCAAACAGATGAGGATTATGGGCAAGGCAGAATTTGTTGATAACGAAGAGCTTCATAATAGAATCCTGAAGGAGAGAAAGTTTCTTGCTGACTTGGTTGGAAGGCCATTGGATGATGTGACTGAAGTATTCCGTATCACAAGCGGTGAGGCTCATTTCTGGACTTTTGCAGATATTCTGAAAGAAAAAGAGCTGGATAGGCT
>Ga0272443_10001886_pt1 | contig 28488 bp, 27 predicted proteins | sample SSMAcet12_FD_193581 | JGI IMG/M metagenome (GOLD analysis project Ga0272443, IMG submission 193581) | Marine sediment archaeal communities from Little Sippewissett salt marsh, Falmouth, MA, United States - SSM-Acet-12 | ecosystem: Environmental > Aquatic > Marine > Wetlands > Sediment ... | reverse complement strand
CCGTACCAGTCATTTGAGCCATCGGATGAATCTCCAAAGGTTGACATGGTGTTGCATAAGCCCGTCAAGGCCGAAGACCTTCTCAAATATGTCAAACGACTTCTGGAATAATGACATATGACGGAACAAAACGATAAAGAACTCATTTTAGTAATAGACGATGAGGAACCCATACGGGACGGGTGCCGGCAGACCCTGGAAAAGTCGGGGTATACCGTGATCACAGCGGAGAACGGCGAGGAGGGCATCAGAATCGCCCGGGAAAGAACACCGGAGATAGCTTTTGTCGACCTCAAAATGCCCTCCATGTCGGGTATGGAGATTATAGATATCCTCTCACGGGATATACCCGATATCGTCCCGATTGTAATCACCGGGTACGCGTCCATAGTGTCCGCGGTGGAATCAATGAAGCGGGGCGCCTACGACTACCTTCCCAAACCCTTCACCCCTGATCAGTTACGAGCTGTCGCAAAGCGCGGCATCGACCACCGCAATCTCAAGATAGAGACGCGGATGTTGAGGGTTGAAAAAGAACAGATGGAGAAAAACTTCGTTACCTTTGTAAGCCACGAGATGCGCTCTCCCCTTTTGATTATCGAACAATACCTGGAAGCTCTCAAAATGGTAGCGGGTGATTGTCTGAATGAAAATGCCAATAATATTATCGAACGGTGCAACAAGCGTATTAACGGACTGAAATCACTTGTCGAGCACTGGCTGGATATAAGCCATATAGAAAGCGGCATATTCACTGTAAAGAAAAAACCTGTCGATATTTCAAGCATTATTATGGAAGGCGTAGAAGAAATGACGTCTCTGTATAATATCCGAGAGCTTTCCCTGGAGACCGATATTGCTGAGGATATACCGGAAGTCAGCGGAGATAAGGAAAGCCTGGTACGAGTTATGGTTAACATTCTGGGTAACGCCGCCAAATACACACCAGGCGGCGGCACGGTATCCATATGTGCCGGGCATGATCCCTATTATGTCACTATCAGTATATCGGACACCGGAACGGGTATCCCCGAGGACAAATTGCCCTTTATCTTTGAACCGTTTTACCGGATAAAGAGGGAAGACGAACCGCAGAGAGGATCGGGGCTGGGGCTCAGCTTCTGCAAGAAGATTATGGAAGCTCACGGCGGAAAGATAGATGTTTCTTCAAAAGTAGAGGAAGGCACCACCTTTGTGTTATCATTTCCCAGGTAACATCCTTTCAGGGCGCAACTATGAAATGCTACGATGACAATTACTATGAATTCCACGAGGAAGATGTGCCCGGAAAGTGTTTTCTATGCGGAAAGGAATTCGAGAAGCTGTTCATTGTGCGCCACATTGCAAGCATGAAGATGATTCACCTCTGTCCGGTCTGCATGGTGAATAATATGTCTGACTTTTTACTCGACAACACACGGCCCTGGGCGGGCACCACGCAAAAAAGGCAGATTTTCGCGGACCGGACCCTTGATCACAAAGCGTGATATTTTGTCTTCCTCCCTTCAACTTTGAAAGTCGTACCGGCAAAAAAACAACACAGGCCTCTGGAACGCGCTATTGGAGTGAACTCAGGGAGTCGTCGGTCAAGCCGGTTCATTCGCGGCTTTCCCGCCCCTCCAGCCCCTCTATCAGGGCCATGACATTCTGCCCGAGCACCGCGTGGTTATACCCTCCTTCCAGTATGGCAAAGCAGCCTCCGCCGCTTTTCCGGCTCGCGTTGCGCACCATTCGACCCATCTCCCGGTAATCATCGGTTGAAAGAAGACCGCCCCAGTCTTCCCTGTGATTATCAAAACCGGCTGAAATACCGATGATATCGGCATCGTCAGGGAGTGTGGCTTCCACGGATTGCAGATATTTGTTCGGATCTGATTCAGCGGGATTGTATATGGTTACATAGCCGGAATTCCCCAGTATGTTTACAGTGCCGTCCCCGAAATGGAGATCGAAATCAAGGATAAACGCCTTTTCGATTCTGTTGTCTCTCTTTAATTTTGATATGGCGATGGCCATATTGTTAAAAAAGCAAAAGCCCCACGCACTGTCTGCGGACGCATGATGTCCGGGAGGCCGTATAAGAGCAAAGCACGGTTCGGCAAGACCGTTGAATGCCGCCTGAATAGCGCCCCCGGCCGCGAGAGCGGCGATACCGTACAGCCCCTGTCCCCTCACATTCGCTATATGATTATCCGTATGACAGGCACGAATATCGTCTTCTTCCGCGGGGATCGCGTCAACCCATTCAACCCTGCCCTTTATTGCCTCGATAACGGCTTCAATCCGCCCGTCGGCGGCCGCAGGATCGAAACAATACGACCTTTTGAATTCTTCATGACAGATAATTTTCATATCGTTTTCCTCCCGTGATTATTTTTTATACTATATTGAATATACGCGCAATCCCGCATAAACGGGATCTGCACCCGTACCCTGAGAATCGCTGAACGTTTCCGGACTTTTCAAATCCGTCCTTTTTTACCATGGCTCCCAATGACAGTCTTTATGCCGCTTTTGCTTATATATAACAGATATCTCTGACATGCCTAAATAATTTAGCCAGAAAATACCCGGAAGAATGATTTATTATGTTTTACAGATCTCAAAGAGCGGCATTCGCCGTGCCCACACTATCGTCAGAAATTCGCCACACTTCAAAAAATGGTTGACAAACCTTCAGCAACCCGTATACTAACCATATAGTTTAACCAAACAGTTAGTAAAACCTTTTAGCAAGACACTCCACAGGAGATATTCCATGGGTACTACATCAGCGGAATCAAAACGGAACAAAACAATCCGTCGCATCTTTACTGCCGCGGCAAAGGTCTTTTCCGAATCAGGCTTTGCGGGTGCCCGAATGGACGAAATCGCAAAGCACGCCAGGGTAAACAAGGCGACCATCTATTACCATATCGGCGACAAGAAGGCCCTGTATGCCGAAGTTCTTCATACTATTATCGGTGAGGCAACCGAGCAGTTCATGGACGATCTGCAGGGCAATGAATCACCCGAAAAAAGACTTAAGGTCTATATAGGCGGAGTTATTCATACCATGAACCGGAATCCGTACCTGGCCCCTATTATGCTGCGGGAGCAGGCTTCAGGCGGGCGGAATCTTCCGGAAGTCATAGCCGGCGACTTCGCCCGCATAATCTCGGTTCTGACCGAAATCCTCGAAGAGGGCGAAAAACAGGGAGTTTTTATAAAAACCACCTCCTTCATTATACATTCACTCTTTATAGGGGGACTTATGTTTTATCAAAGCAGTTATCCTGTTCGGTCCAGGTATTCAAATTTTCTTCCTGAACCTGTCAAAAAACTGGGGGCGGATCTGACAGACGAAATCGCACGTGAAATTGAAAATCTCATTCTAAAGGCTGTAAAGAAATAATAGTACGAAACGATTTTTAATCCGGAGAAAGATAATGACCACTATTAGAAATAACATAGAAAAATGGTTCGCCTCGCTGGCGCGGGCCATATACCATAACCGATTTAAAACCCTTATTATTATGGCCGTGCTGATAGGGGCTATCGTGTTACAGCTTCCAAAACTGACCGTCGATATCTCCACGGAGGGGTTTCTGCATAAAACCGACCCGATTCTTTTAGATTATAACACGTTCCGTGATCAGTTCGGCAGGGACGAATTGATTATTTTGGCAATCCGCTCTCCGGAAATCTTTGAAGGCGTCTTTCTTGAAAAATTAAAAAGACTCCATGAAGAGCTGGAGGATGGTGTTCCCTATGTGGAGGATATTACCAGCCTGATCAACGCGAGAGACACCCGGGGAGAAAAAGACGAACTGATCGTTGAGGATCTCCTGGAACACTGGCCCGAAACAGCTGAAGAGCTCGCCCTGGTAAAACGGCGAGCACTCGACAACCCGCTCTATAAAAATCTCCTGATATCCGAAGACAGTACAATGACCACTATCGTCATTAAAACTCAGGCCTATTCTTCGGCCGGAGCAGGCATCGATCTTCTTGAAGGATTTGAGGAGAGCGAAGACGCGGATGTGGCAAATACGGACACGTCTGGAGCGAAACAGTACCTGACGGATGAAGAAAACAGTGAAGTTGTTCTCGCCGTGAATACAATCGCGAATAAATATAAGGATTCTGATTTTGAGATTTATGTCGCGGGCCTTTCGGTGGTAACCCACTTTCTAAAGCAGTCGATGATACAAGATGTCCGCAGATTTTTATCGCTCTGCTTTATCACTGTGACGATATTGCTCTTTATCATGTTTCGAAGGATCTCGGGCGTTGTTCTGCCCCTTTTGATTATCATTATTTCACTCGTATCGACACTGGGTCTTATGGCCCTTTTCAAGACACCCATAAAACTGCCGACCCAGATACTGCCGTCTTTTATCCTCGCGGTGAGCGTCGGATACAGCGTCCATATTCTATCCATATTCTATCAGAATCTCCTGAAAACCCGTAACAAGGAAGAGGCCATCGTGTATGCAACAGGCCATTCAGGGCTCGCCGTCGTTATGACGGCCGCGACTACCGCGGGTGGATTATTTTCCTTTTCCACCTCGGAGGTTGCCCCCATCGCGGATGTCGGTATCTTTGCCGGCACGGGGGTGCTGATCGCGATGGTGTATACGATTATACTTCTCCCGGCGCTTCTTGCCATTATCCCGGTTAAAATCGGGAGAACCAAGAAACATCAACCGGAAAACACGTCATTTGACAGGCTTCTCGCGCGCATTGGCCGGATCTCAACCGGGCATCCCTATACGATCCTTATCATCTCAACGGGAATTATTGTTTTGTCCGTTGTTGGAATTATGAGGATTCACTTTTCACACGATGTTCTGAAATGGCTTCCAAAAACAAACCCTTCCCGCATCGCAACGGAAACGATAGACAAAGATCTTCGCGGTTCCGTCAATATGGAGATTATTATAGATACAGAGACAGAAAACGGCCTGTATGATCCGGACATCCTCAATCGAATTGAATCAACAGCCGCCTATCTTGAAGATCTTGAGGAAAACGACGTCTTTGCCGGGAAGGCCTGGTCTCTTACAACCATCATAAAAGAGACAAATCGCGCGTTACACGATAATCAAAAACAGTTTTACACCATTCCCGATAATAAGAATCTGATTGCCCAGGAATTGTTGCTTTTTGAAAACAGCGGATCGGATGACATGGAAGACTTTACAGACAGCCGCCTCTCAAAAGCGCGCCTTATGGTGAAGCTGCCCTTCTTAAATATCGTCGCCTACACCGGATTTTTTAAAGAGGTCCACAGACACCTTCAACAAATGTATCCGGATGTAAAAGTCACCGTAACCGGGATGTCGACCCTTATGTTCAGAACCGTAACCAACGCGATTGCCAGCATGGGGAAAAGCTATATATACGCCCTGTTAGTTGTGACTATCCTGATGATTATCCTTATCGGGCGTGTGCGCATAGGACTTCTCAGCATGGTCCCCAATCTGGCTCCCATTATTGCCACTCTTGGTATCATGGGCTGGCTTACGATCCCGATGAATCTTTTTACGATGCTGGTGGGTAACATCGCCATCGGCCTTGCGGTCGATAACACAATTCACTTCATGCATAACTTCAGGAGGTATTTCGAACAATCGGGTGACGCGAAATCGGCTGTTATGGAAACCCTTCACACCACCGGCCGTGCAATGTTGATTACGTCATGTGTTCTCTCGGTAGGATTTTTCATATTCATGTTTGCCACCATGAATAATATGATCCAGTTCGGGTTTTTAACCGGCCTGGTTATTATTCTGGCACTGTTTGCCGATTATTTTATCGCGCCTGCCCTGATGGTAATCGTGAACAGGCCGAGAAAGCAACTATTACATAGACAAGGAGAAATAAAATGAAAAAATGTTTTACACTTCTTTTCATTATTTTTTTCATGGCGACCTTTGCCGTTCCTCCCGCCTTTGCCGATGATCCCGAAGCACGAAAAATCATGAAAAAAGCGGACGCACGGGATGACGGGGACAACCAGGTATCCACCATGGAGATGGTCCTGATAGACAAAAGGGGAAATGAGCGAATGCGCAAGATTCACACATTCATGAAAGACCGGGGTGAAGACACCCTGAAATTAATGTTTTTTCAGCATCCGGCAGATGTCAAGGACACGTCTTTTCTTACGTATGACTACGATGATCCCGATAAAGACGACGATCAGTGGCTCTATCTGCCGGCCCTTCGAAAGACAAAGCGGATCGCGTCAACCGATAAAAGCGGCAGTTTCATGGGGTCCGATCTTACTTATTCGGATATGACCTCCCGCAATATCGAAGACTATGAGTATACGTTTTATGAAAAGTTTAAAGAAAAAGAGGTGAATGGTGTCAAAACATGGGTGATATGGTCGATTCCACGTTCAAAAAAAGTAATTGAAGAGACCGGATATGAAAAATCACTCCTTTTTGTACGCCAGGATAATTTCTTTGTTATCCGGGCGCTTAGCTGGGTTCGCGATGGCGGCTATTTGAAATACATGGATGTGAGAAATCTCGACCTCATCGACGGCATCTGGGTGGCGACCGAGATGCATGTCACAAAGAAAAAAGGCAGAGACACCGTCCATAAAACTATCCTGAAACTGAGTGATGTACAGTTCAACCAGAACCTTGAATATGATCTGTTCACGGTTCGCCGTATGGAAAAGGGGTTGTAGCATTGAAAGCGGTTTCTGATGAAATCCCGATGGTGAATAATCGCGCGGCTGACGTGATTGTTATGCTTCTCCTGATCTTCGCATTACTCGTGCCGGGATCGGCTCCCGCCGCGGAGGATACGCCGCTCGATGAGATCATCAGCGGTTTTGACGATAATGGGCCTGAGAACAGCGAACCGGATATCCTTGAAGGGTTTGATGATAAACCCGTCACGAGAGAGAGCGTACACCCCGAAGAAACGGAGACAACGTCCGTGTTCAGTCTGGACGGCTATTTCAAGCTCGGCGCTTCTTACAATATCGGGCACGATGCTCCTGAGGCAGGAGAGACCGACTGGCGGGGACTGTCACGCCTTCGGGCCGAACTGAACCTTGAATTGAATGCCCGATTCTCCCGTTCATGGCAGGCCCGCATAAGCGGCAAGGGGGCATACGATTGTGCATATGCAATGCACGGCAGGGATGAATTTACTCCCGAAGTGATCGACAATTATGAGAAAGAGATTGAACTCGGCGAAACGTACATACAGGGCAGCCTTATGAAACATCTCGATATTAAATTCGGCCGCCAGATCGTTGTCTGGGGAAAATCCGACAACATACGTGTCACGGATGTGCTCAACCCGCTCGACAGGCGAGAGCCCGGTGTAACCGATATCGAAGACCTGAGGCTCCCCGTTACCATGACACGCCTCGACTATTACATCGGCGACTGGAGCCTCACCGGCATGGCGATTCACGAGATACGCTTTAACAAGCTCCCGGAATACGGAAGTGATTTTTATCCGGGCGCGCAGCCGCCTCCTCATGAAGACAAGCCGGATTCATGTTGCTCAAACACCGAGTACGCGGCTGCGATCAGCGGGATTTTCAGCGGATGGGACATCGCATTTTACTGGGCGGATGTTTACGACGACATGCCCCATATACGTCTCGTGTCTCCGGGCCTGCCCCCGCAGACACAGTGGCAACACGCGCGCCTGAAAATGCTCGGGGCGGCCTTCAATCAGGCGCTGGGCAACTGGCTCTTAAAAGCGGAAGGGGCCTACATAGACGGGTTTGAGTTTTTCAATGCGCCCGGAGAGGAGTATTCGCGAACAGATGTGCTGGCCGGCGTTGAATACTCCGGCTTTCACGATACCACGCTCAGCATGGATGCCGTGATCAGGCATATCAACCATTTTGACGATGCCTTGAAACGATCGCCGGACAATGCACAGGAGAATGAGTTTCAATGGGTAGTACGACTCACCAGAGACTTTTTCAATGAAACACTGACGACAACCATTCTGATCTCGACATTCGGAGGGCTCGGCCAGGACGGAGTCCTGCAGCGCTTTTCCGCTGAATACGATATAACCGATTCCATCCAGGTAACAGGGGGGCTGGCGCTCTACTTGTCCGGAGACATGTCACAATACAAAAAGATCGGTGTCAACGACCGTCTCTTTTGCGAAATCAAATACAGCTTTTAATAATCCCCGTTTCAGAAACATTCATCAGGACCGCGTTCACGAAGATTGATAGCGGATTAATTGCGTATTTCCGGGTTAAACTATTGCCTGTTCACGGTAATATGTGCTATTAAGGCAGGTCGTTACATTTAAGTATATATATTCAGGGGATGAAAATGGATTATAAAGACACACTCAATCTGCCGAAAACCGATTTTTCAATGAAGGCGAATCTGGCCCGTAAGGAACCGGAACTGCTTGAGAAATGGAAAGAGATAGATATCTATAAGAAAATACGGACCGGATCAGAGGGGATGAAAAAATACATCCTTCATGACGGTCCCCCCTACGCGAACGGGGATATTCATCTTGGAACAGCGCTGAACAAGATAATCAAGGACATTGTAATCAAATCGAGAAATATGGTCGGCTTCGACTGTGTGTATGTTCCGGGGTGGGACTGCCACGGCCTTCCGATAGAACACCAGGTAGACAAGGAACTGGGAGAAAAGCAGCACACCATGCCGCAGGCGGAGAAGAGACGACTCTGCCGCAGCTACGCAAACAGGTATCTCGATATTCAGAGAAAACAGTTTAAACGGTTCGGCGTATTCGGCGAGTGGGATAATCCGTATGTGACAATGGATTACGATTACGAGGCGACCACGATCGATGAATTCGGAAAACTTCTCCTCAGCGGCGATGTCTACAAGGGGAAAAAACCGGTGTACTGGTGCGCTTCATGCAAGACAGCCCTCGCCGAGGCGGAGGTGGAATATGACGATCATACGACACCTTCCATATACGTCAAATTCCCGATGGTCTCCGACATATCGGAAGCACGCCCCGCACTCTCCGGGGAAAAGGTCAACCTGGTCATCTGGACTACCACGCCATGGACAATTCCCGCCAATCTCGCTATCGCCCTGCATGAAGATTTCGACTATGTCGCAATCAAGGTAGAGGGAGAGGTGTTGATCTTTGCGAAGGAACTGCAGGACTACTGTCTGGATGCCTTTGGTTTCCGTGATAAGGAATACGAAGTCGTGGATGAATTTAAAGGAAGCGCCCTGGAGGGATTAAAATGCCGGCATCCCTTTATCGAACGCGAAAGCGTTCTGATACTCGCGCCCTTTGTGACGCTTGATGCAGGAACCGGGTGTGTCCATATTGCTCCGGGACACGGGCAGGAAGACTATGAAATCGGTCTCGAATACGGACTGGATGTCTACGCGCCGGTGGACGATGACGGCCGGTTTACACCCGACGTAAACTTCTTCGCGGGCGAATTTGTGTTTGATGCCAACGATGCGGTCAATGAAAAACTGAAAGAGGTCGGGGCGCTCCTGAGTACCATGGATATCGAGCATCAATATCCTCATTGCTGGAGATGCAAAAACCCCATTATTTTCAGGTCGACGGAACAGTGGTTTATCTCCATGGAGAAGAACGGTCTGCGCGACAAGGCTCTCAAGGCCATAGAAAGCGTGAACTGGTTTCCATCATGGGGGCACGACCGTATATACGGTATGATAGAAAACAGGCCCGACTGGTGTATATCGAGACAGCGCTCGTGGGGAGTACCGATAACCGTCTTTTACTGCAAGAACTGCGGGGAATATCTAGCCACAAAAGAGATTCTGGATCATATTGTCGCCATGGTCAAAAAAGATGGCGCCGATATCTGGTTCGAGAAGGATGCGAACGACCTGCTTCCCGATGGAACCGTTTGCCCTGCCTGCGGGAAAAATGATTTCAAGAAAGAAACGAACATCCTCGATGTCTGGTTTGATTCCGGGGTGAGCCACGCGGCGGTGCTTGAGAAGAGAGACGGTCTTGAATCACCCTGTGACATGTATCTGGAGGGAAGCGACCAGCACAGGGGATGGTTCCATTCCTCGCTTCTGGAGTCGGTAGGTACCCGGGGCAGAGCACCGTACAAGAATGTGCTGACACATGGTTTTGTGGTGGATGGAGAGGGAAAGAAGATGTCCAAGTCATTGGGCAACTTTATCGATCCCCAGAAAATGGTCGATCAATACGGGGCCGAGATATTGCGTCTGTGGGTGGCCGCCGAGGATTATACCGTCGACATCAGGATATCCGATGAGATACTCAAGCGTCTCGTTGAGGCGTACAGGCGAATTCGTAATACAAGCCGATATATCCTCGGAAACCTCTATGACTTTGATTGCAAGGAGGACATGGTCCCCGTTGAAGAGATGGAGGAGATCGACAGGTGGGCACTCTATCGCCTTCAGGAGATTATCCGGCGGGTGAAGGGCGCATACGAAAATTACCAGTTTCATGTCGTGTACTACACATTGTACAATTTCTGCAGCGTCGACCTGAGCGCCCTCTATCTGGATGTGCTGAAGGACAGGCTGTACACTTCGAAGGCCGGTTCACAGGAGAGGCGATCCGCCCAGAGCGCGATGTATCTTATTCTCGATGCCATGACACGTCTCCTGGCCCCGGTACTCGTCTTTACCGCCGAGGAGATATGGTCGAAGATGCCCGATTACGAAGGGAAAGAAGAAAGCATCCATATGACACAGTGCCCGGAGGAAGACGCCGCATATCTCGATGAGGAGCTGGGCAAAAAATGGGAAACACTGATAGCCGTCAAGAGTGAAATATCAAAGGCCATCGAGATAGCCAGGCAGGGAAAGATTGTGGGGCATTCCCTCGACAGTTGTGTCAGCATCCATGCTCCGGAGAAATTGAAGATATTCCTGGAGGGATATCTCGATACCATGAAGACGCTTCTTATCGTCTCACAGGTAAAGATCGTGCCGGAAGACACATTGTCCGATCCGTATGAAAGCACGGAGTTTGAGGGTCTGAAGATAGAAGTTTCCAAGGCATTGGGATCGAAATGCGAACGGTGCTGGAACTACAGCGAGACAGTAGGCTCGAACGCCGATCATCCGACAATTTGCGCGCGATGCGTGGAGAATCTGTAAGGAGCACGGGATTTTGGACAGGAAGAAAGGTGTTTTTTTTATAACACTGCTGCTGGTCGTGGGGTTCGATCAGATCTCCAAGATATATATCAGTTCGACGATGTCTTTGCATGCTTCGCACCCGGTGATTGACGGCTTTTTTAATATCACGTATGTGCGCAACCCGGGAGCCGCGTTCGGTTTTCTCACGAGTGCAACCCCCCTGTTTCGATCAGTGTTCCTGATAGCCGTCTCGGCTGCGGCTATCGTGATGATTCTGTATTTCCTTACAAAAAACAGGTCAGCCGGAATGCTCCTTACATTTGCCCTTTCTCTGATAGTAGGCGGCGCCGCAGGAAACTTGCTGGACCGGTTACGATTTGGGAATGTTGTCGATTTTCTTGACTTCTACATCGCATCTTATCACTGGCCGGCCTTTAATGTCGCCGATTCGGCCATATCGGTAGGAGCCGTTTTGCTTATTGTGGAAATGTTCAGAAAAAAGTCAGGGTCACTTCGGCAATAGAACGATTACCTTCAGATATTTTCTGCCCCATTCAAGGGCATCATCGCGGTCGGAAAAGAATATGTCTATGTGATTTCCCTTTATAGCACTCCCCACATCATGCACCTCGCCCCAGCCATACCCCGGAACATACATCTTGGTGCCGAAGGGATACAGCCGGGTATCCGCAGCGATAGTGCCATGCTTTGCCTCACTCCCGTCGGCGGTGATTCCAACCTGCTTTCTTTGACCCTTTAGAGGCCCATAGGCGTAAACAGGCGGGCCGATACACCAGTACTTTCTCTCCCAGCCGCAGGATTCGGGACCGGCATCATAGGCGGTTACAACCATCTTCCGAACGGTTCTTCTGTATTCTTTGCCCTTCGGGAAAAAACAGCATCCATGGAAAAAAAAGCTCGCCAGAAGTGGAATAAGGCATAAACAGATTTTCACCTGTAATCTGGTCATATCGTATACCTTTTGCCGCGCGTTCAATGCCTGGGAACTCTTCACTCGACTCCTTGAATCCCCAAATCCTTTCGCGTCTCATCCTACCCCATCAGACCCGGAAGAAAAAGCGCTATCTGGGGAAAGGGGATGAGAAGAAGAGTGCCTATTATCAACGCCGCAAGGAAGGGGAGAATACCCCTGAAAATGATATTGAGCGGGACATCTCTGGCTACCCCGCTTACTACATAGACGTTTACCCCTACAGGCGGGGTGATCACGCCGATCTGGGTCACCAGCACTATTATGACACCAAACCATATCGGGTCATATCCAAGGAGCAACACTACCGGGTAAAAGATGGGTATTGTCAGCATAATAAGCGCCAGCGAATCTATGACACACCCCCCCACCAGATACACCAGGATAATAATCAGCATGACGGCATAACGTGGCAATTGTATTTCGGAGACCCCGTTTGCAATGTCGAAGGGGATTCTGGTTACCGCAAGAAAATGTCCGAATATGGTGGCTCCCGCAACAATTATAAGAATCATGCAGGATATTCGCGTCGTTTCAGAGATGGACGCGATAAACCCTTTCATGGTGAGGTTGCGGCCGGCAAGCGCCAGCACAATTGTGCCGAATGCGCCAATTGCTCCGGCCTCCGTGGGAGTGAAAAACCCACAGAATAAACCGCCCATTATAAGCAGAAACAGGAGAAGGGTCTCAATAAGCCCTGAAAGCGATGCCAGTTTTTCTCTCAGGGGGGCCCTTGGTCCCTTCGGCCCCAGTTCCGGCCGCATATGCGTCCATATGACAATGGCAAGGGCAAAGAGAACGGCAAGGATAATCCCGGGCAACAAGCCAGCCATAAAGAGTTTTCCTATGGATTGCTCCGTGAGGATTCCGTACACAATAAATATGACGCTGGGAGGAATCAGGATGCCCAGCCCTCCGGCGGCGGCGACCACTCCGGTGGCAAGTTCCGGCTTATAATTGTACCGCTTCATCTCCGGGAGTGTTGCGGCACCCATGGTTGCAGCTGTCGCGTTTGTGGACCCACAGATAGCCGCGAAAGCCGCGCACGCCCCCACCGTTGCAATAGCAAGCCCCCCGGGCCAGTGGCCGATGAATTTATAGGCTGCGTTGAATAGTCTCTTGCTTATTCCGGAATGATACGCGATCTGTCCCATCAATACGAAGAGGGGTATCACGGTCAGGCTGTAGGATCCAAAGACGGAAAAAAAATCTTTTACAATCATGTTCATGGATGCATCGAAAGAAACGATGAAGCCGAACCCCACAAATCCCACCGCCGCCATTACGAAACCGACAGGTATCCTCAAAAATATTAATATGAATAGCGCTGCGATACCGATAATGCCTATTGCTGTGGGGCTCACCCTTTAATCCTCTGTAGTGATTTGTAGAAGTTTACCGCAAGAACAAAAAACACGAGAAGACAGCCAAACGCTATGCTGAAAACGAACGGATATACAGGCACTTCTATCGTAAGAGAGACTTCTCCGACCTGTTTCAGGTCCAGGGCATATAACGTACTCTGCCACGCCAGTATTCCGAAAAGCACGGCGCTGAAAAATTCTCCGGCCGCGATAACACTATATCGCACCCTCTTCGGCATCCTGTTAGTCAGGAACTCCACCGTAATATGACCGCCCTTCAGGGTGGTATACGCAAGCGCAAAGGAAACACCGACTGTTCCCATCAGACCCACAAGTTCATATGTTCCGGGGATAGGGTGGCGAAAAAGACGCAAAACAACATCAAGACAGGTGATCAGCATCATGGCCAGAATGGCACCTGCCGCCAGCCAGTTGAATCTCCTCGTGAGATTATCAAGTTGTTTTTCCAGACGTACCATATGGTTTCGAGCATCGGGGTTCGGAGTTACCGGGCCGCTCTCATATCAAACACGAAACTCCGATCCCGGCTCCCGATTTCCGATCTTTTATTTACTGTATGTGTCTATCAGCTCTTTCGCCTTCGCTACGGCCTTTGTTCCCGGCAGACCCTGCGCGTCGGTGGCAGTGATATAGTCTTCAATAATAGGACTGACCAGCTCCGCCCACCGGCCGTTTTCCTCTTCGGAGAGAGCGATTATCTCATTGCCCTTGCTTACGGTATACGCCCGTCCTTCATCATCGCTCTTGTCCCAGGCCTCTCCATGAACAACGACCCACTCCTCGTTGACCTCTTCAATCATCTTCCTCAGTTCTTTCGGCAGGGCATTCCATTTCTTGAGATTCATTACCACGAACATGGAGGTGGTATAACCGACGCTGGTACATTCCGTCGTGTATTTGACGACTTCCGCCTGTCTCCATCCCTTAAGAGTCTCTATGGGTGTAAAGGTGCCTTCAACCACGCTCTTTTGCAGAGCCTCATAGGTGTCGCCCTGGGGCATTGCTACGGGCACTCCGCCGAGAGCCTTGACGATTTTGGCGCTCAGTCCGGTCGAACGGATTTTCATTCCCTTTACATCCTCCACTGTCCTGACCGGTTTCTGCGTGTGAAGCAAGCCGGGACCATGACCATGTATGTAGAGAACCTTTACATCATCCAACTCCTTGGGCGACATCGCCTTGTAAAACTCGGTGGCGACGCGGGTAGCTACTTTACCGTTGGGATACCCGTGAGGAAGATCAACAGCCGCCATTACGGGGAAACGTCCTCTCGTGTACGCAAAGCAGGACATTCCTATATCCGATATTTCCTTTACCACACCGTCGTAACACTGATTTGCCTTCGTCAGGGTTCCTCCCGGAAACACTGTGATCTTTATTCTTCCGCCGGAACGTTTTTCTATCTCCTCGGCCCATGATACGGCTGCCTTGCACTGGCTGTGTGTAGGTGGAAAAAATATACTGTAGGTAAGTTCTATGGTTTCTTCTTTTTTCTGGCAGCCTGTCATCACTAGCAGTGCCGCCATTCCTATCATCATTGTTATCAGAAAAATCTTCTTCATTGGTTCCCCCTTAAATAACAATTTGCCTTTAATCCTGCCCCCCTCATCAGCAGCAAAAAATCCCTGTGTTAAATGTAATTACGCAATAGAAAATAGAAAACTGGATGGCCTGCTTTCCTGTCCGCCAGGGGACAAGAAGCAGGCATTAATACATATAGTTTGTACGGTAGGAATTGATTGGATGGAAATTTGAGGTTTTGTTTCCCATAAATTGTACCCGGTTCTAAAGAATAAGGTGAAATTCGTAACCGATTTCTTTCCGCTTGTCAAATATTATTTTCAGCGGTTGAAAAAATCTAAAACGCATTCCAACAGGCACCCGAATCGATACAAATGAACGGGCCCCGACGAACTGTAAACAGTATCATCGTATGCATTTCCCTATGCGGGAAGCGAATACACCTGATACCGCGTGCAGGGTTGCTGGATTCTCTTAACGGTGATTCTATTTTTTCTTTGCAGTTTTTGCCTTGCTCGCTTCAGCCTTCTCCGCGGTCTTTGTTTTCTCCAGTTCCGCTTTGTATTTTTCCGCCTCAGCTTTTGCCTTTTGCAACTCTTCTTTGGCGACCTCTAAATCCGCCTCGCTTGTTTTTTCCTCTTTTTTCGACTTCATCTGATCCTTTATCTCATCGTAACCGACATATATGGCAAGAGCGCCTCCCAACAGAAGAACAATCGGAATTCCACCCGCGAGAAGATTCAGGAAAGGCCCCCACCAGATCCCCAAGCCGATAAGTCCCAATACTGCTCCTATTATACCGCCTAACAATACCTTCATAATTCACCATCCTCCCTCTATCAAGATTTGAACTTTTACCACGATCGTTACGGCAAGAACACACCAACAAACCGTAACCTCCAGCTAACACAAAAATACAGGACAGGCAAGTTCAAAATAGAGAAAAAGAGCTTGCCTAAAAAGAATTTTTAGATTATTTTTACAGACTTTTAAATAACGTGATTGTACATGAAAGATTCTCGGATCTGCGAGGGACCGGGGGAAGGATGCTAAATGGTGAAACTTGATTTTGAAAAGGGAGGGGGACTTATTCCTGTAATAGCTCAGGATTATGCGACGAACGATATTTTGATGATGGCTTACATGAATAAGGAAGCATGGCTGAAAACAGTAGCAACGGGGAAAGCGACCTATTGGAGCAGGTCACGAAATACCCTCTGGATTAAAGGTGAAACATCGGGTAATGTTCAGATTGTCAGGGAAATTCTTGTGGACTGCGATCTTGATACCATTGTCCTCAAGGTGGATCAAATAGGGGGCGCCGCATGTCATATGGGGTACAGATCCTGTTTTTACAGAAGAGTGTCGGGCGGAGAAATGGAAATAATCAGCGAGAGAGTCTTTGATCCGGAGAAAGTGTATAAAAAATGAAGAAACTGAAGCTGGGAATACCAAAGGGGAGCCTTGAATCCAAAACCATCGAGCTTTTTAAAAAGGCAGGGTGGTCAATATCGTATGATTCAAGAAGCTATTTCCCCGATATTGACGATAACGATATTTCCTGCGCCCTTGTAAGAGCGCAGGAAATGCCGCGGTATATCGATGATGGGACACTGGATCTTGGTCTTACCGGAAAAGACTGGATTCTGGAAAACGAGTCTGATGTTGTTGTGGTCCAGGATCTTATTTATTCAAAAACATCTACACGGCAGGCCCGGTGGGTGCTTGTAGTACGGGAAGATTCCCCGATAAAAACCATAGAAGATCTGTCAGGGAAAAAAATATCCACCGAGCTGGTAAACTTTACCCGGAATTACTTTAAAAAGAGGGGCATCGACGCTCATCTGGAATTTTCCTGGGGCGCGACGGAGGCCAAGGTGGTCGAGGGCCTCGTGGACGCGATAGTGGAGGTTACAGAAACGGGGAGCACGTTAAAGGCCAATAAATTAAAGATTATTCATGAACTCATGAAGACGAATACTCAGCTGATTGCCAACAAACAGGCGTGGGATGATCCATGGAAAAGGAGAAAGATAGAACAGATAAGCATTCTCCTGGGAGGATCACTTATGGCCATGGGTAAAGTCGGGCTTAAGATGAATGTTGCCAGGGACAATCTTGGGGGTGTTGTCCTGTTGCTTCCCTCTCTCAAAGCACCCACTACTTCAGCGCTGTATGACGAAAACTGGTTTGCCGTTGAAACCGTTGTAGACAGCAGTATCGTAAGGGAATTGATTCCCCTTCTCCGGGAGGCCGGCGCTGAAGGCATAATAGAATACCCCCTTAACAAGGTATTATAACCGATTCATCGTTACGAGCACGAATGAGAAGGCAACGCAACCCCGACGTCCGGATAAATGAAAATACGCTCTCTGGAGAACGGTACACCTCTCAACAAGCAATATTCCGTTTATTTTACATTTTTTCCGGATGCACCCGGTGAGGGCGCACACACCGGAGAAGTTCGGGTTTATCAATCCATCACAAAAGGAGGACCTGCATTATGGCAAGAAAGAAAAGCATAGTACGGAAAACCACTGAGACGGATGTCTCTGCCGAAATAAATCTCGATGGTGCGGGTGCGGGAACAATATCCACGACAATACCCTTTCTTGACCATATGTTGGAACTTTTTGCGAAGCACGGATTTATGGATTTGAACGTTAAAGGCAGTGGAGACACAGACGTGGATTATCATCACCTCGTGGAGGATATAGGCATATGCCTCGGGGAAGCGGTAAAGGGCGCCCTGAAAGAAAAGGAGGGGATAAGCCGTTACGGTAACGCCTTTGTGCCCATGGATGAAACCCTGTGCCATGTCTGCATCGATATCTCAGGAAGACCGTATCTCGTTTTCAGGGCCGATTTCGACGGTAAAAAGATACGCGATTTTGACCCTCTTTTACTTGAGGAATTCTTTAAGGCTTTTTCGGATCACGGGGGAATAACCTTGCACATAAATGTCATATATGGTAAGAATCCTCACCACATAGCGGAAGCTGTCTTCAAGGCGTTTGCCCGCGCCCTGAGGGATGCTGTATATATCGACGACCGGATCAAAGGCGTGCTGTCAACAAAAGGAAGTATATAACTTCCCTTTATCCGAGACAATGGTAAGAGAGATAACAATTATGGGAAAGTGTCTTGCCTTTTATCCTTTCCGGCTTCTTCTCTGCGGGGCGATATCTGTGGTGTTGCTTGCTGGATGTGTTTCCAAAACCGCCGGCGACGCGAATACTCTTCGCCGGAAAAATGTCTCCGGCTTACAGAAGATCGCTATCGTTCCATTTCAGGCAATACACTCGAATGATCCCGAAATCACCTGTATCCGATGTCCTGTCTGCAACACAACATTCAGGACATCAGCTTTTACGGGAAACCCGGAAAAAAAGATAGAAGGGCTCTTTCTGAAAGAAATTTCTTCTTTTCAACGCTACAGCCTGATACCGCCGGAGGATCTGAAACAGGTGTATAAAAGAGTTTCCATCATCCTTTCCGGAAAAAACCACGTGGAGATATTGACGAAAGTCGGGAGAGAGGTCGGAGCGGACGGAGTTATCGCGGGATATCTTTTCTATTATACGGAACGGAAAGGCCTGGATTATTCCGTGGAAAGACCCGCTTCAGTGGCTTTCTGCGTACATCTCATCAGGGTTCAAGACGGCACATCGATATGGAAAGGCGTCTTTGACAAGACACAGAGCTCATTGATGGAAAACATTTTTGATATAGTACCCTTTATAAAAGGTGGAGGGAAATGGCTTACCGCTGAAGAATTGTCACTGGAGGGCATCCGGGAAATCTTAAAGAGTTTTCCGAACATGAAGGGAGATTTATAATTGCTCATCATACCTGCTATTGATTTAAAAGACGGCAAATGCGTGCGTCTTCTTCAGGGTGATTTCAGCCAGTCTACCGTCTATTCGAATCATCCCTCGGATATCGCCGCACAGTGGCAGGAGAAGGGAGCGAAGCGTATTCACGTGATCGATCTTGACGGCTCTCGCGACGGGTCCCCCCGCAATATGGACGTTATCAGAGAACTTGCCCGCTCGGCAGATATCCCTCTGCAGGTTGGTGGCGGGATACGGGATATGAAAACCGTTGAGAGCTACATCAATATGGGCATCACGTATGTCATACTTGGAACAGTCGCCCTGAAAGACAGGGCTTTTGTCCTCGATGCGTGCGCTCGCTACGGTGGACACATCATCCTTGCCATCGACGCGCGTGACGGCAGGATCGCGGTTGAGGGGTGGACAGAAAGCACCAACCAGTCTCCCGTCGAGATTGCCTCGAGCTATGAGAAATGCGGGCTGGAGTCTATTATATATACCGATATCCAACGTGACGGGACGGAGTCGGGGGTGAATATAGAATCCACAAAACTGCTTTCGGAATCCGTAGACATCCCGGTTATTGCCTCGGGCGGCGTTGCGGATATCCATGATATCGAGCGTCTGCTTGAGGCGGAAGCTCCGGGAATAATGGGGGTAATCACCGGAAAGGCCCTTTATACCGGCGCATTGAAACTTGAAGATGCTATTGCCAGAGTTTCAGCGTCTGCATAGGAGGAATGTCAGATGGAGAACTGTATATTCTGTAAGATTGTACAGGGAGCAATACCCGCGAACATTGTCTACGAATCCGAAGATGTCCTGGCTTTTGACGATATTAATCCTGCCGCTCCCGTTCATGTCGTCGCCGTACCCAAAACACATGTGGCAACTCTCATGGATGCCCCGGAAGGCATGATGGACAGCTTGATTGCGGCAGTGCAAGAGATTGCGAAGATTAAGGGAATCGACACAAAAGGCTTCAGAACGGTTGTTAATTGCAATGAAGACGGCGGCCAGGTAATCTTTCACCTGCATGTTCACATTCTGGGAGGAAGAAAATTAAGTGATGATATGGGGTGATGCTCACGTTCAGAGCCACAGAGAACAGATAGTGTATTCTGTGAACCGGCACCTCTGTTGCAAAACGAAAAGAAAGGTAACGAGCAGATGGATATACAAGAACGTGTTTCGAGCGAAATGATCAAAGCCGCCAAGGACAAAGACAAGGTAGCGCTTTCCGCGCTTCGCATGATCAAATCGGCGTTGCATAACAAGGAGATAGATCTAAAGGATCAGTTTGGCGAAAAGGAAGCCCTGCAGGTATTGTCCTCCATGATAAAGCAGAGAAAAGATTCTGTTGAACAATTCAAAAATGGCGGCAGACCGGAACTTGCGGAACTAGAGGAAAAGGAAATCGAAGTGATCCAGCGATTTATGCCGGCACAGATGTCGGAAGAAGAAATAACGGCGGAGATTGAGAATGCCATAGAAGAAACAGGCGCCGCAAGCATCCGGGATATGGGAAAGGTCATGAAATTGCTCATGCCCAGGGTAACGGGAAAGGCCGACGGAAAAGCTGTCGGCGAGGCGATGAAGGCGCGATTGTCCTGAGCAGCACATTTGATCACGCGTCTATTACAGCATGAAGATTCTCTTTTAATATACATGTTTTCGGAATATATGGTCGCAGGTATAAGGCGCTGATACTCGTGGGATTACTTTCTGAACACAACGCAAAGATTGGATGAATACCCTTTGATCGATGGATTCATCCACAGGGGTACGAACAGCTTGAAGGGATATATTCCTCAGGAAAAGATAGGGGAGATAAAAAGCAGGGTAAATATTGTGGATCTTATATCCGAATATGTTACCCTCAAAAAAGCCGGCAGAAATTATGTCGGGCTCTGTCCGTTCCACAAGGAAAAAACACCATCTTTCAGCGTCAATCCCGAAAAACAGATATTTTACTGCTTTGGTTGCGGAGAGGGTGGAGACATCTTCGCCTTTCTGATGAAGATGAATGGCGCGAGTTTTGCCGAGTCGGCACGATATCTGGCGAATAAAGCCGGCGTCGTGATCCCGGCCAGAAGGATGACCGATGCGGAAAGGACAGCCACAAGCGAACAGGAAAAACTCAGAAAAATAAACGCGATGGCGGCAGACTGGTTCTCCGGGCAGCTTTCTTCCGAGAGCGGGCGTCCGGCTCGGGACTATCTTGAGGGACGAAAAATGGGGGATGCTATAACCCGTGAATTTCGAGTGGGTTATTCCCCGGAAGGCTGGAGCCGGCTTGCTCACTATTTCGAAGAAAAAAAAGTCCCGCTGGGGCTTGTCGAAAAAACCGGTCTCATCATATCTAAAAATAATGGCGGGTTTTATGACCGGTTTCGCGGGAGACTGATCTTTCCGATCGAAGATTTGAGCGGCAGGGTTGTGGCGTTCGGCGGACGGGCTCTCGGTGACGATATGCCGAAATATCTCAACTCTCCCGAGTCTCCCGTCTACACAAAGGGCAGGGTTCTGTACGGTATGTACAGGACAAAGGACAGCATCCGGGACCAGAATTATGTTATCGTTGTGGAAGGATACATCGACCTTCTTTCCCTTCGTGACGCGGGGGTGGGTAACGTAGTGGCAACGCTGGGAACCGCCCTGACCCGGGAACACGTTGAACTGATAAGGCGATTCACGCGGAATATTGCCGTTATCTTCGATCCCGATGAAGCGGGCAGACACGCGGTAGAACGCAGCTTGAAGCTTTTCCTTGAAGAAAACATGCACGCCAGGATAGTGGTCCTCCCCGAAGGATATGATCCTGACGACTATGTCAAAAAATTCGGCAAAAAGGCCCTCGAGGATTGCATCGCCCACTCCCCGATGATGGTGGACTATTATATAGAAACAATAATGGGGAGCCGGGATACACTTGAAGGCAATTTGGATATCGGGAGAGAGTCAGCCTCTTTTATAGGCACTATCAGTGACCGGGTTGAACGAAACCTGTTCATAAAACGGGTATCTGAAAAACTTGGTATTGATCAGAAACTGTTGAAAGACAGGGTCGCGAAAGCGTCTTCTCATTACACAACTGCCGCCACATCCGCATCCCGGGAAAAGATGACGGAGAAGGTTGACATGGTGGAATTAAACCTTATCTATATGATGATGGAGTATCCCGACAAAATTCCCCTGGTCACACAAGAGAATATACTGGATTGTTTTGCTTCGGAACCATTGAAAAGACTGGGACAGACAATAACGGCTCAGACCGGTGATGCCGGCAGCCTTGTCGGCGACATGGCAGACGGTCCCGTGAAAGAAAGGCTCTTGCGGTTGGTGATGGAACACCCCGTTCTGGACGAAAATATCGTCAGCCGGGTTTTTGATGATAATATTAAGCAGATACGAAACAAGTGGTACAGGGGCCGGCACAACATGCTGAAGCGTCAACTGATCAGAGCCCGGGAAACGGGTGACAAGGAGTTGAGCGAAAGCCTGCTGCAGGAGAAAGACAGATTGCTAAAAGAAGAGAGAGGATTAAACAAAAATGAAAAAAACAATCAGGTCGGATGAGGTAAACAAGCTTATTTCGCTTGCTAAGGAGAAGGGGGTTCTCACGTATGACGATATCAATAATACCCTGCCGTCCGACATTATCTTTTCAGAACAGATAGACGATATATTGATACTTTTCCATGAGAAAAATATTGAAATTGTCGATGTTGATAAGGATGGAAAAGCTGTCCCTAAGCCGGCCTCCAAAACCAGGGAAGATATTGAAAAACCAAAAAATGGGATCCTGCCCCTTCCCATGGCAGCATTGGGCAAGACAGGTGACCCTGTAAAGATGTACCTGAGAGAGATGGGGCTCGTGCCTCTGCTCAGCCGTGAAGAAGAGGTAAAGATAGCAAAAAAGATCGAGCGGGGAGAAAAGAGAATCAAAGAAACCCTCTTCAGCCTTCCGATCTTTGTAAAGAGGGTTGTGGACATAGGAGAAAAACTGAGGAATGACACGATAAAGGTAAAAACGGTTATTGACAACCTTGAAGACGAGAATGGTTTCACTGAAGAGGCCATTCACAGGGAACGGGTGCAAAAACTTGCAGACAGGGTCGCAAAACTGGATGCACAGAACACCGCGCTGAAGGCGCAATTGAAAAAGAAAGATCTGGATGATGCCGAGAAAGAAAAGATACAACAGGAAGTGGAGAAAAATCTCAAAAAAATCATAAAACTCTGTAAAGATATAAATTTCAGCAAGAAACGCATCAATTCGATGGTGATGGAACTCAGGAAAGTCGTCGCCGACATCAACAGGGGTGAACGGGAAATAGCGGCATGCAGAAAGAAAACGGGGATGTCGCTTAACACCCTGGATAAGATGTTTGCCCGGATGAGAAACGGCGAAGAAAAGCAGGTCTCCGAAGAGACCGGCATCCCGGTTGAAAAATTAACTGAGTACGAAAGGATCATCCGGCAAGCGCGTAATAACAGGAAGAGGCTGACGGCAAAGATCGGCGCGTCCAGGGAGACGCTGAAGCAGGTGGTTACATCCATGAAAAGGGGTGAACTGGAGGCGGAACTGGCAAAACGGAAGCTGATAAAGGCGAATCTCCGACTGGTTGTAAGCATTGCCAAAAAATATACGAACAGGGGTCTGCAATTTCTCGACCTTATTCAAGAGGGAAATATCGGGCTGATGAAAGCCGTGGAAAAGTTCGAATACCAGAGAGGATATAAATTTTCTACCTACGCCACATGGTGGATCCGGCAGGCCATTACACGCGCTATAGCGGATCAGGCACGAACAATACGCATCCCGGTCCATATGATTGAAACCATTAACAAGCTCATCAGGACCTCGCGGTACCTGGTCCAGGCACTTGGCAGAGAACCCACCCCCGCCGAGATTGCGGAGAAGATGGAATTCCCTCTGGATAAAGTAAGAAAAGTGTTGAAAATCGCCAAAGAGCCGATATCTCTGGAGACGCCTATCGGAGAAGAAGAGGATAGTTCTCTCGGAGATTTCATAGAGGACAAGAAGATCATGTCCCCCTCAGATGCCACCATGAGTATGGACCTTGCTCAGCAAACCAGGAAGATCCTTTCGACTCTGACACCACGGGAGGAAAAGGTCCTGAGGATGCGTTTCGGAATCAGCGAAAAGACAGACCAGGAACTGAATCTGGGAGAAGAAGCAGAAATGAGTGATATGATACAACAGGCCAGGCAAATTGAGACTAACGTATTAAAGAAAATGCGTGGAACCTCACGAAGAAGAGAAATCAAAGGAGGAAACAAATAAAGGGGCATACAACACGTTACGTGATTTCACTGCTCTGTTTATGCAGCGACAGATCAATCATAAAGGGCTACTGCTTCTATCTCTATGACGGCATCTTTGGGCAGGCGGGTTACCTCAACACAGACCCTTGTCGGGCAGGATTCTTCAAAATACTCTGTATATATATCGTTAAAGTGTTCAAAACAGTTCATGTCTGCCAGGAAAATCATAACCTTTATAACACGGTCAAGCCCTGATCCCCCCGCCTCCAGTATCTCCTTGAGATTATTCAGCACTGTCCGCACCTGGAGATCAAAGGACCCTTTCACCGACTCTCCGGTTTTCGGATCAATAGGAATTTGCCCGGATATGTACAGCCATCCATTTGCCTTGACTGCCTGAGAATACGGACCGACCGGCTGCGGCGCTTTGTCGGTATTGACAATTTGTTTATCCATGGCATCCTTACCCCCTTGTTAATCTTTATTTGACAGCAAGACCGGGAAGATGTCAATACAATAGTTGGAGAACACCTTTTCAACGGCATCAACTGTTTCACGTGGGATTTTTATGAAAGACGTATTTACCGTTACAGAATTGACCGGCGCCATCAAGAACCATCTTGAATCCGGGTTCGGCATTATCTGGGTTACCGGTGAAATCTCCAACCTTCGCCGTCCCGCATCGGGCCATGTCTATTTTACGCTTAAAGACGAAGACAGCCAGATACGAGTGGTTGCCTTCAGAAATACGGCAGGCAGGATAGGGTTTGATCTTGAAGATGGATTACAGATAGCCTGCAGGGGAAAACTGACGGTGTATGCCGCGAGGGGTGAGTACCAGATCATCATAGATGCCGCAGAGCCGAAGGGCTTTGGAGCCCTTCAACTGGCCTTTGAGCAACTCAAGAAACGTTTGGGGAAAGAGGGCCTGTTCGATGCGTCGCACAAAAAAGGAATCCCCTTTCTGCCGGGGAAAATCGGGGTGGTCACATCCCCCTCGGGGGCGGCTGTCAGAGATATCTTGAATATAACCGGTCGACGGTTTCCATCGATTGATATTACCATTGCCCCCGCTGCCGTGCAAGGAACGGAAGCGCCTATGGAAATTTGCGATGCCATATCGGATCTTCACTCGACTGATGTGGATGTCATCATTGTCACCAGGGGAGGAGGATCACTTGAAGACCTGTTTTGCTTCAATGATGAAAGGGTTGCGCGGGCGATTCACTCTTCAAGAATTCCTGTTATATCGGCCGTCGGCCATGAAATTGATTTTACCATCGCCGATTTTGTAGCCGATCTCAGGGCGCCCACTCCTTCCGCTGCCGCGGAGCTGGTTGTACCGGACAGAAAAGATCTGATCGAGAGAATACGAAGATTGCAATCGCGACTGAGCAATGCGCGCAGTGTATCGCTGCGTGAATTTCGAAAGAGACTGGGTGCTGTTGCGGAGGGATTACGTGATCCGAGAGGTCGAATCTCGGACCGTCGCATCGGGCTGGACGACTGGAACGTCAGACTGTCCGGAGGAATACGGCGCGTCCTCGAAATGCGAGAGCACTTTTTTCTCCCTGCGAACAGGATGCTGCGGCGCCTGACCCCAACGACCATGATCGGCGAATTGCGTCACAGATCGGGACGCATAACAAAAGAACTTGATGTGCAAACCCGGATGTATGTGAACAATCTGAAGGATATGCTCCACAGAGATATATCCCTGTTAGACAGTCTGAGTCCTCTCTCCGTGTTGAAGAGGGGTTTTGGGATAGTACGATTGCCTGACGGAACCATTGTCAGAGACGTGGCCGCGCTCTCAATAGATGATAGCGTCGACGTAAAAGTGTCATCGGGAAACTTTACGGCACGGGTAACCCGGATTGTACAGGAGAAGAAAAATGGCAGAGAAAAAATTTGAAAAGGCCCTGGAAGAACTGGAAGAGATTGTTAAACAAATGGAAGAGGGGAACATGCCCCTCGACGAATCATTAAAAGCCTTTGAAAAGGGAATCAAACTCTCCCGTTTCTGCGCTGACAAGCTCGACGAGGCGGAAAGAAAAGTCAATCTTCTTCTGAAAGAGGAGGATGCATTAACTCTCAGACCTTTTGAAGAAAAGAATGGCGGGAAGACTAAAGATGGTGCTTGAAGAATATCTTAAGACAAAACAGGAACGTGTTGACGGAGCCCTCGGGGAATACCTTCCGAAAAGGGATGGATTTTCTTCCGAGATATCTGAATCCATGAGATATACTCTCTTTGCGGGCGGCAAAAGGATACGGCCTGTACTGTGTATGGCCTCCGCGGAAGCGGTCGGCGGCAGGGAAGATATGGTGTTGCCAATCGCATGCGCTATCGAGATGATCCATACATATTCCCTTATACACGACGACCTTCCGTCGATGGATAATGATAATTACAGAAGAGGAAAACCGTCGAACCACAAGATATTCGGTGATGGAGTGGCAATCCTCGCAGGAGATGCCCTCCTTACAGAGGCCTTCTCCCTTTTATCCGGCACAATCAAGGGAGTGTCCCCCGAAAAGAATCTGGAAATCATTCGTGAGATAGCCACAGCCGCCGGATTTCAGGGCATGATAGGTGGTCAGGTTGCCGACCTCAGGGCCGAGGGAAAAACAGTCGATATGGAGACGGTCGATTACATACATGCCCATAAAACGCAGGCGCTGATTACTGTTTCCATCAGAGCCGGGGCGATAGCAGCCGGCGCAGACGCAGATGATCTGAAAGCCCTTTCGGAATACGGGAGAAAAACGGGGCTTGCTTTTCAAATAGCCGATGACATACTGGATATTGAAAGCTCCCGGGAAATTCTGGGCAAAGAAACGGGGCGTGATGAGGGACTCAACAAGGCAACGTACCCCGCGCTGATCGGCCTTGCGGAATCAAAAGAGAGAACACGAAAGCTTGTGGAAGACGCGTTGTCGGACATACGCAGGTTTGACAAAAAGGCCGAACCCCTGAGGATGATAGCGCGGTTTATCGCTGAACGAAAATCATAGGTGCTGGCGTAAAGCAACGGGACTGTGCACTATAAAACAACAGGCCGGGGTTTCCCCTGCAGCAGAGATGCCACATGTTCCCGCGGAGACACCTGTGTTCGGGAATATATGAGCGGGTGAGGGTCCATAGTGCAAAACGTTTTTATTGTGAAGGTTCGGTTGTTACCGTACAGTGATTCAAAGGACCGGAGAATGGTTGATGGATGAAAAGGCAGGCATATTGGAGAACATAAACGACCCCGGGGATATCAGGCACCTGGATATCGAGGAACTGAACGTCCTCGCCGGGGAGATCAGACAGGAGATACTTGAGACGGTTTCCAGAAACGGTGGTCATCTTGCACCCTCTCTTGGAGCGGTAGAACTCACCCTTGCCATCCACTACGTATTTGATACGCCGGAGGATAAAGTTGTCTGGGATGTGGGGCACCAGGCATATGCCCACAAAATTATCACGGGCAGGAAAGATACTTTTCATACCCTGAGAAAGATGGGAGGCATCAGTGGTTTCCCGAGAAGAACGGAAAGCGTCTACGACACATTCGGCGTGGGACACAGCAGCACATCCATATCCGCCGCCTCCGGCATTGCCGAGGCCCGATGCCTTCAGAATGATACCTCCAGGGTAATCGCGGTCATTGGAGATGGCTCCATGACCGCCGGATTGGCATTTGAAGGACTCAACTGGTCCGGAGAAAGAATGAAGAATCTCATAGTGGTACTCAATGACAATGAGATGTCGATCTCGCCCAACGTGGGTGCGTTGTCTTCATATCTGAATCGAATTATGACGGGTCAGCAGGTCATGAAACTGAGAGCACGAATAAAGAGTTTTTTAAAAACAATACCCGGGATCGGTGAGCAGGTGATCCGGTTTACACAGCAGGTGGAGGAATCTCTCAAGGCGTTTGTCGTTCCGGGCATGCTGTTCGAGGAACTCGGATTTCAGTATGTTGGACCCATCGAAGGACACAGGTTGGATCACCTGATACAACATTTCCGGAATATAAAGGCCATGGAAAGACCCGTCCTTGTCCATCTCATTACGAAAAAAGGAAAGGGTTACAGCTTTGCCGAGGAGAAACCGTCAACATTCCACGGTGTAGGACCGTTCGATATCGCTACCGGAAAAACTGTTGGCAAAGATAATTCCGCCCCATCGTACATGGAGGTGTTTGGTCGCACAATGGTAAGCCTCGCACAAGAGAATCCCTTAATTGTTGCAATAACGGCCGCCATGACAGGCGGGACCGGCCTTGACCGGTTCGCAAGGGATATACCGGAACGATTTTACGATGTCGGCATCGCCGAACAGCACGGCGTCACCTTTGCCGCGGGCATGGCAACGGAGGGGTTTA
>Ga0272443_10001885_pt1 | contig 28497 bp, 22 predicted proteins | sample SSMAcet12_FD_193581 | JGI IMG/M metagenome (GOLD analysis project Ga0272443, IMG submission 193581) | Marine sediment archaeal communities from Little Sippewissett salt marsh, Falmouth, MA, United States - SSM-Acet-12 | ecosystem: Environmental > Aquatic > Marine > Wetlands > Sediment ... | reverse complement strand
AGGGCTGCGGTGCATGTGCATCCGCATGCCCTGCGAATGCCATGGAACTTTTGGGGAAGACGGTCAGATTGGATGAACTATTTCTCGAATTACTTAAGGATAGAGCCTACTTCAATCCGAGCGGCGGGGGTGTGACAGCATCGGGAGGCGAACCGACCCTGCAAGCTCCTTATACAGCCAGGTTGTTTGAACGCCTGCAATCGGAGGGTATCCATACTGCCCTGGACACCTGCGGCGCATGCAGCTTGGAAGCGCTTGAACGTATCCTCCCACAGACAAACCTTGTCATGTATGACCTGAAATTGATGGACGAAGATCAACACCGAAATACCACAGGCCAGAGCAACAAACACATTCTCAGCAACCTGCTCGCTTTAGCGGATATGCTTCGGAAGCAGTATCCCCAAACCGCTCTGTGGATCCGCACCCCACTCATCCCGGGGATGACGACAGGTAAACAGAATTTATCAAATATTGGGGCATTCATTCATGAAAACCTGGATGGGCTGGTCGAACGTTGGGAATTGTGCGCTTTCAACAACCTCTGCCGTGATAAGTACCGCCGGTTGGGTCAGCACTGGCAGTTCTCAGATACACCGCTGATGACCCAAAGCGAGATGGACCGGTGCGGTGGATACGCACAGTCCAGCCCATTCGATGCCTCCCGCGTCCTTATTACCGGTGCGGCAAAAACAGAAATCAATCCTTGATTGGACTTATCGCATAAGGAAGGAAGCTATGACACTCCCGGAACTCTCCTATACCACGTTCAGCAATGATGAAATTGAAGCCTTCAAACCGATGATGAAAATTGGTTTGTTGGCGACGGTCACACCTGAAGGGCTGCCGCATCTGACCCTCCTCTCAACCCTGAAAGCGGCTGACGAGAAGACCATCACCTGGGGGCAGTTCACCGAAGGATACAGTTTCCAGTTCGTCCGCCAGAACCCAAAGATTGCATGGATGGTGATGACACTGGATAAGGACGTCTGGCGCGGCAGGGGAAAATTTACGCACACCGAAAAAGCCGGAGAGGACTTCGACTGGTACAACCAGGTCCCCATGTTCCGCTATAATGCCTATTTTGGGATTCACACAGTTTATTATATGGACCTGGTCGGGCATACGGGCAAACATCCGCTGCCGATGACATCGGTGATCCTGGCGGCAGTTAAGACTATGGTGTGCAAGGCTTTTTTCTGGAAGAAGGGCGAATCCAGGATGAACCCCTGGACGAAAACCTTGTTTGATAAACTGGATAACCTAAAATTCCTGTCTTACATCACCGAGGACGGTTTCCCAACCATTATCCCAGTCATCCAGGCGCAATCCGCAGGCGGAGAGCATCTCATCTTCAGCACTGGCGCTTTCACAGATGAATTAAAGGCTATTCCCAAAGGAGTCCCGATGGCATTATTCGGGATGTCGTTGGATATGACGGATGTTGTCACCCGCGGCACCTACAAGGGCTTACGCTGGGTCGGACCGCATCGAGCAGGTGTGATGAACGTGGCGTGGGTATACAGCCCCATGCCCCCAGTGCCCCAGCAGGTTTACCCACCCATGCCATTGGAACCCATTCGGGAGTTTGATAATCCGTAAAAGGTTTTATCTGATAATTTTACCCACCCAGGTAGGCTTCTTTCACCATCGGGTTTTCCATCAGCGCTGACGAATCTCCGGAAAGTGTGATTTTCCCCGTTTCAAGGACGTATGCACGATCGGCAATTGAGAGTGCCATTTGCGCGTTTTGCTCGACCAGGAGGACACTGACGCCCTGGAGGTTGATGTCCTGGATAACTTCGAAGATCTGCTCGACCAGAATAGGTGCTAAACCCATTGAAGGCTCATCCAAAAGGAGCAAGCGCGGGTTTGCCATCAATGCACGGCCAATAGCCAGCATCTGCTGTTCACCCCCGGAAAGCGTTCCGCCCAGCTGACGATGGCGTTCTTTCAGACGTGGAAAGATCTCATAGACTCGCGCCATGTGGGTTTGGATTTGTTGTTTGTCTTCTATGGTGTAGGCACCTAATTCCAGATTCTCCCGGACGGACATCCTGGCAAAGATTCGACGGCCTTCAGGCACCTGTACAATTCCCTTTCTAACAATATCTGAGGGAGGCGTCTGAGTGATATCTTCTTCATCAAAAGAAATCCCGCCCGAGTCTGGACGGATAATCCCTGAGATCGTGTTCAGGATGGTGCTCTTCCCAGCGCCGTTAGCGCCGATCAAAGCAACAATTTCTCCTTCTTCAAGGTCAAAGGACACACCTTTTAAGGCACGGATAGCCCCATATGAGACTTCCAGGTTTTCAATGTCAAGCTGCATAAGCGGTCTTCTTTTCCCTAAATTTCTTTGAAAGTGCTGAAGCGCCTGGACCGAGATAGGCTTCAATCACCCGTTGGTTTGATTGTATCTCCGCAGGTTTACCTTCAGCGATCTTCAATCCATAGTCCAATACGGTTACCTGGTCAGAGATATTCATGACCACACGCATGTCGTGTTCAATCAGGAGGATGGTAATGTCACGAGAATCTCGCAGCTTTCTGATGAAATCCGTCATTTCAGCTGTCTCCTGTGAGTTCATCCCTGCCGTTGGTTCATCAAGCAGCAGGAGCTTTGGTTCGCTGGCGAGCGCACGGGCGATTTCCAGGCGGCGTTGCGCACCATAAGGTAGATTGTGTGCGGGTGTATCTTCCAATCCTGCCAATCCGACGAATGCCAGCAGTTCAAGCGCTTTGCGATGCGCGTCATGTTCTTCCTCACAGCAGCGTTTATTCCTGATGATCGACTCGAACCAGGAAGTACACATCCGCGGGTGCTGTCCAACCAGAACGTTTTCGATGGCGGTCATCTGACTGAACAGGCGAATGTTTTGATAGGTGCGGGCAATGCCCATCTTACAGATCTTATGTGTGGGCAGACCCTGGATAGGCTGCCCGAGGAAATGGATCTCACCTTCTTCCGGTGAATAAAAGCCTGAGACACAGTTAAAAAGCGTGGTCTTACCAGCACCATTTGGACCAATGATACTTGAAATTGAGTGTTCCGCGACTGTCAGATCAACGTCGTTGACGGCACTCAGCCCGCCGAACCTCTTACAAACACCTCGTGCATGGATAGTTGGCCGGTTCATGCTTCCAATTCTCCTTTGTCTTGAATTATTGCGTCAGAATCTGGGGATGAGCTTGTTTTCTTTCCCGCAGGCCAAAGACCGGAAGGTCTCAGGATCATCATCACGACCAACAGCGCACCAAAGACCAGAAGCCGGTAATCTTCAAGTTCACGTAATAACTCCGGGATGCCTTTGAGAACAAACGCGCCGAGGATGATACCCGGCAGGCTCCCCATCCCGCCAACGATCACAATGCATAGAGCATTGATCGAAACCATCAGTGTGAAATCTTCAGGACCTGCAAACTGGTTGCGGGAGGCGAACAAGGCCCCGGCTAACCCGGCGAACGCTGCCCCCAGCAGGAGCGCCAGGATCTTGTAGCGGAAGGTGTTGATGCCAGTCGCCTGGGCAACGGTCTGGTCTTCACGGATCGCGATCCAGGCCCTTCCCGTGCGCGAATCTTTCAAACGCTTGGCAATGAACAATCCAACCAGCACCAGCAGCATCAGGAGATGCACGTAATTCACATCTGTGAAGACTTTTCCCAACCAAGATGGCTGACCGACATTAGTGATGCCGTTGGGCCCATTGGTTAATGATGTCAGCAGGTCACTCTTGATCAGGATGCGAATGATTTCTCCAAAACCCAGGGTGACGATTGCAAGATAATCGCCGCGTAAATTCAAGATTGGCAGACCCAGCAATAATCCAGCCAGTGTAGAAGTACCAATGGATATAAGAGTAGCCAGCCAGATATTTAATTCAATCCCGTGGGGTTCAGGTGCGGTAAGTATGGCAAAAGTGTAAGCGCCGATAGCGAAAAAGGCGGCGTATCCCAGAACAAGCTGACCGGAAAATCCAACCGCGATATTCAATCCCAACCCCAGCAGAATATAAATTGCCACCGTCCCCATGATGTAATTCCAATAGGAACCCCAGACCAGGGGAAGGAAATAGAGTGCAACCCCAACCATGATAAGGAGGATGACGATCGTCAGTTTACTGCTGAAAAAATTTTTAAAAGAAATTTTCGTTGTCAGCTTTTTAACACCGAGGTTAGCTCTATTAGAAAGTTTTGCCATCCAATTACCGATGGAAAGGGTTCTTTTCAGGAGGGCGGTTGCAACAGTCATAATGAAAAAATACATCAGGTATGCTGTGGCTGCCGCAGATGGCGTACTGTAGAACAACAAGTAGGGCAATTCGTCAGGAGTAAGTTTTGGCAGATATGTGCGGAAATCAACGCCTTGCATGTGAAGCGAGCCGATGCCCCAAATTGCTGCTGCAATAAAAATTCCGCCGATCAATCCAGCGCTCAATCCTCCCACAAATATCTCCAACCAATTGTGGTCTTCGTTTTTTCCGCTTATGTTAATACCGGTTATCACCCCAAAAATACAGATCAGAACAAGTAAATTGATGACCGGCAGGCGTGCATCCGCTCCGATATTATCAAGCGTCCCCAGGAGATTGCCAATCATTGTTGTCCCAACAGCGGTAAAACCGATCACCATCAGAAAGATAAAGATAAAACCGGTAACGAAACCGATTCGGATGCCACGTTTCAATGAAGTCTTCATCAGATTTTCTCCTCCGAAAGTGCTTCTCCCAGCAAGCCCGAAGGTCGGAAGATAAGGACCAGGATCAGGATGGTAAAGGCGATCACATCTTTGAGTTGGAAATCCAGTCCAAATAAAGCAGGCCCAAGCGATTCAATCAATCCTAACAACATTCCTCCCATCATCGCGCCCGGGATATTCCCAATGCCGCCCATGACGGCTGCGGTGAAGGCTTTGATCCCTGGAAGGAAACCAACATAATGATTGAACAAGCCGTTGTGAACCCCCCACATGACCCCGGCTGCGCCTGCAAGCACACCGCTGATAATGAAAGTCTTACTGATGACCGAGTCCACATCGATACCCATCAATGCGGCAGCCTGTTTATTCTCGGCGACTGCCCGCATGGATTTACCCAATTTAGTTTTCTTGACCAAAATGAATAAGCCGATCATCAATAAGATTGATAATGCCAGTGAGAACACGCCTGTGTATGTCAGCATGACTTTCTTGTCACCAACCGGGATCATCCATCCTGTCCCCCGGGTGAGGAAATCAGGGTTGGCATACTGACGGCGTTGAGGACCAAACAAGAGTTGGGCTGCATTCTGCAGGAAGATAGATGCGCCGATCGCGCTGATCAATGGGATCAGGCGCGGGGCACGCCGCAAAGGCCGGTATGCGATTTTCTCGATAAGGTAGCCTAACAGGGCAGAAAAAACTGCTCCCACAACAAAGGCAATGATGAGCGAAATCACCGGGTAGGCGTTTAGAAAAGTTAATTCTGGGTCCACGGCAGTTGGCGTTGGTATTGCTGCAAGTGCTTCAAGAATGAAGTAACCTGCATATGTGCCCAGCATCATCACTTCTCCGTGGGCAAAATTGATCATAAATAAAATACCGTAAACGAGCGTATAACCAATAGCGATCAATGCATACATGCCGCCTACGACGAGGCCAGCAATTAATAATCGCATCCAGGTTTCCGGGCCAAAAGTCCCTTCTCCGAATGCGATTTGATAAACCCGCCATCCCAGGTAAATCACTATCACAAGTGCTACCAGGACGCGAATGATCGTCCTGGGTGTTAAATTTCGTTTCTTAAGTTTTGAGTCCATTGTGATGTTGTCCATGATTAGATCAGTTCTGGATGGGGATGTTATTCCCCATCCAGAAGATCAGACTAAGGGTTAATCTGTGGTAAGTGCGAGTGGAACCCAGACACCGTCCTGCACGACATAGAAAGCAGGACCGGAAGCATTGCATTCACCGACATCATCACATTTAACCATTCCGGTTAATCCCATGTATTCCGTCGATCGAACAGCTTCGATCAAAGCCCCTCGAGGAACGAATACCGTGTCATTCTCAACGAAAGCCACGGATTCGATGGCTGCAACGAGAAAACCACCTGTGTCGAATGCAGCCCATGTGAAAGCACTCAGTTCACCGGCTTCTGTAGGAAATTCTTCGGCGTAGGTCGCGTCAAAAGCTGTCTTTTCCTCAGAATCTGGTGGAACGAGAGATGCAGAAATCACGCCCTCACAGTTAGCAGCGGTTTTTTCAAGGAGTTCTACACCATATGTGCCATCGCATCCAAAGAATTGGACGCCATCAAGGCCAGCCTGCATCCATTGGTTCAACATTACAATCGCTTCGGCGGCGTAACCCCCAAAGAATACAGCTTCCGGTTCGGCTGCTGCAACGACCGAGAGGGGGGCGACATAATCAGCTTCACCGGTGGTAACGGCTTCATATGCTACAACTTCTCCGCCAAAAGCTTCAAATTGTGCTTGTACTTCATCGGCCAAACCCTGACCGTAGGAACCACCATCATGCATGACCGCGATCTTTGTGAAACCGAGTTGGTTGAAAAGAAGGTCGGCTGCAGCGTCACCCTGGGCAGCGTCCGTAAAGCACAAGCGGTTGAAGACCGGTGAATCCTTCTGGGTTAGCATTGGGTTTGTCGCTGAAGGTGACATCATCGGCAGACCTGCTTTTTCATAGATCGGCATAGATGCGTCGGTGGAAGCAGTAAAGATATGCCCAGCAATGGCAACCACGGTGGGATCGGTGACCATCTTATTTGCTACGGTTGCACCACCTTCGGCAGAGCCGCCGGTGTCTTCCGCAACGAGCTCATAAGTCCAGCCTTCAAAACCGTCATCGAGGGCTAATGCCATCTCAACCCCCTGGCTGATGTCAATACCAAACATGGAATAATCTCCCAATAAGGGAGCGCCCATTCCAAGTTTAATTGTTTCGCCTGCCGGGATGACCGCACATCCGAACTCGTCATCCAGACATGCCTGGGGTAATGATTCTTCCTCAACCTCAGATTCCCCCGATGCTTCTTCAGTTTCCTCTTCCGCTGGTGCAGCCGTTTCCTCAACCGCTTCAGTTGCTTCTTCAACGGGTTCAGGGACACAAGCGCTCAGGGCAAGTACAAGAACGAACATCAATGCAAAAAATTTTTTAAACCTCATTACTTCTTCTCCTCTGTATTGAATTGATTATTCTGAATGAGTTGTAAACAAAGTTCCTATTGCTACCTCCTTACTATTTTCTCAGTGTTGAAAGCAGGTTATAAAAAAAGCCACCCTGTGTTGGGTGGCTTTGATTTTTGGTTCTACTTAGATTTCTTGCTATCTATTTGTTACTCCTACCATCCCAACTTCAAACTGGTGCTTTCCAAAATACATGTAAAGCACCCAAAGAATGATGATGATATACAAATAGATGTTCAACATTGGCAAGAAATAACCTCAATTAAATGATTTATTTTCAAGATTATATACGAGAAATGTTAATAAATGATGGACAAAACCGGCAGAATATGTTAATAATCAATTAACACTGCCGGTTTTTATCTGATTTATCGAACAAAACCATCATTTAGCCGATGAGGTTTGCTTTTCTTCAGTTTCCTGAGGGATGTAAGCCGGATTCAATAGCGCAGGATCGCGGTAATATGCCCTGCTTTCTCGAGTGTTTCATTTCCCTGGACAATCTTCACGTCTGTGTTTTTCTGCAGTGCTTCCTGGACGGCCATTTCTACTGCGTTCTCAATGATCTCAAAACTGCTGCCGCAGAAGGGGCATTTATCCAATTCTTGCGTAGTGAGATAACCGCATCCGGAGCAGCGATACCCTTCCTGTTCGTATTCCTGAGAAACCAGCAGGGTGCGCACCCTGCCTTCGTGAATGGCATTCAAGGTGTCAATCAAGCCGGTCACGCCAGTGCTGCCCTTGGCAGCCTGTGTGATCGCTTGTTCCACCAGATTTTTGCTTAACTTCTCCTGAGCAGCCAGCGCTTCCACGGTGGCCTGTTCCAGCACTTCGGGATGGCTGGCGATCATGCTCATCGGGAAATCACCAACCACCAGAGACTGCCACGCCTTCGGCAGTTCCTCCATGAGGCGAGAGATATTATCATCTGTACCTCCAATCATGATGCGTCTGATGTGTTGCTGCTGGAAGAATTCAGTGGCAAAGTCAATCACCTCTTTGATATTTTTGTCGATGATATTCTCAACTTTTGCGCTTGCGCCAGAACCGCCCATCCGTCCGGGCATGGCGTTTCCACCACCGCGTTTGGTTTGTTTTACATCGTCGCCAGCGATACCATCCATTTCTCCGAGTTCTCCCAGGTTGAAAGAAAACAAGCGCGCCCCTTGCTTATCTACAAGGACCACACTCCAACCCATGAATGTATCCAGTAACTGAACCAGGGGGCGGACCGTTGGTTGTTTGCCCATATATACTTCATTCGAAACCGATAAACCGAGTGGATAGACATGGAAGAATCCCTCATCCTGATTTGAGAATACAGCCAGACCTTTTGCTGACCAATCGTATTCAAGATTGATATAATCCTCGATGACCTGAGCGTCATTTGGAAGGTCAACGGATTTCAATAAGTTCCGAAGCTCGATCTTTGCGGCTTCTGGATTTACTTTTGAAGGATCCGTATGTAAATAAAGACTCAGAACCTGGCCTTCCTCAGAATAGTCCAATAGTGCTTGCAGGTCTTTTTCGGAAAACATGTTTGCCTCCATTAGATTGTAGGTTGTTAGGTGAGAGCTGCTTAGAATACTTCTTCTTATGATTAATTTTATACTATTGTGGAGATATTTTCAAAATCGCTGTGACAAGAGTTTTTCCTGCCGGTGGGGGACTTAACTCACCGGCAGAAATTCGCTCTTCGATGTAAATGATGGTGTCTTAACGCTCACCCAGCACAACGGTGAACGCCATTTCTTCTCCATCCCTCAGCACGGTGATAACCATTTCATCACCAGGGGACTTATTGAGCATCAAATAACTCAAAAGGTCGCTGAATTGAAAAACATCCACATCATCAACAGCGATGATCATATCACCACCGGCATACAATCCCTGATAATCTGTTGGTTGCGTGCCAGCCTGGATACCCGCTTTTTCAGCGGGGCCGCCCTCAATCACTTCTGCAACGTAAGCGCCATTTGCCTGTGAAAGCCCCAGGTATTCCGCCTGTGCGAGGGTCAGTGATTCATAGCTTGATAACCCAAGATATGGGTATGAATACGCGCCTTCTTCAATCAATGAAGGCAGGACAAGTTCCAAGATATTCGAGGATACAGCAAAACCAATCCCCGTATATGAATACGATCCAGTCAATGAACTTGTATCTGTCTGGATAGCGCGGTTGATCCCGATCACTTCCCCGTTAAGGTTCAGCAGTGGGCCGCCTGAATTTCCCGGATTAATGGTTGCATCTGTCTGGATCATATCACCGGTGGAAAAATATTGACCGCTATCAGTCTGATGCATTGATTCCATGGATCGGCCGCGAGCCGAAACAATCCCAACGGTCATTGTCCCGGACAATCCATAGGGATTGCCGATCGCGACAACAGTCTGGCCGACACGCACCTGGTCCGAATCACCGATCGTGAGCGGGACCAGCTCATCCGGGTCGACGTCAACTTCAATGACTGCAATGTCGGAATCGAGGTCGGTGCCGATCACTTCGCCATAAACTTTTAGGCCGCTGGGGAAATGAACTTCGATCTGCAGGGCATCTTCAACAACATGGTAATTCGTCACGATATGCCCGGCTTTATCCACCACAAAGCCGGATCCAACCCCGGAACTGATCTGGCTATAGACCTGGATGGATACAACCCCAGGGCTGACATTTTCATAGAGTTGAATTAGCGCATCCTCTAGTAATACTTCATCAGGGATGATGATGGACGCTGTTGAGATTTCTGAAAGGTCTTCATCCTGGGCGGTAGAATCGGTTGTCACACTCTCCGTTTCCTCAGCTGTTAAGGAATTTGAAGTGAATCCAGGGATGGTGCAGGCTGAGATAATCAAAAGAACAACGCTGATAATAATCCAAATCCGTATATGTTTATTTTTCATTGTTTGAGTCCTTTCATTTTCCAATTATCATATCTCTGAATGATAAGACAAATATTAACAGATAAAAAATTCACTTCCTCACGGCACATGAGCATACAGGAATATTATCGCTCATTCATTTAAAAGTGATAAAGAAATGAACGAAACTTTTCCCCTAGGCTTTCTTTAACAATTGGATCGTCAGGGAAAAATCAATGCAAAGCTGGAAAGCTGTGCTTTGTTGTGTAATAATCTAATTGTACAATTAGCTTAATCATCATTGACAGAAAGCGAGTGACTGATGCCGCATATCCTTTACCAGGTGGATGCATTTACCGAAGAGCCCTTTGCCGGAAACCCGGCAGGCGTGTGCCTGTTGGAAAAGCCTCAGCCAGACCAATGGATGCAGCGTATTGCAGCGGAGATGAACCTCTCAGAAACCGCGTTCTTGCTGCCGGAAGGGGACGGCTGGCGGCTGCGTTGGTTCACACCCAAGACTGAAGTGGACCTTTGCGGGCATGCCACACTTGCCAGCAGTAAAGTGCTTTTTGATATCAAACCCGACCTGCGTGGCACCCCCCTCATTTTTCAGACCAGAAGCGGCGAGCTGCGTGCCAGGTGGGTTGAAGGCATGATCGAATTGGATTTCCCGCGCATGCATTATCGGCCGCTGGAGATCGTCGGTGACGTTGCCGAGGTGTTAGGTTTCATGCCGGTCGCTGCTGTATTCTCGGGGAGCTATTTCCTGTTTGAAGCGGAAAATGAAACTGCCATCCGCACGTGTACGCCTGATATCTCCGGGCTTGAAGCGCTGCCCATGCCGGAGGTGATCATCACTGCGCAATGCGAGGATCGGGAATTTGACTTCATCTCGCGTTTTTTCGCACCGCAGCTGGGCGTGGACGAAGACCCGGTAACCGGTTCAGCCCATTGCCTGCTGACGCCGTACTGGTCGGATAAACTTGGAAAAACGGCGTTGACAGCTTTTCAGGCATCGCAGCGAGGGGGCAGGCTCCACCTCCAGTTGGATGGCGAACGGGTCAGGATTGCCGGTGCTGCAAAGGTGATCTTCAAAGCTGAGCTGCTGGTTTGATGGAAAAATATTAGGATTTAAACGCATCAACGATCCATTAAGATCGTTGATGTGTGTCGCATCCAGGCATGTGGACGACAGGTTTATTATTTGTTTTCGTACACTTTCATTAATCATCTTATCTGATATAGAAGTGGTCACCCATAGATTATCTACGGCTTTCACACTTTTGTCGGTCGTTTGATTGAAATGGCACGGAAAAGGTTGATTTCGGTATAATTAATTTTATTCGAATCACGATTGAGGAATGCATGAAGCGTTTATTATTGTTAGTTGCGTTTTTAGGAATATTATTTTCCCCTTCGAACCTGGTGTACGCCGACAAATCTGCGCAGGCGGAAGAGGATTATTTTGAGTTGCCGTTGTGCCTGCCGGGGATGCCATCGGACGGTACCTGTCTGCCTTATGGTCCTGCCCAAACCGTAAACGAGTTGAATGAAGAGGGAATTCCTTACCCGCTGCGGGAATTGGCTGCCGCAACGCCATCAGCTGACCTGGGTGTGATGCCGATCATGGTTGCCAGGATCAATATCGACGAAGAGGACCCGGCGCCGGTATATATTTCGTTTGAAGACGCGGTTACAGGAACAAACCCGATTGGCGAGATCGAACCTGCTTCGCTGCGGTATGTCAGTTATATTAATCGGAAAGATGATGAAAATGGCAATGCCTATGTTGAGCTTGCCAGCGGCGGCTGGCTGCGCGCTTCACCGGCTGCATATACGAATTTCCAGGGTCTGGCGTTTTTCGAGACCCCTGAGAATGATTTCGGATGGATCATCGATCAAACCCCGAGCTACATCTCCCCTAACTTTTCTGCTGAAGAGAGCGGGAAGCATTATTATCAATATGAAGTCGTCCAGGTATTTTCATCTGTTGTTGCGAATGGTGTGACCTGGTACAAGATCGCCCAGGATGAGTGGGTGAACAGCATGAAAACGAGGGTCGTCAATGTCAACACGACTCCTCCTGAAGATTTGGGCCTTGACCGCTGGATTGAAATCAATTTATTCCAGCAGACACTGAGTGTGTATGACGATGGTGGTTTGGTCTTTGCAACGCTTGTGGCCACAGGTGCTGAGCCATATTACACACAACCCGGACTGTTTGAGGTCTATGAAAAGCAGCTCCTGAAAACGATGCGGGGTTCTTTTGAAATTGATCGTTCCGATTATTATTACCTGGAAGATGTCCCCTGGACGATGTTTTTTGACGAGAGTCGAGCGCTGCATGCAACCTACTGGCATACCCTTTTCGGCTACCAGCAATCGCACGGCTGCGTCAATCTTTCTCCCGGGGATGCCAACTGGCTGTATCAGTGGGCTGAATTGGGGGAGGTGGTCTGGGTACATGACCCCAGTGGACAAACGCCGACCGACGAAGAACTTTACGGCCCTGGCGCGCCGTAAATCATCCTAATATAAAAAAGTGACGCTCTTGGCAGCGTCACTTTTCGTTTATTAGGGTTTCTATTGTTTTGTCAATTATTCTTCCACAGGCATATCACGGCTGGCGACGACATCTATTCCGGTGCCAAGTGCGTTTTGGAGGACAACCTGTTTGATCTTGACCGGGGCGGGGACTTCAACTTTACGCAGTTCCCTGGCCAGCTGTGGGATCAGGGGCTTTGGAAAAGCTTTTTCTGTATAGACCGGTACCAGGGGATGAAGGCCGTGCTTCACCTTGACCGTTGAAGCAACCATACGGCGGGGATCCAGCAGTTCGGATGCCGCATATTTCTCGCCGCGTTTGCAACCTCCTTCAACAGACAGCATTTGATTTCCTTCATGTTTAACTTTAAGTGTGCATCCCTTGGGACAGACCACACAGATGATTTCATCAATTTCAGCCATTCTTTTTCCTTTCCAGGGGGCTCATTATTTTACCGCTATCTCGTCCGGACGTTGACCGTCAGACTTTCAGCTTTTTGGACGATGTCAAACGCTTTGGGTTTGATTGCCAGGGTCAGGATTTCGCCGGGGCGGGCGTATGGATTATTCGCCTTTGCAATCACCTCGTGGTCCTGGTCTTCAACGGTGATGCGGATCTTCTCTTCAATGGGTGTGCTGACCCGCATTTGCAGGCGGATGGTTTCGTCGGCTAGGTGGGCGGGGTCCAGCGTGTGCGGGACCACATAGCGGACATTCTCACCGGCTTTCAATGGTATGTTTTCGCCCGTCTTTTTCTTATCTGACAGTGCATACAGGGCTGCACCTTTTCCGGCGACATACCCTGCTTCAGTAACCCAATCCACCAGGTCATATACATGCACCACATTCCCTGCTGCGAAGATACCGGGAACGTTGGTCATGAAATGATCGTCCACATAGGGGCCGTTGGTGATTGGGTCAAGGTGTACACCGGCCTTCTTTGAGAGTTCGTTCTCAGGGATCAATCCGACTGACAGGAGCAGCGTATCGCAGGGGATGATCTCCTTTGAACCGGGGATGGGTTTCCATTTATCGTCTACGCTGACGGCTTCAATGGCTTCCACTCGGTTGTTGCCGATAATGCGGTTGACGGTGCGCTGCTTTTGCAGGGTGATTCCGTAATCCATAAGACACTGGACATAGTTGCGGGTCAGCCCCGTCAGATAGGGCATGATCTCCAGGACGCGCTTCACTTTTGCGCCTTCGATGGTCAGGCGGCGGGCCATGATCATGCCAATATCACCGGAGCCAAGGATCACGAAATTCTCACCGGGCATGTGCCCTTCAACATTCACAAATCGTTGGGCAGTCCCGGCGGTATAGACGCCGGCAGGGCGCGATCCCGGGAGCATGATCTGAGCACGTGTGCGCTCTCGGCAGCCCATAGACAGCACGATCGAACGGGCGGAAAACTCGATATATCCCTGAGTTTTATTGATAGCGAAGATCTTGCGTTCGGGCGTGATATCCAGCACCATGGTATCCATGAGGGTCTGAACACAGTGATCGTTTACCTTTTCAATGAAATGCTGAGCATATGTGGGCCCGGGCATGTCCTCCTGGAACAATTCCAAGCCGAATCCATTGTGGATGCACTGCAGCAGGATGCCGCCAAGTTCGAAATCACGTTCGATGATCAACACATCGTCCGCGCCGTTTTCCTTTGCTGCGATTGCTGCTGCCAGACCACCGGGACCGCTGCCAATGACAATGACATCGTATTCTTGTTTCATATCAGGTCCTCCACAGAGAGATGGTCTGTTTCAACGTCTTTTGTCCGGCGGAACAGGAACCTGGACTCGCTGCCTTTCTTGGTGATTTCCTCCGGAGCGACGCCCAGTTCCTGGGCAAGGAGTTCGACAACCCGGGGCGTGTCAAAACCACCCTGGCAGCGGCCGGTCCCCAGCCAGGTGCGGCGTTTGATTGCATCATAGGTCACTGCGGGGATGGGAGCATGGATCTCTGCCAGGATCTCACCTTCGGTTACCATCTCGCACCGGCAGACGATGCGTCCGTATGCGGGTTCTTTCTCGATCAGGGCTGCCTGTTCTTCGCGGGTCAGATGTCGGAAGACCGGACGAGGAACGCGGATGGGGTTCCAGTCGAGTTTCTCTTGTAATGATTCCCCCGCGCCTTCAAGCAGTTCGATAACCTTGAGGGCGATGGCGGGTGCGGCGGTGAAGCCTGGGGATTCGATCCCACCCAGGTTGACCAGGCCGTCAATATTCTCCGGGATCTCAATGATGAAATCCTGGTTGTAATCAATGTCTGGATTGGGCGCCGGTGCATTGCCGGTGGCACGCAGTCCCGCAAATTGTGCGATGATGTTTCTGCGGTTGATCGCGGGAACCAATTTACTGCCGCCGGACCAGATCTCTTCGATGCCTTCCTTTGTGACTTCTTTGTTTTTCTTTGAGTCGACAAAGTTCGCATTTGGTCCAACTATGACATTCCCGTGCAGGGTAGACGTGACCACAATGCCTTTGCCCTTATCGGACGGTGTGGGGAAAAGGATTGTATTGTGGGTCAATTGGAAATCGGCTTTATCCAGGATGACGTATTCACCTCGGCGGGGCTGGATCCTGAACTCGGGGCGGACATTCGCCTTGTGCATAACTTCGTCAGCATACAGGCCGGCTGCGTTGACCACCCAGCGGCATTCAAAATCACCCTGGTTGGTCTTGAGGCCGATAATTCGATTTCCTTCCATCAGGAAGTCTTCAAAGGCGGTGTTGAGCTTGACTTCGACACCGTTCATGACCGCGTTTTCGGCTGCGGCGATGGTTGCGGCAAAGGGATCGCTGATTGCGCCAGTGGACGCCCAGAGGGCACCACAAGCGTCCTGGCGGATCAAAGGTTCTCTGCGGCGCATTTCATCGCCGCTGATGATCTTCAGCCCTGGGGTACCGTTGGCTTTCCCGCGTGCCAGCAGATTTTCCAACTCGTTCATGTCCGCTTCAGTGACAGCGACCACATAATCGCCGCACTGCTCATAGGGGATACCCAACTCTTGAGACAGCTGGGGCCACATCCTTGAGGCGATCGCATTGGTGACACCCTTATTCGTTCCCGGCAGCGCATCATATCCTGCATGGACAGCAGCGGTATTTGCGGAGCTGGTTCCCATGCCGATATCCGCTTCCTTTTCAATGAGCAGGATATCAAGTTCGTATTTGGATAAAAAACGAGCCACCATGCTGCCGACAACGCCGGCACCAATGATGATGACATCGTATCGGTTAGACATTTACTCCTCCAATTCAAAGGCATATGTGGCTTTTCGACTGCGCCACATATTCAAGTCAATAAACAAGGTATTAACCAATGAGGGTAAGCATTCATAAAATATCTCATTTTTCAATAATTCGTATATCCTTCCAAAAAAATTCCCAGCATAGATTTGGGACAGCTATTTTACCCAGCATTCAGATCTGGCTGTTATCAAAAGAGAATAACAAAAGCTGACTTGTGATTGGTAATTTCATCATCATTCACTCAATAAAGTTGTCGATTAGCGCCCTGGCTGTCGGTTCGTCAACAACTAACTCTTTTATTAACCCGCCTTTGAGTGCTGCACATAAACCTCGGACTTTTGCCAACCCGGAAACAACACAAACACCGTATTTTTGCCTAAAAAGTTCCAAATCGGGACCGCTTACGCGTTCGTTTATCGGGATATCCGTAAAGCTGCCGTCTTCTCTGAAGAAATGTGTTGCGATATCTCCAACGACATTCAATTTTTCCAGTTCGACAAAATCCTTTTCGTCCAGATATCCGCCACTATAAACCTGACTGGGTATCCCGGCGTTCACGGATCCAATGCTGTAGATCAGGAGGTCGGCGTTTTCTTGAAGGTCAAGCAGACGTTGGATGCTCCTCTCCTTCCACAGCGCTTTTTTCGTTTCGGCATAATCGAAGAAAGTCGGGACAGGGAACAGGTGCGCTCTCGCGCTGAAATTTTTCGCAAACTTCATGATGATCTCGCTTGCATACTCAATCCCCATCGTTTGGGTATTCCCCGCGCCGTTCAACTGGACGATTTGAGAATCATGCGTTGGTTTCATTAGCAGGTGAGTAGATATCGCACTGAGTGTCGTTCCCCAGGCGATGCCTAGGATCATTTTTGAATCGAATAGTGTGTTTAGATGTTTTGCCGCATATTGTGCTGTCCTGTCCAGCCATTCCGCCTCACCGGCGATTTCTGGGACAGGTACAACATGAACCTTCTGGAGGTTGAATTCATCCAGGATTGTTTTTTCCATGTGTCGTGGTTCATCTGATGGGTCTAAGACCTGAATGTTTATCAACCCTTCACTTTTTGCAAAACTGAGCAAACGTGACACGGTTGAACGGGAGAAATTCATCTCTTTAGCAATCGCTTCTGTTGTCATGTTTTGGTAGTAATACATGCGAGCAACTTTAACAGCGATATTGATCTTGTTCTGGTCGGTCATATTTCTCTCCGAGAATCCGATCCGAAGTAACCATGAAATCTAGCAGAAAATTTTCGCAGTGCATACGGCATTCCAGATATGAATTTTAAAAAATGCACAAACGTTCATTAACTATGAAATACCGTGCAATCCACCTAATTATGCATGGTTAACTTTTAGATGTCAAGGTTAATTCATCTTGTTGATTGTTGGGAAATATTTTCTGCTTATGTTTGGGAAAAGGGTTATCAGGGGGTTAGCTTGATGAGGATGCTGTCGAGAATGGCGTAAGCGCCATAGAACTCGTTGGATGGCTGCCGGACGACAAGCCTGACATCGGTAGTTGTGGTGATATATGAATAAGGAAGAATGACTTCAAAATTGAAGGTTTCACCGGGTTCTGAAACGGGTAGTTGGGTTGATCCAATGACTGCGCCGTTGTATTTGATCAATTCTAACCTGACCGGATTATCATTCACCGGTGTGATTGTCCCGCTGACCGAAAACTGTCCACCGCCGCGGGTATCTAAGGGCTTTGGGTCATCAATGACCAACCAGGGTTCGTTTGAAATATAGGCCTGGACGGTTGTCTGCCCACCAGATTCCAACGTCAGCATGACCGAACGCAGCGATTGCAGCCGGTGATATTCATCCTGGGTTGAAACGGTCAAAAGGGCTGTGGTGCTTTCTGTGGGGATCTCAAACGCCAGGTCGGTTTCAAGTTGGATAGGCACACCGTCCTCCCCTGGGGTGACTCGAAGCAGCTTGCGCGCCAGGAGGACCTCTTTTTCATCAATGAGCGTGATTCGGATCAGGTTGTCCGCGCCTGGCTGGATTTCTGCAGATATTGAAATTGGTGCGGTCACCTGTGAGCCCTCACCGGGCGTGAGGATCGCGATGGATGGCGATGACAGGGCCTGCCCCGACTTCGGCGTGAAGAAACTTAATACAAGCAGAAGAAAAAGACTGACCCATATACGACTCTTGTTGAACATAGGCAGATTATACAGTTTTACAGGTTCAGAATATTCTCATTTTTCAATGGAAGTTGGTGATTAAAAGAACCAGGCCGATCTCCAAAGTGAGCAGCCTGGTTCATCATCACTTATAAATTAGGTTACAGCCCGTAAATTTCGCCGTACTTGGAATTTAGATAGACCATGTAAGGTTCAGGCGTGATCTTGCTGCCGGTGGCTTTGAGCATGATCTCCTGGGGTTCCAGCATGCTGCCCCACTTATGCACTTTTTCATGCATCCAGCCCAGGATGGTGTTGAACTTACCCTGAGAGATCTCATCGTACACGTTCGGATTCTCCTCCACGAGCTTATCCCATAACTGGACGGATGCCATGTTGCCCAGGGCATAGGTGGGGAAATACCCGATCAGCCCATCACACCAGTGGACATCCTGGAGGACGCCTTCAGCATCATTTGAGGGGGTGACGCCCAGGTAGTCCTGCATCCTGGCGTTCCAGATCTCAGGAAGGTCTTCAACTTTGATCGTTCCTTCGATTAACCCCATCTCGATTTCCAGCCGGAGCATGATGTGCATATTGTAGGTCGCTTCATCGGCTTCCACACGGACCAAAGAAGGTTCAACCTTGTTGATCCCGCGGTAGAAATCGTCCATCGATACCTCACTGAGATGCTCGGGGAAAAGCATCTGCATGGAGGGGTAGAAGAAGGTCCAGAATTCTTTGCTGCGGCCGATGATATTTTCCCACAAACGGGACTGCGATTCATGGATGGCGAGGGAGGCTGCACCGCCAAGTGGGTGACGGCTGTATTTTTCAGGGATACCCTGTTCATACATCGCATGTCCGGCTTCATGCATGGTGCTGAAGAGCGCTGAACCGCCATCATCGTCCAGATAGCGGGTTGTGATACGTACGTCGCCGTGGCCGAACCCCACCGTGAAGGGATGGACTGTTTTATCCAGCCTGCCGCGATTCCAGTCGAAACCGAACCGGGTGATGACATTGCGGCCGATCAGGTCCTGGTATTCTGCCTTATAGTCTTTCTTGATGAAAGAATCATCCGGCGCTTCTTTCTCCGCGATCGCCTGGAGCAGTTCAACCTGCTGCGGCCGCAGTTGGTCGAAGATCTTCTTAACGTCAGCTGTTTTCATGCCGGGTTCATAATCATCCAGGAGAGCGTCATAAATATGGTCATAGGGTTTAAATAATTCAGCATATTGAATCTGCTGCCCAATAATCTTTTTTAGATGAGGTTCAAAGATGGAGAAGTCGGATTTGGATTTTGCTTCCACCCAGGCTTCGTGTGCTACGGCTCTCGTCTGGATCATGTCCATCAGAAGGGGCAGGGGAATCTTTGTCTGCTTGTCGTAAGCCCGCTTGGTGACCTTCACGGAACGGGCTTCTTCAGTCTCGGCATTGAGGTCCCCCACTTCTTTCTCCAGGTCGGCAATCAGTTGTCCAACCTCATCTGATGTAAACTTTTCATGCAAAATCTTTCCTAAAGCTGCCGACTGCATGCCGCGCTGCTCCGCGCCGCCTTTGGGCATATAGACCTGAGCGTCCCAGGTCAGAACAGCGCTGGCTTGACCGAGGTTGGTAATTTCGGCAGCTAAGTCCATAAGCTGCTGCATTTTTTCTGATACTTGTGGTTTCTCTGTCATATTTTTCTTTCTCCTTATTGATTTATTCTTTAAATACAGGTCAATGCCCGTTAAAAACCTACACTATTTTCCAGCGCAGGGGTTCATTTTCGAGGGCTGCGACCACCTCAGAAAGGATATCATGACCTGCTCTGAGCTGGGCTTCCTTAGTCTGTGCGCCGATATGCGGCGTGCCGATCACGTTGGGGTGGGTCACCAGCGGGGAATCACCGGGCGGTTCGGCTTCATACACGTCCAGGGCTGCCCCTGCCACTTTGCCGCTTTCAAGGGCTGATAATAATGCAGCCTCATTGATGACGCCGCCGCGTGCCGCGCAGATGATGCGGACGCCGTCTTTCATCATACTGAAGCTCGCTTCATTCAGCAGGTGATGGGTGGCTTTAATGTGGGGAATATGCAGGGTGATCAGGTCTGATCGATTGAGCAGGTCTTGAAGACTGACGGGCTGTGCACCGGATGACTGGATTTCATCTGCAGGACGGATTGGGTCATATGCGATGACTGTCATATCAAATGCAAGGGCCCGTTTAGCGACCGATTCACCGATATTGCCAAACCCGATTATCCCCAGGGTTTTTTGGAATAACTCGGTGCCAACCAGCTCTTTCTTAAGCCAGGCGTTTTCTTTTAAACCCGCGCTGGCTTTTGGGATCCCGCGGATCAGGCTCAGCATCAACCCTATGGTCAGTTCAGCAACAGAGACGGTTGTTGCGACCGGGGCATTCACAACGGTCACATTATGTGCAGCAGCGGCTTTCAGGTCGATATTATCCACGCCAACGCCCATCCGGCCAACAACCTTAAGCTTCTTGCCTGCGTCCAATACAGTCTCGGTAACTTTTGTGCGCCCGCGCACGATCATTGCATCGTAATCGCCGATCACCTGCAGCAGTTCTTCGGCAGAAATACCTTTCCTGTCCGTCAATTCAACCGAAGCAAGCAGTTCTTGATCCGATATGGGTGCGAGACCATCTGTGAGTAAAATTTTCCATTGCATAGATTGGCTCTCTCCTTTTTAATAATTTATTTGGTGAGTGACTGTTATTTTACCGCAAATCATGAATGACCCTATGCTGTAGAATCCTGGAAGGTATGAATTAGCCCTCAATTGAGGGCTTAGAACCGAAGATGATTTTCTGGATGAAAGGAGGAATTAGGGGCTCTTCAGGAAGATTTCCTGAGCTTGCGTTTATCGTCCGAACGGACGGTGATGCCGATTGCATCCAGATGTTCCAGGAGAGCGACCGCATATTTCCGGCTGGTATTGAAGTGGTCCCGCAATTCTGCAAGGGTGATACTCCCATGACTCCGGATGTGTTCGATAACCGCCTCTTTCATTTCATGATAGACTTCCGGTTTGAAAAGGACATCTTCTCTAAGTTTGACCAATTGCCCGGTTTGAATGAGTGAATTCAATACATCCTCACCTACCCTTTCCTCGCTCATTTTGACGGAGGGAGGTGTATAGGGCTGCTCATCAAACTTTCCCAAAAGTGAGTCGATCTTTGCCTGTTGGTTGGGGGTGTAGCTGATCCGGTGCCGGGTCAGTTTGAGGATAGGTCCGGCAGACTGTATGATGTCTTTTTCGATCATGTATTTGATGACTGCATCAAAAACATTGATCTCAAGATTGGTCTGAGACTTAAGCTGCTCCCGCGGCATTCCTATATAAAGAGGATGTTTTTCATGATAGGCGGCAAGGTCTGCTACGATCCTGCTTTCCAATGCGGAAAAGATATCTGCTGCGATGAGAAGTTGATTTCCTTTTAATGCAATCAACTTCCCCTGACCGAGCAGCTGATGTATTGATTCTTTTGCGGTTTGATGTTCAAAACCGGACACTTCGATGAGGTTCGCGACAGAAATCGTGAAAGCGGATTGGGCGGCTTGCAGCAGGATTTCATCGGGCGTTCCACCCAAGAGCTGCTCGAGTTCACCAATCCGCTGCTGGTTGAATCGTTTGTGTCGACGGCTGGGATTTGGGTCGACGATCTGTCCACCGCCAATGGTGGCCGGCGGGGAAGGGCGGCGGATGATGAAACGATCGCCGCGCAGGGCAGCTACAGGTTCCTGAAGCATGACCTGGATGAATGCCGATTCACCGGGGACGAGTTCTTCAACCCCAAGCAGGCGGACCCTACCCATGATCTCAGCTGAACCGAGGAAGAATTTGACCTCGGTATTGTGTTTTAATGGGGAACCCGCATCAGGGAGGAGCTTGCAGTGTACGTCGAGCATCTTCGTGGGATGATAAGTGTCTGGGTGGACGAGTACATTGCCGCGGTTGATTTGATCGACGCTGACGCCGGAAATATTGACGGCTGTGCGGCTGCCGGGCTGGGCAATTTCCTCGGATTGCTTGTGGGTTTGCAGCCCGCGAATACGGCCGTTGATACCCTGGGGGAGGATTGTGATGGGATCGCCGACGGAAAGTTGACCATTTGACAGGGTGCCGGTGACGATCGTCCCAAAGCCTGGGAGTGTGAAGGTCCGGTCAATGGGCAGGCGCGGCCGACCGATGTCCGGGCGGTGGGGGCGTTTAGTGAGGGTATCCTGGATTGCCTGGATAAGGTCGTCGATTCCCTCGTTGGTGCGAGCGCTGACCGGGATGATCGGCGCTTCAGCAAGAACCGTATCTGCAAGCGTTTCACGTAATTCGGTTTTAACCAGGTCGAACCATTCTAAATCTGGAACGAGGTCAATTTTGGTCAGTGCAACTACCCCAGCGGGTATCTGTAAAAGGTCGAGGATCGCCAGGTGCTCTATCGTCTGCGGCATCACACCTTCACTAGCAGCAACCACAAACAGCGCAGCATCAATCCCGCCGATCCCGGCCAGCATGTTCTCGATGAAATCCCGATGCCCGGGCACATCAACGATCCCGATCTCTTCACCGTTTGGCAGCTGCAGCCAGGCAAAACCCAGCTCGATGCTCATTTCTCGGTCACGTTCCTGCTTCAGGCGGTCGGGATTGATCCCGGTCAGGCGGGTGATGAGGGTTGATTTTCCGTGATCAACGTGCCCTGCTGTGCCAATGACTTGCACGTGAATATTCCTCTGCTGTTTTATTCTTTGAAAATATTATTATAAGTCTCGATGGATTCCCTGAGGGAAGTGAGTAAAGATTGCATGCGGTTGAGGTTGTCTTTACCGAGCTGCTCAATGTTATCCTTTATATCTTCCAACAAATCTTCCACGGTGGAAACGCGATTGCTCAGGATTTCAATATTCCGGTTGATCTCACGATGTTGTTCTTCCTGGGTCAGGGTATAGTTTGACCAGCGTTTTTGATCGTCGGATTTGAAGGTCGTCCATTCCTGACGGAAACGCTCTTCATTCAAGCGCTGGATCTCGGTGATCTCATTCACGCGCCTATCGAATCGCTGCGTCACCTCATCGAGATTCGCCTGGGATTGTTTTACAGAACGATGGGTATTTTCGAGATCAGAGAGTTCTTTTTCCAAACCTGTGTTGATCTCTTCCATCTCCTTGAAGCGTTCTTCCCATGCTGTGAATACCTGATCACGTTCCACCTTTGCTATGTTGATCTTTTCAAAGAAAGCAGTTTGTGCCTCTTTCCGCTCAGATTCGGCTTCAAGGAGTTCCTTGATGCGGTTGTTTACCTTCCGCATGCTGTCGTTCATCAGGTCCTGTTTGCCACGGGTTTCATCCTGGCGCTTCCGAACTGCTGTGACTTCTCCCTGAATATCCGTGATTCGTTTGGTGTCCTGGCGCCTGGTTTCTTCAATAAGATGCAGGGAGCGTTTGTAGTCCTCGTTGAAATTATCAATGTCCTTGACCTGACTTTTCAATTCCTCGATTTGTTTCTGGAGGAGTATGTCTTTATCACCCCGCAATTCAAGGGTGTCTTTGATCTCCTTGACCGCCTGGACTTTTTTCTCCAATTCAGTCAAATTGTTATGGATGGTCTCCAACCTGTTTTGGTTCTTGTCAGATTGACCTTCCCTTGCCTGAAGGGAGGTTTTAAAGTCATGCAGTTTTTGGTCAATATCTGTTTTTATCCGGTTAATATCAAGGTCGTATTGTTCCAACCGCGTGATGAGTGTGTTCAAGCGGGTGATATCGCTTTCAATATCACCCAGGCGGAGGCGAAGCGCAGCATTTTCTGTATCCGCATTCTCAAGCCTGCTCTGCAGGGCAGCAATGAGGGTCTTATCGTTGCGGCGCTCATTATCAAGCCATTCCATGCGTTTTTCTAATTGTTCCAGCTCAAGTGTTTCTTCCATTGAATTCACCTACAATCATTGGGGTATTCATAACCCCATCATCTACGGGAGTTATTTTTTGCTCAATTCTGTGTAAATTATACACAAATAATACCTGTGTACGTCTAAAAGTAAATAGCCACATTTGAATGGCTGACGGATTTTCTCATTTAATGGCTGTGGATGACGGGATCACTGCAGGTGGAGGAAGGCAGATAGCGTGTCGATAATTCTTGCGAAGAAGGTATTTGGGAAAAAACCCGATATAACAAGGAAAAGGATCACGATCAGGATGGGTATGTACTCATAGGGTCTCTCGGAAAAAATCCATTTCTGGGAGAGCTCTGCGTCTTTTGGCGTGACGAAACGAGAGAGTAGACGAACGGTGAAAATGACGAGGCCAAGGCTGGCGATAAAACACCAACCACCAAGTGCGCCATCCAATTTGAAAGTAGCGCTCATCATAGCAATCTTGATTGGGAATGATGCTAGCAGTGGAAAACCCGCAACGCTGAGCTGCACGATAAGCAGACCAATGGATAGGATTGGATACTTTCGAGCCAATCCCTGTACGGCAGGAATGTCAAGGTCCCCTGTGTGATCTTCGATCAATGTCAAAATGAAACCCCACAGCCAGAATTCCAGAGCCCTGATGGGGAAGAGTGCCAGCATCCAGGTCAACCCACCTCCTTCGGATAAACCAATTGCGAGAAGGGAGAAGCCGGTCTCTGCCAGTACGGTGAAGCTGAAGGCGCGTTTGAGGTTGGTTTGAACAGCAGTCCAGGCACCGCCAATGGTGATCATGATGACACCCACCAGGCGTAACCCCTCATAGAGGTTTGGTAATTCACGGAGGAAGGTATAGCGGTCAATGAAATTCAGGCTGAAGATCAATGTGGCGGTAGGCATGATAAAGAACAGGTAACTCGTCACCAGGGGGTTGGCTTTTTCGCTGATCATCGGCATCCAACTATGAAAAGGGAAAACAGAAAGCCAGACAGCGATTCCAAGGCCCAGGATTAGTATCGTTTGAGTGACCAATGGACTATCTGGGGGCAGGGTCTCAACACCCGATAGCAGCCAGCCAGCCAGGAGGATGAGCGGCAAAGCGAGGGTTTGGATCGTCAGATAGCGCAGAATCCCACGGTGGGTTTTCTGACCAGCAGGCGAAAGCATTGGGACTGAAACCAGGACGGCAGTTTCGGCGAACAGGGCTGCATAAAGAAACGGCTCAACACCCAGGGCAGCCGTCAATAGGCTGGTTATCGCCAGACAGATCGATCTAAAAAGGGCCGGGGCATCAGCGAAGCTGCTGCTGAGAACCCAGATGCCTGTCATGGCATACAGAAGGGTGATAAAGGGGAGTATTTCATATGTGATGGTGATCTGGCGTCCGAGGATCGTAAGGCTGTCGTCGAACACCAGCGTCAGGGGACCGATTGATAAGACCATGTCTTCAGGGAAGAAGGTTGCCAGCAATGCCAGGGTGAAAGCCGTCAGGCTGGTGAGCAGGACGCTTAACAACTTCTGTTTATAGAATACAGCCGAGATCACAGCGATAAGCAGCGGGAGGAAAACCCAGAGGATCGGTGTGCTTAATGTCATGAAGGCTCCTCCAGGTCAGTGTTGTCTTCGTGTTCGGCAGTCTTTGTGATGAAATAGACGCCGACCATTGCCAGGCCCAGATTCACAACAGCCAGCAAACCGGTCAGAAGTGTCGATGTCTCAAGCCCTGCGTAGATGACCTCGAACCCGGACAGGAAGCTGAGTAAACTGATGATGGTCAGGTATGGGTTCGAATTTGTCCCCAGCTGCATGAGTGACATCCCGATCAGCATCAATCCCCCCTGCAGGATCACAGGCTCCAATTCGGGGAAGATATTTCCCTTTAAAGTGGGCACAAGTACAAATATTGCCAGGATTGTCAGCAGCCCGGCGAATCCTCGGAAGAAAAGACTGGCTTCAGACTCGGTTTGGGTTTCTGTAACTTTCTGGTGAAGAAAAGTAAAGGTGATTGCGGCAGTTGCCATCCAGCCCACGATCAATTTGACAACAGCAACTTCAATTGGCCAGGAAAGGGTGACCAGAAAAAAGGCTGCCAGATATTGTACGGCAAGCGCGATGGTATTAATCCGCCAATCCCTGAAGATGAGAATCACCATCGCCGTGATAACGATCAGGACGAAGGCTGGGGTTGAAAAAGCAGACATATCAGCTGTACCCTCCACCAGTCAACATTGAGATCAACAGTACCAGCAGCAAGATCATCCAGAGGATGCCGCCGTCACTCTCAAGAATGGTAGAGAAGCCGCGCAGGATCTTCCCGAACAAATTATTTACCCACCAGAGTGCTCGATAGGCCCATTCAAGGCGAAAGAATGGTTCAAAACGGGGAACGATCCAATCCATGACTTTCGCGATGCCGCTGCTTGCCGGCAGCTGGATATAAGGCGCGGTTATTCCCAACCGTCTGATCAGAATTAAGGCGGTGATCACCAATAGAATGCTGATCAATCCAAGCCACCACACGCCAAGGGTGAGTGACCCAGGCCATCCAATCAGCCCCATCACCAGGATGGATTGGATGATGATGATTAACCCAAGGGGATAGACGATCCGCGCCCAGGATTCCAGTGCACCCGCGCCACCACCAGGCTGGAGCGCCCGGTTCAAATAGCCAAAGACCATGACTGCATGGGCAAAGATAAACAGGAATGTCCAGAAATTGACTCCATTGGCAACCAAACCAGCCCAGCCGCTTGCTGCAGGTGTGAATGGCAGGCCGATTATGCCGATCAAACCGAAGTACAGCAGAAAATTCATTCTCTGCACACGCGGGTAATATAAAAAGAGCAGGCTGCCGGAAAGGAGCAGGGCAAGCCCCCAGGCCAGGCTGGCATTGGCATTCCCATTTAGAACGGTTGCGGTCGCCAGTGATGACCAGGCAACGATCCAGAAGGGACGCCCTTCAATTTCATCGGTGGCTGAAAGCCAGCGGAAAGCAGCATAGAGCGCGGCGAATGCAAGCAGCGCTTGAAAGAATGGCATCCATCCACTGAGCTGTGGGGGGATTACATCTGCAGGGAGTCTCGCCAACAAACTCAGGCTGGATGCCGTCGGCGCGAGGCGGATGATATTCCCTGCACCACGCCGCAGGCCAGGTTCCTGGAGGAAGGGCAGGTTGAGGGGAAACACCCCCAGGCGCAAGCCGGCCGCAATAAAGAAGAAGAAAGCAGCATTTTGGGGGATCTGGGTTAGATCGAAATTCCCGACAGACTCCCATCCGAGGATGGTTCCAAAAAGGACCATCAGGATTGATGCTATACGGACAGCAAATGAGAGAATGATCCTCAGCAGGAAGCGATCGGCATCTTTTAATTTCAGGAGGTACAAAAGTTCAAGGAGGTCAACCAGGACCCAGGCGACCATTAACATCAAGCTGCTGCCAGCATGAAGGGCAAATAATCCAAGGGCTGTGATGACCAGGCTGGCAGACCAGGAGCGAGGGGTGCTGTCGTAGCGTGTCCGGGCACTGTCGGAGAGGATAACCGCCAGTGAAATGGAGATCAAGGCTAGAGCGTAAGGCCAGGAATCATAATCGATCAACAGGCTGAAGTTTCCCATGAGGTTGAGTTCAGATTGTTCCCAGGAGTAGATTTCCAGCGTGGATGGGAGACGAAGGCGCATGACCAGAGTCATCAACCACGTGATGATACAGGCTGATACGCTGATCAACCAGCTTGTCCCGTATTTAGGACGATAACTATCCTGGATCGTGATGGCAAACGCCGCCACCAGGAGCAATCCAATCGGGATGAGGATCAACATGGCTTAGTCCGTAATCCTCACTGCAAGATTTCCCCTTCGTGTCTGTGGAGGTACTGGCCCATCCCGGCTTTGCCTAACCATTGCTTCCCATCCACAATCTTTTGGCCGCGCAGGAAGACCATAATTGGGAAACCCTTTAACTGCCAGCCTTCATAGAGGTTGTAATCGGTGCGGTGCTGCGCGATGTTTACGCCGTAATCGATCTCCAAGTTTGGATCCCAGATGGCGATATCCGCATCCGAACCCGGTGCCAATGTTCCCTTTTGAGGATAAAGCCCGAAGATCCGAGCCGGGTTGGTGCAGTGGAGGGCGACGAATTGGTTGGGGGTGATCCTGCCGCTTCCCACACCCTCCGTCCAAAGGACTGGCATCCGATCACCCACGCCGGGCAGGCCGTTCGGGATCTTCGTGAAGTCACCCTTTCCCAACTCCTTTCCGGGGATGGCGATTGGTTTCCCTTCATAGTCGATCGGTGTGGTGCCGTCATAAAAGAAGGGGCAGTGATCGGTGGAAGAGACTTGAATGATCCCCTGCGAAAGCCCTTCCCAAAGACGGTTGTTATCGACTCTGGTGCGCATGGGCGGCGAGCAGATCCATTTAGCACCGTCCTCGCGGCGCAGGTCATCCTCGGTAAAGAAGAGGTACTGCATACAGGTTTCGCCCATCATATTCAGCCCGTGCTGACGGGCATATTGGAGCTGGTCCACATCGCCGGCGGTGTTCATGTGCACCAGATAGAGGGGAGCGTCGCCGGCCTGGGCGGAGAGGGCTGCGACTCGCAGGGAGG
>Ga0272443_10001884_pt1 | contig 28510 bp, 20 predicted proteins | sample SSMAcet12_FD_193581 | JGI IMG/M metagenome (GOLD analysis project Ga0272443, IMG submission 193581) | Marine sediment archaeal communities from Little Sippewissett salt marsh, Falmouth, MA, United States - SSM-Acet-12 | ecosystem: Environmental > Aquatic > Marine > Wetlands > Sediment ... | reverse complement strand
GTTAAAACTTAATTCGTCTTTTAGGTTGTAAACTACTCTCATGTAACTTAATATGTCTTTGATTTCTTTTCTATCGTAGAATCTGAAGCCTCCTACAAGTTTATATGGTAATCCATTTCTCAACATTTCTTCTTCAATTACACGAGATTGGTAGTTTGTTCTGTAGAGTACAGCTATATCTGTTAGTTTAACTCCTTGTCTTTGTAATCTTAATATTTCATCTGATACAAACTTAGCTTCATCGTTTTGGTCTTGTGCTTGAAACATTGTAATTGTGTCTCCCCCTCCTTTATCTGTCCAAAGTTTCTTTTCCACTCTAAGATTGTTTTGAGATATTACAGAGCTAGCTGCTTCTATTACATTTCTTGTAGATCTGTAATTTTGTTCTAATTTAACAACCGTTACTTCTGGGAAATCTTTTTCAAATTGCTGAATATTTTTAACATCTGCACCTCTCCATGCATATATTCCTTGGTCGTCGTCTCCTACCACACAGATGTTTTTGTATTTGTTAGATAGTAGTTTAGCAAACTTATACTGTACTGTATTTGTATCTTGGTATTCATCTATTAGAATGTATTTGAATTTCTCTTGGTACTTTTTTAATATTTCTTCATCCTCATCTAACATTTTTACTGTTAGGTACAGAAGGTCTCCAAAATCTACAGCGTTTTGTGCTTTTAATTGTTTTTGGTATTCAGGATATATATCTGCTGTTATATCTTCTATGAATCCTCCGTAGTGTTTTGAGTAATTTCTGGGAGATACAAGGTCGTTTTTTGCTGTTTGCATACACGACATTACAGCTTTTGGCCTTATTTGCTTTATATCTATTTGTTGTTCCTTCATTATTTCCTTAACTAGCTTTTCTACATCGTCTGTGTCGTATATTGAGAACCTTCTGTCTAATCCAACTTTATCTGGGTTTTGTCTAAGTAACATTGCTCCAATGGAGTGAAATGTTCCAATTGTTGGTTTGTCTTCAGGGTCTAACCCAAGATCTTTTAATATTTCTACAACCCTCTCTTGCATTTCTCCTGCAGCTTTTTTAGTGAAGGTAACTGCTAGTATATTTTCTGGTTTAACACCTTTTTCACTTACTAGATATGCGATTCTGTTTGTAATTACCCTAGTTTTTCCAGATCCTGCTCCTGCAAAAACAAGAAGTGGACCTTCTGTACATTGGACAGCTTTTTTCTGCTCTGGATTTAATTTATCCAGAATTGCATTTTGAGACATTTTTTAGAGACTTTTAATATATCTTATGAATACCCAACCTTCTTGACCGTCTTCATATTCTATTTTCTTCCATGCATCTTGGGTATCTTTAATTATGAATACTTGGCCGTTTTCAACGGATGTAATTATTTCACAGTTATATCCAGGACATTTTCTAACATTTAGATATCCTTCTGGAGAGGATATTTCTCCTAATTCTTTATCTCCCTTCTCTATCTTAAAGTTAATGTCAAAGGAGGAATCTGTAAATGGTTTTTCTGTGTATTTAAGGAGATTAAAAGATATTTCTTTGTCTCCTGGGAGAGCGTTTGCCTGTAGTGAGAATTCAATATCTATACTTTCTCCAGGAAGTATATATTCCTTTGAAAGGTGTGTTGGTTTACTGAAACTATCCCAGATTCCGTTTATGGCAAATACCGTTTCTTCTTCATTTGAGGTAGATACATATATGTTGTCTGGAGTATTAAACCAAACAAAGTCGTTAAGGTTTGTTGCTGTTAGTTTAATTCCTAGTTTTTCTCCTACTTGTACTGTATCTTCATGTGTAATATTTTCAATTTTGGTTTTATATTGTAAGTTTTCAGTTGTATATTCTTTTGCATTTTCTACAGCTACTTTAACTGCTGTTGAGAAATTGTCATCTGTTATTTGTGGAGTTACATATGACAGGGAGTTTTCTCCTGTGTTTAATTTTAGGATTGCTGTATACACATCTTCCTTACCTATTCCATATTTAGAAGAAAGGTCTTGATACATATTCTTTAAAGAATTTGATGCTCTTGTGGTGAGGGTAGATCTACTAGAGAGATATCCTATGACTACAGTACCATTTTCACTACTTATTTCAGGTACTACACCGACATATCCTTTTCTGCCTTGGTAGATATTTCCACCTTCATCTAAGAAGAAATTGTATGGAATATCTGCAAAACCCAATCTTGTTATGGTGTAGTAATATATTGCATCTATCCATTCTTGTGGAGAAGATGTTATATCTCTGTCTAAAGATTCTATTTTGGTTACTAATATTTTTTCAGGATATGCATATTTTGTACCGTTTTGGTCAGATATTGATTCATCTAAAGAGAGGTTTGTTCTTGTTGTGTAGTCAAATGCCATTATTGGCATATATGTCATTAGTAGTATGATTGTTGTTAGAAGGATTTTTTTAATCATTGCAATATTATTGTATTGGTTAATTTCCTTTATTTCAAGAAAATTCATCTATTCTGATGAAATGTATTCTGGAGAGACTGCATTTGTGTATACAATGGAAGATATTGAATATTCAGTTTCTTCATATGTAGCTGTAGAAACACAGTTTAGTTTATATGCAGGAAGGAGATATATTCCTGTTTGTCTTGGGTAGTAGTAGACAATGGATATGTCCATTGGATTACAGTCTGAAACTGTATCTATTATATCTACTACTTCGGAGCTAAACTCTCCTTCTATGTATGAGGTTTCTACATTTTCTGAACCTTCTATGAAGTCTACATCGTCCACTCTTATTTCTTTTGGATATTCTTCCTCATTAATTACTTTCATTAGGTCATCTACATCTATTAAAGGTACATTGTAATTTAATTTATTAGTGAATTTTGCAAAGAGTAGTTGAGCATATACCAGGTTGCCTCTTTCAGAAAACATTAAATGATCTGTTGCTCCGTATGTATTAGGTGTCTCTATTGGATATCCTTCTAACATTCTACTTAGATACAGGATTGTGTCTTCTCCAGAGGGGACCATTTTGTTAAGTTTGTATTCATATTCCAAACCTAAACTATTTAAGTAACTATTTACTACTGTTTCTGCATTATCTCTTGTTAATTTTACTACTGACCTTATATCTTCCCTTATCATGATGTCTAGGATATTGTCTTCTGTAGAGTAATTAAAGAATGCTTCTGTATCTTCATCTCCCCAAGTAAAATGGTTTTCTACAACTGCTTTGTTTCTTTCATATTCAAATCCTAAGGTGTCTATGAATTCTTCTACCACAGAGACATTAGTAATATCTTCTATGTAGTAAAGTGGTAGTGAATTGTCTAATTGCTCTTCTGTTTCGAATTCAGATATTTCTAAGTTACTTTCTTGAATTGAAGAGTTTATTAAAAAATCTGGGTCTTTTCCTTGTTCTTCTGGAGTAGTATTTTTTACAAGCAAAATTACCATTGTAGCAATTAAGGCTACTGCTATTACAACCCCTATTGTTAGTATTAATCTTTTGTTTTTCATTTAATTAATATTCAATTTACTCTGTACATTGACCTTCAGAAGGAACACTGCAGCCCATTGCCTGCAAGAAACTTAAAGGATCTATATATTGTCCATTATGTGTTATTTCTAGATGTACGTGAGGTCCACTCCAACAAGATCCTACTGGTAGTTCTCCTCTTCCATATATATATGCAACTGCTTGTCCTCCAGATACTTCTTGCTGAATTGGGACTAGTGCTTTAGCATGGACAATTATAAATACATTTCCTCTGCCATCATTGAAGAAGACTTCATCTCCTGCTGACTTACTATGGTCTAAACATCTGTATAGATTTGCAGGTCTTGCACCGGTAACTCTACAGCCTCCATCGTCGCAGTATTGAGGTGCATAGAAGTAGAAAGATCCCCCATTAGCTAAGTCTACTGGTTTCTTGTTTCTAATTGAACTGTGTGACCAATTACCTCTAGGAGGATTGTACCCTTGTGTACAGGCTAAATATATGTCTCCAAAGGGGCAAGAGGAATTAGACGGAGGTGGAACTTCAATGTCTATGAAGTCTGGGTTAATCAGGTTTTCAGGTTGGAAGCCTGAACATTGTTGAACAGAACCTGGAGTAACATGCCCAACAGTTCCATATTTCATATTCATAGACTTATTAAATCCTGCACCCCCCAATATCAAAACGAGAGCACCTATGAAGACTACAACAGCTATCTTACCCAAAAGCTTAAATATTGAAAATGCAACAACTGATAACCCTCCAGATATTGCACTAGCAAAAAGATGTGCAAATATTGTTTGATCTATCCCTAATTTTTTTATAATTCCTTGAGCCAAACCTCTCATTAAGTTTTGTATACCACCTCCTGCCTTCCACATTTCTATTGCAACATTACTTCCAAACTTCGTAGTTAACCAAACAGCAAGTTTCTCCCTTTTCTTTCCTATTAAAGCGTTTGTTATTCTGTTTTTAATTGCATCTTTTGTTCTTGCAAAGAAGCTTAATCTTTTTATCCACTCTAATGATCTTGCATCGTCTATCTTGAATTTGTTAAAAATCTTTAACAGTTTTGTATTACTAGAGAAATATTTCTGCCATTCTCCATCTTTATCGAAAAGATCTTTTAATTCATCCATTAACTTCTGATAATCCCCTACATTCCCAAAACGTTGAAATTCCATTCTTCCTGAGCCTTGACTATCAAACAGTCCCATATCCATAAGTTTTTGAGCTAGAGCTTTTTGATCTTTTGCGAGATCCATGATTTGCTCAAAAACTTTCATCCTATTTTTATATGTTCTGTACGCTATATATGAGCCATCTATTTTGAATAGCTGTTGAGGAGTAAAATAACTTAGTGTAGTCATTTTATCGTTGTAGAAATTTGTTTTTCGTCTGTATAAGTTAACAATCTTCTCCCCATCCATAGAGGCACTAAAGAAAGAATCTTTTTTCGCAATGTTGAAAAGCACGGGAGCACTCTCTAACTCATCCCCTTTTCTTTCTTTTGTTATAAATTCATGGTTTATAAAGAAGTGACCCATCCAATCGCTTTCTACAGGATTTAGTATCTTGTTATCTGCAGAAAAGAATGTCCCATCGAGAATTGCTCCTGCTAAATTCCCCTTTAAATAAATGCTATTAAGGCTCTTTAACATTCCTCTATGTTTATCTATTGAATCTATTCTTCGACTACGTTCTAAGAATCTAACATTGCTTAACAATCTTTTCTCTTTCTTTCTTAGATCACTAAGCATATATTTATTTGCACCTTTCTTCTTAAGCTGTTGTATCTGTGAACGAACATCTTGTAGATCTTTTTTATTCTCAATCAAATATTTCTTATTATCTCTATCCCTCTTCTCCCAGTTTTTAACTAGTACCGCAGCTTTTTTATATGTGTCTGCTAAATTTGTATCTATGGAAGAAGTTGATGTTTTTAATACATTTGACTTTAGAGCTAAGTAATCAGAGAGGACAGTTCTATAAATCGACACATTTTGCTCAGCAAAGGAGAAGGGCTTGGATTTATAGTTTTTAACTAACTTTTCTTCTATCTTGGTAACATCTCCACTAGAACTATTAAATGCGGATACCGCATCATTTAATATCCCTGTATCTTTAATTCCCAATCCTGAGAGAATACTTCTTAAGTCTGCACCCGTTTTAATATCACTAGCTCTATCGATGGATCTTATAACAGAAGATGGTACTCCACCTACTTTACTTAAAGCACTTTGTGCCGATTTAATAGCAACAGTCTTTCTTGCTAATCTAGCACCGTCCTCAACCATTTCTAATCTCTGTCCAGGATCATCGAAAGATGCTGCTGCCCTATCTATTGCCCACAAAGTCTTTTTATCTTTTATTCCTTGCTTTCTTGCCCATCCTTGGGCATTTAGACCTCTGTATGTCTTTCCTGCCCATTCTATTGCATTAAATTTGGGATTTGCCTTTTGATATGCTTTGTCAAAATATTCATTAGGATCTGACAATATTGATAAAATATCTTTTGTATTAATTTTTGTCTTAGCTTGCGGAGATGTTTTACCAAAGTATGCTTCTACAAGAGGAATATCTAAACCACTTTCAATATTCTTCATTATTTGGTCTGAAACATATAACCCAGGTCTTTCTAATACCGAAGATAATGCTTCTACCATTTCAGAAGATCCAGATATATGACTTGGTTTAATTGGTTTTCTTTTATCTGGTGGTTTTTGAGTTTCAGCAAAAATAAAGTCGAAGATCGAATCTAAGGTATCTTTTGTTTCTCCTTGTCCTCTTGAATCTGCCACTTTTTATTTATTACTTAAATACACTTCCAAAGATAGGCATCTTTGTTAATGCCTCTTGTGTCTTTTGTCCTGCTTTTTGCATTGCAGGAGAAGAATCAGATGGTAATACAGTCTCTAAGAATGCAGGGATTTGACTTGCCGCATATATTAAGATTACTTCTAGAATTGCAACAAACAATTGGGAACCTAAATTCCCAATGGTTCCACCATACTCCGATGGATCCTTAAATATTAGAGCCCCCGGCAACCGGAGGATAACATCGTCTGATGTCGCGAACAAAGCATTAGGGAGGTTAATTAACGCAAATGTTGCTGGAAATACCAAGACATTCTTCGCAATACCCTTCATCCAATTGGTGAATGCTTTCATATTGCCTGGTAAAGCAGCCGACATTATTATCAATGGCGCAGCTACAACTTGAATTAATACTGTTAAATACGATTTAAGAAGCATAAACCAAAGTTTAATTGCTCCATAACCTACAATTCCTACAACAGCTAACACAACAACAAGAGCAGCAACACCCCCAACAATTGCTCCATGTGCAACACCACCCATCTTTTCCCAAATACTTCCTGTTGCCACCTTACTAACGCCGGCGACAACACCAACAGCCCCACCTACTATTCCAGCTAAGCCAAGAGTCGTCCCAATTAGATTCCCCTTTCCACTAAATGCTATCCATGTAATTCCAAAAGGATTAGATATTGTTGTAAATTCAGAGTAATCTAATTCTCCCCCTCCTAAAATAGAAGCTATAAAGATTAGAATTAGTCCTCCTAAATCTATTATTAATCCTGCAATTGCGAAACTAAATGTAACCAAAACTAAAGCAATTATTACATTTGGAATTGCATTTCCAACAGTAACCATAGTTTGACCACCAATTTTACTCCTAAACATAATCATAAAACCAATTACAATCATAATAACTACAAATACTAAATATGCAATATTCCTAACTTTTCCCCACAGAATATCTACTCCAGCATTTTTCAACTCCTGATAACCACTGTCGTGCCTCCCTACCGCATATATACTTGTATTAGTTGGCTCATAACCTGGAATCCATTCTTCTGCTAAATGACTGGGGACATCTAATGCTGGAGGATTACTTACCATAGCAACAATCCCATCTTCGGCAACTCCAAGAAAGCCTCTTTTAGTAAGGTAAGAAACATTCTCGCTTTGCGCAAGCTCTTCTCCATTCTCAAAACAATCTGGACATAGAATCGCTGTAACATTTACTAATGTAGATTCTATAGAGGTCATACTCATTGTGGCATTGTTTTGTTCTGTTTCTGGTACTCCATTTATTATATTTGTAAGAGACTGACCCTCTTCGTATGCTCCATCCATTGTAATCTTGTATCCTGCATAGTCTTCAAGTGTTTCTTCTTGTGCATAAGCACCAAAGGTTGTAAAAATAAAGAAAGATACAAAAACAGTAATAGCAAGAGTTTTGAAAAACTTGTTTTGTAAAAGCTTCTCAAAATGCTCTATAACATTCAATGTTCTTTTTACTAAGGTCATATTAATTTTTATTAAATTTATTTATTTCTAATTAAACTGCTCTTAGATCACTTTCTCTACCAAGGATATCATCTTCTATAGCTTGCCAGAAGACTGTCCATACCGGGAAGTCTGCTCCAGGATGGCTATTTTGCCATTTATAATAGTAATCTTTGGCTATATAACTAACATCCCACAAACATTTTACATTATATGTTTTACCATCTACTGAGACCTTACAGGGAGTTGTTACTAAAAAATCCTGGTCATAACTAGAGGCAGAAACAGGAGAGAGAGACGACAAAGATCGTCTGGACAAGAGAGTGTTTGTACACTTTCCCTCCTCTTCACATTTCTCATAGTTTCCAAAGAAGGAATTAGTTCTAATAACAATATTTTCAACTTTAATACAGTCGTCTGGATAGTTCCCTTCATCATCTGGTGTATTACAATGATTAAACAGGCTAGCAGAAATATTAGCTATAAGATTAAAGGATAATATCGGGGATTTTCTTTGACATCCTATCTCTACTGCAGCTTCTGGAAGATCTGCAAAAAGACCGCTATCTTCAGTTAGATAAGGCTCCTCATCCTGTGGAGCAAATTTTTGACCACCAGGAATACTCATAGTCGCATTTACTGTTTCTGCAATATTATTTGATCTGTCAGGATTATAATTACTATCCTGACAATTAAGACAGATAGATTCCTCATCTGTCTCTACATTTATATCTGCTTCTGGACCTGCTTCCTCAATCTGTGCGAATTTCATCTCGGTTTTAGATCCAAAAGGCTCCTTGTAAACAGATCCTAAAACTTTACTGTCATATTCCTTTCCTGCAGAAGGAGCAACTAATTTTCTCCCATAATCAATATCAAAAATATCCCCTGCGGCAGAATAAGAAGCACTTTCTAAAGAAGGGATTTTATTTGAATCTTTAACCTGTGTTGGCCCTGCTAACAAGACTGCTGGAACCTTTACCTCCTGAACCTTAATTTTAGCGTTTTTACTAACTCTATCCCCGCTAGATTCTCCACTTGCAAAATTCACATTACTCGAGCCATCGTAAAGAACAGGTGTTGTAACCAATTCATTTAAAACATCCTCACATGTCATTGTGTCAGTATCACCCAATACACTAACCTCACACTCAGGACAAGTCCCTTCTACTGGTTCAATATCTTCCCATATAACTTCTTCTACTAATTCTTCTTGTTGTTCTGCTATCTCTGTTTCTATCTCTACACCCTTAACTTCATTAACTTTTGTTAATACAGAAGAAACAAAATATACCCCATATCCAAATATGGAAAGACAAATTAATATTCCAATTGCCTTTAAATTATTTTTCATAGTTATAATCTATTAAACTTTTTCTTCTTATCCACAGATTTCCAAATTCCTAAACCAAAAATTACACAACCTAATCCCACAAACATTTTACCAAAAACAGAATCTAATATCCCTGTATTAGGAACACTCTCTGTATCTACTCCCAAAACATCTTGTGGGTCAAGTGTATTCTCTTCAATATCGTTATTATTTACAGGAGAAAATATCTGTATTCCAAGTACACTGTAGTCATTTAACAAAGGAACCTTCGTATACTGAATACTATCTCCACTTGTAGTAACAGCCAATTCAATATCCCTACTCTCTATACTCTCCATTAATTCTTCCTTAGTTGTAGATTCTCCGTAACAAAGAAGATCTAAAGAAATTATATCCTCATCTGTATAGCTAAAATAGGCAGAACCATCTGAATTACGGATATCTGCAACGGACAGAATCCATCCTCCATTACTATCTGAAATGGTAGACGCATACTGACTATTCCCTGAAGCACCATCATCGTCTTCGTCTGAAATTCTTCCAACAACAATTACACCATCTTCTGAAGGAGCATTAGCAATATCTCCACTAATTGAACCAATTGGAGGTGCAGATGCTAATGTAGCAAAGGTTGTTGTACTAAAACCATCGTAAGTATCGTTTCCTGAATGTATATCAAAGTAATACTCCGTTTCAGGATCTAAGTCATCTACTTCAACATAGTGAGTACGGTACTCGTCTTTTACAGTTAAAGAATCTCTAATATCTTTTGCTTCAAGATCTAAACTGCCTTCTTCTTCGCCATATTCAACATATCCCTGTTCTGCATCTTCTGAAACCCAGACAACATCGAAACCTGTATCCCTAAGATTTGTAACTAAAACAGAATCTTCGCCCAATTCTATATCTAAACTAGCCCCAGCTTTAATTAAATCTTCCCAACTAAGGTCATGCACTATCCTAAAGTTTCTTTCGGTATCGTCCACAGTATCTGTGTCATCTATGGTTGTATCATCCGTATCTACAGATGTATCCCCACTCTGAGTACTAGTATCAAAATCTGAGAAAGAAGTAATTAAACTTGTATTCTCCTCAGGACTCAATGCATATATACTTCTTAATTGTCCTTTAGAGTCAAAAAGTTCTGCAAAAGTACCACTAACTGTATCCCCTTCATTTAAACCAGAATACACAACAACCTCTAAAGAGTCTGAATCCTGTACAGAAATTAATGAAAGATCCTCTCCATCTCTAAATCCTGAAAGATCTGCTGCCCAACCACCACTAGCATTAGGAATAACAGAGACGGGATATGAAGATTGGCTTTTGTTAATAATGTAAACAACGAAATCATCTTGTGAAAAACTCCCACCATCTCCATAAACAGGATTAGGTGTAGGTATAGAGGAAGAGATAGGGGCAGTAACAAAAGTAAAAGAATTCTCGCCTTCACTTTCATACCTCTCTCCTCCAGAAACAATTGCAAATGTGTAATCCGAATTTGGTTCCAAGTCTGTTAATTCAATATAATGGTTCTTCCTTTTATCTGTCCCCCTCTTATCAATAATCTGAGATGAATCCGAACCATTTTCTAGCAACACCACAGCTCCATCTGAAGAAACTTCTGTTACCCATCCAATGGATACAGAGTTTGTACTAACATTACTAATAATAACATCTTGAGGTATAGGTTCTGTACTAGCTCTACTCAAAAGTTGTACTGTTTGCCAAGCAGCAAAAACAGTAAGAGGTATCCCCAGTAGTAAAGCAACAATAGTTATGGTATTTTTTCTTCTTTGTTTTGGCGTAAGGTACATTGTAATAATATACCTAAAAAGAGTTTCTACAACAATGGGAATTATTCATTTAACAAGTCTTCGATGGTAACTTCCTCTTCTATTTCTTCCTTTTCAAACTTCTTAGAAACAAAATCTCCTATGGTATTCATAAATCCCGCTATAGTTCTAAAAGGTGTTAATACCTTTGTACTAATCTCTTCCATTGTAGCTCTCGCCATATCTGTTGTAGCTTCAAGATTTTCAGTAATTCTCTCTATCCTAAGGATACTGTTTTTACTATTTCTTAAAACTTCCTTTGACTCCTTTACAGCCTCTCTAGATTCCCTAATTAAGAGGATTAGATAAAAGAGGACAAGACATATAAATATGGCAATTACTCCAATTATTATCATCCAGTATGTAGCAGGTATTTCTTGCATATATAAAGGCTATCAGATCTATACTAAATTCTCAATACAAAAATCCTTCTAGGATATTACCCTGATTAATGAAACAAGATGATATAATCACAGGATGCAAAAATATTTCATTAGACACAAATTACAAGTTGGAGATACAACCTTTCTGTCAGATTCAGATAGTGAGATTGCAATATCCCAGAACCTTCTAAAAATAGAAGATCCTGTACATATTGAAACTCTTGAGGATCTTTTCTTAGCTCAAGTTGTAGATATTAAACCAGCCAGTATAGAAGTAGAAATCATAGAACATATTGGAGAAAGGGAGTCTGAATATAAACCCTCTATAACAATAATCCAATCCCTGTCCAACGAATCTAAATTCAACTACTTCATTGAGAAAAGTGTTGAAATCGGAATTGAAAAAATAATTCCAATGGAATCTGAATATTCTCTTAAAAAAGAAAAACAAGCAATAAAAGATACTGGATATTGGAACAAACTTGTCAAAGATGCAACAGAACAATCTAGAACAATATTTCCTACTAACATAGAAAGACCTATTAGAATCCAAAAATTAGACACCCTTGATTTTTCAGATTCTGTTAAAATCTGTTTAGCTACAGAAAATGTTGAGAGTATCTCTTTAGGCAAATTCTTAAAGGAAACAGATATGAACAAGCCTTTTGTAATAGCAATAGGGCCTGAAAAAGGTTGGAGTTCTAAAGATTTAGAAATATTTAAAAACTTAGGTTTTAACTTTGTTAATCTTAAGGGAAATATTTTAAGAACAGAAACTACAGGATTAGTAATTGGTAGTATTATTAAATATTTAAAAGGAGAGATATGAGCAGAGGATTAAGAAAAAATTACAAAAGAAAAAGAAATTTTAGACCCCAACAAAGAGAATTTCACACAAAAGAGGAAATCTTTCTTTCTAGAATGGGAAGTATTTTGCTCTTTCCACCTGGAAAAGTTAAATCTATCTTCTCCAAAAGAGCTGTTACAACAATTAGATTAAATCCCTTAAAAGGAGATCCTGTAAAAACTATTAAACTTTTAGAGGATAAGGGATATGAACTTGAAGATATTTCTTTTGCACCAAATGTATATTTTGTAAAAAACAGAGATAAATCTGAAATTTCACAAATACAAGAATATAGAGATGGTTTGTTTTACATTCAAAATCTTTCTAGTATTCTTCCTGTCTTAGTTTTAGATCCAAAGCCTGAAGAAAAAATATTAGATATGTGTGCTGCACCAGGGAGTAAAACATCCCATATTGCTGCTGTTACAGAGAACCAAGCGAATATAATTGCAAATGACTCTGAACCAATTAGAGTGAGTTCATTAAGAAACGTATTACATCAATTCGGAGTAAATGCAAAAGTTTCTGTTAATGAGGGACAAATATTTGGTAAAAGATATCCCGACCATTTTGACAAAATCCTTTTAGATGCTCCTTGTAGTGGAGAAGGTTTAATATATCTTAATGGACAAAAGCCATTAAGATACTGGAATATTAAAAAGGTTAAACTCTCTTCATTAATTCAAAGAGAGTTAATAGACTCTGCTTTTAGAGCACTAAAACCCGGAGGAACACTTGTTTACTCTACATGTACTTTAGAGCCAGAAGAAAACGAAGGAGTTGTAACAGATCTGTTATCCAAACATGACAATGCGAGGATTCAAGAAATACCTTTTAAAAACATCAAAGGTACAACCAGAGGGATTACTAAATGGAGTGGTAATAGATACCATCAGGAAGTTGCTAAAACATTAAGAATAATACCTTCTGCAGAAATGATGGGTTTTTACATTGCAAAAATTACCAAGACCTAAAAAAATTCCAAGGCCTGGCCTTGGAATTTCTCTTTTATACCGATCTTTGTTACCTAAAATGGTACGTATTTATCACTACAGGATATCTAGGCAAGGCCTTTCATACTGAGTTTCATCTTTCCTTCTCTGTCAACTTTAAGAAGTTTAACTTTAACTTCTTGTCCTTCTTTTAGGAAATCGTGGACATCCTTTACAAATTCATCTGTAATTTCAGATACATGAAGTAATCCTGCAACTCCTGGGGCAATATCTACAAATGCTCCATATTCAGTAATTGTTTTAACAATACCGTCATATGTTTTTCCTTCCTCTGGTACAAAACTGTATCCAGATATTGCATGCATTGCTGCATCTATAGACGCTTGATCGTTAGAATATATATTAACTGTCCCATCTTCTTCTACAGATATCTCTGCTCCAGTTGTTTCAGTTAATTCTTTAATATTCTTTCCTCCCGGACCAATTAGTTCCCCTATCTTAGATACAGGAATTTTGTCTGTTGCAACTTTAGGTGCATTTTCAGATACAGATTCTCTAGGTGTCTCAATTGCTGTCTTCATGATATCCAAGATTTGTAATCTTGCTTTTTTAGATTCAGCAAATGTTTTTTCAACAACTTCCCATGACAAACCACTTAATTTGGTGTCCATTTGAACTGCTGTTACACCATCTCTTGTACCAGTAATTTTGAAATCCATATCTCCATAGAAGTCTTCAACACCTTGCATATCTGCAAGGAGTTTGAATGTTCCATCTTCTGCAGTAACCAATCCAAATGCAATTCCTGCAACTGGTTTTCTAATTGGAACACCTGCATCCATTAATGCTAGAGATGACCCACAAGATGATGCCATTGAGCTAGAACCATTTTCACCTTGAATTTCACTCATTACAACAATTGTGTATGGGAATTCTTCTTTAGAAGGTATTACTGGTACTAATGCTTTTTCTCCTAAAGCACCATGTCCAATTCCTCTTCTACTTGGCATTAATCTTACTCTTCCAACATCTCCATATGCAAATGGCAAGTCGTTGTAGAAGTGCATGTATCTTTTCTCACTTTCACCCATCATGTCGTCAACAAGCTTTACATCTTTAAGACTTCCCAATGTAGCAACCGTTAGTGTTTGTGTTTTACCTCTGGTGAAGAGTCCTGTTCCATGTGTTTTAGGAAGTAATCCTACTTCACAAGCAACTTCTCTAATTTCATCTAATTTTCTACCATCTACTCTGGTATCTGTTTCTAATACAACCTTTCTTAAGGTTTTCTTTAAGAGTTTGTCATATGCTTCAACCATTGCTTGTTTTGTGAATTTTCCTTCAAATTCTGCAAACAGCTCTTCTTTGGTCTTTTCATGTTTCTCTTGTTCTTGAGACAAAAGGTTTTCTTTCGCTCTATCTTCTCCAACAAATTCAACAACTGCATTAAAGAGATCTTCTGCAACAGCAAAAGAGTCATATTCTGGAGTTTCTTTAATATCTAATTGTTTTAAGAATTTGTTTTGTGCATCTATCCATGGCTTCATTGCAGTTAAGGATTCTTTCATGCTTGTTAGAACTTCCTCTTCAGGAATTTCATAACAGCCTGCATCTATCATGGTGAATTCATTACCATCTCCAGATACCATGTAGTTCATTTTGTCTTCTTGGGTAACTTCGTCTAAAGTTTTGTAAATTGGCATATGTTTACCATCTACCATTCCCATTCTAACTCCAGCTACTGGTCCATCAAATGGTACACTTGAATACATTAATGCTGCAGATACTGCATTAATTGCGAGAATAACTGGGTCATTCTCTTCGTCATAAGACATTACCGTTACAATTACATTAACTTCGTTTCTGTAATCTTTAGGTACTCTGCATCTTACAGATCTGTCTATCATGCGAGCTTTTAATATTGCATCGTCACTTGGGAATCTCTCCCTTTTAACAAATCTAGATCCGTTAATTTTCCCAGATGCGTAGAATTTTTCAATATATTCTACTGACATTGGGAAATATCCAGCATCGCTACTGGCAGGAGCACTGTTTACATTAACAGTAATAACGGTGTCTCCCATTTTTGCGAGTATTGATGATTCTGATTTTAATGCCAACTTTCCTGTTGAAAATGAACATTTCCTACCGTCTATCTCAAACTCATATTTCTTTTCATTAAATAACATGTATGTTTATAAAAAATTTATATATACAACACAAAATAAAAAAGACTTGTGTTGTATCTGTGAAAGTTATAACAAGGAAAGAAGAAAAAAGAAAGAAGATTTTAGATCTTCAATTTCTTTGCTAGTTTTTCAAACCTTTCTGCTTCGTTTTCCTTTAAATATTCAATTAATCTCCTTCTCTTACCTACCATCTGTAACAAACCTCTTCTTGAGTGATTATCTTTTTTGTGGTCTTTAAGATGCTCACTTAATTTGGAGATTTCTTCAGTCAAAAGAGCAATTTGTACCTCTGGAGATCCTGTATCTCCTTCGTGGATTGCGTACTTTTCAATTATTGCTTTTTTATCATCTTTCTTGAGTGCCATGATTAATAAAGAGTATCATTATATAAATAAAGATGCAACATCGATTCAAGATATTGAATACGATGTTATTCTATATACTTATAGGGTATTTGTCAAGTGAAATGTCTTAACGAAGCACCTTATTACAGTATATCTTATCACCTTCTTGGACTTCGTCAACATTAACATCCAGAATTATTCCACAATCCTCTCCGGATTTTGCTTCAGTAACAGTATTTTTCCCTTTTCTTAGGGATTTTATCTTACCTTCGAGAATAATATCGTCATCTCTAACAATATATGTTTTACAATCTCTCTTCATTATTCCATCATTAACTCTATTACCAAGAACTTTTGTACCATCTGAAAGTGTGAAAATCATTTTGACGGTTGCTTTCCCTATCTCTTCTTCGTTTTCTTCTTCAATACCCATCATAGATACAACATCCCCTATTTCTTCAACAAGTTTATAAATAATGTCATATTTTCTTACTACTACCTTTTTCTTTTCTGCTAAGTCTTCAACCCCTGTTTCTACCCCTACTTCAAAACCTAAGACAATTGACTTGGTAACTTCTGCTGTCTCAATATCCTTCAGAGTAATATTTCCAACTCCAGAGTCAAAGATCTCTATCTTACAATTATCCCCTTCAATCTTACCGAGGGATTTCTCTATAGCCTCTAAAGCACCTTCTGAAGAACTCTTAATTATTAACTTAAGAATTTTTACATTTTCCTCTTCTTCAACCTCTTCATTAAAGAAATCTATCATTTCATTAGTACCTTCTAAATCCTCTTCCGTCTTTTCTTCCTCCTTTTTTTCAACTTCTTTTACCTTTTTTATATTCTCCTTGAGCAATTTCTCATCTTTATCCTCCAAGACATACACCTCTATTCCCAAGGGAAGTAAATTACTTAAACCAAGGACTTTCCCTCCACAGCCACATCCAAGATCACAAAGATTCTCATTTTCTTCGGAAATTACACCCTTGATTCTCTCTGTATGTATTTCCCCATCTAACTCATACCCAATCCAAGAACCTTTACAAAAACAACCTTGAGTTAAAACAATTGTTGAAACATTTCCTCTAGATTTTTCTTGTACAGACTCCAATACAAATGCTCTCCCTAACATTCCCTTAGGAAGCTTTTCTCTTTTCTTTAAACCTTCTACTTCTACTACGAGATTAATAAGGTCTAAAAGCTCAGGGATTCCTTTTCCTGTTTTACCAGAGACTTCTATAAATGGAACCTTTCCCCCCATTCCTTCTAGTAAAATCCCATTATTTACAACATCTCTTTTAACTTTTTCAATATTTACATTAGGAAGATCACACTTATTAATTACCACAATTGGTTTTGCATCTGAGTTCTTGATAATTTCGATAGATTCTTTGGTTTGAGGTTTTACACTATCATCTGCAGCAACAATTAACAGAACAATATCTGCAATTCCCCCTCCTCTTGTTCTCATCAGATCGAAGGCTTCATGTCCAGGAGTATCTATAAAGGTAATTAAATCTTTTTCATTACCTTTGGGATCTATTGTAAATACAGAAATCTTTTGAGTGATACCCCCTGCTTCACAGCCTTGAACATTAGCTTCCCTTATTTTATCCAGAATTGTGGTTTTTCCATGGTCAACATGTCCAAGAATTGCAACAATTGGAACTCTATTCTCTTTTGTAGGTTTTTTCTTAGGCATATTGCACCTCCCATTGTTAAATATTAAGCTAGTACTTTAGCAATTTTCTCTGCAGTTACTTTCCCAATTCCATCTAATTCTATTAATTGATCTACTGTCCATCCCTTTACCTCTTCTGCTTTTTTACCTGCTTTCTCTAATTTCTTTACTAAAGAGTCATCTAATTCTGTTTTTTCTGTAACTTCTTCAGTTGTAGCTGATTCTTCTACTTCTTCTCCCTCTGTTTCCTCTTCTGTCTCTTCCTCTACTTGAGATTCACCATCTGGTCCTAGTATATCTATCTTGTAACCAGTAAGTTTCCAAGCAAGTCTTACATTCTGGCCTTCTTTTCCAATTGCCAAGGAAAGCTGATCTGCTTCTGTTGTTACAACAGCAGTATTTTCATCTATTTTAACAGATTCTATCTTTGCAGGACTTAATGAATTTGCTACAAACTCTTCCTCTTCATCACTCCATTCAATTATATCTATCTTCTCTTCACCAAGCTCATTCATAATGTTGGCGATACGAATACCTCTCTGACCAACACAAGAACCAATTGGATCTACACCATCCTGATGAGAAACAACGGCAATTTTACTTCTGGAACCTGCTTCTCTTGCAACAGCTTTAATCTCAACAACACCAGACTCAATTTCAGGAACTTCTAATTTGAAGAGTTCAATCAAGAATTTAGGATCTGCTCTTGAGACAATAACTTCGGAATCTTCAATAGATTTGAGAAGAACCTTATATCTCTCTCCAATTCTATAAAATTCATTAGAAACCTGCTCTTCAACAGGCATCATTGCAGTAGCCTTCCCAATTTCAAAAATTGCACTACCTTTTTGCATTCTTTGCATTAAAGCAGTAAAGACCTCTCCAACTTTACCTTCAAATTCACTAAGAATTGCAGTCTTTTCAGACTCCCTAATCTTTTGAAGAATTACTTGTTTTGCTGTTTGTGCAGCAATTCTTCCAAGATCCTCTGCTGGCATCTCAATCTGTATGGAATCTCCATTCTCAATATTAGAAGAAATATACTCAGCTTCGCTCAAAGAAATTTCCATCTCGGGATCTTCAACCTTTTCAACAACCTCTTTGGTTGCAAAAAGTTTAAATTCTCCAGTATTTTGATCCAATTCTACAGACAAATTCTCCCCTAACTTCTTTTCCTCTTCCTCTTCATCTTCTTCATCCTCAAAGTCTTTTCTGTAATCATCCTTGAAGTGCTCTTTCTTGTAAGCAACTAAAATTGCAGACTCTAAAGCCTGCAAAACCTCTTCAGGATTAATTCCCCTCTCTGCAGCTATCTGATTTATTGCGGAGACAAATTCACTAACCATTGCCATTTCTGGTAATTTTTACAATTTAAAAAAGATTTACTAAAAAAAAGGTGAGAACTTCTAGCCTCACCTTCCTCGTATAACTTTCATGTAGATGATAACAAAAACGGTCGTAAACATCAAGGCCTGGCCTTGATATCCTATAAACTATTTTCAAACAGTAAAATCTTTTTGTACCAAGGATATTATTGAGAAAGACCTTGCATATCTTCCCACATCTTTTTTTCTTTTCGCGACAATCTACTAGGTATTTCCACTTTTACTTTGACATAATGATCTCCTCTTTTGTCTTCTTTTCCTAGAACAGGAGCCCCTTTATCTTCAATTCTAAATATTGTGCTGGGTTGAGTTCCTTTAGGGATTTTTAACTTCACTTCACCATCTATTGTATTAACTTGGATATTTCCTCCTAAAACAGCAGTATATACAGGGATTTCTTCAACAGAATATATATCGCTTCCCCTTCTTTCAAACTCCTGAGATGGCTCAACTTCAATCTCGATATATAGATCTCCTGATACACCATTTCTTCTTCCTGCATTTCCTCCCCCTCTAAATCTAAGGACCATTCCATCATATGCTCCTGCAGGTATTTTGACTTTCATTTTCTTTTCCTCTGCTTGTATTCCAATTCCTCCACAGACTTTACACTTCTCCTCCGGGATTTCTCCTTTTCCTTGACACATATCACAGGTTCCTACAACAGACATTTGTCCTAGGATTGTATTCCTTACACTTCTTACTCTTCCTGTTCCATTACATTTTGTACATTTTTTAGTTTTCTTAGTTTCACTTCCAGTTCCTTCACAATGTTCACATTCAACATCCCTCTTAATTTTTACTTCGAATTCCCCACCTTTCATTGCTTCCATGAAAGAAAGATTTACTCTATATTGAATATCTGCGCCCCTGTCATCTCTTGCCCCTCTATCTCCCCCCATACCAAAGTCAAAGCCGAAATTACTCCCACCAAAGAAAGATCCGAATATGTCCCCCATATCAAAGGGTGCACCTCCTGCGCTAAATCCTCCAAAACCTCCATTGGTTCCGGGATCGAAACCTGCTGTCCCTGCATGCCCGTATTGATCATATGCAGATCTTTTAGATTCATCTGAAAGAACTTCATATGCTTCCTGTACTTCCTTAAACTTTTCTTCAGCATCATCTTCTTTATTTACATCCGGATGATACTTTTTAACAAGCTTTCTATATGCTTTTTTAATTTCATCTTTTGAAGATTCTTTGGAAACACCTAAAATGTCATAGTAATCTTTTTTACTCATGCGCTAATTCTAGCAGACAAAAGATTTGACTGCCAATATTTTATGAAATAATTAAATCTCTTTCTAATTATCCTCCTCTCTGCTACCATTTAGCTATGACAGAAGAAAAATGGAATGTAGGAAAAGATCCAAATAAGTCGGTAAAAAGAGTAAGAATATTCTTAGCTTCTCTTTTTGCATTTATGGGAATCATCATAATCGTGAGTCAGGTTGTACCTCTTTCCAAATCTTATATTGAGGGTAAATGGCAGGAGTTACGAGTTAATTTAATGTCTAGTCCTGTTCCAGATTCATACAAAAGCTATATAGAAGATGAATTTGCATATTACGATCCTGGTTTAAGCTATTTCCAAAACTTAGCAAACAAAGCTGGAATTTCCAATTTGGGGACAGCTTACTCATATGACCCAATTACAAAAGAAAAGAAAGAGATTGTAATAGATAAGGAATATTCTAAGAATATGTCTTTAACCATACAATCCATCGGGATAGATTCTATAAGAGTTACCTCCAACGTAGAGAGTCAAAAAGAAGAAGTTTACAATGAATATTTGAAGCATGGGCTAGCACATTTTAAAGGTACACCTCTACCTGGAGATGGAGGCAATTCCTTTATTTATGGTCATAGCGCTATACAGAGTTTCTTTAGTAACCATAGCAATTTGGCAGAAACAATTTTCACAAGATTGGAAGATATTGAAGTCGGAGATTCAATAGAGATCGAAAAAGATGGTAAAATTTTAAAGTATAAGGCTAAACAGAAAAAGATTGTTGAGCCCGATGATTTCTCAATTCTTGGAAACCAGAATGAGAAAGAGACTCTTACTCTAATGACTTGCTGGCCATTGGGTATAGGTTCTAAGAGATTAATTGTTCTAGCAGAAAGATATGAATAAAAAGATAAACAAAAAGACATTACTAATATTAATGGTAGGTATTGCAGTTGTTTTAATCGGTGGAATCTTAGCAATTTTACTTTTACAAAAGAAAGATGGTGACAATTCAGATGCTAATGGGACCATTGTTTACTCTGGGGAATTAACATATTGGGGACTGTGGGAACCTAAATCTGTGATGGACCCCATAACCTCCGCATATGAGGAACTCCATCCAAATGTAACCATAAACTATGTTCAGAAGAGTTTTTCTAACTATGAAAACAATCTTTACGGTTTACTAGAGGAAGGAGCAAGTTCAGATATCTTGGTTCCAGATATATTTAGAATTAACAACACATGGTTACCTAAATACCAAAAGTACTTAGTTGCTCTACCATCTTCAATAATGGATTCAACAACATATTCAGAAACATTCTACCCTACTGTTGTTAACGACTTTACTGGGAAAGATGGAAATATATATGCAATGCCATGGAGTATAGATGGACTTGGAGTTTTGTATAACAAACAATTGCTTTCTGAAATAGGGTTGGATGAACCACCTACAGACTGGGATTCTTTCGTTGAAGCTGCAGAGGAATTAACAGAAAGAGATTCTTCTGGACAAATAACTCAAGCAGGATTGGCAATTGGATCTGCCGAAAATGTAAGACATTCTGCAAGTATTTTTTCATATCTCCTACTCCTAAATGGAGCAGATTTAATAGACTCAACCAAAACCGTAGTTAACCTTTCTAGTACAGAGGCAGAAATTGCTCTTACTGTATACACAGACTTTGTAGACGACCAAGAAGGTACTTGGGCAGCAAATTTAAAAACAGATTTAGATATGTTTTACGAAGGAAAACTTGCCATGATGTTTGCTCCTAGCTGGAGGGTATTTGACATAATAGAGGCTGCACCATCCATAGAATTCGACATGGCACCACTTCCACAATTACCAGGAAATGAGGAAGTTTACTACTCCATGTATTGGGGAGAAGCTGTAAGTACATACTGTGAAAACAAAGCTTTGGCTTGGGATTTCATAAACTACCTAAGTTCAAAAGAAGTTCAAAAAGAACTATACAGCAACTCATCTAACATTCGAAGTTTCGGTGAACCATATTCTAGACTAGATCTTACAACTGAAATGGTAGGCCAACCATATGTCTCTGCAATTGCAGAGATGGCACCAAATATGACTTCTTGGCAAATGGGAGATCAAGAATTTGTAGAAAGAAAATTAGATGAAGCAATTAATAATGTTGTGGAGTATGGTATGGATCCTTCTTCTGCATTGGAAGATGCCGAAGCAGAAATAAATGACCAACTTGCACAAAGTAATACTTAAACGATATATTTTAGTTAATGAAAAAAAGATTTGCCCCAACAAAATCTGTCCCTAGTTTCTTTATGTTTGCAACCATACTTGTTGCAATAACAATTCCTCTTGTTGTAATGGGGTTAACTAGCGATGGTAGCTTCGACATTAGAGACAAAGCATATGAAACAGGATCTCCTACTACATCTAACCCTTGTGTCATATATTTTCCTAAAGTCAATCCTGACACATTAGAAATAAATGGTGAATATAAAGTTTCAATAGAAGCAATATCTACAATTAAAGATATTGAAGGAATTAAAATTGTAGATGACGGAGGAACTACCCTTTTTGAAAAAGATTACACTTCCCTAACAGACTCAGTAGAAGAAACATTTACATACTCTCCAAAAGCAACAGGTACTAACTTCATAAGAGGATCTCTAATAAAGGTAACAGGAGAAGAAGCATGCCCAGGAGAAGGAATTACTGTAATAAACAAAAATACAGCACCAGAGATTACTTCTGAAGATATAAATACAGATATATCTGTCGGAGATAATTACGAATATGTAATCACAGCAGAAGATATAGACACAGACATTGTTAATTTCACATACTCCTTCACCCCAAGAGCAGATTGGCTAAAGAAAACCGTAATTGAAGATGGATCAGATGGAAATGTAAAAATTAAACTACAAGGAACACCAGATAAACCAGCAAGCTACTTAGCCCACATATTTGTACACGATGGATATGGAAACCATCTAAGCTCAATGTCTTGGGTAATCAATGTAAACCAAGATGAAAATGACATACCATCTGTAAGAATTCTTAATCCTTCTAAAGCAATCTCTGCAGATGTAGGAGATGAGATAGAAACCAAGTGGGTAGCAAGCGATCAAAACCAAATAATTAAATACCAAATATATGCATCTCAAGATCCTACAGACTCAGATACTTGGAAAGAAATAAATACAAACATTTCTTACAAAACAACCACCTACGACGTAAATACCTCTGGACTCTCAGGAGGAGTATATAGATTAATAATCAGGGCAATAGACAACCAAGATCCAGCAGGAATAGGATTTGCAGTTTCCCCAGAGATATCCCTCCAAGGAGAGGAAGCTGACGACACACAAGATACAGATGACGACATTGTTCTACTTAAACCACAAATTATAAATGTAACACCCAACAACAGTTCAGAAGTTGAAAATCCAAGGCCTCTCGTAAGAGCAACATTAATAGCTGGAACAGACTCCACCATATTAGAAGACACAATATCTTTCAAATTAAATGACAAAGATATAACTGAAAATATTAGATTAAACAAAATTTCAGAAAGAGAGATCACATTCATCTACCAGCCAAAAGCAGATATAACTGCCGGAATTCAAAAAATAACTCTCTCCTTTAAAGATTCAAATGAAAATACAGCAGAGAAAGAATGGACCTTTACAATTGTAGATACCTCTCCAGAAAAAGATGGCGACATATTTGTAATATTCGGAATTGAAATAAGTAAAAAGTTAGCACTAATAGTCGGAGCAGGAGTAGTTGTAATAATTCTTGCCATATTAGTACCAATAATAATCTACAAAATGTGGTCCACATCCAAAGACTACTCAAAAATTGTAAACAGAGGACTCCCACCTAAAATGCCTAAATCTGGAGGAATGTACGAACTAGAAAAAGATGTCAATACAAAACCAAAAGAAGTAACCCCAAAATCTACAAAAGAAGAACTTGAAACGCAAATGACAAAATTCTCCTCCCCTACACTGGAGGAATTAGACAAAGAAATTAAAGAAGAAAAACCCCAAGAAGTAACAAAACCCGAAAAAGAAGTAGTCAAAGAGACAAAGAAAATCCAAGAAGAACCAACAGTAGATACTTGGAAACCTAAACTGGTCGACCAAAAAGAAATAGAAAGTGAAGAACCATTACAACAAGAAAAAGATATCTCAGAAGAGATTCCTGCTACTACTCTTCCCGACCTTGCAGTTCCAACCCCAGAAACATTTACAAAACCAACTAAAGAAGAACAACCAATTCAAGCTCCACCTGCAACAGAAAAAACACCAGATGAAATTACGAAACTCTACGAAGAGATCCAAAAGGTAGAAAAACAAGGGGAAGATAATAATGACCAGAATTCTTAATTACATTTTGATATAATTCTCGTTATGAAGAACTTTTCATACTCAGAAATTAGAAACAGGTACCTCTCCTTTTTTAAATCAAAAGGACATGAGGAAATACCAAGTGCCTCTCTCGTCCCAGAAGACGACCCATCCGTACTTTTTGTAAATGCAGGCATGTTCCCCCTAGTTCCATATTTACAAGGAGAACCACATCCAGGAGGAACAAGATTAGTAAATTCACAAAGATGTCTTAGAACTCAAGACATAGATGAGGTAGGAGATAAAGAGCACTGTACAACATTCGAAATGTTAGGAAATTGGTCTTTAAATGACTACTTTAAAAAAGAAGCTATTAATCTTACTGTTGAATTCTTTGTTGAAGAACTAGGAATAGATATAAACAGAATATATGCCACCATATTTAAAGGAGAAGGAAATATTCCACAAGATGAAGAATCTATAAATGTTTGGAAAGAAATATTTGCTAAATACGGAATAGATGCAAAAGTTGGAGAAGATGAAAGAATCCGACCATTAGGAAAAGAAGAAAACTGGTGGGGACTAGCAACAGGAGGACCATGTGGCCCAGATTCAGAAATATTTTACAAAATGGATGACGGACAATTAGTAGAAATAGGGAACAATGTATTCATGGAATACCTACTACAAAATGGAGAATACAAACCCCTAGGAAGACACAATGTAGATTTTGGTGGAGGACTAGACAGACTCGCCATGATCCTTCAAAATGCAAACAATGTCTTCGAAATAGATATTTACAAACCAATATTAGAAAAAGTTCAATCATTAAACAATATTCATGACATTAAATCTGAGAGAGTAATTACAGATCACATTAAAGCAGCTACATGGATAATAATGGATGGAGTGGAACCAAGTAGAAGTGAAAGAGGATATATCCTCAGAAGACTAATTAGAAGAGCAATTAGACATGGCAAAATGTTAGGAATAGACAATCTCTTTACAAGAGAGATTGGAGATATTGCAATTACACAATTCTCTCCAATATGGCCACAATTAGAAGAAAAAAGAGAATATATTCTAGAAACATTAGAAAAAGAAGAAAAGAAGTTTAGCAAGACAATTGAATCTGGAATAAGAGAACTAGAAAAAATCTTCCAATCCAAAAAAGAAATATCTGGAAAAACAGTCTTTACACTCTACGAAACATACGGGTTTCCAATAGAAATGACAATTGAAGAACTAGAAAATAAAGGTCTAGATTTCGACAAGAACAAATTAGAACAAGATTTTAAAGAAGCAATGAAATTACACCAAGAACAATCCAGAACCGCATCCAAAGGAATGTTCCAAGGAGGACTAGCAGACACATCTGAAATGTCCACAAAATACCATACAACAACACACCTACTCCTTGAAGCTTTAAGAAGAATATTAGGAGACCATGTAGTCCAAAAAGGATCAAATATTACTCCAGAAAGACTAAGATTTGACTACAACAATGAAACAAAACTAACTCCTGAACAAGTAAAGAAAGTTGAAGAAATTGTTAATGATCAAATTCAAAAAGAATTACCTGTTACATATGAAATATATCCCAAAGAAAAAGCTCTGAAAATTGTAAAAAATGCTGTCTTTGAAGAAAGATACGGAGATGAATTAAAAGTCTACTACATAGGAGATCCTAAAGATCCATTCTCTGTAGAAATATGTAGAGGTCCACATGTAAACAACACCAAGGAATTAGGAAAGTTTAGGATAATAAAGCAAGAAAATGTTGGAGCTGGTATAAAGAGAATTAAGGGGGTTTTAGAATAATGATTAAATATCCAATCCTTGCAATAGACTATGGAGAAAAACACTTCGGCTTAGCCTACTCTGACAGCAAAGGATTAATAGCAACACCATTAGAAGTCTTACATTTAACCAAAAGAAAAACACTTGAAAATATTGTCCTTGAGATACTGGAAATAGCCAATGAGTATAGAATACAAACACTTCTACTAGGAAAACCTCAAATATTTGAAAAACAGCAAGAACAAACCATTAAAAAAATCTCTACATTTGAAGATATATTAAAAAAACATACTACTCTGCCAATACTAACAACAGATGAAAGTTTCTCTACAACAGAAGCACAAAATATGCTACTATCAACAGGACAGAATACCAAATCTACAAGAGGAAAAATTGATAAAATATCTGCAACAGTTTTTCTTCAAGAATTCTTAAATTCTAACAACCAAAAGAATGGGTCTATTTAGAGGAATAAAAACAATAATTAGAATCTCTATCCTAGCTTTAATCACTGTTATCGCTTTAATCATCTATGTTAAATTTGACTACGACAAAGCATTAGAAACTCCTAATAGTGACAGCTCTGAAAAAGTAGTATTAGAAATTGAAGAAGGGAAATCTAGTGAAGATATACTAAGCTTACTTGTAGAAAATGGACTTCTAAAAGAAAAATGGCTTAACTATGTAAAAGTATATCTTAAGCTACAAGATCTATCTTCTAAGTTACAAGCTGGAACATATACACTACCTAAGAATCTCACAATTAAAGAAATTATAAACACCCTACAAAACGGAAGAGATCCAGATGTTTGGATAACAATACCAGAAGGATTAAGAAAAGATGAGATAGCAGACAAGGTAATTTCTGAATTACCTAATCTTTCTAAATGTGAATTTCTTGAGCTCACCACCGATACAACTTTTATAGAAACTCTAACTCTACATCTAGAAGTAACAGATCTAGAAGGTTTTCTTTTCCCAGATAAATATGCATTTGCACCAGAAACAACAGAAGAAGAAATTCTTCAGAGAATGGTAGACAATTTTAAGACAAAAGTTGGAACAGAAGATACATATGAGGATGTAATTTTTTCAAGCATAGTAGAACGAGAAGGTTTTGACGAAGAAGACCGACCCATAATTGCAGGCATACTAATGAAGAGACATAACGAAGGTTGGAAACTTGGCTCTAGTGTAACAGTTCTTTACTACTTCAAGTCTTGGGATGAAGAAATACTAACACAAGAAGATCTTGAAGATACAGGGAATCCTTATAATAGCTATGCCTTAGTTGGATTACCTCCTACACCAATTTCTAACCCTGGGATAGAATCCTTTAATGCAGTCAGAAATCCTATCGAAACAGAGTATTACTACTTCATAAGAGGAAACGATAATGTCACACATTATGGAATTACATACCAAGATCACTTAGAAAACATTGAGATGTATTTAAGATAAAGCACTGCCAAGATGACAATCTCTATAGACCTAGACGACAAACAAATAGAAGAGAAGAAGGAGAAAAAGCCTTTTTTCAAAAAGAAGGTTAAAAAAACTATAGAGAAACCAACTTTAAACAATATCTCCAAGAAAAAACCTAATTGGAAAAAGATAACCATCATCTCAATAGTTGTCTTAATTGTTGGATTACTCTCCTATGGAGGATATCGAATATACAAAATTACAAAAAACCTAGGTTTTAAATTAAAACCCAGTGACTTAGTTGCACAAGAAAAAGATCCTGAATTAAAAAAAAATTCAACTGGAAAATATACAAATGTTTTACTAGTTGGAATAGACTCGAGAAGCGCAGGAAGTTCTTTGTTAAATACAGACTCCATCATATTTGCTTCTTTCAATTACGACACTAAAGATATAACACTAGTATCAGTTCCTAGAGACTTCTATGTCTCCCTCCCTGATGAATTCTGGTTTAAAAAAATAAACTCCTTCTATGGATATGGAGAAGGCCTTGAAGAAGGAGAAGGTTTACCAATGCTTCAGACAAAGGTAGAAGAATTGCTGGACCAAGAAATTCAATACTACTCCATGATAGACCTCAAAGGTTTCGAAGAATTAATAGACGCTTTAGGAGGGGTATATATTAATGTTGAAAACTCATTTACAGATTACATGTATCCACTAGATAACGATTCTGGCTACCAAACTGTAAGCTTTACTGCTGGCCCGCAAACAATGGATGGTGAGACTGCATTAAAATATGCAAGGTCTAGACACTCAATGGATAATGGGGAAGGATCTGACTTTGCAAGGGCAAGAAGGCAACAAAAGGTAATAGAAGCTGTTAAAGAAGAAATCCTTGACTCTGGAAACTATACAAACCCTCAAGTACTTCTAGATTTAATTAACACTGTTAGTGAAAATCTAACCATTTCTGAATTTACAA
>Ga0272443_10001883_pt1 | contig 28516 bp, 16 predicted proteins | sample SSMAcet12_FD_193581 | JGI IMG/M metagenome (GOLD analysis project Ga0272443, IMG submission 193581) | Marine sediment archaeal communities from Little Sippewissett salt marsh, Falmouth, MA, United States - SSM-Acet-12 | ecosystem: Environmental > Aquatic > Marine > Wetlands > Sediment ... | reverse complement strand
TCGGTCCAGTTAGAAGAACCCTGGTAAGACCAATCCGCTGTGGTGTTCTTGGAGAGGATGTCGACGGTAAGGATGGGTTGGGCCCTGTACCAACCGTTCTCACCATCAGGGTTGAAGGGTGACACCGCCCAGGTGAACTCGGGGTCCTCGGTGTCCACCTTGAACTCCAGAGGATCCGCATACCTGGTGTTGCCCGCTGGGTCAACGACCCTGACATGGAGGGTCCACAGTCCGTTCTCGATGTAGAGGGTCGACGGGAAGTTCAGATGGTCCCCTCTCCAGTCCACATACGTGCCAGTGGGCTCAAGGATATATTGTACCTCTCCCTCGGTGGATTCGGAGGTCACGGCCGGTTTGACCCTGTAATACCCGTTGTCCCCATCCGGTTTACCGGGTTCAACATCCAGGGACAGTTCCGGAAAGATGGTATCCACCTTGAACACCAGGGTCTTTTCCTGCTCTATGTTCCCGGCCTCATCTATACCTCGATATTGGAATGAATGGATGCCCTCGGGCGGTTGAACGGGGGTAGTAAAGAGGTTCCATTCCCCCTCATCCCAGCGGTACTGGCCCCAGGACCCCTCCTCTTGGAACTCCCTCAGTGTGATGTTGGGGGGGGTGATGTAATAATTGCGCTCGCCGTCGGGCAGATGGGATATTGTTACATCTGAAGAGGGTGGGGTGAGGTCTATGCGAATGTCCTCCGATGTAGTGTTCAGGTTCCCCGAAAGGTCATAGCCCTTGAAGGTGATGGTGTTTATGCCCTCAGGCAGTTCGAACGGTCCCGAGTAATCCACATAGGACCATGAGTTGAGCTTGTAGGTCACATCCTCCAGAGGTTCTAAAGAGCTGAGCTCCACCGTCGGTCTGGTCACGAACCATCCTTTCTCCCCGTCCGGTTTTGCCGGCGTCGTATTTACCCCCATCTCAGGGAGCGTAAGGTCCACGGAGAAGTTCACCTCCACCCAGGGTGAAAGTAGGCCCATGCGGTCCTCCACCCTGAACAACAACTTATGGGCCCCCTCCGGTGCGTCCGAGGTCTGCCCCTGCGGGCCAGCGAATATCTCTCCCCCATCCCACCCGTATTCGACAGAAACCGGTTCATCACCGTATAGGGTTACGGTAGGTGTTGTTATGTATACGCCCCGGCGTCCATCCGGAAAGGGCGGGCTTACCGAATATAATGCGGTGGGTTCCAACCTGTCGTGAAGCTGTATGGTGGTATTGACCAGATGATATCCCATCTTGTATGCGCTCAGGTTGACCGTCCCACCGTTGTTCTCGGGGATCGACATGGTGACGTTACCGCCGACACCCGTCCTTCCGACAAGGCCAAGCTCTCCCGCCCGGTAGAGTGTCACATTGGCGCCCGCCACCGGATCGCCGTAACCGTCCGTGACGTTAACTGTTATGTTGTCCCTTTCCCGGGACAGGGCATACTCCAATTTCAGGTCTCCCCACTCCGAGAACATCAGGGGTGCATCCGGTTCCCCCACCATGTTGTACTCAAGGTATGTTCTCATCGCGGCGTTCGCCATGCCCCCATCCGTGAACGGGTAGAAGGAATGCGCGAAATAGCTGATCGTCTCCCTCCATACATCCCCTGCAGTGGGTGACACATTTCCTCTCAGCACCTCCCTCATTATCCTCCAGAAATCCTCCTCGAGGCCGGGTGCATCTCCAGAATACGTCTTATCAATGGCACCCACCGCCAACCTGCTCGCTCCCATATAGGCCAGTACGCCCACGTCCGGGGTCTCCGTCATTGCCTCGGCAAAGCAGTTGCCGCTGTCGTCGAACCATCCGGTCAGACAGGCCATGGCGAAGAACACACCCTCGGGGCCATCGGCGGATAGCGATGGAACCTGATCGTTCGAATAGAGGTTTGGTATACCTGTCTTTTGACCGTGGGAGAAATAGGAATATGCCTGGTATCCCTTCCCCACAACGCTCTTGAAACCGCCCGATGAGAAGGCCTTCGTGCCCGTGCCATCGAAGTAAAGCGTTTCCCTGGAGTCGAACTCACCATCCCCGTAGAGGGTCCAGAAGTTGTCAACCGTATCTACGGGGTCCCCGGGATTGGACAGGGGATTGCCGACCATGTAAACAGCCGTCATCCTTTTGGGATCATATTCCAGTTCCTTCTCCCGGGTTATCAGCTCTTCGACCTTGAGGGACATGGTGGTCGGATCGCTTATGGCGAGCCTTCCGACGGCCATATCAGGTATATGGTCGTCAAGCTCACCGACCTCAGCGTAGACGCCGTCGTTGTCGCTGTTCCAGCTGGTGGATTCGTCCACACATGCGAAATAGAGGTCGGTCCCGAAGGTTGTCCCCTCACCGTACCCCGGATATGGGTTAGTGTTGATCGTGGCTCTGGTCTTCACCAGGTCCACATCGCCGGCCAGGAGAAGATGATCCAGGTCGTAATTGCTCTCGAACTCCATCACGCAGTTCCTCATCTTCTCCTGGATATCCTTGCCAGAATACTCCTCTTCGATATCCCCCACGGTCATGATACGGGCCAATTTTCCCTTCATGGATTTCCATTCCGCGAGCGGTTCAAGCGCCTCGCTCAGGGAGGAATGGGTGATGATAAGGTATTTGACATCGCCCGTTGGTTTTCCCGAGGCATGGATCGGGTGCCAGAGTTCCCCGGGGGTATAGAAATAGGTGACCACAGCCCGTGTGCTGATTTCGGCACTTTCTCCGGCATACTCAACAGGATATAATCTCAGGGTATACTCCCTTCCATGGTACCCGTTCTCGATGTTGGAGGATAGATCGAAGAGCTCCCAGCCGTAAGAGATGGTGTCGTTCACTCTCCCCCTCCATTCGGGGCTGATCACCTCCTTCATGTCCAAAAGAGGCGATGGCCTAAGATAGGGGACCGGCTCCGGTCGTAAGACCACCTTATCGTAGAATCTTACCTCCATCTGATCGATCTTTCCTTCGGGGAACAGCTGGACCGGCAGGAAAGGCCGCTCCTCACCGAAGAAACCCTCATCGACCGCTCCGCCCTTGATACGTACACCTGTGTAAGCATCACCGTCCCTCAGAACCCTGTCAAGACCGAATTCTATATGTAATTCCGATCTCACAGCCACTGAACCAACAACCGGATCCGCTTTTTCACCGCCAGGATCGAGGATGTGTCCCGGGCCCCCCCCAACCGGCCCAGATACAAGCAATCCGGGCAGGATAGGGGCAGAAAGGACGGCAAGCATCAGGAATGCAACGTGATAATTGGACCTGTATTTCATGTCCGACCCCATTTTAGTGGTATGTTCATTCAACACCATATCATTGATATGTTTTATCGTACAAACCTATTATGTATGGAGCCTGGAATTAATAGGTATTCCCCACATGAGCAGGTAAAAAAGGGGGGCGAACAGACCATGCCCGGGTCGCAGATATCATATCACGACAGGCATCCACCGGGCAAAGGTAGACAATGACGGATCAGATCCATTGCCTGCAGGGTGATGTGCCGTTTCCGGACCCATTCCTATACCGAGGGGGGCATCTGACCATAGGCGGCACCCTGTTGGATGGAGGGTGGCTTCTGCTCCTCTGTGCCCATCTGCTCCCCCTGATCCGCAGGGGCAGGGGAGGGCGTCTCGGGAACGCCCTCACCAGGCTGGGGGGTGGCCTGCACCGGAACGGATTCCAGCTCTTCAGGGTGGCCCGTATCGGGTGCGGGAGGCTCAACAGGGCCTTCCTCCTCCTGTAAGGGTGCCCGTTCGCCAACCGGAGCGGTTTCTATCCCGTCCATTTCTCCCCCTCCCCGGGGTGCCTTGTCCTTATCTGGATCACTGCCGGACCTGCCGGACAACCTTATGATGGAGAGAACGATCACCGCAACGAGAAGAACGAGTATAACGACAATTACAATCACCGATAGTACCGTTCCCGCGGAAATTCCCTCATCCTCTTTTTTTCTCTCCGGGCCCAGGACCCGTATGGAAAATGTGAACTCATCCCCAAGGCCGCCCTTGTCCGTGACGGTAACTGTTATGGAATGGTATCCCACAGGCAGTGTGGTGTTCAGATCGCTTCCTTCCCCAACATCTCCGGATATATTGGACCACCAAACATAGGTTAGCTCATCGCCATAGGGAAGGTCCGGATCCGATGCAGCGCATCTCATGTTGTGTACCTCCCCGGAGCGATATTCATCCTTCCTCTGAACATCGAGTATCCTTGGCAGATCGTTCACCGACCTCACGGTAACGTACAGATCGAAATCGGTCGATCTTTTACCGTCGCTTCCGATAAACCGGACCTCCTCCGTTCCATGCCAGTCAGTGATGGGAGCAAGGGTCACCCAGCCGTCGGGGGACAGGGATATGTCGAGAAGATCGCTCTCATCGAATGAGATGTCGAGTTCGTCACCATCGACATCGTAGAAAATCTCCTTGAGGTCGAGGTTCTGGAAACGACCGTCCTCATCGATCTCTATCCTCCTGCTGGATACGGTGACCGAGGGAGGGTCGTTCAAGTTCTCGACAATGATCCTGACATCGAGCCATTCAAGCTCGCCTTGCAGGTCCTGTACATAGATCCTTGCCCACCACTCACCAACATCCTCATTATCGGGCATACCGGTGAGGACCCCACTTTCTATGTCCAGCTCGATGAACCTGGCCTCGGTCTCCATCAACCATACAAGGTACTCCCCATCCGGGTCCACATCAACCGCCTGGAACTCCCTCCTGTAGGTCTCATCCTCCTTCATTACAATGAGATCCACGGGGGTCAGAACGGGGGGGTCGTTCACGTTTTCGACGCGGATCGTGAACAGGTTGAAGGCGATTCCCCCGTTCCCGTCATCAACGGATACGTTCACGGACCAGTTTCCAACGTCATCGTTCGTGGGGGTGCCGCTCAGGGTCCCGGTCTCGCTGTCAATTGAAAGGAACGTGGCCACCGTACCCAGGGACCATGTAAGCACATCCCCGGTCGGATCAATATCATACGCGCTGTAGATTGCCTCGTACCACCTGTCCTCCGTGGCGGAGGTCACATCGGTGGTCGTGATAACCGGTGGATCGTTTTCGTTCTCGACGTTCAGCGTAAGATGTATCGAGTCGGTCCCCCCATTACCGTCGGAAACCGTGATATCTACGTCGTAGGTGCCCACATCGTCGTTCCCCGGAGTCCCGGTAAGGGTCCCGGTCTGCGGGTCCATCTCCAGGAACCTGCAACGACCCTCCAAACCCCACTCCAACGTATCTACTGAGGGATCGATATCCTCGGCTTCCATTTTGAAATGGTACATCTCATCCTCATCGATGGATGAGGGAGGTGAGTTCGTTATCACGGGCGGGTCGTTGGTGTTCAGCACGGTCACGGTGAAATTGGACCACATCTCCCCTCCCTGAGCGAGGGTAATGGATACGTTGGCCCAGTAGGACCCCACTTCGGAATTGCCGGGGATTCCGATCAATCTCTGGTCCTCCAACATGTCGAGCCAATCCGCATTTGTGGAGAAATGCCACTGTACCTCCTCACGCGATATGACGTAACATTTGTGTTCGAATTTTTCATCCTCATGGACAAAAGGTGCCAAAGGTGCGTACAGGCGTACCGGTCCAAGGGGTTCCACCAGCGGTTTGAAATCCTTTGAGAAAGCCTCCCCCGTGATATCGTACAGATAATCCACAATGCCGTTCGGCTCAGAATCGGGTGAGGTCCAGTCGGACCAGTAATTACCGTATCTGGTATGGTTCCATCTGTTCCTTCTACCGTTGTCGTTGGCCTGGACCCCCTGACCGTTGTTATCGATGAACACGTTATGATAGATCTGATTACCCTTGCTCCTTCCCCAGGAGAGCGCGGAATCGATCCTTACGGCCGGACCGGCATTCGAGGAGAGATCGCAATTGACTATCGTGTTGTAGTTCGAGCCATCCTCCGCTACTATGCCCTCTTGGTTCATGGTGACCGTATAGTTGCCGATCCGGGAGTCGGAAGAGGAGATCAGCACGATCCCCCTGTCGTTCAGATCGGATGTGCCCCTCTCCAGACCCGTCTGGTCCGACCCATCAAGATATATACCATCTTCGTTCCCGGTGGCCCATACGTCATATATGTCGTTGTTGTTCGAGGAGGTCAGAAACAGCCCGATCATGTTCTTGCTGGCCGTGATACCGTCCATCAGGTTCCGGTCCGAACGGACCAACCTTATGCCGCACTCGTCGTTGTTCTCCGCCCTCACTGTCAAAAGGTCGTTTGAATCCCAACCCCCCACCCCTTGAATTGAAATACCATTGTGATTGTATGAAAGCACAACATCGATGAAGGTGTTGTTGTTGCTTCCGTCAGTATGTATCCCCGAACCGCCGTTCCTGTTGGCACTCAACTCGGATATTGTGTTGAACGAACTCATATCCAGCAACAGCCCATGGTCATCGTTTAGGTCAAGGGTCGCCCTTCTCATTGAATTGTACATAGACCCCTCTTCGAATACCATGCCCCTACCATTCTCCGAGGATAGGATATCGAAGAACTGGTTCCCGGTCGAGCCGGTTAGCATTATTCCATCTTCCAGGTTGCCATCCGTGGTGAGATTGGAAACGCTGAACGACGCACAATCGCTCATCAACACACCGGCCCCGTAATTGTCGAAAGAATCAACTGCAGAGAGGGTGCCGATCTCGGAATTACCTATTCTGATGCCATCCCCGATACATACCGAGACCTCCATACCTTCCAGCTCGAGACCGATCATGTTCTCAAGATCGATCCCCGTCAAGAAGGACCGGATGGTGCCGTATCTCAGCTCGAGGTTGTTCACATCCGAGGCCTCCAGCCCCACCCCGGTGTCGGTACCCGTTATGGTATGGTTGTCCATATGGAAGGTTATGCCGTCGGCGGTCACCTCCATTGGTACGTCGGTAGAGAATATGTCGTTCATGAGGACATATGAGAACCCCTCCCTCCAGAGGGGTCTCCTAACGGTCACCTTATTCGAGAAATGTTCGGTGCGTATCTCCCTGATTTCGGTCATGTTCACGTTACCCGCCCTGTCCTGTGCGATCACCCTGACCTCATGGTTCCTATCCCTGTCGAACACAAACTCCTTGAACAGCGATTTGGCGGTTGTGTTGGGGTAAAGCGCCCCAAGCTCACCGCAACAGAGAGACCTGTTGAAGAACATTACATCGTCCAGCATCCCCTCGAAGAAACCGGTCGACCCCCCGTCGGCAGCTCCGAGGGTCCACTCTCCAGAAGGCGGATTATAAACGGACGACGCGGTCTCCGTACCCTTCGCCTTGTTGCCGTCCATGTACAGGTCCACACCGTTGTTGGCCGCCGTTGAGGTGTCTGTGGTCATTACCGCTATCAGGTGATGCCAGCTCCCGTCGTTGTATGAATCGTCGGTTATGAAGCTGTATGAATCGGATGGGGACCCTTTCATGGTATATACTATCCTTCCGGATGCATCCAGTCCCAGTTCCCAGCCCCCGGATGACCCGCCCTCCGACACGATGACGGTCCCGCTGTCGGTCGTGTTGAAGGAGAGGACCACTGTCGAGGTCGCATCCGTAACGTCCGCGTGGCAGATCCCCATGTCCATGTGGTCGTCCAGGCCATCAAAGCCGTAAGCGAATCCCATGTATCCATCGAACCTGAAGGAGGGGTTCCCGTACATGGTGAGATCGCGGTTTCCCATCCGATCGAACAGCTGGTCCCCGGACCTCTCATCCATCCTCCACCAGTTCACTAAGGTAGAATCTATGTCTATGAACGCGCAGATCTCCCTTGCATCCTGCCCGTAAGCGTTAACGGTAAGCTCGTTCAGTGGTACTGTCGTACCGTTCGGATAAGTGTCTGATTCGAATTGTACAGAGGGCTCGGTCGCGTCCATTTTGTAGCTCATACGACCGGTCACGTTCACGTTCCCGGCGGAATCCTGCGCTATCCCCATTATATTGAAGGACCCGTCAGGTATATCATCAAACTCCACCTCCAGGTCCGCTGTGGTCCTGTTCGAGTAGAGTGCGCCCACCTCTTTGGCTGTCAGGCACCTGCCGAAGATCTTGATATCGTCGACGGAACCGTTGAGGTAGCCGGTCGACAATCCCGAGTCATAGGGAGCTCCTATGAGCAGATGATTTGTGCTCACAGGTATCTTCCCCTCCACATCGTTCCGGTGGGATGCGTATTTCCCGTCCACGTACAGGGTCATGTTGCCGCTGGTGTAGGTCCCCACGACCTGGTGCCATTTACCATCGGTTATATCCCCTCCCCCCGTGAGATAGGTCTTGTCTCCGAACAAGTACATTTTACCGCCGTTCTCAGTTGTCATCGAGTATGGCATGCCACCCCCGCCGTTCAACGTCACATCATCTATGGCCATATCGCTAGTAAAGGAAGAACCGGTCAGACCGTGGAAACGCAGTTTGTATTTTCCGGAGTAGGATGAAAGTGATATGGTGGCCTTCGAATAGGAAGAGGTCGATGAAGAATGCTGCTGGCCGCTCCTTGACCAGAGTGTCGACCAGGTAGAATATGGACTCTGGGATATCTGAGCATACAAGGTCCCCATAGAGCTTCCGTACATGTGATAGTAGAACTCCAATTTCTCATCGGAACCCCCTGTCAGCTCTATCTCGGGGCTTTCGAGGAATGCCCTCTTGGAAGGGTAATTAGGGCTGGAGGATTCGGTGTATGCGTAATATCCATAGGTGGTCCCATATGTGTGATCGTAGTTGGGTCCCGTACTGGAGGAAGAGGTGCCTCCGTAATCCCTGCTCCACTGAAAATCATCCCCACCTACGTTCTTCCAGTTGCCGAAACCGGTTTCAAAGTTGTCGAAATACCGCTCCACGATAGGTTTTCCCTTTGAGATTATGAAACCGTCCGAGTCAGCCTTGACCCATGCCTCGATGGTTATCTCATCCTGGATCTCCAGACTGCTGCTGTGCCCGCAGTCAATGTAGTTGCCGGTGCCGTTAAGGGTATAGGACCTGCCGAAGTATCCGGAATCGTTACGCTCGGCGTAACCCTTGGCGGTGGCATCGTTCCTCCCCATGAAATCGTATATCGTCGCACCAGGTGCGGTCTCGTTCACATCGTCCATCCTCCACCATGATACGAGTGTATCGTCCACATCGAAAAACACCGAAACGTTGTCGGTGTCGGAGACCGACACCTTCGCCTTTACGGTCCCCCCCGAAACGATGGAGCCGTTGGTGGGGGTGGGCGGGGAGACGAACTCTATGCTGGGAGCATCGGGTGATACTGTCAGATTGTGTATGCCATCCGAGCCTATCCCTCCGGAGAACGGTAAGGCATCCGCGGCGGGGTCTCCGGATCCGGAGATCACATTCATAGCCGATAGAACCAGTATTACGAGAATGAAAAAGGTCGACCTGCCGTTCATTGGTATCCCCCCTGTTCGGTCTGGTAAACCTGAGAACTCCGCTGATCCTGGTAGTACTGCCCCTGACCCTCCTGCTGTTGGTAGTAGGGCTGCTCGCCATTTTGACCTCCGTAATACGCCTGTCCTCCTGCGGGAGGGAGGGCATTGGCCTGTCCGACCGGCTGCTGGGCAGGGTACTGATACTGTTGATAAGGGGGTGGAAGAACGGGCTGCTGCTTCTGGGGATAGAGAGAGGGGGCTACTTGTGCCCCTTCCTCCACCGGGGTCGGTCTCATTTTGGCCTCCTTGGCCTGGGACCTGATCCTTGGTATGAGGACCAACGCGATCGCGATCAGGAGTGGTATGAGGATAAGAGGTACCGCTATGAGGATGGACGGGAGCATGGTCGAGGGAACATCGGCTGTCGTGGCGGCACCCTCGCCTATCCCGACCTCGTTGTAAGCCGCCACCCTGTAATACTGCTTACCGCTTTCCACCTCCTCATCCTTGACCTGGGTTATTTGCGGACCCACAGACCGGAACAGTGCCATCTCCTCGGGGTCCGTCCCCTTGTATATCAGGTAACCCATTATCTCCATTCCACCGTCATCATTTGGTGCTTCCCATTGAAGTTCGACCGTATCGGAAGTGGATGTTGCCTTCAGTAAGTTCGGGGAGCCGGGCAACCCCCTGGGTACCGCCGTCAGACGATCGCTCTGGTCACCCTCACCGGCAAGATTGACCGCGGATACGAGATAGTAGTATGTGGCCCCGTTCTCAACGTTCATATCCTCGAAGAAATCCACCCCCTTGAGGGATGTGATCTTGGTCTCAGTACCGGCGGTCTGCCCCCTGTATACGGAATACGACACTATCGATGAGCCTCCATTGTGTTCGGGGGGCGACCACATCAACCTGACCAGCCCATCCCCCTCCTCCTCTATCCGGAATTCATCGATCTTCCCCGGGACATCCATGGGGACCGCATCGACAGGACTGCTCGGCTCACTCTCACCGATCACATTTACAGCCGTGATCTGGAATCGATAGGGCCTACCTATCTCGAGACCCACCATCCTGATGGACAGCTGCTCCCCGTCAACCTCCCTGAAGAGGTGGGTAGCACCTGCGCTGATACGGTATATCCTGTAGGATGTGACCGAGGTGCCCTTGGACAATGCCTCCTCCCATGAAAGGTCGATTATGCCCCTGTCGTTCTCGGCTTTCAGGTCCTTGGGGGCCTTTGGTGCAAGACCGACCGTGACGGTGACCTCATCCGACCTGGCGCTCTCTGCATATCTTGTCACGGTCGAGGCCTGAATGGTGTAAGTGGCCCCTTCTTTTAAAAGAAGGAGATCGACCTTCTCGGTGACCGAGGAATAGGTGTTCCAGGAACCCTCCTCATCCGACCTGTAGTAGATCCTGTATGCTTCTACCGGTGCCCCCCCTGTATCATCCGGAGGAAAGCACCTCAGGGTTATGGAGTTCTTATCGGATTCGAGGACCGCCAGATCCGGGATACCAGGTATCCCGTATGGTCTTACCGAAACGACCGGGGAGGGGACGGACTCCCCAATCGAGTTGACCGCTGTCACCATGTAATAATAGGTGTGGCAGTATTCCAGGTCCTGGTCCTTATAGCTCCTCTCGAAAGTAAGGGCGCTGACGGTGGAGATATGGGATATGGAGTGCATGCTGAAACCCCTGTATATCCTGTACTCGAGAATGTCCTGTCCTCCCGTTGGGGGTTCACCCCAGTCGAGTCGGGCCGAGAAGAGATCTGCCTTGACCTGAAGTGAGGGGACGGCCCCGGGGTCGGAAGAGGGAGTTGCGCTTATGTAATCCGACAGCGGGCCGTTGCCGTTCTGGTTCCCCGCCGATATCCAGTAATAATATGTGTGGCCGTTGGAGACGCCGGTATCATGATACGAGTTCTGTCCGAATGGTACGCTGGCGATCGGGGCCATCTCATCTGTTCGCATACCACGGTATATGTTATACCTGACGATGGGTGACCCTCCGTCCTCGAACGGGGCAAGCCAGCTTACCCTTACCCAGCCGTTCCCTATACGGGCACCCAGGTTCTCGGGATAGCCCGGGACCGTGGAGGCCACGGTCGATCTGGGACCCGCCATATCCCCTTCACCCCACCTGTTAACGGCGGAAATTCCATAATAGTATATCCGGTCGTTCTCGACAATATCGGTGTAGTTGGTCCTCTCCCGGCCGAATATTGAATACAGTTCCATGTCCTGAGGGTCGGTCCCCCTGTACAATCGGTACTCCAGTATATCCAGACCCCAGGTGATGACCGGGGGATTCCAGAATATATCCACCAGAGCGTCTCTACCAACCACGTTAATATATTCAGGGGACGAGGGCGTCCCCTCCATAAGAACCTCCGCTGAACGGGCCCTGGGGCCCTCTCCGATCGAGGATCGAGCACTTATCTCGTAGGTATACCTGAATCCGGGGACAAGGCCAGGGTCAGTGTGGGTCCCTGAGGTGGGCCCGACCTGCGTGAGAAGGAAAAAGTCCCCCGTGTTGTTCTTCCTGTAGATATCGTACCCCTGGATGGGCATTCCGCCTTCCCATTTGGGCTCCTTCCATGTCAGTTCCGTTAGGTTTTGGCCGACCCTGACGCTGAACTCCCTTGGTTCGGTAGGTACGGTGATGGGGTACCCCATCGCCACCTCACTCCCCTTGCTCCCCCCTATGTCCTCCAGGTAGTAGGTGACCATGTAATAGTATGTCCTTGGTTCGAAAGCGGGATCATCGTCCCTGTACCATTCCCTTCCGTACACCTCCGCATAGGGAAGGAGGGCGTCCGCATAGCGCCCCCTGTACAATGTGTAGCGGACCAGGTTGTAATCGGTTGTCACAAAATCGGGAAGGGGGTCCCAGGATACGTTGACCGATAGCACCCCCGATACGGAACTCAGGCCCGACACCTCGGGTGTCACGAGATGGTTTGCAGCGACCACGTTGGATATGATCGATTCCCCGAAGGAGCTCCAGGTGGCCGTCACCGCATAGTAATAGGTGATGTTGTCGAAAGTGGCAACGTTGTCCTTGTACCAGGTCACATTGCCCAGGGTGGCAAGTCGGACGAGATTGCCCTCATTGGTGCCCCTGTAGACGGTGTAGTTGACAAGGGTGTAATTGTTGAAGAAATCCTGCCCTGGCTTCTCCCAGCTCAGGTTGTTGTGAAAATATCCCGGAGTGGAAGTTAGGTTCGTCGGGTACCCTCCCAGACCCACCGTCTTCGCATCCAGGAACTCGAAGGAGGACCCCATGCTGTTATCGTCATCCGCCCCTAAGCTGATATAGAAGCCGGAATCGAACTGGGAATAATCGCTCGGTCCCATGGAATAGTTCAGCCAGCCGTTGAGGTCATCCCAGAAACCCACATTGTGCTCCTCGATCACTATCTTTATCTTGTAGGTTCTAAGTGAGGAAGATGCGGTTGTCCTGGAGAAACTTGGACCGTATATGCACTTGGTATCGCAGTTCCAGACGAACTTGAACTGTCCAGAGACGCCCCCCCACGACCATCCATCGGTGTAATCATCGCAGATCATTATATAGTGGTCCGAGCAGGAATAGGTCTTGTCGATCTCCGATTCGATGATAACATAAGCGTCGGTATCGTGTATGTCGAACTGCTGGTAGGATGAGAAATAATGAGAGGTCTGTCTATCACCGATATGATACAGCTTCCCGCTCGAATAACGATATTGCGACGGGGTCGCCAGGTTGGTCCTCCAGATCGTTCCCACCCGGTTCGTGGAAAAGTCATCGCTTATGCTTGCGGAAGAGGAATCCACCTCAACATCCGACCTGCATGGTCTTTCCTCTTCTGCATCCGCCGTCCCCGCTCCGTCGATTATCTGGGTGGCGAAAACCGAAGTGCTCAAAAGGATGGCAGCGAGTATTATCAATCCAATTCTACTGGACACCGATATCACCTCCCTGAGGAAATGGGTTCTGTGCAGATCGACCGTTATCGGGATAGGCCGCTCCTGCATTCTCACCACCGGGATACACCCCTTGCCGGGGATCCTGAAATTGAGTTTGCACCTGAGGAGCAGCTGGCTGTCCCTGAACAGAGTACAGGCCCGTATTCCCGTAAACCCTCTGCGGTTGAGGAGGTACCGGCGAGGGTCGATCCGCCTGTTCCGGGGGGGCCTGGCTCGCCTCAGCAGCCGCAGGTGGGAGCGCCTGGAGGGCCTGACCCGCTTGAGGCTGTGTCTGCAGGGGGGCCGGAAGATAACCGCTGTTATCCTCTCCCGGGTACAGGGGGGGTACAGGTTCGGGCCCTTTGTCTTCCACCTCCCCTCCTTGATCCTCCTTTTTCTTCCTGAAGATGAGGACCATCAGAAGGCCCAACAGAACACCTATCATGAGGGCCCCTGCCGCCACAAGGAGATATAAAAGCCAGGACCTGATTTTTTCCTCCCCGCCCTCTTCCGTTTCAAGAACGGTCAGGGTGATGCTCTTTATGCTTCTCTGACCCTCGGAATCCTCAACCACCAGCGTGATGGTGTGCTGGCCGGGAAGCAAAACGGCACTCACCTCGCTGGTGTTTCCCAGGTCCCCGTTGATGCTGGAGGTCCACCTGAGGTGAAGTTCGTCACCATAGGGAGTGTCAGGGTCCGAGAATACACCGGTAAAGGACACCGTCTCACCTTCTCTGAATATGGTACTCTGCGGGTTGGTGTCGATCCCCTCCACATGAGGTGCATCGTTCATGTTCACAACCTCCAGGACCAATGACTCCTCGATCAGGTAGGTCCCGTCAGTGATCGTGACGGTTATGTTGTGCGTGCCGACGACCTCGTTGGTCGGACGGATCCTCAGGGTTCCGTTGGGAAACATCACATAATCCACTCCCCGCCTCAGGTCGGAAAGCACCTCAGGAAGGTCAGTGGTCACCTCAACCCTCTCACCGTCGCTGTCGTCCCTTGCCCAAATTGGGATCTCGGTCCAACGGTCCTCGAACGCCTGTATCGGCCTGATCCCGCCGTATATTGGAATATCGTTCACGGGAAGTATCGAGACCGAGATGTTCAATGATACGCTCTCATCCCCGTCACCTGCAGTTATAAGTACAAATCCATCCCCGTTAAAATCCGGCGAGCCCTTTATGTTGAAGGAATACCCCTGGTGTACCACCTCTATGTGCTCCGAGGACCTGAACATGTAAGAGAGGGGGTCCCCGTCATCGTCGGAGAACCAGGTCTCGTACACGAAGGGCTCGGAAAGGGTATCCTCCCCGACCACAATATCTCCGGGAGGATCGTCGATCTGCGGCGGGCAGTTGCCAACATTGAGGGACGCAAGATAGGGGGGACTCTCGCTCAATCCGTCCCAGGTCCTGACCTCTACATGCCAGACCTGCCCTTTGATCAACTCCACATCTGTAAGTTCCATCTCCGGGGAGGTGACGTTCAGGATCTCGTGGAGGTCCCCACCGGACAGATGATACCTGATATTATAGAAGAGTCCATCCGTTCCGGTCTCTCTGTCCCAACCGGGCGAGAGCAGCTCCAGGTCTATGATGTCTCCCTTCCTTGGGAGCTCCGGGAGGATCCTCAGTGCCGGGGCTGTGGGGCGGTTGTTTCGCACGGTGATGGACGTCTCGAGCTCCATGAACCCGGAGCTCTTTCCGAACTTGTCGAATGGCCGTGCCCTTAAAATGTACTCTCCCGGAGAACAGTCGTATCCGGGCTCGAAGTACAGGATCCAGGATGATCCGTCGAACATTGGATGGGACAGGAGCACCCCCTCCCAAAGTCCTGTCGCAGGGTCCATGTACTGCACCTCGACCCCAAGTGTTTCCACAGGGGATTCAACATCCTCGAGTGTAAAAACCAACCTGGTCTGCTCCCCGCGGTAGATATCCGCATCCTCGATATCGAACGAGACCACCTCGGGTGGGGTGGAGTCCTCCAATGACAGCCATCTCAACTTGGGAAACAGGGTGGATGTCCGGGCGATGTATACCTTCAGATAATACCTCTCAAGGGTGGCGGGAATTTCTCCTATGTCCTTTCCATCCCAGGTCACATATGTAGTGACATCCGGGTCCGATACCGGTACGCTCTCGATTAGCGTGAACCCGGGTATCGGGTCCTTGAACCTGTCAAGGACCTCGAACCTAATGTTGTTCTCATAGTTGACCGAGCTTGCATATGCGGACAGGTGTTCGGGGAAGCCGCCCTCCGATTCGATGGGGCCCAGAACGGCTGAACCCTGATCCAGCCCTACTTCAAGTTCCAATCCTATCTCCGTAACCTCGGTCCCGTCGAGGTCGATAAGATGTCCTCCATCCCTGAAATCCTCCCTGTACGGGTAGGAGCAGGAGTAATTTACACACATGGAATAGAGCCGTGGGTCCTCCTGAGGTTCCCGATCGAACTCCAGTTCGACCACTATAGATCCCACGAGGGAGTCGCCCCAGCTCCAATCTCCGTCGAACTCTCCGACGTAGTTATAATCCCGGTTCTCCACGGTACCCACCGAAAGGGCCGTGACTGAGAGGAATCCCACCTCCGGGAAGAGCTGCCCCACGTAGTCCGCCTTCAGTATGCGTAGGCGGACCTCTCCTCCCGAACCCACACCGTCGATCTCTATTCCGAAATCCACCCATCTCTCAAGGCCCACAGGCGAGATGGGGGTGGTCCTTATCCTTGCGAAGTTGGACCTCTGGAACGAATAGAGTTCCATCTTCGTTCCGTTTATCAGGGAGAGGTATTTTCCATCCCTGTCCATCAGAGGGCAGTGGGAGCTCCCATCACCTATGTTCACAGCAGAGGAAAATCCCTGACCGTTGTCAAGCGAATAGATGTAGCTGCAGGTCCCCGATACGTTCTCGTAAGTGATCCATACACCATCGCCCGTACCACCGATCGAAACCTCCCTTTTCATATCGTCCAGATTGTTCAGGTTATTAAGTGTGACCATTTTCAGAGGTGAGAAGGCAGTTCCGTTATAACTGAAGTAAGATATGCTGTTCGGACCTTGAGTGGTTATTGCGGCGTCGATACGACCATCTGAAGAGGTAGCGGAGATCAGGTTGAAACCGTTGGTTACCGTATATAAAAGGGTTGATGAGGACCAACTCCTTCCTCCGTCATCCGACACGATGTATCTCAACTCATCCCCGGAGTTTCTCAGGAATACGAAGACCCTCTCGACAATTCCATCCGAATAAACGACGGGAGAGAACGTGAAGCCCGTCCCTGGCAGTGAGGATAACGCACTCCACGTCCCGTTGGAATATAATGAATATCTGGGGGGTGCGTCATAATTTGGTTTCCAGAATGAGATCACGCCATTTTCAAGACCCACGAGCGAGAACTCGTAATAATAATAACCGATAGTAAATGTATGGGGGGTGGCATCATCCAGATCGGTCCAAGACATAAAGGGGACCATTCTTACTGACAATCTAATCCCATCCGAAATGATACTGTTCTCCATGGTCATGAAGAAGATCTTGTCGTTATGGACAAGCAGGTCGGTCTTACCACCTTGGGAGTTTGTGGAATTGTGTACCAGCAGAGGGTCCTCCCATGTATTCCCCCCGTCCTGTGAAACCTGAAGCCAATATTGAGTATATGCGATGTGAGCATACCCGGTTCTCACATAGGAGACGAAAACCCAACCATCGTATTCCTGGACGGTCCTGGAATTGGGTTTGTAGAAATTGGTGTAGTAATCGCACTCGATGTCGCTCAGGTGGTTCATCTTCTTGTTCTGCATATGGAAGAAATCATCCCTGTCCCACTCAATATTCACACTTTCCGCGATCCATGAGTCGGTCCTTACTTCCGCGACCCAGGATGTGGTATTTTCTCCATTCGACCTCGTCGGATCAACGATGCCCTCCTCGACGGGCCCATCGCCCGTACCCCCCATGTTCAAGAGGGTGCCCGAGAGGAGAAAAAAACAGAACAATATTGCCGAATATATTTTTACTGATGACATGGGGACCTTCTCCTTTCTCTCTTGGAATCCCGCCTTCCTAGACGATACTGGCTATATTAAATTTAACCGGTCGATGCCCCAATATCCCAGCTTACAACCGCTTCACCGGTTAACAACCGGTCCCGGCATTATCAAAGTTGGGATACCTCATCGAACGAGTTGGTTGCCAAATCTATTAAACCGGTGATGACCCTCAGAGGGCCGGTGGGTCCATGAAAGACGGAGGTTTTCATTTCAGGGACGAACTGTCCATCGTCCTGAGCGGAGAGGCTGGTCAGGGAATACAGACCGTTGAAGTGCTTCTGGTAAAGGCCTTCAAGAGGGCCGGTTACAACGTCTTCTCCACCAAGGAATACATGTCCCGGATAAGAGGGGGGGCCAACTCCACACAGATCAGGGTCGGCAAGGGCAGGGTGAGGTCCTATTCCGGCAGGATAGACATACTTATCCCTCTCAGCAAGAAAGCCGTGACACACCTCGAGGAGAGGATCGATGGAAACACCCTCATTATCGTGGACACCGAATTACGGCCCGATGGCCTGGAGAGGTACGAAGGGCAGGTCCACCGGGTTCCGTTCACGCGAACCGCAAATGAACTGGGCGGGACCGTATACACGAACATTCTCGCGACCGGCCTCGTGGCCTCACTCCTTGAAGTGCCTCCCGAAACTCTCGAAGAACTGCTCAGGGAGAGGTTCGGCGGAAGGGGTGAGGACGTTCTTGAAAGCAACCTTGAAGCCGGAAAAAGAGGTACGGCACTCGGGGAAGAGATGAGGGAAAGTGGAGTGGTCAACGTGAGGATCGACAGGGCCCCCGGAACCGCTGATGAGGTACTCTTGAGCGGGGCCGAGGTGGTCTCCCTGGGAGCTATAGCCGGGGGTTGCGACTTCATCTCCTCCTATCCGATGTCCCCCTCAACGGGCGTCCTTGTACAGCTGTCCAGGATGGCGGACAGGTTCGGCATCATCGCAGAACAGGCAGAGGACGAGATCGCCGCTGTGAACATGACCATCGGAGCTTGGTATGCGGGTGCCCGGGGGATGGTGACCACTTCAGGGGGGGGCCTGGCGTTGATGGCGGAGGGGATCAGCCTGGCCGGGATGCTGGACTCCCCGCTCGTTATTCATCTTGCCCAGAGGCCGGGACCCGCAACCGGCCTGCCCACCAGGACGGAGCAGGGGGACCTGGAGCTTGCCCTCTACTCCGGTCATGGCGATTTCCCGAGGATCCTGCTGGCTCCGGGGGACCTTGGTGAGGCATTCGAACTAACAAGGGAGGCGTTCGAGCTCGCGGACAGATACCAGGTCCCGGTGTTCGTGCTGACCGACCAGTACACCATGGACAGCTATTACAACACTGAAATGTTCGATGTGGAAGGATCTGTTGTGAGGGACCACTTCCAGGAGACGACAGCCGACTACAGGAGATACGTGGGAGGAGAGGACGGGATCTGTCCCAGGGGGATACCGGGATACGGTGAAGGGCTTGTCTGCGTCGATTCGGACACCCACGACGAGGAAGGACACATAACCGAGAACCTTGAGATCAGGGAGGCTGCGGTCAACAGGCGTATGAGAAAACTGAAAAGTATAACCGAAAGACCTGTTGATCCCTTATTAATGGGCCCGGATGATTATACCACTTTGGTCATCGGATGGGGGTCCACCAAGAACACGATAATGGAGGCATTGGAGAGGGGTGGTTTCGAGGGGGTATCCTTCCTGCACATAAAACAGCTCTACCCAGTGGACAGAAGGATCGGTGAATACATGGCTAGGGCCAAAAGGACGATCATCATCGAGAACAACGCCACATCCCAGATGGCAAGGTTGTTAAAGCTACATCTGGGCAGGGATACGGATAGATCGATCCTGAAATACAACGGTATGCCCTTTTCCCCGGAGGAACTTGTCCCGAGACTGAGGGAGGTGATATGATGGGCGGTTCGGAATACGACATGGGTGATATCGACATAGCGTGGTGTCCTGGCTGCGGTGACTTCTCCATACTCGGATCGCTCAAGGCAGCCCTCGAGGAACTTGACATTGCCCCCGGGGAACTGGTGATGGTCTCCGGTATAGGGCAGGCAGCCAAATTACCCCACTACCTCAGGGGGAACGTATTCAACGGTCTTCACGGAAGGGCACTTCCTCCCGCCACCGCCATCAAGGCTGTGAACCCGGACCTGGTCGTGATCGCTGAATCTGGAGACGGGGACATGTACGGCGAGGGGGGAAACCATTTCATACACACGATAAGGAGGAACCCGGGCATTGTGAACATCGTACACGACAACATGGTCTACGGTTTGACCAAGGGACAGGCATCCCCTACGAGCAGGAGGGGTTTCAAGACCCCGGTCCAGGTCGACGGGGTCATACTTGAACCCTTTAATCCTATCGCGGTAGCGGTATCCCTAGACGCTCCGTTCGTAGCCAGGGCGTTCGCCGGTGACATGGACAGGACAAAGGACCTGATCAAGGAGGCGATAGTCCACCCGGGATACGCACTGCTGGACATACTCCAGCCATGCGTCTCGTTCAACAAGGTGAACACGTTCAAGTGGTACAGGGAGAACACCTACTACCTCGATGACGATCACGATCCAACGGATAGAATTAGAGCGATTGAAAAAGCGTTCGAGACCGAGCGACTTCCCCTGGGCATCATCTACAGGAACGACAATAGGATACCCTTCGAGGAGCAGATCGCGGTCCATTCAAAGGGCCCGGTCCCCCTCTGGAGGAGGAAGAGGGACAGAAAGGCCGAACTCAAAGATACCCTTGAAGGACTGAGATGAACCGTCGGCCTGCTGCCTGACCTCTGCTCGATCAACAGGAGAAAAAATACCGCAGATCGGGGCTCCCGGACGGCCGTCCCTTTGTTTTTTAAGCAGTTGGGCAACCATTTTTATATCGAATGGTTCCGATATCAACGGGGGCCCGTATGAAGGAAATTGGACCTGATGGGGAGGAAACGGATGACCTCAAAAGGCTCGTCCTGTTGGACGACGAGTTCACATGCCATTTCTGCGGTCGAATCGTGAACCTGGACGATATGGTGATCTCCTATCTAGGAATCCCCCGGCAGAAAGGTGAACCCGACCCCTCGAATATGGTGACCTCCTGCAGGGAATGCGCGAAGGAGGGTATCAGAAACCCTGTAGTAGGGGAGGAGAGAAGGAGGCTTCTTTCGGCTCTGAGGCATCTCAAACATGAAAGGGGCTCCGATGGAGATAGGTCGGTTGTGGAAGACCTGGAAAAAAAATGCAGCCTCCTGATCGGGAAGTTGAGAGAGCTTAACGAGGAGAACGGACGACTCATGAGGGAGATGGACAAGAAGACCTCCCTGGCGATAGCCTACAGGAAGAAGCTCGAGAGGGCCACAAGGGACTACGAGAACCTGAAGAGAAGGCAGGCTTACGATATCGATCTGAAGGTGAGGTCCCAGATAGAGGACCTTGTACTCGTGATGATAGACACGCTCGACAACCTGGACAGGGCCGTACTTGAGGCAAAGCACTCCCCCGACAGGGGTTCGCTTCTGCCCTTCATCGACGGACTGGAGCTCATAAGGAAGAAGATGATCTCCTCCCTCAGGGCAAAGGGCATCGAGAGGGTAGATCCCGTTGGCCAACCGTTCGATCCCAGCTACCATGAGGCCATCGAGACCGTGAGGGATGTGTCCAAATACGAGGGCACCATAATCGAGGTAGAGAGCCCGGGTTATGTCCTGGAGGACCGGATCATAAGACCGGCGAAGGTCATAACCACAACCGGGGGCAGGAGGGCGCCCAAAGAGGTGATCAGGAAGCTTTCAGGGGTTAGAGGGGGCGCACCTGATGAGGAGGAATGGTTCCCCGGGGACCCGTGGGACCAATTGGCCAGGGACCTGGAGGAGGAGTTCGAGATGGAGGAGGACCAGGAGGAATACGTGGTTGTGATCGGTAAAAAGAGGGATTGACCGTCAGCCCGCGATAAGATCGATGCCTGTCGATCGGTTCCATGTTGGGGTGCCATGTGCCTTGGCCCCGGGTGGGATCGAAAAAACATGTGAAGCCCGTTTTTCTCCGTCTTTGCGGGGGAAAAAGTGTTATGAACCATCTCCCCGCTAGGGGGGTCCATGGCAATATTATCCGATCAGGACCTCATTCACAGGCTGGAGAGGGGTACGCTCAGGATAGACCCGTTCAGGGAGAGGAACCTGACACCTAACGGGTACGATCTGACAGTATCCGAGGTCTACTTCAGGTCCCCCGAGGGGAAGGTGACAATAGGGGCCGCCTATCTGGATCCGGGTTCATGGTGCCTTATCTCCACCAGGGAATACCTCGAGATGTCGACCGACCTGGTGGGGATGCTCTGGCTCAGATCCACCTACGTCAGGAAAGGGCTCGTGGCGGGGTTCGGCCTCGTGGATGCCGGTTTCAAGGGGACCCTGACCTTCTCGCTGGGGAACCTCGGCCCGGACAGGGTGTCTCTTCCGGTGGGGGAGAGGATATGCCAGATCTCATACGAGGAATTGACAATGACCCCGAAAAAGCTGTACGGGGACAGGTCCGGGACCTATCAGGGACAGGCAGGTGTGACACTTGACGGCGGAAGAAAGACCTGAGGGGGTTTTCCGTTGAGAGGGGACATCTGTCTCTCCCGTGGATGCAGCATCTGCTGCCATGGGACCGAGATGCAGCTGACAAAAGAGGATGTAGCCCGGCTGACAAAAGCGGGGTACGAGGGCTTCCATGAGCCAGGAGATGATGGGGCGATCCTCCGGAACGTGGAGGGAAGATGCGTTTTCCTGGGGGAGGACGAAAGGTGCGCCGTATACGGAATTAGACCAATAGGGTGCCGCATCTACCCCCTGGTGATGAGAATGCCTGAGAGGATACCCACATTGGACCCGCTGTGCCCTCACAGGGGTGAGTTCAGGATCGAACCCGGGGATATCGAGGCACTGAACCGGATATTGGAGGAGCTCATTTGATAGGGGACCGAGCTTTCATCGGATTGATCTCCGGAGGTATCGACTCACCCGTTGCAGTGAACATGATGCTGGAGATGGGGCACTTCGGACATCTGCTCAACATGGACGCCATGCCTCACGCCGAGGAGGCCGAGTTCGAAAAGGTTAAGAGGGTTGTCCGCAGGCTCTCCGAGCTTCATCCAGGGAGGTTGAGATTCTACACGGCTCCACACGGCCTGTTCCTTACCAGGTTCATCGAAAGGGGAGATCCCAGGTACACCTGCCTTCTGTGCAAGAGGTCGATGCTCCGTCTCGCCGACAGGCTCTGTTCGGAGTGGGGTGCAGAATTCATAGTTACGGGGGATTCCATGGGCCAGGTCGCATCCCAGACACTTCCCAATATGGCCGCCCTCAGCATGGGAATAGAGCATCCCGTAATCAGACCCCTCGTCGGTTTGGATAAGGTGGAGATAGAGGATATCGCACGGGATATCGGGACCTACCAGATATCAAGTCCGACAACTGTCGGATGCACTGCGGCACCGAGGCACCCGGTCATCAAGGTGGACCCGGAACTCCTCTTGAAGGAAGAGATCGAGGCCGGTCTGGATGAGCTTTTCCCCCGGGTGAAAGAGGGCATCAGGGAACATAAGGTCCGATAGTTAATTTATTAACACCCTACAGGGATATACCACCCGGTGAGAACGATGGACAACTATGCACAGTGCATGATATGCGGTGACGGACAGCTCCTTCCCTTCTTCAGCCGAGAGGGTGAGGTGGTCTACTTCTGCACCCGCTGCCGGACACGATTCTCCGGATACAACGTGGAGCCTGCAGACGAGGGGGAGCCCATATTACTCGACAGGGCGGTCTATACCGAAACGGAGGATGATTCCAAACCCGATCTGGGACTCTACAACTCATACAGGAAGATACTCGAGGAGATGCCCCCGGAATGAGGGGGCGCCTCAACCGTCTTTCCGGGCCCTGAGTAGGGTGATCACAACCGCAGGGGCCGCCCCCAGCGCAGTGCAGGTTTCCATCGATATCCCCCTCCCGGAAAGGTCCATATGCATCGGGGCCATTCTCATGACCTCCCCGGGTAGTCCGCGGGGGCCCAGGCCGAAAAGGAGCAGAACGGACCTGCCACCAAAGAGGATGCAGGCCACATCCGCCGGTGTCCTTGCGGTCTTCCTCTCCGGTCTCCTCGTTGCCACCACCAGTTCACCCAGCTGTGGCGGAAAACCCCTGTTCGGAAGGGGAAAATGGTTGAATCTGCCATCCATTGCAAGCTTTCTGATGTGGTCCCCCCCTTGACCTATGGTGGTGGTGGAGAGCACCCATTCGGCCACTTCGAGAGGTGTCTTCAGATCGCGGTCGTAGGGAAATCCGAAGGTTGCAAGGTTGCAGTCGAATGCCTCCGCTACAGGCCCCGCCCTCGCAAGGGCCCTCCTGTGCGCCTCGGTGAACCTCTTTTTATCTAGTGAATTGTACAGACCAAGGGTCAGCCTTCCGGTCATGCCGATCTCCCCCTGAAGAGCAGGTAAAGCTCGGAGGACCTCTTGAGGGAGGAGGAGGGTTTCAGGTGGTCCACCCCTTTGAAGATAGGACCGAACTCCTCCTTCAGCTCCTCTATCTCCGGTCCGCTGAACACCTTTACCAGACATGACCCGCCCGGGGTAAGCAGCTCCCCTGCCGTTTTCAGGACGGCCCGGCAGAGGGATAGGTTCCTTCCCCTGTCGAAGGTCCTGTTTCCCGAGAGGTTTACGGATGCGTCCGATATCACCACATCGAAAAAAGCGCATCTCTCTCTTATATCTTCAATGGTATTGGGCTCCTCTATGTCCCCTACGATGGATTCGACACCCTCGATCTCCCCCATCCTCTGGAGGTCAACTGCAAGGACGTAACCCTTTTCACCCACAAGCTCCCTTGCCACCTGGCTCCACCCGCCGGGTGCCGCCCCGAGATCCAATACGCGGTCGCCTCCCCTGATGAACCGGGCCCTTTTATTCATCTGCCTCAACTTGAAGGCGGACCGGGAGCGGTACCCCTGGTTCTTAGCCCTCCTGTAATATTCGTCCCCCTTTCTCCTCTTGATCCATTCCCTGCTCAACCGGGAGCACCTCAGATGGGTTTGATGAGGCCTATGGTGGGTTCGTATATGGCACCCTCATCCAGCAGCTCCTGGATGATCTCCTCAAGCTGTATCTTGTCTATTCCCATTCCCTCGCACTCCGCCATGATGTCCCTGTAGAGGGCACCCTTGGGCCCCATCTCCTTTTCGATTATCTCCATCACTTGCTTCTTCAGGTCCCCCTTCTCCTCCTTCTCCTCATCTTCCTCAACCTCCTCGGGTCCCTTCGCAGCCGGTGCCGACACCGGTCTCCCGCCCCCCTCGATCACCTTGTTCAGGGCTGTTCTGACGGCCTCCTTGTAGGGCTCGAGGTCTATCAGGCCGTAGAGTCCCACACCGTCCACACCGCACTTTGCCATCATGCTGGAGTGCCCCATCTCGACAAGGGCCTCCTCGGAGGGCTCCTCCATGGAAAGCGCGTCCCTTATCGCCCTTATCCTGTCCATGGTCCTCTCCGCGGTCTGCACCGCCCACCTGTCCCTCTGCGGTATGTCAACCGGGAATACCGACTCTGGTTTCACGGAGACGTAGAAGGCCCCGTCATCCCTCTGGAATGTGCGCACCTTGCCCACCACCCCAACCAGTTCGGGGGGTTCCAGCTTCCCAAGGGCGGTCAGGGGTTGGGGTTGATACTGGCCCGCGAAGAGGTAGAAGGTCCCGGTCGGGCCCCTTATCTCGGCCTTGTATATGGGTGAATCCTCCGTGCCGCTGTTGACCTTTGACATCAGGTTACCCACGAAGTACAATCTGTTGACATGAGCCCCCAGCGGGGTTATGACGTAGTTCGGTGCGTTCTCCTCCAGTCCCCGGTCCTCATGCCTCGAGGCGTTGAACTCAACGGCGAACATCCTGTGTGCCACTTCCCTGGTCCTTGCCATCTATATCCCCTCCAGTTCCCTCAGAAGCTCCCTCGCCCTGTCCAGTGCACCCCGCTCCACCCTCTCTATCGAGGAGGGCAGGATCGTGGGGCCGAAGTCGTCCTTGATCACATTGCCCCTCAGCTCGTATTCGCCGCCGAGCAGATGGTCGGAGAGCATCTTCACGTCCGCGCCGTTCTCCAGCTCGGAGAACCTCCTTATGGACTCGTCCAGTCCCATCCCGAGCACCTCCTCGGTAAGCTCGGTGTTGAGGACGGTGAAGAGGGCGCCGGTACCGTCGTCCATCACGAACTTGACCCTAAGGTCAGCTATCCCCTCCTGGGGCCCGTGAACCGAACAGCTGCCGGATGAGAGGGCCCTGTTGCACATCGGGCACCTGTGGATCAGACCCGAGCCCTCCCTTATCTCGATTATTGTCCCCTCGACGATTATGTCCGAAGCTCCCGATTCCTGCAGGTCCTCCACGTACATCCTCGGTGTCTGAACAGCATCTATATCATCCGTGAGCTTCTTCAGATGCGCCCTCTCGTCGAAGTTGATCTGGGGGATCCCCCTCCAATCCTTGACATATGCTCCCTTGACCTCCACGACATCATCTATGTTCAGACCGAAGTCATGCCATGAGGTGAACCTGAGGCGGTGGGTCTCGTCCGCTATCACACCGTCGAATATCCTCTTCTCTCCCGATTCCGTTTCTATGGTCCTTTTTTCGACATCGAGCACCTTCCCTCTGAGCAGCAGGTTTCCCATACCCGGTCTTATCTCCTTCAGTTTGACCTCCTGCAGTTTTCCGAAGCGCGGAAGGTCCTTCACATCGAGACCGAGCAGCTCCTCGTCATCGATCTCCTCCACATCTGTGAAGTTCCCCAGGTTCACCTCCACCTCCCCCCTGTAGGTCCTTGCGGAGGCGTTCCTTATCGAATAGGCCTTTCCCTTTTCCAGCTGGTGGTTGTCCCACGATACGAACCGCCTTATCATCGTATTGTCCGCCGCGAGCCCGTAAACCATGGTCTTCTCGCCGGAAGCGGTTGTCGTCGTCCTGATGTCGGAGGAAAGGCACTTCACGTTGACGGTTATGTTGTTCTCGTTCCCCTTCAGGTCCTTGAGGAGAACGGGCCCCGCAGAGGAGAGGTCCAACGGGCCCCCGCCGTACTTCCTGATTATGGACCTCTTGGCCTCATTAACCTCAATGCCGTATTTGATATACCTCAGCAGCTCCTCTTTCACCTTACTCTCATCAATATCCTCGAGCGCCCCGCAGATCTCCTCGATAACGGGCGCGATCTGTTCCTCGTTCAAATGATCACCTGCCCTGACTAAGCAGTGAGGTGCAAGGCGATATTGGGATAAAAGGGTTCCTTTTCACAGCTCGTCGGGTGTCATGTAGTCGGTCCCCTTGGGACCCCCGCGGTCCTGCGTGGGTGGTGCCTTTTCCGGCGGCGGAGAGGGGGGGGCTGCCGGGGTAGGGGGTGGTGGTCTGGCCGTTACCTGTTGAGGCGGTCCCTCCGCGTACTGAGGCGGTGGCTGGCCGACCGCCGCCTGCGGCTGCTCACGGGGTGCCGGGGGTGAGGGCTTTCTCTCCACCGGAATGCCCAGTTTTACCTTGTCCTCGTCCGAGAGGTTGTCCACATCCAGCGAGAGCTGTACCCTGAGCTCCTTTTTCCTCTGTTGGAGGATGTAGATACGTACGATGGCGATCGGTGAAAGTAAAGCCAAAAGGAGCAGCGTCAGAGGGACAAGTGGAAGCATCGGTTCGTAATAGGTGGTCAGCTTGACATTGGACTCCATCTCATAATAGGTATTGTCCACGTTCTGGGGGTTGTAAAAAACAACGTAAAAGGTCGTCGTATCGCAGTCCCGCAGGGCAAGTTCCCAGTCAACCGAATTGTCGCCGAATGTCAGCCTCTTGAACTGCTCGGATTCGGCCTCCAGCGTTATCAGGAACTTATCCAGGTCACCGGCGGCTGCGTCCGATGTGAACAGATAGCCCGGATCCTTTCCCGTGAAGACATAAGCATAAACCCAGTTGTTCTGGGTGTTCATGTCCTGTGGCATCTCCGCCTCGAAATACATGAAGTACGTATACGGGATCGCTGCCACATCGATCTGTTGGACCTTGTAGTCCTTGAAGTCCACCGTGTAAGTTGTGGGGTGCCTTGTCCCGTATTCGGCGGCGGGTGACACGTAGATGATCAACGAGGCCCCGAAGAGTACGGAGGCAAGGACGAGGACGAATATCCACCTTCTCTGGGCCGATTTGGCGTCCTCCATCAGTTCTATCATCTTCATCTTGAGGCTCATACCTGTCTCCATCATGTCTCCTCCTGGCCCGAAGAACCACCGTCTTTTGACAAGGGTGCCGGAATATTTTAATCCTTCTGAGAACACCCTGGGAGCCTCGGGTTCCAAATCGGTCAAACCGCATCGAAGCGGAAATCATGCAAAAATGCTAATTACACGCGGGCCTTACATGGATACGGGTGTGTTCGTATGAGAAGGGCCCCTTTCATGATCACCGCATTGTTCTTGCTGGTACTCGTATATGTGTTAATGACCTCCCCGGCCGACGCGGTTGCTGCGGTGGATATCGATGATATCACCGTCTCGGACCAGAACCCCGGGTTCGACGACAACGTCACGGTTACGGCCGATCTGCTCCTCGTGGACGCCGAAGTGGATACGGGTGATGTTGTCCTCAGGTGGTTCCAGTGCACAGCCACGATGTGTGACGGGGCGGAACTGGTAGAGATGGCCGAGCAGACGGACGGTTCATGGTCCGTCACGGTGGGCCCCTTCGAGAGCGAAAGCCTCTCCGGGGACCGGTATACCAAGCTCACCTTGATAGTGGAGGTGCAGGCCCATGCGACCGATGGGGGTGAGAACCCCGAGAAGGTCTCCTCCGAGGAGCTGGTGCTCTACTTCGACGACAGCGGCGAGCCGACCGATGATGACGGGGACGATGACGGCGAGAACAACGACTCCCCCGTCGGGTCGCTGACCATTGCCGCAGGAGGGGCCCTTGCCCTGATACCTTTGCTCCTAAGAAGGTACGACAAGTGAGAAACCATCCTCCAGCGTTCGGAAAGCGGCTTTTCTCACGGTGGGGCTGTCTAGCAGTTCCATCCCCGAAGCCGACCCTCCCACAACGACATGGACGCCCTTTTCGGGTGT
>Ga0272443_10001882_pt1 | contig 28522 bp, 30 predicted proteins | sample SSMAcet12_FD_193581 | JGI IMG/M metagenome (GOLD analysis project Ga0272443, IMG submission 193581) | Marine sediment archaeal communities from Little Sippewissett salt marsh, Falmouth, MA, United States - SSM-Acet-12 | ecosystem: Environmental > Aquatic > Marine > Wetlands > Sediment ... | reverse complement strand
TGCTCTGGCGCGCCAATCACGATGTTGAAACCACCGACTGGAGAGCCGTGTGCGGGAGAACCGCACGCACGGTTCGGAGGGCGGGGAGGGAATCCTCCCCGACCCCTATCGAAAAATGGGGGCCGGGATGACGAAAAATGGGGGCCGGGATGACGAGGCGGAGGCCTTTTGAAAAGGTTTTTCTTCGTGCTCTTCGTGGTAATGCTTTTGATCTTTGGTTTTTGTTTTTTTATTTGACCGTGATGTGGTGCTTCTTCTGCCAGTCGGGGCCGAATTTTACCTCGAAATAATTCGCCAGTCGGTCGAACCACCGCCACCAGAGGCTCTTACCCCGTGCCCTGGCCTCCAGGACGTCGCTTAAAAAGACTTCGATCTTGTCCATTTCCTCCTTGGGAAGAAAGGAGGCCGCACCCTCCTTGTAGGATTTTTGGAGGTCCTGGGGTGTCATGGCGTGGGCCGTGAGCATGATGCAGATCACGTCGTGTCGGGTGGCTATTTCAAGCAGCTTGTAGCCGTTCACGCCCATGATGTCCAGGATGGCGATGTCGAAGTACTCGTTCTCCAGTTTTTCCTCGGCTTCCTCAAAGGTTGTCGCCTTCTTCAACCTGCACATGGGCAGGAGTTCCGTGAGGGTCTCGAGGACGTCGGGTTCGTCGTCCACGATGAGGACCCTTTTGCCTTCGAGGCGGTTCTTTTCTTCCATGGATTTGTTTCTCTCCGTTGAGTCTCGGGCGGGCGCCGTTGCCCGCGGGTAAAGTTTTAAAAAACCATGCCAATCCCGGTTACAGGACGTGTTTGGGGAGCCAGGTGGCGAGCTCCGGGAAAATCATGGTGAGAATCAACACCAGGAGTTGTATGGCGACGAAGGGTGGAATGGATTTCCATATGTCCTTTGTGTGCACTTCCTCGGGGGCCACGCCGCGCATGAGGATCAGCGCCCACCCAAAGGGGGGTGTCAGGTAGGCCACCTGCATGTTCAGGATGAAGACAATGGCGAACCATGTGGGGTCAAACCCCAAAAAGACGGCAATGGGGACGAAGATAGGGGCGCAGATGGTCAACACCGCGTAGTCGTCCATGAACATCCCGAAGACGATCAGGATCAGCTGCATGGCGCCGAGAATGATCCACTTGTTGACTGCCAGATCCCCCACGAGGTCCATGACCATCCCCTGGGCGCCCGCGCTCGTGTACACCACCCCGAAGAGCGTGGCGGTCACGAGAATCCACAGGGCCATTCCGGTTATCTTCATGGTCTCCAGGCACGAGTCCTTGATGACCCGCCAGGTGAGGCGCCCGTGCAGGATACAAATGACAAAGGCCCCGGAGGCGCCGACTCCCGAGGCCTCGGTGGGGGTGGCCATGCCCGTGAAGATGGAGCCCAGGACCAGCACAACGAGGGAGGCGGGCAGCACGATGTCCTTCAGGGACCTCCAACGCATGCCCCAGGTCACGTTCGCTGCCGCCTTGGGCGCAAGGTGAGGCTGGAAGTAGCAGCGCACTGTCACGTAAACGATATACAAAAAGGCCGTGATCAGTCCCGGGATAGCTCCTCCGAAAAAGATTTTTCCTATGGAGATCCTGGAAATGTACGCGAAGATGATCATGATGATGCTCGGCGGTATGATCTCGCCAAGGACCCCTCCGGCCATGACGCTCCCGAGCGCCAGAGACTTGTTGTACCTGTTCTTGATCATCGCGGGGACGGCGATGAGGCCCATGGTGAGGATTCCAGGGCCGAAACCCCCGCACATGGCAAGGGCCACGCACACCCCGATGGAGACAATGGCGAGCCCCCCCCGAATACCGGAGAGCCAGTAATTGAGGGCCGTGAAGAGGCGGTCGGAGATACCCGAGTGGATGAGAAAATTGCCCATCAGGAGGAACAGGGGGATGACGATCAGTCCCGGTGCTGTGATTTGCCTGTAGGTGGTGGTGGCAATCATGTAGAGATCCGTGGTGCCGCCCAGGACAAAGGTGATGATGACGCTTATCGCTCCCAGTGCGAACACCACCGGAACCCCGATGGCAAGGAAAAACAGGAGACCGCCGAACAGAAGGATGGTCACAAGCTCTATACTCATTGAATTGCCCCGTATGGAAAAGATTGCGGTCTTCTAGTCATCTTCCCGTCTGGAAAGTTTGACGATCCCCTCGAGCAGAAAGACAAAAGCCAGTATGGGGATCATGATCTTGAAGGGGTAAAGGGGGATTCGAAAGGGACCGGCCACCTTTTCCGAGATGGTCCAGGCGTTCCACCCCATCCACGAGGACTGCCACACGAGGACCCCCATGAAGAGGACAAAACAGGCGACAGCGATCATCCTCGCTATGAACTTAAGCCTCCGGGAGAAGTGGTCGTAAAGGATCTCGATCCGGATGTGCTCCCTCTGGTTCATGGCGTAGATGCCGGCAAAAAGGACGAAGATCCCGAAAAGCAGCCGGTTGATGGTCCATGCCCAGATCAGGGGTTTGTTGAAGACGTATCTGGAGATCACGTCGATGGTTGTGAGGGACATGATCACAAAGACGATGTAGCAGAAGATGTGCCCGACCCGATCGCTCACGTAATCAATGAAATCGGCGGTACGTCTCAATACTTTCTTCATGGTGGAGTCATCCTCGGGTGAAACAGGGAGCGTGAAAATCTGCCCCATGGGCGGGTGCGGAGCCGGCGGGAGACCGGCAATCCGATCCCCGACAGCCCCGTTCGGTTGTCATGACCGCAGGCCCGGAGACCCGCCCCGCACTTGCGGGGTCAGGGGGCTCCCGCGGCCACGCTTATTGGAGCGTCTCTCTCCACTTCTTGATCATTTCCACGCCCTTGGCCGCGGCCGGGTCCCTCTGGGCAATTTCGTCCCACAGTTTGTAGGCGGCCTCTTCATGTTTTTTCCTGCACGCGTCCGTCAGGTGGACCTTCTTGACCTTTCCTTCGTCCACCAGCTTTGCGACTTTGTCCATCTCGCCCTCGTGAAGTCTCAGGAGTTCGTGGTAGTATTTCTCAGCCACGTCCTTCATGACTTGCTTGAGATCGTCGGGCAGGCTGTTCCAGGTCTTCATGTTCATGATGATCTGCCCGGGCACCACGTCGTTGCCCCCTCCGATGATCCAGTAAGGCGCGACCTCGTGCCATTTGAGGGCGGTGATCGCGCTCACATCCCAGATCGCGCCGTCAATGGTCCCAAGCTTCAGGCCCATGTAAGTCTCCGTCCCCGCGATAAAGGTTCCCGGGGCCCCGAGCATGTCGAAATAGGTGGACCACGCGCCTTCCGCGCGGAACTTCATGCCCTTGAGATCGCTGCACTGCTTGATTTCCTTGGTGGAAAGCACGAAAAGGGTCCCGTAGGAGTGCATGTCGAGCCAGTAGAGGCCGTGTTTCCCGTACTCTTGCCTCAGGAGGTCGGCGAACCCGCTGTTCAAGAAGAAGTCTCGGACCTTCCCCGAGCTCTCGGCAATGGGCAGCTCGCCGGGGATGTTGTAGGCAAAGGGAAGGCCGAACTCCACCTCACCCACCGGTACGATCCCGCCCCACATGGCCGCCACGGTGTGGACCATGTCCAGCAGGCCCTTCTGGGTGGCCTCGAAGAGCTGCTCGGCGGGCACGATCTCGGGGTCCGCGAAGACGCGGATTTTGATCCGACCGTTGCTCTGCTCGTCCGCCCACTTCGCCATGTCGTTCAGGAGCTCCATGGAAACATCACCTCGGGGGTAGGCTGACTGTATCTTCATCTGATAGACATCGGCGGCGGAAACGCCGGTCACAAACAGCAACACCATTGCCAGTGCCGTAAAGGCCCCTACCGCGGTTGAACCCATCCATGAAAAACGTTTACCTCTCATAAGCCTACTCCTTTCATAGGTGATGAATGTTTTGTGACGCCCCGGATTCCGCTTCGTGCAAGAATCCAGGGCAAACTGAGAAACGCCTGTGAACAAAAAGCGTGTCCACCCGCTTTACATTAATCGAAATTGTAATTGTGATCCCGGCCCCTCATTCGTCATCCCGGCCCCTCATTCGTCATCCCGGCCCCTCATTCGTCATCCCGGCGAAGGCCGGGATCCAGCGGCCTTCGCAAAAGAAAGGCCCTCGGTCCCCGGCAATAACCCCTCAGCCTTGCGAGGTTTTATCGGTATGCTATCGGTATCGAAATCGAAGGCCGGCGGTCAAAAACATTTAAAAGCATTGTCGCCCCGGCGGAGGCCGAGGCCCTGCAGTTTTGATTTATAACACCTTAAAAAGACACTGGATTCCGGCTTCCGCCGGAATGACGAAAATTGACATTTTCGGGCTGTTCAAGGCATATATCAGGTTCAGGAACTCCAATAATCCATTGCGACACAGTCTCGTAGGCCGGGATCCAGGAGACCTGAGGGTCATTCCCGGGATTGCTCCCAGGCCCCGGCCGCAGCCTGCGATCTCAATCCAGGGTCGGGGCGACGAGTCATCAGCTTTTCGGCTTGCTGAACGATCGCGTCAAAAAAACTGCCTTTAATGTCAATTAGACGCAGAAATAATGCATTAGGATATAAAATTGCTAAAATGACAATCCATCAAATTTTGACCAATATTATATCATGAGTGTAGGCTTTTAGTGAGATAGGATCCTTTAATCGCTTCGGCCTCGATTTCGACGATGTGCTCGGGCCTGGCCAGGGCGGAGACCTCGGCCATGGTGATCACCGGCTTGACGTCCTTGAACCACTCCGAATAGGCCTTGAGCACGTCTCTTCCACTGGCGATGTCCGTGACATAGATGCGGACGCGGACCACTTCGGAAATTTTTGCACCGGCGCGCAAGAGGACCTCTTCGATCTTTTTAAGGACGATCTTTGTCTGGAGGTAGGCGTCTCCAGCACCTTCGACCACCCCCTCGGAATTCGTGGAGGTCGTCCCCCCGACAATCACCCAGTTTTCGACCTTGACGGCCCGGCTGTACCCGGCCTTTTCTTCAAAGGGCGCGCCGGAGGCGAAATTTTCCCTTTTGAGCAATTCCATGACGTGATCCTTTTTTCAGCAACAGTGTGGCTCGGGCACGTTCCGCGGAAGTATATCACACCTTGTCCACGGGTGCACCAAATCGATACCTGAAATCGTCTTTAAAAACGCACCTGCGAATGCGGGTGAACATGCGGGGCCTGGTGTGGCCTTCCCCATTGGTGGCGATGTGAAAGGAGATGTAGCCTTCTCCCTCGACCCCGACGCTGGCCAGGCCGCAGGAGCCGTTTTTCACAAAGGCCGCGCACCTGGCCATGCTCGCCATCTTCTGTATCCGATTCACGTCATTCGAGTGAATGGCCATGGTGTGACCGTTCCCCTGCTCGGCCGCAATGGCCCACTCAATGGCCTGATCGGCGTCTGGGCAGCGGATAAGGGGCAGGACGGGCATGATCTGCTCCGTCCACACAAGGGGGTGGTCCTTGTCGGTCTCCAGGATGACGATCCTGGCCTCGGGTCCCACCTTCAACCCGATGGAATTCAAGATGTAGGTGGGCGTGCGGCCTATGTAATCCATGTTGATGACGCCCGGCTCGCCCGGCCCCTTCACCTCCTTGAAGATGTGCTTGACGAGCTCCTCGCCCTGCTGGCGGGTTATTTCGTAAGCCCCGTGCTTCACGAGATGCTCCTTGAGCCGGTCGGCCACCGAGTCCACGACGAAGATTTCCTTTTCACTGGCGCATGCCATGCAGTTGGAAAAGGCCGCGCCCTCCAGGATGCTCCGGGCCGCGCGGTCCAGGTCGGCGGTCTCGTCCACCACCACGGGCGGGTTGCCGGGGCCGCCGGCTATCACGCGTTTCCCGGTCTGGCTGGCAAAGGCCACCACCCCATGGCCGCCGGTGACGGCAATGAGGTTGACGCTGGGGTGGGTCATGAGTTTCTGTGCAGACGGTACCGTTGGCTCCTCCAAACAGCAGATGCAGTTGGGCGGACCCCCGGCGGCCATGATCACGCGGTTGAGATCGCGGATCACCCGGGCGGAGACCAGTCTGGTCTTGGGGTGCGGGTTGTTCACCACGGTGTTGCCCCCGGCCATCATCATGACCGCGTTGAAGAGGATGGTGGGGGCCCCGTTGGTCACGGGGTTTATGGAGGCGATGACCCCCACGGGGGTCCTCTCGATGAGGGTGAGGCCCTGATCCCCCATGTAGACCTCGGGCTGGAGATCTTCCATTCCGAGGACCCGAACGGCTGCGATATTCTTGTTCTTGTTGTCCTCCAGAGTCCCGAGCTCGGTCTCTTCGAACTCGAGCCTCCCGTATTCCTCGGCGTTCTTGAGGCCGAGGTCGCGGATGGCCTGTATGATCTTCTCCCGGGTTTCCAGGGGGAGGGACACCAGGGCGTGCTGGGCCTGATCCGCCGCCTTGATGGCCTCCTCGATATCCTGAAAAACACCGTCCGTGACGGCAGGTGAGCCCACGCCCGCGACCGGTCCGCCCTGGCCCGGGGCCTGACTCGAGAGTCTCTCAATCACAGTGTCTATGATCTGATTCACAAGTTTTTCGTCAATAGTCATGATAACCTCTCATTTATTTTTCAGGGTAAAAGCTCCCTATCGGGCGCCTGCCTTGGTTTTCCTCTGCGGCCAGAGAGAGGTGATCACCTCGCCCTTCTGCCGATACTCGAGATTCTTGTGGGCTTCTTCCTCCACGTAAAACTCATTCATTTTCTTGACGCCGCTGTCAAAATTGGAAAGGCTCTTGATGGCCTTTTCGTCGTCACAGGAGCAGATTTCGTGCACCAGGGCGCCCAGGAACACGACGAGGTGCGCAAAAGGGTCGATGAAGGAGACCCCCGCGATGTCCACGGTCAGGTACTGGTCGGAGGCCCTGGCAACAGGCGAGAGAATGTTGTCCGTGAACCCGATGACCCGCACTTTGCACTTTTTCGCGTATTCGATGACCTCGATGGTCCTGCGTGGGTATCTGGGGAAGGCGATGGCGAACAGCACGGACCCCTTGGGCGCGGTGTTCAGGGAATCCACGAGATCCCATCCCAGGGAAGTGTCCAGGACGACGTTCTCCCGGATTTTCTTCAGGAGGTACCCGAAGTGGTGGGCCAGGGTCGCGGAGGCCCGGTAGCCCGCCACATAGACGGCGGAGGCCTTGTAGAGGATCCGCGACGTCTCCTTCATGGCTTGAATGGAAGCGCCGTTCATGAGGCTTTCCAGGTTCCGGATGGCGTTGCGGCAGTATTTTTCCAGGGTGGAACCTTCCTCGAACCGGTGCTTGGTGCCTTTGAGTCGTTCGACGCTCGTCAGTTCGGAATGGATGACGCTCTTCATGTAGTCAATCAAGTCGGTGTACCCGGAATATCCCAGGTCGCACGCAAAGCGGACGATGGTGGGCTCGCTCACGTCGCATTCCTGCGCCATCTCCCGCGCCGTCATGAAGAAGGCCTTTTTATAGTCCTGCATGATGAGGTCGGCGACCCGCCGCTTCTTCGGCGAAAGGTTGGGGTAGGCCTTGACGATCCTCTCGAGCAGGTCCATTTTGGCAGTCGCCATCTCAGTGCCCCTTGCCCTCCCTGCCCGGGAGGGATAAAAGCGCATCCTCCGCCGCCTTGCGGGCGGCCAGGACATCCGAGCGCTCACCGGCAATGTACAGCCTGCCGCTGGCCCCGAACACGGTGACGTGCACCAGCTTGATGTCCGCTGCCTTTTCCGCCTCGTTGGCCGCCAGACCCGCATAGCCGGCCGGTATCATTTCCATGATGTAAAGGGCGTCGTCCTCCAGGACCATGCTGGAGTTTCTGAAGCGGTTGACGATCTGGGTCATGTGCCCTTCCATGCGATCGATCATGTCCGAGGCGATGATTTTCGGCCTCAGGCGATCCTCCTCCTTCATCCCCAGATAGTCGAGCACCTCGTCGGCGGCTTCCCGCACATCCGCCGGGGTGTCCCCGTGGACCTCCAGCATGCCGAAGGTCCTCTCCACCACCATGGCGCCCGGCAGGACATTCGCCTTTTTGAGGACGATATTCGTGATGGAGTTGATCTCGATGCCCGGGGCGATTTCCACGAAAAAGGCCGACTGCCCCGCCACCGGGTAATACCCGAGTGCGGTGCTTCCGATGAACCCCACGAACTGACGCTGAATCCGGTCTATAATTGCAAATGCTCTGAGATCGATCATTGTCCTGAAGCCTTCGTTAAATATTTTTCAAGAAAGCCCTCTTGTTGGGGCATACCGCCGTGTTGATGGTGCACGTGGCGTTGCCGTTGCAGACGCACTGATGATCCTTGCTCCTGGAGAACCTCGAGAAGCAGAAATCATGGAGAGGGATGGACGTTGAGCAGTCCAGTATCAACTCCGACATGAGTCGGCCTATCACGGGCCCGAGCCCGAACCCGTGGCCGCTGAAGCCCGTGCAGAAAACGAACCCGGGAACCTCTTCGGTGAAGCCCAGGACCGGGAGCCCATCCGACATGGCGGCGATCAGGCCGGACCACATGCGCAGGACGTGCAGGTCCTTCAAGATGGGAAAGTACTCGATCACGGCCTTGGACACGGCCGGCCCGATGTAGGAGAAGAGGGGCTTCCCACCCCGGTGGATGTATTCTTCCGTGCCCACGAAGCCGCCCCAGAAGAACGGGCCGTGGGCGGTCTGCCTCCCGTAGAAGAGCCCCTTGGCCTGGCCGAACATCTGGGGGAAGAGGGGAGGGTAGGGTTCCGTGATCAGGGCCTCTGAAAAAACGGGTTTCAGTGGGATGTCCAGGCCCACCAGGTTGGCGATGCGCCTTCCCGCCACGCCGGCGGCGTCAATGACCGTGTCCGTTTCCAGGATACGTTTGTCCGTGACCACCGCGGCGACACGTCCTTTCCTCAGGCGGATCTCCTGGACCTCCTCGCCTGTGTAAAAGCACGCACCCTTTTCCTTGGCGCGCTTGAAAAAGCCGTAGGTCACCAGAAAGGGGTTCACGTGCCCGTCCGTGGGACAGTAACTGGCGCCAAGCACGACGTCGCCGATGTAGGGGTTGACATCCAGCACCTGTTTGCGATCGAGCATCTCCAGATCGAGTCCCGCGGCCTTCTGGTTTTCGACGGATTTCTTCAAGGTGTTGAATTCATCCTCAGTGGTGCACAGGCGCAGGTTACCCTTCCTGACATACTCCACATCCATCCCGAGCTCTTCGTGGAGCTCGCCGTACATGCGGATGCTCTCCATGGCAAGCGGCATTTCCTTCAGGTTTCTGGCGGACTGCCGCACGCCCCCGCCGTTGCTGCCGGAGGCCTCCCCGCCGATATCAGATCGCTCGACGACGACCGGCTTGAGACCTTCCTTGGCCAGATTGTACGCTATGGCGCAACCCATAACGCCCCCGCCTACAATGACCACTTGAGCGGTTTCGGACATCTTTTCTCCTTCCTCAGCCTGTGGCAAAAACCGATAAACGAATCGGCCTGACCGGGGCTCGCGAAGTGCTGGGCTCCACTTCAGCCGGGGGTAGACCCAGTTCGCTTGCCAGGATCTGGCTCACGAGCCTCTGGCAGGTCTGACCCTGGCACAGCCCCATCCCGGCGCGGGTCACCCGCTTGATGCCGTTGAGGGTGTGCATGCCGTTTCGAATGGCATCCTTGATCTGTCCCTTGGTGATCTCCTCGCACCTGCATATGATGACATCGTCATCCGGGGCGGCTTCTCCCGCCTGGGTGGAGGGTGTGGGCGCCTTTTCGCCCTTCACCTCGTAAAATCTCTTGATCACACGATTGACGAGGGCCTCCAGCTCGGCCTCGGACAAGCTCGAGAGGGACTCTCCACCCGCGCCGGCTTTCTCCCCCGCGGGTTCAGCCTGCTCCGGTTCTCGAGGGGGCTCGGCCCCTGTCTCCTGTGCGGCGGCGGCAGGGGAATCCCCGGTGGGCAGGGGCTCGCCTTCGCCCTGGCGTATCACACGGATCTCTTTCTCCTGGATCAGATCCTGGGCGGCCGCGGAAATCCTGGCGCCCTTGGGAACGAGGATCTCCGTTTTCCCCTGCTTGATGAGATTTTCCACATCCTTGACAAAAATGTATCCGGACGCCATGCCCTACTCCTGTCTCCGGTTATCTTTCCTTGTGATGATCACGGCTCCCATAATCAACCGATTCAGACCTTTTTGGGCGCGGGTTTTTTTCCTCCCTTGCCCTTGCCCTTGGGTTTTGGGGCCTCCCCCGCCTTGGCCGGCGCGGGACCGGGCGTGATGAACCCGGGGGCTTTTGGAAAGAGCGAGTCGATGTCCTCGTGGGGCCGTGGAATGACATGGGCCGAAATCAGGCTGCCCACAAGCTCGCAGGCCGCGGAGCCGGCATCGGTCGCGGCCTTCACGGCGCCCACGTCCCCGGACACCATGACCGCGATCAGACCTGCCTTGACCTTCTGAACCCCCAGGAGCTTCACCTTGGCCGCCTTGACCATGGCATCCGCCGCCTCGATGGCGCCCACGAGCCCTCTTGTCTCAATCAATCCCAGTGCTTCTTGCATAACAGTCACCCGATAGGAACGAGATTATTCTTTTCTCCCCGAGAGGTTTCTCAGGGTCTCCTCGACAACCCTGGCCGCGGCCTGGATCTCCGCCTGGGTGCCTGCCAGGTAGATGCGGCCGGCGGCGCCGAAAAACCGGAGGTCCACGAGCTTCACGTTGCAGTGCTTTTCCGCCTCGTTGGCGGCAATGGAAGAATAGGCGGCCGGGGTCACCTCCAGGAGGTAGACGTCGTCACCGCCCAGGATGAGCATCCCCTTGCTGTTCCGGTTGATGATGACGGCCTGGTAGGAGTCCACCTTGTTGATGACGGTAGTGGCGAGGATGCTGGGCGCAAGCCGGTCCTCCTCCTTGAGTCCCATCTCGTCCAGGATCATCCGTCCCGCGTGGAGGATTTCCTCCTGGTCGAAGGAGTGGATCTCCAGCATGCCGTAGCGCCTCTCGACGATCATTTCCCCGGGCCTTGAGTTTGTCAGCTTGAGCGCCGTGTCCGTGAGGCGGTTGATCTCGATGCCCGGGACGACCTCGACAAAGAGGGAGGCCATGCCTTCCACACAGAGAAAACCCCGGCATGCCGTCGCAAACAGGGAGGCGAACTGCGGTTGCAGACGGTCCAGATGACAGTAAGCTCTTAATTCAGCCATTCAACAGTCTCCTCGTGACATTTAATTTCTTAGCGATCCTGATTTTTATTGTCTCTATTTTTTATTTTTTATCTTTTATCTTTTATCTTTTTTCTTTTCTTCGTAGTCTTCGTGTCCTTCGTGGTTTATTCTTTTTTATCTCTTTAATATTCTGATCCCGTGCTCCCGGGCAAGATCGGCTGCCAGGGCCGTGATCATACCGCGAGGCGGTATGCTGATTTCCGACTGGTGGTTGTTGAGGGCGTCATAGACGACCTTTGCCGTGATCAGCCGCGCGGTGGATTCCTTCTTGTTCGTGGCGGTGTCTTCAGGTCCGGGGTTTTTCCCCGCCTTTTCCTTTTTGATAAGCCTTTTGAAGGCGTCCTCCAACCCGACGGTCTCCGAAAAGGTCATCCCGAAGCCCTCCAGTCTGGACAGAACGGCCTGGATCTCCTCCCTGATTTTCCCGTTGGTCAGGATGTCGCAGATCAAAAACCCGTCGTTTGCCGCGAGCACCTTTTTGCCCTGCAGCAGGGCCCTGGCAACCAGCCTGGATTCCTGATCGTCCGGTATGAGGTGGGCCACCTTGGAGGCCACGGTCAGGCACAGGGTTGGCAGGACGAGCACGTCCGCGCGATCCAGGACCTTTTCCACGCCGTCGGGGGACACGGTGTCCAGGATGCAGCGGGCCCCGGTGGTGCTCCGCACGTCCCCGCCGCACACCCAGCCCCTGGCCGAGGGGCCTGTGTACACACCGGTCTTACCTGCCGCCGCCTGGATGAGGCCTGTCTGGTCCAGGGCCGCGTCCAGCTTCCGGACGCCGGCGTTGAAGAGGAAGAGGACCCTCGGCCCCGCGTCGTCGGGCGGGGCCTTTAGGGGAGGCGCCTCGGGAACCTTCCGGCCGGCGAGCCACTCGGCCAGGACCTCCCGAACGATCCTCCCTATTTCCTCTCTGTCGAATTCGCTCATCTGACCACCTTAAGTCGGAGCGCCTCCGCCCGATCTGTTTTCACAACGCCCTCTTCAAGACACGACAGGGCGATCCCCAGGGGTGTGACCCCCTGGGAATACGGCGACAGGAAAACGTCTTTCCCCATGGCCTTCCCGAAAGCCTCCGCGAATCCTCTCAGCTCGCAGGTCCCCCCCGCCAGCCAGATCTCTTCCTGGGGGCCGGACTCCTCCAGAAAACCTTCCACAATGGCCGCCATCTTCTCGATGACCGGGCGCACGATGGGCATGATCTCGCTGTTGCGCGCCCTGTCCAGCTTAACCGCCTCGGCCTCTTCCACGGGTATCTTGAGCCCACCCGAGAGGACCAGGGACAGGTGGAGGCCGCCCGTTGCCTCGTCGTTGGAGTAGACGACCCGGCCGTCCCTGAAGACGGCCACTCCCGTGGTCCCCCCGCCCACGTCCACGATGGCCCCGTTTTCAATGCCGAGGACCCGGTTGGCGGCGGTGGGTTCGTCCAGGACGTTCAGGACCTCCAACCCGGCCCCCTCCAGGATGTAGGTGGTCGTTTGGATGTTGGAGGAGTCCGTCTGGGGCGGGTAGGAAGTCGCGCCCTTGAGGATGGGCAGGCCCGAGGCCTCCCGGATGCCGGTCATGAGTTCCTTGACGAGCTGGAGGGCGCCGAAATAGTCCAGGATCATCCCGCTCCGGACAACGTCCGCGCGCCGCATGACGGCGGCCCTCGGTTGTCCGGTTTCGTCCACCACCACGACGATGGTCTTCCACGTGCCGATGTCCACGCCCGCGAAGAGCTCGCGGGCCCCGGAGAAATTCCAGGACGAAGCATCGTTCACGAGATGGTGAACCATTTCAAGCGTCTTGATCATACCAGACTCGCGTACAGTTCCTTGCTGGGGGAGGGTATGACCACGTAGCTCTGGATCATCCCTTCCCCTTCCAGTTCGCCCACACCCGCGTCCACAGCCGCGCGCACGGACCCCACATCCCCGGTCATGGTCACAAAGCTCTTCCCCGCAAGGCCCGTGGCACAGCGGATCTCGATCAGCTGCACGGCCGCGGACTTGGCCGCCGCATCGGCGGCCGTGATGCAGGAGGCCACCGTGTACGTCTCGATGATGCCGAGGGATTCGATTTCAACCACCTGGGAGGCGCAGTTGAGGGCGGGGAACAGATCCGCGTGGACATTGGCGATGACAAAGGTGTCCACCAGGAATTCACCGGCAACGTCCTTTCCCACGTCCACCGAGTTCTGCACGGCCGCCACCTCCCCGGAGATCATCACCATGTAACGGCCGGGGCAGGTTGTGCGCGCCATGATCAGGTCCACGTCCGCGGTCTTGAGCATCTCGTCCGCGGACTCCACGCCCTTGGCGACGCTGTTCGTTTCCAGGAGACCTATGGATTTCAATTCCATTTCTTATCAAACACCTTTTCGTGAGATGTGCACGGCCTGATCGACCCCCGTCACCACCCCGTCGATGCTCGCGTGCACCCTGGCGCCCAGGGAGTTCTCAGGGATTTCGCCCAGGAGATCCCCTTTTCGGACCCTGTCCCCGGCCTTCACCCTCGGCTCGGCGGGCGCGCCGATGTGCTGGGCAAGGGGGATGACCACCTCGTCCACCTCGACCAGACCCTCTACATACGGGGGATGCACGTCGTACTGTTTGATACCCAGCCGCTCCATCAAGCGGCGGGTGGGCACCTTTCGCACATCTCGAAACTCCGAAGGCCTGTAGTCTTCACGTGTGGACTGCCTGCGGACCCCCCGGCTCAAAAGTTCCTGCTTGATCTGGGCGTTGACCTCCCGCGGGGAGATCATCATGGGACAGGCATACTTCTCGCAAACCCCGCACTCGGAACAGATGAGGGCGTTTTCCAGAACCGCGTCGCTCGCCGCCCCCGCGGATGCCAGGCTCCTCATGATCTTGTGGGGCTCCAGGCCGTGCCCCAGGAGGTTCCGAGGGCACATGTCCGTGCACCGGCTGCACTGGCAGCAGACCATCTTCGTGATGCGCCGGATCCTCTCGGGGTCGGTCACCTTTCCGGTGATGATGTTGTGGTCCGCCGGCAGGACGATGATTCCGCTGACGGTCTTTGTCACCGGGGAGGAGAGGTCGGTCGCCACCTTGCCCATCATGGGCCCGCCCAGGAGCACGACCGCATCCCCCACGGTTGCGCCGCCGGCCAGCCGGAGGATGTCGGAAATGCGCGCGCCTATGGGTGACTTGACAACACACGGATTCACGACTTCCCCGCAGACCGTGAGGTACCTGTCTGTCACGGGCAGGCCGCTGTCCACGGCCAGGGCGATGTTGAGGAGACTCTCCACGTTGCTGACCACCGCCCCCACCTGAAGGGGGATCCCACCTTCCGGGACAACCCGGTGGAGCACATCGTAGACGAGGACCTGCTCGTCGCCGGCCGGGTAGAAATCCGCGAGATCCACCACGTCCAGGCGGTCGAAACCCTTGGCTTTCGATCCTTCCCGAACGGCCGCGACGGCCTTGGAGTGCTTGCCCTTGAGGCAAAGGCTCCCCTTGTCCGCCCCCGTGGCCTCCCTCACCAGCTCGAGCCCCCTCAAGACGGTTTCCGTGCGGGACTCCATGAGGTAGGGATCGCTCATCAGCAGGGGCTCACAGGATGCACCGTTGCCAAGAACCCTGTCCACACTAGCGTTCAGCTTCACGTGGGTCGGAAAGCCGGCCCCTCCAGCACCCACCACGCCCGCGGCGCGAACTTTGTCAACAATGTCCTGCCCCATTTACCCCTTGTCCTTGTCGTCTTCTCCCATGTACAGGTTGTCCACTATACCCACCACGGCGGCGTCCACCGGGACCGGGTTTTCCCTGTGCAGGGCGTGCATCGCGGGAGTGCCCTGGGTCACCATGACCATTTCACCAATCCCGGCCCCCATCTCATCCGCCGCAATGATGAGGGACTTTTCCGTTGAGAGATCCCTGTTCAGGGGCTGGATAAAAAGAAAGCGCAAGGCATGTATTTTGTCGCTTTTTTTTGTGGACCACACATCGCCCACTACCTTGCCTAGAATCATGACTGTCGTCCTCGAGAAAAAAGGTGTTCCGCACATGGCAGCCTGACGGGGCTGAATGCGGCAGTGCTGTTTTGTCTCTCGTCAACCCGGCGCCGGACGGTATCCGGCGGCCTCGTGACAAAGCCCTGCAAAGCCGTCGGCCGCCTGCCGCCGATTGCGCGGCGGCGCCGGGTTCCCCGATCCGTCAGAGCCCGCTTTCACCAATGGCATCCAGGCAGGCCTTGACCGCGGCGATGTCGCCGAAGATGCCGACCATGGTCATGTGCTGGGGGCAGGTGCCCTTGAGGTCGAAGACATGGACGTCCGCGGTCTTCTCCGCGATGTCCGCGGCCGCCACCATGTCCACCAGCCTTCCCTGCACAAGTCCCACGGCACTGAAATCAACCAGCTCCAGCGCCTTTTTCCCGGATGCCCCCATTCTGGTCGAGAGAATCTCGATCACTCCCGGCCCGGGGTGGGTTATGAACTGGATGTTTACCGCCATGAGCCACCTGTACCCGATCCGTTATTCTTCCATCTTGGGGATGATGAGTTCCACGTCGCCGTGGGGCCTGGGAATGACATGGACGGAGACCAGCTCGCCCACCCGGTCCGCGGCCGCGCCGCCGGCATCGGTGGCCGCCTTGACCGCGCCCACGTCTCCCCGCACGAAGATCGTGACCAGACCGCCTCCAACGAACTCCCTTCCCACGAACTTCACCTTGGCTGCTTTGACCATTGCATCGGCCGCCTCAATGGCGCTCACCAATCCTCTGGTTTCGACCATACCCAATGCTTGCTCTGCCATTCTCTTTTTTCCTCCTGATGATTAATATGGACTATCTTTTCAATTTAAAGGCCCTGGCCTTCATGCTCCATTCCCTGGGAACCTCCAGCGTCACCACGGCCGTCCGGTCCATCTTGTCCGTCTTCCTCACGGACGTCACCGCGGCGTCCCCCAGGGCGCTGCCCGAGCGGTCGAGGGCCGTCACGACCTCTCCCTCCCCCGGAAGGGGCAGGAACTCGTAAGGCATGGAGACCGCCGCTTTTCCGTTGGAGAGGCTCTCGTCCACCATGAAGATGGCCTGCCCCGGGCATATGTGTATGCAGGACCGGCACCCCACGCACTTGTCCTCGTCGAGGTGGGGAAGGTTGGTGATGTCTTCACCCACGACGATCGCCCCGACCTTGCAGCTGGCCTCGCAGGGGTTGCACGGGATGTCCTGGGTGCATTCGATGACCGCCACCGGCCCGCGCTCGCGCCGTGCCCTGGAAGGCACGCCGGGGCTGTTCTCGAGTTCTGCTTCGCTAAGATAACCTTTTGTTGAAACTCCTTCGGACACGACTCATCCTTTCATAAGGGCGTTGAGGTATTCCTTGGCCTTTCTGCGCTCATCCCCGTGGGTCCCGCTTCGGAGGCCTTTCATGCTCTCCAGCTGGACGTTTCGCTGCCTGATGAAATCGTCCTCGCCAAGGTACCCGAGATCATGGGCAATGGCGAGGCCGGCGATGCGGCCCTCGATGATGGCGGTGCTCGCCTCCTCGATCCCCGAGACGTCCCCGGCCACATAGACGCCCGGAAGGGTCGTCCGCTGGTTCTCGTCATGGACGGGGATGCGGCCGCCGAGCTTGGAGACAAAGGCGGTCCTGCAACCGGCGATTTGAAGGAGTTGGGTCATGGGGTTCAGCCCCACGGCCAGGCAGATGGTGTCCACGTCGAACTCGACTTCACTCCCCGGAACGGGCTGCCACTTGTCATCGACCCGGACCACGACGGCCCCCTCCACCCTGTCCTTGCCGATCGCCTGTTTGATGGTGTGGGACATCATGAAGGGAACCCCCTGGCGGGCCACCTTGGCTGCGTGGACCGCGTAACCGCCTATGGACGGGGCCGCGTCGATGATCGCCTCCACCGCGCATCCCGCCTGGAGCATCTGGTAGGCGACCACCACGCCCACATTGCCGGATCCCACCATGAGCAGTCTTTTGCCGGGCCTGATCCCGTGGATGTTGGCCATGGTCTGGGCCGCGCCCGCGCCGATGACGCCCGGCAGGGTCCAGCCGGGAAAGGGGATCATGTTCTCCGACGCGCCCGTGGCCACCAGGATCCGCTCCCCCTTGACCTGCTCGATGTGGTCCCGGACCATGACGTTCATGGCCATGTCTTCGTAAATGCCCATGACCGTGGAGTTGAGGGAGACCTCGATCCCGAGGCCCGCCGCCTCTTCGAGAAAACGGGTGCCGATGCGGAAGCCTCTTTCGCGGGCGTAGTGCTCCCTGGAACCGAAAAATTTGTGTATCTGCTTGAAAAGCTGCCCGCCCGGCCTGTCGTTCTCGTCGAACACGGCGACCTGGACCCCGTTTCGGGCCGCCTCGATGGCCGCGGCGAGACCCGCGGGTCCGGCGCCGATACTGATCATTTCATGCCTTTGCAAAGCTCACTCCGCTGCCGGTCCGGGACCCTTGCCCTTCTGGGTCTCGACCTTCATTCCTTCCTTGAGGGGTTCAACACATGTCCTTACATTGGGCTTGCCGTCGACCACCATGATGCAGTCCGTGCATCGGCCGATGGCGCAAAACACACCCCGGGGCTCGTTACGCTTGATGGTGTAACGGTGTATGAGCACGCCGTTGCTCCTGAGGGCCACGGCAATGGGCTCTCCTTCAAAGCCCTCCAGGGATGCGCCGTCAAAGGTGAATGTGACCTTTCTGCCTTTTTCAAATGTGCCGAGTATGGGGTGTTCTTCGATTCGCATGTCAGGAACCTTTGATCGATATTAAATTCCGCGGATCAGCAGAATCCAAACTGTTCTCCAAAAGTGAAGTTCGACCCCACCAGGGGTATGCCGGTCATGGCGCAGGCCTCCAGGGTCAAGGACCTGAGGTCCTCTCGCTCCAGGCTGCGCAGTTTGCTCTTTCCCGCGGCCTTGGCCAGGACGATCGCCTCGTAGACCATGGCCTGGATGTAGTTGGCGACCCGTTGGGCGGCTTCGTCGATGTTCAGGCGGGCACGCAGCTCCGGGTCCTGGGTCCCGATGCCGTATGGGCACTTGCCCTCGTGGCAGCGGAGGCAGACCACGCACCCCATGGCCACCATGGCGCCGGTGCCGATGGCCACGGCGTCCGCACCCAGGGCCAGGGCCTTGGCAACGTCCGCACCGTCGCGTATGCCCCCCGAGACGACGAGGCTCACTTCGTCCTTGACCCCCGCGTCCTCGAGGGCCCTGACCGCCTGGACCAGGGCGGGGAGAGTGGGGATCCCCAGGTTGTTGGAGGCGATCACGGGGGCGGCGCCGGTTCCGCCTTCGGCGCCGTCGATGACGATTCCGTCCACGCCGGCCTTGACCGCGATCTTCACGTCTTCCCAGACCCGGCCCGCGGCGATCTTGATGAAGATCGGGATCTCGTTGTCGGTCACGTCCCGCAGTTCGTCCATCTTGAGGCACAGGTCGTCCGCGCCGAAAATGTCGCCGTGCCTGGGGTGGCTGTGTAGATCGATCCCCGGGGGGAGCTGCCTGAACTTGCCGATCTCCTCGGTGATCTTGCTCCCCATGAGGTGTCCGGAGAGGCCCGGCTTGGCCCCGATGCCCACAATGATCTCCAGGGCGTCCGCCACCTCTATGCTCCTCAGTGAAAATCCTATCCTGCTCGGGAGGATCTGGACCACCTGCTTGTAGGAGTTCTCTCTTTCCTCGGGGAGGAGCCCGCCTTCGCCGTTGTTGATGGAGGTCCCCACGATGTCCGTGGCCTTGGCAAGGGCGATCTTCGCCTCCTTGCTGATGGCGCCGTAGGACATGCCGGAAATCATGATCGGGGCTTCCAGTTCCAGGGGCTTTTTGGCGAAACGGGCGCCCAGGATCGTTTTGGTTTCGCAGTGCTCGCGATAGGTGTCCACGGACATCCTCGTGAGCTGGGCGGGCAGGAAGAGCAGGTCCTCGAAATTTGGGAACCGCCGCGGGGTGCCGCAGCCCCGGATGCGGTGCTTGCCCGTCCGCGCCTTTTCATGGATTTCCTGAATGGTCTGAGGGACCCACGCGCCCCTCTGGACGTCCCTGACCTTGGTCTCTTTTTCCTTGGTCATTGCTTCCGCACCCCCTTCTTGTGCCCCGGCACAAAGAGCTTGTAATCGTGGCGGCCGTATACCTTCGGCACGATGCTCATGAAACCGTCCACTCCGCGCTCGATCCCGTAACGTGAAAAAAGGCCTTCCAGCTCCCTCTTTTCGCCGTCTTCAATGGGGACGACCTTCACGTTGCCGCCCAGCTTGTTCTCCACGTCCGGGTCCAGCACGTGGATGACACCGTTGTACATGGATTCGCCGATTCCCTCGCCCACGCTCCCGAGGATGACGATACGGCCTCCCAGGGTCATTTTACCCGTCCACCGGCCCACGTTCCCGCAGACGATGAGGTTACCGCCCTTCATGCCGAAGCCCGCCCGGCTCCCGCTGTTGCCTCGGATCAGGACCGTGCCGCCCACGATGGAGGGGGCGGCGTTGCTCCCGGTGTTCATCTCCACGATGATCTCACCCGCCGACATGTTGTCCCCCGTGTACCAGCCGGTGTTTCCCTTGATCACCAGGGTCGGGCCCTCCAGGAACCCGCCGGTGTAAAAACCGGTGCTTCCGTGGACGGTGATCCGCCCCTGCCCCTTGAGGGCCGTGGCGAAGTTGTGGATGGAGTGTGTGTGGACGACCTCGATCTCCTCTTCCGTCTGGATGAGCTCCTTGAGTCGCCTGTTCACATCCCTGGGGGCCATTTCCTGAATATCTAGACGGACCATGTCATCACACCTCCCGGCTCCATTTCGGTTGCATAGACATCCGACACGATGGGGGTCAGGCAGATCTGTTCCGAGCCAAAGAGCACGGTGCCGTCGCCCCTGTCGAAATAGAGCATGGGCTTGATCCCAAGCCTGTCCCGAAGGGCGCCTACCTGCGTGGGCGTGCTCACGAGCAGGGTGAACACGCCGTCAAACTCGTCGAGTGAAAGGTAGAGGACCTCTTCGAGACCCATGCCCTTTTCCTTCATGTGGTAGGCGATGAAGTGGGCGGCCATCTCCGAGTCGTTGTTGGTCTTGAACCGGATGCCCAGGCGTTGCAGCTTCCTGCGTGTGTTGAAATAGTTAGTGAACTGGCCGTTGTGGACAATGGCAAGCTCCGGGTCCAGGTAGGAGACAAAGGGGTGAGCGAAATTGATGTTCTCGATGCTCTCCGTGGCAAGCCGCACGTGCCCGATGCCGTGGGTGGCGGCCACCGGGGGTATGGAATGACGCGCGTGCAGCTCTTCCGCGGACCCCTGGTCCTTGTAGACCTTGATGTGTTTGCCGATGGAGTGGACGCAGAGCTCCGGGTGCGTGTCTATGTCCCAGTTCAGGAGAAGGAGTTTGGAGTCGTCCGTGTCGAGGGTCGCTTCGTAAAAGGAGAACACCCCCTCGCCCTGATATATTTTCGCGTTTTTGACAACGGCGTATTTCCTGATGATGTCTTCGAGCTCTTCCTTGTACTTGGGGGATGTGAGGGCCACCCTGACCTGAACGTCGCTTCGCTTTTCGTAGATGGCCACCCCCGTGGAGTCCTTCCCCCGGTGGAGGAGCTGTCTCAGCATGCTGATGAGCTCGTTCCCCACATTGGGGTCTTCCCCGGTTATGATGCCTGCAATCCCGCACATGATACACCTCCATGCGTCTTTAGGGTTTAAGCCGCGAGAATCCTACAGGTGGTAGAAATACTCGTTGAATTCCCAATCCGTCACCGTGGTCCTGTAGCGCTCTTCCTCGGCCTTTTTGAGGGCGAGAAGGTTCTGGACGATTGCCGGGCCGATCCCCTCGCACAGGATCGTGTCGTTTTCCAGGGCCTCGATGGCGTCCCTCATGTAGAGGGGCATGAGCTCGAACTTGCCGGGTTCTTCCGCGTAGACATCCCCTTCGTAGTAATCCCCCGGGTCCATTTTGTTCTCGATGCCGTCCAGGCTGGCGATGAGGGAGGCCGCCAGGGTGAGGTAGGAATTCGCGGTCGCGCAGGGCGCGCGGTTCTCGATCCTTGTCCCGCCCTTCCGTTCCCTGGGGATGCGGATGTAGGTGGTCCGGTTGTCCAGGCCCCAGGCGATGTAGTAGGGGGCGAAGGCATTGGGCACGTAGCGTTTGTATGAGTTGATGGTCGGGGCCATCAAAAGGGTCATGCCCCTGGCGTGGGCCATTTGTCCGGCAATGCAGTGCCGCATGAGATCCGACATCTGCTCCTTGCCGTCGGGGTCGTAGAAGAGGCTCTTGCCGGTCTCGGGGTCGACGATCGAGAAATGGAGATGACTCCCGCTGCCGCCCATTTCGTTTTTCGGGCGCCCCATGAAGGTGATGTGGAGGTCGTTCATGAAGCCGTATTCCTTGCAGACCGCCTTGAAGGTGAAGGCCTGGTCCGCCATCTTGAGGGCCGTGGTGTGCCTCCAGTTGATCTCGTACTGCCCCTGGAAGAACTCGTGGTTGATGTAGAGCACGTCGATTCCCATCTGGAGAAGGATGTTCATCAACGGGCGCAGGAAATCCTGGGAATCCACCCTGGGGCCGGTGGTGTAGACATTGCTTGGCTTGTCGCAGTAGTAGCTGTAGTCGGCACCGTCCTTGAGAAAGGCGTAGAACTCCAATTCCGTCGCCGCCACGGGGCTGAGATTTCTTTCCTCGTATTTTTTGAGAACGTTCTTGAGAAGCCACCTGGGGGCAAAGGGGAAGGGTTTGTCCCCGGCGTAGATGTCGCCTATGAACCTCGCGGTGTGCGGCTGGTAAGGAACGATGGTGAACGTGTCCGGGTCCGGGATGATGGTCATGTCCTCGTAATCGACTTCTTCGGCCGTCCCGGTCCCGGGGGGGATGTTGTAGGACAGATCCAGGGAGAAGGTGGGTTTGGCGCAGTTGATTCCCTCCTCGAGAAGCTCATCGAGCCTGTGGGCAGGGGCGATTTTTCCCCGGTTGACCCCGTGCATGTCCGGAAAATCGATCCTGATGGTGTCGATTTCAAACTCCTTGATTTTTTCTTGAATCTCTTTCTTGTCCATAGGTTTCCCCTTTTCAAGAAAAGCGTGAAAGAAAAACAACAGCCCCCTCGACATGGATGAATAGATTATTACAGTTTGGATGTCAACAAAAATTACCAGGCATACCTCAAGTTTATCAAAATTCGCAATAATTATAATTAAATCAATTAGATGGGTAAAAAGTTCGCTGAATGGAAATAAAAAATATTCAGTCGGGGATGTAAGATCTCTTTCAAGAGGGCGCGCGGTGTGAGCGAGGCCGTCCGGGGATTTATCCAGGAGCCCGGTCAAGGGCCGCCCGAATGATCCGGGCGAGCTCCTTTCCGATGAGGGGTTTGTAGGCAAAGGCGCTGATCCCAAGGGCGGAGGCCGTCTGCTCTGAAATCCGCTCGCTGAAACCCGTGCAGAGGACTATGGGAAGCCCGGGACGGATCTTCAGCATTTCCCGGGCCAGTTGATCCCCTGTCATCTCCGGCATGGTCATGTCCGTGAGGACAAGGTCGTAGTGATGGGGGTCCGTCTTGAAGCGTTCCAGGGCCTCGCGGCTGTCCGTGGAGGTCTCCACCCAGTAGCCGTGGCGCTCCAGCATCTGTTGCGTCATCTCGGTGAGGATCTTTTCGTCGTCCACCACAAGGATCCGCTCAAACCCCAGGGACATGTCTCCATCCGTCTCGTGGGCGCTCTCCGCATCCTCATGCGCCATGGGCAGAAAGAGGGTGAAGGTGCTGCCCCTGCCCGGCTCGCTCGCCACGGTGATTTTCCCGGCAAGCCGCTTCACGATGCCGTGGACCACGGACAAACCCAACCCGGTCCCCTTGCCCTTTTCCTTTGTCGTGAAATAAGGTTCGAAGATCCTCTCCCTGATGGCGGGGTCCATCCCTGTCCCGGTGTCCGACACCTGGAGGCACGCGTACGTGCCAGGTGGCAGGGACTCCGGTTGATACGTGTCGGCCGGTTTCACTTCCACTTCATCCAGGCTCAGTGTCAATGTGCCCCCGGTTTCCATCATGGCCTGGCTCGCATTCGTGCACAGATTCATGACAACCTGGTGAAGCTGGGTCGGGTCCCCCAGGACCATGATGTTCCTGCTGAGTCTCTGCTGCATCTTGATGCTGCTTGGGAGGGAAGACCTCAGCAGCTTAAAGGCCTCCTTGATGACGAGTCGGAAATCCACCGGAAGGATTTCCTCTTCCGTCTGGCGGCTGAAGGTGAGGATCTGCTTCACGAGGTCCCGCGCCCTTTCACCCGCCAGGAGGACTTTTTGAAGGTGCTTCCTTTCCTCGCTGTTCCTGGGCAGGTTTGTTCCGGCCAATTCGGTGTAGCCGATGATCGCCGACAGGATATTGTTGAAGTCATGGGCGATGCCTCCGGCCAGGGTCCCGATGGCCTCCATCTTTTGTGCCTGTCTGAGTTGTCGCTCCAGTTCTATTTCCTGGCTCACGTCCCGCATGACGGCGACATAGCTGACGATCCTGTCCTCTCTGTCCCTCACCGGCGCGATGCTTGCCTCCACTTCAAAGACGGCGCCGTCCCTGGTGTGACCGCGGAGGTCCCCTGACCAGATTTTTCCTTTTCTCAACTCGCTCCACACGGAGCCGTAATGCTCCCCGGGGGTGTCCTCGGCCCTCAAAAGGTGGACCGCCCTTTTGCCAAGGGCCTCCTCCCGGGAGTAGCCGGTGATGTTTTCAAAGGCCGGGTTCACAAAGGTGATGAAGCCTCCGGCATCGGTCACGTGGACGCTTTCGGCAGCCTGCTCGATGGCTGCCATGAGATTGGAGACCTCGGCCTCGGATTCCACGGGTATCCTGGTGTCGCGGATCGAGGAGAGAATCAACTGACGGCCCCGGTATTCGACGACGCTCGCGGTGATCTCCGCCGGGATTCTGAGGCCGTCTTTGGTTTTCAATTCGCTCATGAACGCATGACCCCGGGCATCTTGTGTCTCGCCGGACCCTCTGTAGCCGCCTGTGTCGTAACCGGGTCCGATCAGGTCGTTTACGTTCCTGCCGATCATCTCCTCGCGGGAAAAACCGAATTTTCTCACGGCCGCCTGGTTTGCCTCCAGGATTCTGCCTTTCCTGTCGTGGACGATTGTCGAAAAGGGGGCCTGTTCGAAAAGCTTTTTGTAAATGTTTTCCAGGCGGGGTTTTTCTGGGTTCCGGTGTGTTGGATCGACCATGGCTTGATAACTCCTCATGCGGGCGAAAGACCTTCGAGCGCCCGTCCAAGGGAATCAGGGACTCATCTTGGTGGAAGACGTTTTCCTGACCTTATATTTTTGTAGAAGATATGCGGAGTTGTTGGTCAGGGTGAGCCCGGCCAGCACAAGAACCGCCCCCGTGACGAGGGACGGGCTCAAAACCTCGCCCAGTATGAGGGCGCCCAATAGAACGGCGGACACGGGGACCAGGCTTATGAACTGGCTGGCCCTTGCCGGACCGATTTCCCTTATTCCATTATAATACCACACGAATCCGAGAACCGTTCCGAAAAAACCCAGATAAAATATGCATAACCAACTCAACGGGGAATAGGTCAGGGCCTCCTCACGGATACCTTCGAGAACGGCCGGGACGCTCAGCGCAGCCGCCCCAAGGGCTGAGGAAAAGGTCACCGCGTCCAGGGGGGAAAGCCTTTTCAGCACGAATTTCCCAATGAGCGAATAACTCACCCAGCTGAGGACGCAACCGAATATGAACAACTCGCCCAACCCCACTCCGCCCCTCAAGGCCTGGGACAGATCGCCCCTTGTGATAACGATCAAAGCGCCGGCGACAGAGAGGACAATGCCTGTATGGGCCAGTCGATTGAGCCTGTCCTTGAAGAGAAAGGCGGCAAAGAGGGCGATCAGGGCGGGGTTGGTGGCAATGATGAGAGAGGCCCTCCCGGCCTCTATCCGCTCGAGGCCCATGAAAAAAAAGGCGTTGTAGGCAAACACCCCGGTAAGTCCCAGCAGTATCAAGGAGGGCAGCTGCCTTTTCTCCGGCAGGGGAAACCCGCCCAGAACCTTCCACCTGAAGGCGATGAGCAGGATGGACGCGGAGAGGAATCTCAAGAAGGCCGCTGAAAAGGGTTCGACCTCCCTCGCGACGATTCTCCCCGCCACAAAGGTGCCGCCCCAGAAAACGGCTGTGAACACGAGCTTTGCGTAGGTTAGGGTCATTTCCGTCCAGGCCGAGCCTCTAATCGGTTCGCTTGCAAGGGGTTCCAGGTGGATGATCATTCCCACAGTTGTATAGACCGTCCGCCCGGTATTGTCCATGGGAAACAGGCCGCCACGGCCGCACAGCCCCTGGGTGAGGGCGTTTTGCCTGTTCCAATAAGGATATTCCGATAAAACAAGAGCCCTGTTCACGGAATGCCCTATTGCCCTGACGTCGCCCCGGCGAGAAGACCATCGAAAGGGGGGCTGATTCCTCATTTAAGGTCTTGACAGATTTTGGAGGCGTTGATAAATTCGGCGGATTCCATTTAGGCACGTAGCTCAGGGGGAGAGCGCTACCCTGACACGGTAGAGGTCCTGGGTTCAAATCCCAGCGTGCCTACCACAAACAGCAGGGATCTTCAAAGGCTTTCGGTTCGGAAAGCCTTTTTTTATTGAAGTCTCGAAGGGCGGGTGTGTGGAGATGCCTGTAAGACAAGGGTTTTGAAGGTTTTTGTCATTCATTTTTTGCCGCTTGGTCAACTTTTTGGTCAACTTTTTCAAAAAAGGTTTCAAGTTGGTCGACGGCATCCCGGGCGTCCTGCGCGTCAATGGTATTGTAGCGGTCGAACATTTTCCGGGTTGAATGTCCTGTAATCTTCATGATCACCGATTCCTGCACCCCGGCCTTTCTCATGTTCGTGTTGAAGGTGTGCCGCAGGTCATGAAATACGAAACCGCCTTCGGTATCGCGCCCAAAAAGGATTTTCGCTTTTTCACATGCCTGCTGGAGAGACTTTTTGAATTCGCCAAGGGGCTTTCCATTATAAAGGAAGACCCGTTGAGAATTGATGCTCCTCGGGACCGTCTTCAATTCCTTTAGGAGTTCGTCACAGATCGGGATATCCCGGGCTTCGCGGTCCTTGGTATCCGCGGCCGAAAGATGTATCATCCGGCTTTTCAGATCCACCTTGTTCCAAGTGAGGCGGACGATCTCCCCTTTCCTCATACCGGTATAATAGGCCGTCGCCAGGACCGGCTTCAAATGCGCCTGAGCGGCATCATAAAGCGCTTGGAATTCGTCCTTGGACAAGACCCTTGTTCGCGCATCCGCGTTGCCTTTGACAAGTTGCTTGACTGCCTTGAAGGCCCTCATGGTATCAGCGCTGATCATACCGTTGTCAAAGGCCCGGTTGATCATGGCTTTCGTTTTTCCGATTTCATGGTCAATGGTTCCGTCGGCGGCCCCGGCCTTCCTTCGCTTCTCCTGGTAGTTTTCGAGTTCGGCCAGCTTCACGCTGGAAATGATCCGCTTCCCGAATTCAAGATTAAACTTTCTGATCGCGTTGCTGACCGTGTAGGCCGACGCGAGGGCTTTCGTTTTCTCCAGCGAAAGATACCATTCGGTCAATTCGTTGAACGTCATCCGCGAGTCTTCCTTGACGTCCATGAGCGTTCCCTCGGCCTTCTGCACAACCCGCTTTGCGTTCGCCTTCCGGGCGTCCTCGATGCTGTAGCCGTCCAGATCTTTGAAGCTCCCGACGTATTCCCGCTTTTGTTTTCCGTCCTGATCCCGGTAGGTGATCCAGTATTTCACCCGTCCGGCTTTCTTCGATGCGTCCATACTCTCACCACAGTTCGGGCAGTTCTTTTTCTTGATGGACTGCTTTCTGTGGCAATATGGGCATTCGGCAAGTATTCCCATAGTCTATCCTCCTTCTCTCCCTGTGGTCTTTCACCGGAAAGGCCAGGGATACCTTTTCCGTCAATACTCGCTTGATTTTGCGGCGATTGAGAGGTAGAAGATTTTCCCACCCTACCGATATCAAGTATTCCCTCTATAAAGACTCCAGCGCCCGCCGTTTCTACCCTCTCCCGGCCCAAAGGGGCTCGGGCATACTGATCATACCCTTACCCCAGGAAATGCTGTGCGGTCAATTCTGTGAGCACGGTACCTCACTTTCTAGGCCTACCCTTAGGCCACCCCTCAGGAGGCCGATCCTCGACAAACCATAAGTCCTCCTCTAGGATCATCCAGGAATTACCGAACTTCTTTGCCGGAAGGTCTCCGCCAAGTATCAATTGGCGGACTCGAGAGTCACTGACCCCGAGTCTTTCCCCGGCCTCCTTGCAGGTTAAGAATTTCATAGTGCTCCCCTGAGCACAATTCCCATATAGCTACCTCGAGCATCTGCAACTAGGGCTTCAGAGCTTGACACGCTAAAGTCTGCATGCTGGTGAAACCCTACCTTGCCTGTATAGACTAGGCTTAGAATCTCCCGGTCGAATTCACACTTTGACAGGCTGACCTTCCCCTGCAGTTCCCGAATGGACACCCGGGCCCCTGCTCTAGGTTCTAACTGGTAGACTGCTTCGTGGATTGTTTCTCTTCCACTCATAATTGCTCTCTAATTGCTTTTAAAAATACGTTCATATAATTGTTAGCGTATGTCAAGCACAAATGGAGTGTAAACCCGTAGTACCTTAAAGAAGAAAAAACCGTTACACTACTGCCTAGCCTCTGAACCAGCCAACCCTTCGGGTTTTGTTCTGTGGGGGTCCGGTGCTTGCTGGCTCGCCAAAACGCCCATTTTTCAGACTAGAATATCCTCTCCCCACTCCGATCAGGTAAAAGGTCACGGATTGCTCTTTGTATTTATTTTTTGATTATAAACCTCAAAACAAGGCACCCGACCCAGTTGCCAGCCCCGAAGATCAGAACGAACATATTCCACGGGTGCTTACATCAGCGGCATTGTCCGGCAGCTCATCATGGTGAGTGGGAAGGTCGTGGAGTGTTATTACCAGGGCAGCACTATTTCCTCTCGGCCCTGTCGTTTGTTTCGGGAGTATCAGCGTGAGAAGTCCGGCCGCCACCGCAGCTTTCAAATTAATAGGGAAAGGTAAGATCGTAGGGATATTCATGACTCATCCCCTTGCCGATTGTTGACCTTTCTGTACCAGAAAAGTTTTTTGGGTGTCATGCAAAAAAAACGCCTCCCTTGTGACCGTATCTGACAATCCCCTCTGTTATGATCGGCAGCAAATCAAAAAGGAGGGAGAAAAAATGGAATCCGCCATCCTGAATTACCTTGATCAGATAAAGGTCGGCCGCAAGCAGGAGTACAAAAACCTGGCTCTTTATCCGCTTCTTTCCACCTATGACCTGGACCTCGATTATCTTCTGCTCGAGGAGGCCCTCACAGGGAACGGGATTGAAATAGTTGAAAAGGATGAGGGCGGGTCGGTCCCGGAGCTCAAGGCCGTGAACAAATCCC
>Ga0272443_10001881_pt1 | contig 28538 bp, 26 predicted proteins | sample SSMAcet12_FD_193581 | JGI IMG/M metagenome (GOLD analysis project Ga0272443, IMG submission 193581) | Marine sediment archaeal communities from Little Sippewissett salt marsh, Falmouth, MA, United States - SSM-Acet-12 | ecosystem: Environmental > Aquatic > Marine > Wetlands > Sediment ... | reverse complement strand
ACATTTGCTCAAGTTTGAAGGTAAAAGCTATCGGTTAAAAGAAGCGGCTTCGCGATTGAATGCAAACAGAAAAAATAAGGATGAAAAAGGAAAGAGTATAGATATCCAGCCCGAAGATTAGTACACTACCTTTAACCTGTCGCCGGGGGATTTTGACCCGGCCACAAGTGGGAGATTTTCAGGTGGCCACCGAGGGTCAAATAAAGTTTACGGTTATTTGCTGAAAGTGTCAACTCAAATGAACGATTACCTTTTCATTCGAATTCAACATTAGGTACACCCAAAATTCAAGATACGCAGAGACTCTGGGCAACACTTGGAAGGAAACTTTGCAGACCCCCGTTGGTCAGATTCCATGGAATTCTTAATGACTGTTATCATACGTTAAATTGTGCCAAAAATTGTGCCTATTTTGAATGACAACCTGTGATATTCAGTGATAAAGAGTGACATCCGGCTTCGGAACGGCCTGTTTGAAAAAGCGTGTTCTTATATCATCTTGGATAATTATTGATCATTGTTTATCACTGGTTGTCACACCCTGTTTCAAGGGCGTCCAGGGTTCTTGAAAAGCCCGATCAGCTCCTTCTTTTTGTGTCCACACTGATGATGGGATCACCAGCGGTCATGAATTGCTCCCGTAACTGCTGGATAATCATGAATTGTTGATCTCTATCCGGATGAAATCCGCATGATGAAAGGGGTCTTAATAACTGATGGATTCAAGGCCAAGATTACTGATGGATTGTCGGTGAAGATAACCGGATGCGCTACGCGCAATGTGATTTGATTGGGTTTTTTAAGGCATTGGCAGGAAGGCTTGAATAATATCCAGGAAGAGATATCCTTGAGTGGAGATATGCTTTTTGCCCTGAGGACCGGGGGTTTTCCGAGGGGGCAGCTGAATCTCTCCATGGCGTTCGAGAGCAAGGAGCAGCCCGGTCCTTGAGCCATCCATTGGGCTGCTTCGAGGCTCGGGATATCTCCGAGCGCCCTTTGCGCCGGTGCTCCCGGATGCAGCTTCGGATAATTTCGAGATCATCCGCGCCGATCTCCCGGCCACGGATGGTGTAAAGAGTCTGACCTAATGTGGTACCTCCCAAGTGCTGGCGATACCGTTATCATAACTCGTAACATGGCGCCAGCGAAAAATGGTTTACCATCTTTTGCGTAGCGTGCCTATTTACATTTTTTAAAATGAACTACCCCGCTGCAAGCAGCGGGGTATCTATAAAACCATCGAACGCCCCAAGGGGCGGGGAATTAAACCCGGTTAGATTAAACCCGGTTAGATTAAAGATAACTTTAGCAAGGAGACAAACATGGCATCACTAATAGATCGAATGATCCGAGCAGCAAAGCTGGATATTAACGTCTATGAAGAGATCGAAGCGGACAAAGGCGCCATGGGGCAAGCCATGGGAGTTGTTGTTTTTTCCAGTGTTGCTGCCGGCATCGGAACTGTCGGCACGATCGGGATAAATGGACTTGTTCTCGGAACCATAGCTGCCTTGATAGGATGGTTCATCTGGGCGTTTCTGACATACTTTATTGGAACCAGATTGCTACCTGAACCACAAACAAAAGCAGATTATGGAGAATTGCTTCGCACCATCGGATTCTCCAGCTCACCGGGGGTGCTACGTGTTTTGGGAATTATCCCCATAGTGGGGAATATCCTTAATTTCATTTGCGGGATCTGGATGTTGATAGCGATGATCATTGCCGTCAGGCAAGCGCTTGACTATAAAAGTACCTGGCGGGCCGTTGGAGTTTGTCTTATCGGTTGGATTATTCAGATCGTTGTTTTCTCTATATTCTTTGGTTTAAGAGGGGGAGCTGGAGCGCTACAAGGATAATTTATATTTAAAACTTGTGCTTGCAGAATAACTCATGCCAATTGGAAGTTATTTATAAACGGGGAAGACAATCTCAATCAGAACCCATAGTTCCCCACCGAAGATCCGGAAGTTGCTTTACTTGGACATTATGATGACAATGGCCACCAAAATTCCGGCAGTCAGGGCAACGAAGCTGAATTTTTTATGCTCCATCTCGGCCTGGGGCAGGAGGTGAGTCGCCCCCACATAGACCAGGGCCCCGGCGGAAAAGGACAGCAGAGCGCCAAGGAACGGTTTGTCGATTCGGCTGATGTAAGGATATGAAACAAGCATCCCCGCAGGGGTTGTCACAGCAGCAGCGAGAAAGGCGAGGAAAAAAGATGTCTTCTCACTGAAGCCGGACCTCAGGAGCAGCAGATAGGTGATGATGCCCTCGGGGAATTCATGGAGAACCATGCCGGTGGCTGCCAAAAGCCCGGTAAAGACACTCACTGTGAAGGTTATGGAGTAGATGAACCCGTCGATGAAGGAATGGAAGCCGATGCCCAGCATGGGCACAAGGCCGATCTCGTAGTGCTCATTAGAATTTTTGTCACAGACAAAGGCATTGATGAATCGATTGAAAAGGTGAAGGCCAATGTATCCGGCAAAGAGATAGAATGGAGCGGATTCGTTCATCGAAAATGCCGTTGGTATGATGTGCAGGAATGAGACAGAGATCAACACCCCCGCGGCAAAACAGACAAAGTAAATGCTATTTTTCCGGCCCCAATTCTCGAAGCGTCGAATGACATAAATACCTATGGATGTCACCAATGCGGCGAGGAGACTGGCGCCAAGGGCCGTCCAGAATGTATTCTCCATTCCCTTACCATCCCCTGAAGATCTCTGCCCCACCCCCTAGGACATGCACCCCGCGACGTACAGGGAAAGATTCATAGTTGATAATTATTACATCCGACGGCCTCTATTGCTCCTTTTTCAGTGGTTCCTTTTTCCGGCACTCTTCGCACAAAGACCCGTATTCAGGCACGTCATGCTTAATGATAACATCCTTCTCAGTGGGATAGTTTGAACAATCTTTGCACCAGTGCCACCTATCGCTATTTTGTCTTCTTCGAAATTCGGTCATGGTTATCCCCCCCTTTCAATAGTTTTTCTAATAATGAAAACCTTTTCTTTATCATGCGATTCTTAAACTTTTCACTATCTTTATTGATCCGCTTCTTATTCCAGACAGCGACTATCTGCTTTTCTCTCAAGGTGTGCCTATTCTCGAACAGGCATGATTCATGCCAGGAGGAATTTTTGTAAAAAAGCCTCGGCATTTCAATGAGTAGGCTGGAAAGGGGCCACCATGCTTGAGCTTGGGATTTGGGAAGGATTCGAAAATCCTTTCGCAATCTTTCTAAATTTGAAATGGCATGGGCCGGGAAGATCGAGATGCCTGTCCAGTGAGTCCTGTCCTTGGGGTCGAACCCGGCGCGGAGACGCTTTTCTGCATTTCGAATATTTACAAATCTATTTTGGAATTCTTCTAAATTCACCCCATTCAAAAGCATGCATTCCCTTGTATCATTCACCCCCACCTAACCCCAGCACGATTCCTAACCGTTTGAACATACCTCACATTATCAGATGACGAGCCATTGGCACACGTTATGCTTTCTGAATCAAATATTTATCCACCGTTTTGATCCATACAGACGGGCTTATGAATGTCAACCCCTTGAACCTGGGGGCATGCCGAATCGCCCTCAAACAGCTGAATTGCCCGAACACCCATTTTAGGCTCACCGGAGAACACCAAAAAATCTCGTAGGAGGGGCAAAACATGAAAAAATTCAAGAAAATTTTGTTTCCGGTAGATCTTTCCGAGGTGTCCCCCAAAATCGCCCCCTGGGCCCTCGGCCTGGCACGGACCTTCGAAGCCGATGTCCACGTAGTTTATGTCGCTCGCCTCTTTGAGCATTTCACCACGGCCTATGTGTCTTCGGAATCCATTGAAAATTTCGAGAAAGAGCTCATTGAAGGCGCTGAAAGGGCCCTGTCCGACTTTGTCAAAAGGCACTTCGAGAACAGGGGGTTCGATCGCTGCCAGGCGAAGGTGGTGGTCGGCGACGCCGCGGATGAGATCCTGGAATATATCAAATCTGAACAAATAGACATGGTGGTCATGGGCACCCATGGAAGAAAGGGACTGGAACGGGTTCTTTTCGGGAGTGTTGCGGACAGGGTCGTTAAAATGTCTTCAGCCCCGGTTTTCACCATCAATCCCTATCGGGTGGCCCAGGACTGATGAGTATCTGTTGTATAAGGATGTACTTGACAGAGAATTCGCCCTGAGCACATGGAGAGTTTACTGGACACATTTCTCTTTTTACCCCGCACCTTGCATCCTCTGACACACGCAGGGTTGCTCCTTCTCTTGAGCTACGTCGGAGGACGCCTGGCCAACCGCCTGAAAGCGCCCCGAGTGATAGGTTACCTCGTCACCGGAATGCTGCTGAGCCCCTCACTGTCTGGGATCCTCAGCGAAAACCTGGTGTGGAAAGAACTGAATGTGGTCACTCATATTGCCCTGGCCGTGATCTCCTTTTCCATCGGGGGGTCTCTGGAATTGGGCAAGGTCAAACGACTGGGAAGGCAAATTCTCTGGATAACAATCACCCAGGGACTCGGCGCGCTGCTGCTGGCAACTCTGGCGCTTTCAGCATTCTTTATTATATTCCGGTGCGATGGGGGACTCCCCCCTGTCTTCTGGACGTTCTTTTTCCCCATGGCCATTGTGATCGGCGCCATCTGCGCCGCCACCGCCCCGGCGGCAACCCTGGCGATTGTCCACGAGTACCGGGCGCAGGGCCCCCTGACGAGCATCCTTTTGGGAGTGGTTGCACTTGACGATGCCCTGACCATCCTGATGTATGCGGTGGCCGTGGGTTTGGCCCGGAGCTTGGTCGGCGGCGAGGTACCCAGCCTGTTGGAATACCTTTTAAAACCGGGCGTATCGGTATTCGTTTCCCTTGCCATTGGAGCTGCCATGGGGGCGCTGATCCGTCTGGCGGCCTCTCGGGTAGCCGGCCGGGACGCCATGCTGGGAATCACAATGGGCGCTCTCTTCGTCACCGCGGGGCTGGCGACAAGCCTCAAAGTGCATCCCCTGCTGGGCAACATGATGACCGGTTTCGTTGTCGCCAATTTTGTCCGGCACCAGGAAAATCTCTTTGCGGTTGTTGAACAGATCGAAGAGCCGATATTCGGAATGTTTTTCGCCCTGGCAGGCGCGCATCTGGACCTGGAACTGATTCAAAGCGCAGGGTGGCTCGCCCTGGTGATCAGCACCGGTCGATTTGCCGGGAAAATCCTGGGAAGCCGCCTGGGTGCGGAGATTTCCAGTGCATCGCCTCTGGTCAAAAAATATTTGGGCTACGCCCTGTTGCCGACTGCGGGGGTGACCGTGGGCCTGGCCCTGGAAGCCCAGGCCGCTTTCGGGGCAGGCGAGTTCACCCGTATCATGGTGGGCGGCGTTCTGGGATCGGTGATTCTCAACGAAATACTGACGCCATTCGTGATTCGATTCTCCCTGTTCAAAGCAGGGGAGGCGTTTCCGAAAGCCTCGGAGAAGGCATGAGGTCCGGTCCACGACCCAAGTGATCCCCCGCCTGCCGGCGGCCGATGAAAAATGGTGGCGAAATGTTTCTTGACGAAAAAAGCGAAAAGAAAAAAATCGAAGTGGTGGCATCAAACGCCCAGGACCGGGAACTCCCGATAATCCATGAAAATGCAGGTCTGGAGGAAATTGTGAAAGAGATGATCCGGTTCGGTCACAGCAGGATTCTCTATGTGGCTGATGACGCAAGGAGGCTTTTGGGAACCATTTCGCTGGGCAATCTCACGCGAACTGTATTTTCCACGAGCTACGAGCCGAGGATCCACCCGCGTCGCCTGATGACTGCCATCACAATGGAAAAGGCGGGACACATGATGCAGAAGCATCTTGTGTTTGCCAGAATGGAGGAAACAATCATCACCGTGGTGAGGAGGATGATCAAGGCCAATGTCAAGGAACTCGCCATCCTCGATGAGGAAAACCGGATCATTGGCGACATCACCATGCTGGACCTGCTCGAATATATTTTGGAACAAAAGAAACCCTGAAAGGACGGCCACCTCTTTGAGTTTGTGATAGATCGGTTTCCATCCCTTCAGGGTTTCCAGTAGGATATGGCAGATTTCAATTGCCCACTCCATGAAACGAGGTGACTGCTCCATGAAAAACAGGTACTTCCCGGCCCTGCTCTTGTCCCTTCTGATAATGCTCTCCCTGTGGACGCCGTCACCCGCGCGGGCCGCGTCGGGTGATTCCACCGGCATGTCCTTCGCGCGGGTCCAGGAGCCGCGGGAAGGGGCTTTCACCATCCTGGCGCCCCACGGCTGGCACATGGAGGGCGGCATCTACCGGATCAACGCCGCCCTGGCAGGCGGCCCCCTCAATGCCATGGAGGCGAAGTGCGATCTCCTCCTCGTGAGCGATCCGAAGGCCACCGTGGCCTTTCGCATCCTGCCCGACATCGTCTACTGCCACGTGGGGATCGGGGGCGGATTCTGGGGTCCCGGCTCCACCTATCAGGGGGCCGTGGTGCGGTCCCTGGAAGACGCCCCCACCCACGTGCGGTCTCTTTTCAGCGCCATCCACGGCACCAGTGTCACCCCGCGGGTCCTCCAGGTGACGCGCCTGCCCGGCGAGATCCAGTCCCTGGAACAGGGCCTTTCCTACACCAATCAATTGCTCGCCCAGACAGGCATGCCCCAGGGGACATTTCAATGCGACGCCGCGGGCGCTGTGTTCGAGTACGACGAGGGAGGTGTCCGATACCGGGAGATCATCGTCACCGGCGTGGTGGACATGCGCGCGGCCTTGACCTGGAAAAACACCCGGTCCCTGGCATTTCGCGCCCCGGCCGAGGAATTCGACAAGTGGCGACCCGTCATGGACATCATGCGGTTTTCAATCCGCTTCAGTCCCCAGTGGATCCTCAAGGAAATGCAGGGACAGCGGGAGCGGGCACATATCGTGATGAAGGTCTTTGACGAGATCCGCCGCCTGGACGAAGAAATCGTCCGCAAGACGACCGTCAACCGCGAAGAGATCATGAACGACAACTACCTGGTGCTGACAGGAAGGGAGGAGTTTGTCAACCCCCACACCGGCGAGGTGGAAAGCGATACGGACGCCTACAAGTACCGATGGAAGACCTCGGGAGGGGATGTCTATTACACCAACGTGGAGGAGGAAAACCCCAACATTTTTATGCAGCGAAACGACTATCAATTGACCCCTGTCAGGAAACGCAGGAATGAGTAAAATCCGCGGGAACCCAGAAAGCACCCGCCGCTTGATTTTTCCTTCCCGGCCCTTTATTTTAGGATTTTGTCGAGTTGGGGGAGTCAAACAACATGCCACGAGGCCGGCACCGGGAATGTGGAAACGAACCGATTTCGTGCCCGTGCGGGAATCACCGTGATGATGAAGGACAAATATGCCCCGGCTGTGGAGCCCTTTATAGGGGGTGCGTCGCCTGAACGATTCGAGGCAGTGATTCGCAGCATCAGCGACGGGGTCTTTACGGTCGACAAAAACTGGCGGATCACTTGCTTCAATCGGGCCGCCGAGGAGATAACCGGCGTTCCGCGGTCCGAGGCCATGGGCCGGAAGTGTCACGAGATCTTCAAATCAAACATTTGCAAGGACGCCTGCGCCATACAGTACACCATCGAAACAGGACAACCCGTCGTCAATCTCACCGTGTACATAACCGCCAGGAATCGGGCGCAGATTCCGGTGAGTGTTTCCACAGCCCTTTTCAGGGACAACAAGGGCGAATTGATCGGGGCCGTGGAGACCTTCCGGGACTTGCGGCAGGTCGAGGAACTCCGCAAGAGGATCGAAGGGGACTACTCATTCGAAGACATCATCAGCAAGAACAAGAAAGTCAGAGAGATTCTCGATATCCTTCCCACAGTCGCCGTCAACGACAGCAGTGTCCTCATAACCGGGGAAACCGGAACCGGCAAGGAGCTCTTTGCCCGTGCGCTTCACAACCTGAGCGGCCGGTCCGGGAAGGCGTTTGTCGCTGTCAACTGCGGCGGGTTCCCTGAAACCCTGATCGAGTCCGAGCTCTTCGGCTATGAGGCCGGTGCCTTCACGGGCGCTGTAAAGGCCAAGCCGGGGCGTTTTAAAATGGCCGAGGGAGGGACCCTTTTCCTGGACGAAATCGGCGAGCTGCCGCCGGTTTTGCAGGTCAAGCTCTTGAGGGTGCTTCAGGAGAAGGTCTACGAGCCCCTGGGCAGCGTCCAGCCCCAGCATGCGGATGTCAGGATTGTCGCCGCAACCAACAGGAACCTGGAGGAGATGGTCGCCGACGGCACCTTCCGCCGAGACCTCTATTACCGGGTGAATGTCATCAAGATTCAGATCCCCCCGCTTCGAGATCGCATGGAGGATGTGCCGCTGCTCGTCGACCATTTCATGAAGCGTTTCTCGGCCCTCCACGACAAAGAGGTGTCAAGCATCTCGCCCGGCGCCATGAAAATCCTGATGAGCCATGACTATCCGGGGAACATACGGGAACTGGACAACATCATCGAGCACGGCTGCGTCCTCTGCCGTGCGGGTTTCATCAAGGAGGAGCACCTCCCGGACTGGCTGCAAAAATCCACGGAAAACCAGGAGCCGCGGGCAAGCCTGGAAGACGTGGAAAGGGAGTTCCTCCTCGCCTCCTTGAAAAGGAACAAATGGAACCGCCTTGCCACGGCCCACGACCTGAACATCCACAAAACCACCCTGTTTCGCAAAATCAAAAAACTGGGGATTCAACTCCCTGATCAGGACGGCCGTTCCTCCAAGCCCAGATAGAGTAGCGCTTTCGCATCTAAGAACCCCCTCCAGGGTAGCATGGTTGCTCCTGACGCGCCCCTTTCACCCACGCATTCCATTACATAACCCACCAAAATTAAAGGATAAAACCTGTTTTCACACCCTTTGGCACGCATTCTGCTTTTCCAAAAAGGCAAACACATCACAGGCCCCAACCCTAAACACGAAAGGAGAAACCCATGGCAGACAGCAGAGACACAATGACGACGGACACCCACCAGCCGGCTCGCCCCTTGAAGTTCTTCAAGGACAAAGACGGAAACGGATGGCTTTGCGACAAGGACATCGACCCCTCAGGCGACCTCAAGTCCCAGGGGTGCTGGAGTTGCGAAGAGATGGCGTTTCCGGACGGCGGGCGTTAAACGATCACCCCTCGAACCCCCCCTCGGGGGATTCTCATAAAGCCGGCAGACCGCCTCACGGCGAGGCGATCCGCCGGCGGTTCCCCAAAAAGGACGGACGTTGTGGCCGACCAACCAGGAAGGATCGATCCCGGAACCGTTGAAAAGGACATGGCAATGGGGCTTGGAGCGGCCCGTGAAGGGCGCATGGAAGAGGCCCTGTCCCTGTTTTCCCGGACCATCCAACGGGCCCCCGAGCGCTGGGAGGCCTATCGATTCCGCGGGATCGCCCACTGCAGGTTGGGCCGTTATCTTGAAGGCCTCAGTGACTTCGACAATGCGCTTCGACGAAACCCGGAGTGTGCCGGTTGTCTCTTTGAGAGGGGATCGGTAAAAATGCTTTTGGGGGCTATCGAAGATGCAGTGGATGATTTCTCCGCATGCCTTTTCCTGGAACCCGAGCACGCCCAGGCTTATTCCGCCCGGGCAGGCGCCCATATGAAACGACAGCGGTACAAAGAGGCCCTGGCGGATGTGGAAAGGGCCGTGAACCTCCGACCCCGACAATCGGATTATCTGCACAACCGGGCGGTCATTCTGGCATCCCTGGGACGGTATCAAGAAGCTGTTGGTGATTATGAGCGCGCCATTTCCCTGAACCCGAGGAGCGCCGGATCCTATAACAATCTCGCCTGGCTCCTTGCAACAGTGGAGGACCCATCTCTACGCGACGGCCCCAAGGCTGTCTCCTATGCCCGAAAGGCCTTGGAAATAGGGAAAAACGGAGCATGGATGGACACGCTGGCCGCCGCCTATGCGGAGTGCGGCGAGTTTGATAAAGCAGTCGCTGTTGAAACCGAGGCCTATGAACTGTCCAGGCCGCCGAATGAGAACTTCCGCAAGCGGATCGAGATCTACAAGAGCGGCATGAGTTATGCGGATTCGGCTCTTGAGGAATCCAATCGGCGCAGTCAAGCCGCGCCATAACGCACACAAGAACCCTCATGTTGACGCCGCAGCCTTCGTGCATTGAACGGGCCGCACAGCGGTCGCATCCGGGCGACACAAGCCTCTTATTGATGTCCTGAGGCCGCCCTGCCCTGCCCGAAAAGGCAGCCTACGTGATATCACACGACTGACACGAAATATGGTGTTTTATTGTAGACTCTCCTATGTCTAAAGGGTATAATCAGTCCTCCTTTTTTTGTCAAGAGACAGAGACAGAAACGCTGGCACCTCCGATCACAACACACGATCACAAGCATGGCTGAATACGTTCAATCATTCACTGGAAGAAGTTGACGATTCGTTCCAAGGGGGCAATTATGGCAAGCGCAACCCAGACCGAAGAATTCAAGAAATTGAACAAATGCCCAACCGGCATCGCAGGTTTCGAAGAGATAACCGGCGGCGGGTTGCCTGCCGGTCGACCGACCCTGGTCTGCGGCAGCGCCGGCAGCGGGAAAACCCTTTTCGCTGTGGAATTCCTGGTTAACGGCGCGGTTCGGTTCGATGAGCCCGGAGTGTTCATCGCCTTTGAGGAAAATGAAGTAGAACTCACGGAAAATGTGGCTTCTTTAAAATGGGATCTGAATGAACTGGCCGAGCAGAAGAAAATATACCTTGATCATGTATACATCGAGCGCAGCGAAATAGAGGAGACCGGCGAATTCAACCTGGAGGGCCTGTTTATACGCATCGAAGCCGCAATGAACGCGATTCAGGCCAGGCGCATTGCGATCGACAGCATCGAGGCGCTTTTCAGCGGTTTTGACAATGAATCCCTGCTGCGGGCGGAAATCCGGAGACTCTTCAGGTGGCTCAAGGAAAAGGGGCTGACAGCCGTCATCACCGGTGAAAAAGGGAACAATGCCTTTACCCGCCACGGCCTGGAAGAATACATCTCCGATTGCGTGGTGTTTCTGGACCATCGCCTGATCGATCAGGTGGCCACGCGGCGGATGCGGATCATCAAGTACCGGGGGACGTCCCACGGGACCAATGAGTATCCCTTTCTGATAACCGAAAAGGGCTTTTCCGTCTTTCCCATCACCACCCTGGATCTGGACTACCCGGTGTCGACCGACCGTGTCCCCACCGGCGTCGAACGCCTTGACGAGATGCTGGGAGGGCAAGGGTACTACAAGGGAGCAAGCATCCTGATCTCCGGCACCGCCGGGACAGGGAAAAGCAGCCTGGGCGCCTGCTTTGTCGGCGCGGCCTGCAAACGGGGTGAGCGGGCGATTTATTTTTCATTTGAAGAAGCGGCAGATCAGATCCTGCGCAACATGGCCAGTATCGGCATCGATCTGAAACCCGCACTCGACAGAGGCCTGCTCGAATTCCGTTCCGTGCGTTCGACCACTTACGGCATTGAGACGCACCTGATGATGATGCTCAAGAAAATCGACGAATTCCAGCCGTCCGTCGTGGCCGTCGACCCCATTTCAAACCTCACCAGTGTGGCCGACATCAGGGAAGTCAAAGAGGCGCTGACCCGTCTCATCGACTACATGAAGATGAAGGGCATCACAGCCATATTCACGGACCTGTCCAATTTCGGCAGGTCACTGGAAACCACGGAGACGGCCATCTCCTCTCTGATGGACACCTGGATACTGCTCCGCGATATCGAGATCAACGGCGAGCGCAACCGTGGCATGTATGTGCTCAAATCGAGGGGGATGGACCACTCCAACCAGATCAGGGAATTCCTGATAACCAGTGACGGCATCGACCTGCAGGACGTATATGTGGGGCCCAGGGGGGTACTCACCGGAACCGCCCGTTTCACCCAGGAAGCCGAGGAGGCCGCCGAGACCCTGATCCAGCACCAGAAGATCGAACGGTTGCAACGCGATCTGCAGCGCAAGGAAAATACGATGACGAGCCGAATTCAAGAGCTTAAAGATGCATTTGAAGCGGAAAAGGAAGAAATCAGGCATGCCATCCATGAGGCGGAAGCTCGCGCAAGAGCCCTGAACGGCAATAAAGATGAACTTGAACGGATGAGAAGCGGGACCAGGGGGGCGATCTGATGCTGGAAGCGAATGAACAGAATGACGGAATCAATGACAGAGGGGATTTCTGGGAGTTGAGGCTGTATGTGGCCGGCCAGACCCCCAACTGTGTCAAGGCCTTCGAAAACCTGAAAAAAATCTGTGAAAAAGAGCTCAAGGGCCGCTACAAGATCGTGGTGATCGATCTCATGGTCAACCCCGAGTTGGCCAAGGGGGACCAGATTGTCGCGATTCCCACACTGGTGCGCAAGCTTCCGGTGCCGGTGAAAAGGATCATCGGCTCGCTGCAGGACACCGAGCGGGTGCTGGTGGGGCTTGACTTGATAAAACAATGACCTTGACAAAGGACGCCGATATGACAGAGCGCTTCAAGGATGCAACCGAGGATTTCGAGAAGGCATCGGCCCAAAAAGACCGGACCGACTATGTGCTGCGGTTGTACGTCACGGGGGCGACACCCAAATCCGTGCAGGCCATTTCCAACATAAAAAGCGTCTGTGAGACTCACCTCAAGGGCCGCTACGAACTGGAGGTGATCGACATTTATCAGAAACCGCAGATGGCCAAGAAGGATCAGATCGTCGCGCTCCCCACACTGATCAAGGAATTGCCGACCCCCTTGCGCCGCATCATCGGCAATTTGTCCGACAGGGAAAAGGTACTGGTCGGGCTTGATCTTATCGAAAAAAAGCCGGGTTGATCTGACATGAAAGACATTGAAATTCAACTTGCACGACTCCAGCAGGAAAACGAGGAACTGCGCCTGCGCCTGCAGGAGTATCAGGAGACCCTTTCCGCCATCCAGAACGGACAGGTGGATGCTCTGGTGGTCGGCGGCCCCCGGGGAGATCAGGTCTTTTCCCTCAAGGATGCGGATCACAGCTACCGCGTGCTCATCGAGGAGATGCAGGAAGGCGCCGTCACGCTGGCCGAAGACGGCAGCATTTTATACGCGAACAAGTTCATCGAAAGGGTGCTGGAAATCCCGCTCGAAAAAATCATCGGAGCAAACATCGAGAAATTTCTCCACCCGTCCGACATTGATATCTTCGAAGCCTCCCTTAAAATGTGCCGCCACGTGCGATCCTCGACCGAGATCAGATTCAAGACCGGAAACGACGCAACTCTACCCGCCTATCTTTCATTCAGCTGCATCACGCTGGAAAATGTCCCCGTAATCTGCCTGGCCGTCACGGATCTGACCGAGCAAAAGCGCCACGAGCGCATCCTGGCCGAAGAACAGTTGAGTCGATCCATCATCGAGCAATCGGCTGACGCCATCATTGTCTGTGATGAAAAAGGCACAGTGATTCGAGCCAGCAGGGTCGCGAACGAGCTGGCGGGTCAAAACAGCCTCAACGCGTCATTCGATGCCGTTTTTAAAATCAAGACGTCTTCCGGGAAATACTCCCAAGGCGGGAAACCGATATCACTCGAGCCTTTCACCATCGATTCAGTGATCAACGGAAACCGCTACCACTCTTGCGAGGCGGTTATTGAAAGGAACGGCATTCCGGCAAACCACCTCCTGCTCAGCGCGGCCCCGCTCAAGGACGAGCCCGGGAATGTACTGGGCGGTATCGTAAACCTTGCCGACATCTCCGACAAAATCAGGCTCGAACAACTGCGTGAGGAGCTGTATCATTCACAGAAAATGAAGGCCATCGGGACTTTGGCAGGCGGCATTGCCCACGACTTCAACAATATCCTCGGGATCATTATCGGGAACACCGAATTGGCGATGCTTGACATCCCGAATTGGAGCCCTGTCCAGGAAAGCCTGAAGGAGATACGCAGCGCCGGCCTGCGGGCAAGCGACCTGGTCAACCAGATCCTCCTCTTCGCCCGTCAGAAGGAACATACCGTGCCCGCTGTCCATGTCGAGCCCATTGCCAGGGAATCCCTGAAGATGCTTCGGGCCTCCATACCCACCACAGTGGAGATCCGACTGGAGATCCAGGAGGATCTGCCCAATGTTGTGGCCGATTCCACCCAGATTCAACAGATCATCATGAACCTTTGCACAAACGCCGGCCATGTCATGGAGTCTGACGGCGGCACATTGACATTCGGACTTGATCAGGCCGAGTTGAACGCTGCGACGGACACACTGGCGGGCCGCATCCCTGAAGGCCGTTATGTACGGATTCAGGTCCGCGACACCGGCCCCGGCATTCCGCCTGAGAATTTAGAGCGCATTTTCGAGCCGTTCTTCACCACCAAATCGGTGGGGGAAGGGACCGGTCTCGGCCTGGCCGTGGTGCATGGTATTGTCCAGGACCGTAGCGGGGGTATCACCGTCGAGAGCGAAGCGGGAAAGGGAACCGTCTTCAATGTCTTGCTGCCCGTCTCCGACCATGTCCCTTCGGAGGAAGAAACGAGGGATAAAAAACCGGATCTCCCGGGCGGCAAAGAGCGGATTCTTTTCGTGGACGATGAGCCCATGATCATGAAACTGGGTCAGCGAATGCTCGAACGCCAGGGGTATAAAGTGGAAACCCGGGCAAGCGGAAAAGAAGCCCTTGAATGCTTCAAGCAGAATCCCGGACGCTTCGATCTTGTGGTGACTGACATGACCATGCCGGGTATGCGGGGCGACCACCTGGCCAGGGAGTTAATGGCGATCAGGCCTGGCATCCCGATTATCTTGACCACCGGCTACAGTAAGCTGATCTCCGAAGAGAAGGCCAAGGCGCTTGGCATTCGTGGTTTTGTGATGAAGCCTCTGACGACCCTTGAGCTGGCGAAAACCGTTCGCAAGGTGCTCGATTCCAAGACCTGATTCCTTTTCCTTTCTTCTCCTTCTCCTTTCGGGTCGGACCAAGATTATTTGATCCTTTCCTTTTTCGGGTCGGACCAAGATTATTTGAAGCAACCAGTTGAAATCAAAGTTAAAAATGCTCTAAGAGGTAGCATTCTATGCTCTTAGAGTAATGTTTTCGGCCACAAAATTTATCTGCTAATGGAATAACCACCGTGCCCAGAGCGAATAGACATTACATCCCTGGCTATGTCTGGCATCTCACACACCGATGTCACAAGAAGGAGTTCCTCTTGAAGTTTGCCAGGGATCGCCGCCGCTACCTCCGATGGCTGTTTGAGGCAAAAAAGCGCTATGGCTTGTGCGTTCTCAATTATGCAATCACTTCAAATCACGTTCATCTTCTTGTCAGGGACAGGGGGGGCGATAAAGACGTGATCCCCAAATCCATCCAATTGATAGCGGGGAGAACGGGACAAGAATATAATAACCGGAAGAATAGGAAAGGGGCCTACTGGGAAGACCGCTACCACGCAACAGCAGTTGAGGCAGGAGAGCATTTGGCGAGGTGTCTCGTTTACATTGATCTCAACATGGTTCGTGCCGGAGTCGTGAAGCATCCATCGGAATGGGAGTTTAACGGGTATAATGAAATTCAGACGCCGCGGAAACGGTATTCCCTGATTGACCATGAGAGGCTGAAAAATCTGTTTGGGTTCAGCTCGATTCCGGATCTGGCCGAGGCTCACCGCAGATGGGTGAATGAGGCTATTCAGAAAGAGGAGCATTTCCGGGATGGCACATGGACCGAGAGTATAGCTGTAGGGAGCAAATCATATATAGAGGCGGCGAAGACAAAACTCGGCGTCAAGGCGAAGGGGCGTGGTGTCTTTGGACAGAGAGGCAATTGGAGTCTGAGGGAGTCTCAAACTCCTTACGAGGGCAATTTGGAGCCTGAAAATGAAGATCTAAGGCTTCAAAACGAGTATTTGTGGAAATATATCGCTTGAATATCAACATCCTGCCGTGGTCCGACCCGGTGTCCGCACCGGTGTCCTGAAATAGATCCCTTTGATTTCGATCCCCTGTTCCTCCAGAACATCCCGGACCCTGTCCCTGTCCCCGTATGCCGCGAGGATGGCCATCCCGCAATCCGAACTGATATCTTTGGGAACGGGGATGGTGTCGAATAAAACCCCTTGTGATTTCAGCACTTTTTCAGCCTTCATCACGTTATGGATGGAGTAGAGCACAAACACAAAGGTTTTTTCTTGCTTTTCTAGTGGGAGAGAATCCATTCCAGTGCCTCTATGGCCGCTTCCACGTCCTCCGTCGTATTGGTCATTCCCATGGAGATCCGAACCGTGCCCTGTGGAAACGTCCCTATGGTCCTGTGGGCTGCCGGGGCGCAGTGGAGCCCGGTCCGCACACAGATACCGAATTCACGATCAAACCGATATCCAACCTCCGACGGGCTCGTCCCGTCCACCTGGATGGAAACGACGGCGGTCTGTTCATCCGGGTCTCGGGGACCGAACACGTGGACCCGTTCCATGGCGAGAAGGGCTTCCAGGAGCCTACCCGTAAGTTCCTTCTCGTGTTCCCGAATAGCGGCGACCCCCTTTTCCTCCACCACCCTGATCCCGGCGGCAAGTCCGGCGAAGCCGCAGCCATTGGGCGTTCCGCCCTCAAGTCTGTCCGGGAGGAAATCCGGCTGCTGCTCGAACTCGGAATGGCTGCCTGTCCCGCCCTGTATCAAGGGATGGAGGGGTTCTCCGCCGGGCTTCAGGATCAATCCGCCCGTGCCCTGGGGTCCCTGAAGCGCTTTGTGGCCTGTAAAGGCGAACAGGTCAACGTCAAGGGAGTCCAGACGAATGGGAATCGATCCGGCACTCTGTGCCCCGTCAACCAGGAGGCGGGCGGGACCTTTTACCTCGACGATTCGATCGAGGTCCACCAGGGTCCCGGTTACGTTGGAGGCGTGGTTCACCACCAGGAGCTTCGGTTTCGTCGCCTTGACCGCCTGTGCGAGCCCCTGGATGTCGAGGAAACCCTCACGGGACGAGGAAACGACCGTCACCTGCACCACGCCCCCGGCCTCCAGATCCCGCAAGGGGCGCATGACGGAGTTGTGCTCCATGGAAGTGGTGACCACGTGGTCCCCCTTCCGCAGGATCCCACGGAGGGCCAGATTGAGGGATTCGGTGACATTGCGCGTGAAGATCACATTACGGGAATCATCCACGTGAAAGAATTCCGCAATGGTTTCCCTGGCCTCGAACAGGGAACGGCTTGCCGCCAGGGAGAGGGAATGGGCGGATCGCCCGGGGCTGGCCGAGTCTTTCTCAAGGTGATCTACGACCGCCCGTATCACTTTCTCCGGCTTGGGAAACGAGGTTGCGGCATGATCAAGATAGACGGTTCTGCTTCGTTCCATAAAATTCTTCATGTCTTTGCAGGCAAAAGGCTAGGGCATCACCACCTTATCCGCCTGCATGAGAGCGGATGTGATGTCATACATATTTGACGCGAGTCCCACTTCCAGTGATTCAGTCAGGTGAAAAAAATCGAGGCACGTGCCGCAGGAAAGGATTTCAATGCCCATCTCCTTCAGGTTCTTGATGTCATCGATCAGTTCAGAGCCCGAGGTCGTCAAGTACACCCCCTTGTTCACAAATATGACCTTGGAGGGTTTGGGGTCCACGTCTTTGATCGTCTTGATGAATCCCTTCATCAGGATCTGCCCGAGATCATCATCCCCTCTTCCCATGACGTTGGTGTGAACATAAACCACGATGTTGGATGCCGACGCCTCTTGAGGTTGGGCATCACCTTCCCCCTTTTCCGGCGCTTTCCCCTTGGTCACTCGTACAGTAAAAATTCCTTCTTTTTCTTCGACGTCTGCCGTGCATCCCTGGCTGGTCGCGAACCGCACCACATTCTCTTTTGAGATCTCGCTGTCGGTGAGCACGTTGACGACGCCTTCGTCCATGGACTCAAGGGCGTCCTTTGTCATCAGGACCGGTTGAGGGCATGCTCTTCCTTTCGCGTCAACTGTCTTCTCCATTTTATTCTCCTCGTTCTCTTATCCCCGGCCCCGCCCGCGATCGGCCGGGAAGTCGTTTCCCAGATCAACATGTGGTACTTGGTCGTAAACATTTAAACATGATGCAGGAACACATTGTTGTCAAACTGGAAAAGGCGATAAAACAGGTTCGTCTGATAGGGAATCCCGATATGGATTGAACGCTTGAAGAAACTTCCGACCCAAAGAACAAAGGGGGAAAAAATGATTCCTGGATCTGCCTGTTTCATTTTGATAGATTGGTTTCCATTCCTAAATGGCCCTTTTGCGCAATCTCAGCGTCAATCCGCGGGATTCCTCGTGCGAAATACTCAATGTACATCACCGCGGATTCCTTGCGCGGCAGGCTCCTGGTCGCATCGGTACCTGTTTGAAAGGAACGGGATCATGTCAAAGCTGAGGAGAGGGAGGCGGAGATACTATGACATATTCGCCTCATTTTATGATTCCTTCATAAAGCTTCATGCCCGTAAGGATGGGGACGACACTCGACATTTCCTGGTGGAAGCGGCACACCTGCGAAAAAAATCCCCGCGTTTCATTCTGGATGTCTGTTGCGGCACCGGCTCCGTCACCCAGGCCCTTGCACGAAAAAATCCGGACGCGCTCCTGGTGGGATACGACTTCTCCAGAGGCATGCTCCGCAAGGCCCAGGAAAAGAACGCTGCCGGGCGGGTTGTTTTTGTCGAGGGTGACGCCTCCACGATGCCCTTCTCCAATGACAGCTTTGACATCGTCACCTGCTCGCATGCCCTCTATGAATTGAGGGGCAGCTCTCGGGACATGGCCCTTTTGGAAATGAAGAGAATCCTGAACCCGAGTGGCTGCGTCTTGCTCATGGAGCACGAGGTCCCCGCAAACTCTTTGACAAGATTTCTTTTCTACTTGAGATTACTTTGCATGGGATCAAAAGACGCCCGGGAGTTCATGGACAAAGAAACAAAGCGACTGAAAAAAATCTTTCCGCAGGTTGATATACGACACTCTCCATCCGGAAAAAGCAGGCTGACTGTCTGCAGGGAACTGGAGACCTGAACATAATTATGTGCTTGATAGTCCAAAAGTTCAGGCTCATGTCCGGCCATGGAGAATCTCTCACCCTGACTGAAGTCCATGTCTAAAAAAGCAAACTCGTGGACCGAGTGAGGCATCTTGCCGCGCGCGACCAATCAGCCGCCCCGAAGGCCCTTTTCTATACGGTCCCCGGTCTCGGGGTCGATGTTCCTCCAGTACTCGAAGGCCCGCTCCAGGACCGGGTCGGTCACGCCCTTCTTGAGGTGCCCGACCACGTTGGACACCAGGCGGTCGCGCGCTGCGTTGTCCATGACCTCCCGCACCAGGGCCCCTGGCTGGCCGAAATCATCGTCGTCCTTCCGCAGGGTGTAGGCGGCGCGGACGAACTCGCCGTCTGCGCTCCAGACGGCCCGCTCGGCGTAGCGCTCGGGGTCGGCCTTGGGGCCGCCCTTGGAGTTGGGGGCGTAGACCGGGTCGGAGACATTCTCGATCCGCATGGTACCGCCCTTGCTGTAGCTGTAAACCTGGCTCTTGGGACGGTTCACCGGGATCTGCTTGTAGTTGACCCCCAGGCGGGCCCGGTGGGCGTCGGCATAGGAGATCAGGCGGGCAAGCAGCATCTTGTCCGGGCTCGGGCCGATCCCGGGGACGAAGCTGTTGGGCTCGAAGGCCGCCTGCTCGATCTCCGTGTGGAAGTCGGTCGGGTTGCGGTTCAGGGTGAGCCGGCCCACCTCGTGCACGGGGTAGTCGCTATGCGGCCAGACCTTGGTCAGGTCGAACGGGTTGAAGCGGTAGGTCCTGGCCTCCTCGAAGGGCATGATCTGCACCTTGAGCGTCCAGCTGGGGTGGTCCCCCCGCTGGATGGCATCGAACAGGTCCCGGCGGTGAAAGTCGGCGTCCTCGCCGGCGATTCGGTCGGCCTCCTCATCGGTGAGAAAGTCGATGCCCTGGTCGGTCTTGAAGTGGTACTTCACCCAGAAGCGCTCCCCCTTGGCGTTGACCCACATGTAGGTGTGGCTCGTGTAGCCGTTCATGTGACGATAGGTCCTGGGGACGCCGCGGTCGCTCATCAGGATGGTGACCTGGTGGGCGGACTCGGGGGACAGAGTCCAGAAATCCCACTGCATGTCGTGGTCCCTGAGGCCGCTATCCGCACGGCGCTTCTGCGAGTGGATGAAGTGCTGGAATTTCATGGGATCCCGCACGAAGAAGACCGGGGTGTTGTTCCCCACCATGTCGTAGTTGCCCTCGGAGGTGTAGAACTTGAGGGCGAAGCCGCGCACGTCCCGCCAGGTGTCCGGGCTGCCGGCCTCGCCGGCCACCGTGGAAAACCGGGCCAGAACCTCGGTCTTGGCGTCGGGCTGAAACAGCACGGCCTTTGTGTAGTCGCTCACGTCCCGGGTCACCTCGAACTTCCCGAAGGCCCCGGAGCCCTTGGCGTGGGGCTGGCGGTTCGGGATCATCTCCCGGTTGAAGTTTGCCATCTGCTCGACGAGGTAGTGGTCCTGGAGCAGGACCGGTCCGTCGGGTCCCACGGTGAGCGAGAACTCGTCGCTCGACACAGGGTTTCCGGCATCGTTGGTGGTCGGTTTGAAATCCTTGTCACTCATTACGCTCTCCTTTGTCTTGGGTCCTTCACTTCGAACGGCATCCTTCGGCGCATCCGGATCCATCCATGGGCAAACCCGCGTCCTGCAACGCGGGGCGTCATCGCCCGGTGTTCCGTTTTGTGACTCGACCGACGCTCCATTGAAATATTATCCCCGCGACTCCCTCCGCTGGAATACCTTCGGTCCCCCATTTTCAGGAAGGAAACCTTCCATTCGAGATCCCCTCCCCGCCGCCCCCTATGTTGCAAAACGCCATGGGAAGGTTGATGAACCGCCTATTTGAACGGGATCATTGGATCTGATTCAGCTGATCCATAGAGATCGGAATACCGTCCTCACCCCATGGAGAACGGCCCTGCGGGCAGGTCCGAATTTAGAGCTCAGAGAGGCGCACGGCCCTGACCATCAACGGGAAAGCCATGAAACCGGCCGCCACCGCGGCCCCCTACCAGGTGAAGGCGATGCTGATTCCGAAGACATCGTAGAGCCAGGCCCCAAGAATACCCCCGGCGTCCAAAAAATATCAGAAGAAGACAGCCCATCACCAACGGCGGGGAACCAATCCATCGCCTCCCTAACAGGGGCGCAGGGCCTTCAACCGAATGAATCCGTGGACCATCCGACCTTGTGAAAGGCCCAGTTGTCGCCATCTTGCGCGCGGGATTTCCACGCCGATCCTCAACCCGTTTACTTTGACGCCGATTCGAACTCCATCGTCACCGCCATCCACGTGGTCGACAAGACCGACAAAGCGGTTGATCCGGGGCCCCTGGGGCGGGTTGAGGCCGATCTCGATGTCCCTGGGGCCGACGCTGAAATGCGTGAAAGGCACTCCTTCATCTGGGATCATCAGGGTGCCGCCGGCCCATTCCGCTTCTACCAGTCCGTTGTCCAGGACCTTCAGTGTCCGGCAGGCCAGCTTGTTGGGGACCTCCAAAAACGAGTCAACCGCATGATCGGGCTCCAGATTGAAGTTCGAGCCCGCCGACGAGGCCGTCAGGATTCCCGATCGCATCACCCAAAGGGCGTCGGCCAGCTCTCGGGCCTCTCTCAGGTCGTGTGTGACGAGAACGGTCGTCAGAGCGAGTTCCCTCCGCAGCCTCTTGAACTCGTCTCGAAGGTACCGTGCGGTACGGAAATCGAGCTTGCTGAACGGTTCATCCAGCAGGAGGATCCTGGGGGAGGAAGCGAGCACCCTGGCCAGGGCCGCGCGCTGTTTTTCCCCTCCGCTGAAGGTGCCGGGTTTTCGCCCCCGCAAGTGGCCTATGCGGAGGAGCTCGATCAGTTTTTTGGAGCGCCTCCGTTTCTCGGCGCGGCTCAGCCGCGAACGCCGCATCCCCAGGAGCAGGTTGCCTTCCAGGGACAGGTGCGGAAACAGGTGCAGGTCCTGGCTCACGAAACCGATCGCGCGCAGGTGGGGGGGGAGGGACTGGATGTCCTCACCATCCATCCGGACCTTGCCTTCATGTGGATCCAGGCCCGCAATGATCCGTAAAAGACTCGTCTTCCCCGCCCCCGAGGGACCCACTATGGCGCACGTTTCCCCGTTGGCGACGAAAAAATCGCCCGGGCGGACAAACCGGTTTTTCACCCCGATCAGACCGAGAGACGCCAATTGAACCCTCCCTTCCCTGTTTTTGAATCTCCTGGTTCCGCCCTTGTCAAGCGAGTCGCGAGCAGGAGCAGAAAGGCCGCAATCAGCAGCACCATCGCACAGGAGACCGCAATGCCGAGCTCTCCGCTCGAGATGTTGAGGTAGACTGCGATGGGCAGCGTTTCGGTCCTAAAGCGGGTCGCCCCGGCCACCATGAGGGTCCCGCCGAATTCACCCATGGTCCGCGCCCAGGCCAGGATAATTCCTGAAAGAAGACTCCGGGAGGCCAATGGAACGTTAACCCTGTAGAAAACCTCCAGCGGGCCCAGCCCCAGTGTTGTTGCGGCCTCTTCGTAGCCCTTGTCGACCGAGGCGAATGCCGCTTGGGAACTCCGAATCACGATGGGGGTGGCGATGAAGGCCTGTGCCACGACCGCTCCCCAGGGGGACAGGACGATGTCGATCCCGAGGGCCGACAGCGGCCCGCCCAGCAGATCCCGACCGAAGAGAAACAGGAGACCGACCCCGGTCACCAGAGGCGGCATGACCAGGGGCAGGTCCAGCAGGGTCTCGAGGAGCCCCTTGCCCGGGAAATGGACGCGCGCCATGAAATAGGCGGACACCACGCCCACAGCCACCGCCGCGACCATTGCACCGCAGGCGGTGGTCAACGAGAATCGAAGCGCGTAAAGGGTTTCGGAGTGAAACAGGGATGCCCACAACTCGGCCGGGGAAACCTGTGACATCAGGGCGATTAGTACGCCCGCGACAATGAGGCTGAAAAAAATCAGCGGGATCGCCATCAACCGTTCAAGCCTGCTCAAAAACACACCTCGTGATTTCACCTGGCCCGCAGGAACCCATATTTCCCGAAAGTCTCAACCGCCTGAGGGGAGCCGAGATACTCGGCCAGCCGCCCGGCGGCGTCGGGATCCGATGCGGTTTTCAAGGCGGCCACGGTGACGATTTCGGGAGTGTACCAGGATGGGTCGATCTCGAAAAAGACCAGTTCGCCCCTGTTCTGGAATGCATCGGCACGGGCGATGATCGCGGCCGCCACATCCCCCTTGACCACATAGAGAGTCAGTTGCTTCACGGTGGCGGCGCGGGCCACGGTGTTTTTGAGGATCTCCTCCTTCAGACCCGAGTTCTCGAGGATGTCCTCCGCCGTTCGACCCAGGGCCATGGCCTTCGGATCCCCCAGGCCGACGCGTAACCCGGGCTTTGCCAGATCGGCGAAGGTCTTGACCTCGCCGGACATTCGCTTGTTCACCGCCACCACCGGCGTGTGGAGGACCACCGGCCTGGAGAAGAGGACCTGACCGTCCTCCTTCAGCTTGTCAATGTAGAAATGCGAGCCGGGAAGAAACACATCCCCTTTCCGGGCGGCCTTGAAGCGCGCCAGCAGTTGACCGGAACCCCCGAATTCGACAACGACCTTCGTCCCTGTCTCCTTCTCGTAAGATGCGAGCAGCTCATCGATCGGCTGCCGGAGGCCGGCCCCGCAATACATCAGGAGATCCTCGGCCCATGCCGAACCCTGAAGGCCTGGAGAAAAGACGAGAAAAAATAGTATGCACAGCGCCCTTCCCGGTCTTTTAAGTCTTCGTTTCAGCAGACTTTCCATAGCCTTCCATGCCTCCTGTTTTTCGGTCCACTGTATCGCTCACCCATACCCAAGTTTGGGTTGGGCCAGCCGCCACACCTGCGGAATGCATCGCAGCCTGAGTATCGGAATATTAGAAAATCCTGCATGTACTTTGGCTTGACACTAAAAGTCTATTCATTTATGGTTATCCTCATAATGAATTTTTGTCATCTTATTCCCTTTATTGGCAATTATTCTAAAATATTCAATGCAATCGACTCCGCCATGATATAAGTCTGTGTAGGAGGAGGGAAAAGGATTCATTAAATGAAAATATATCCTGTTTCCGAGTATGCCTTACTTGGCTCTATTATCAATGGAGCTACATATGGATATGAGATACAACGCTTTTTAAAGGAATGCCTTGGCTCCATATGGCGTATCCCAACCAGCCAACTCTATGCCCTGCTGAAAAAAATGGAGGATCGGGGACTCGTGCGATCCAAGGTTGAACTTCAGGATGACCGACCTTCCAAGCGTGTTTTCCACGCAACCGAAAACGGGGTAGCGGCCTTCAATAAATGGCTCATCACGCCCTGCAAGCGCGTCCGGGACATCCGGATTGAATTTCTTGCAAAACTCTATTTCATAAAATCCTCGGGCGTGGAAGGCTCGGGCCTTGTGAAGGCACAAGCCGGTATGCTCGAGAAAACGGTTTCCGGCATCACCTCCTGGATAAATCAGGATATCTCCCCTTATGATCGACTCGCCGCGGAATTCAAGTTAGCCATGGCAGAGGCTTGTTTGAATTGGCTCTTGTACAAGGTCCCCGAATTTCTGGAGACGGGAGATGCCGAAAAAAGCTGAATATGGTTTAATTTTGCTTAGCTAATCATAGGCAACGCCTTACTAATTCCAACTTATACTATTCCATTTTGTAATATTATGTCAATGAGTTTTTTTGGAAATTTCCGGCGAGATCGAAAACCGTTCTTTCTGCTTTCTCTGGAGTCGCGCGGGTCCCGGCGCCTGTTTTTTAGACCTGCCTTACCCAGGTCCGTCCCGGTCGCCGCCGCCTTCGGGGGATATTCGAGAAATCCATTAGTAGTGAATCATGAATGTGATGTGACATGGGAAGGGGAATATGCCTGCGGCCGCCTGCCCGGCTTGCACCGAATTGCAGGTGTTTTTTCTTGACAATGGTCCACTCATCCCAGGCGTTGATTGATTTCCAGGGCCACGGCCTTGAGCAGATCCGCTGTATTCCGCCCCGCCTTACCTGACAATTGCCCCTTCAGCCCAACGACCCAGATGGCGGCCTGGATTTTTTTGTTGCTGACCTTCAAAGGGACTCCAACGGCGGAGATCCCCTCGATGTATTCTTCCCTGTCAAAGGCGATGCCCTCCTCACGGACCCTGCCTATCTCATCCAGGTATATCTGTTTGTCCACTATGGTGTTGGGTGTATACTTTCTTAAACTGACATTCAAAAGCCGTCGTTCCACTTGTTCCCGATCCAGCAGGGACAGCATGGCCTTGATTCCCACGCCCCCGAGAACCGGCAACTGCATGCCGACCTCGGATGAAATTTTCACGGCATAAGTGGAATCCACCTTGTCGATGAGCAGGGTCCGCAATCCCGATCGCAGGCCTAAAAAAACCGAAAGCCTGGTTTCCTGATTTATGCGTCGCAAGGAAGGGTGGACCACGTGGATCAATTCATAGCGCTTGCTCGAAGCGTTGCCCATCATGTAAAACCGGGGGCCGAACTCGAACTTTCCGTTGTCGAGTTCATGAAGCACCTTCTGGGCCGCAAGTGTGTAGAGCAGATTGAACACCGTGCTTTTGTTCAGGTTCAATCTCCTGGAAATGTCGCTTATGCCGAGCGGGGTTTGTGACTTCGAGAGCAGGTCCAATACCGAGAAGCACTTCTCAATGGCGGGCACGCTTTTGTAAGAGGAAGGCAAAGCCGACTCCTTTGTTTTCCATATTAAACAGCAATTCTCTATAAGGAATTACGCTATGTCAATGGAGGCGCAACTGTCAAGCGGTTTTTGTTCTTTCTGCTCAGCCGGCGGGACAGTGGGCGGGGGGCTCGCCCGGGCGATACGAGGCCGTCGGCCTGCCGAAAAGGTTCCGGGCGTGGACTATGAGGGGTGTTGTAAGCCGAGGCTGGCATCCTTATGACCGTGGAGGCAGCTGGATCCCGGCTTTCGAGGCTGTGTCGCAATTATTTCTGCGAGCCATGGAACTGTTTTGTCGTCGCCCCGGCCCCGGATCCGGATTGCCTCCGGGGCAGGCCGCGGCCGGGGCTCAGTGACACGGTCTCCTTCGCTGGGATGACGATGCGAGGGGTGACCTCAGTCTTTCTTCAGGTTCCGGGGTTCCCCAGAAAGCAGCTGCGGGGCTGTTTCAACGACAGGTAACCGATAGCAGGTCCCGGCAACAGGTGAGGGTTATCCCCCCAGGGGCTGACGCTCCCCCGAGGCCTTTCTCACGGAGACGAAGTGTTCCTGAAAGGACACGGCCCCCCCTGCCGGGTCGTAGATCTTGTCGCCGCCCGGCATGAATTTGTTGTCGGCGAGTCCCCGGCCGAAGGCCAAGCTCTCCACCGGCAGCTGGTGCCCGAAACCGTGGACCACAAAAACCGCTTCGGGGTGGATGTGTTCGGTGACCTTTGCCCGAACCGTTTCCGAGTACCCGTTGTTTGAGACTTCAACGAGCTCATTATCTTTAATGTTCAGCTTCCCGGCCTCCTTGTCATTGATCCAGAGGACGTTTTCGGGCATTTGCTCAAAGAGCATGGGGTTGTTGACCGTGTGCCCCTGGGTGTGGACCCCGCAGCGGCCGAAGGTGAGGCGAAACGTGCCTTCTGACGCGCCCGTCGGTGATTCATAGGGCTTGAGGGAGGGGAGGCCCTGGGACTCCAGTGTTTCATTGATCATCTCAATCTTTCCCGAAGGGGTCCCGAACTTGAGCTCCGCCATGTCACGGTATTTGGGTCCGTCCCCGAGAAAGACCAGCCCGGTCTCGTCAAAGTCCTCGATGGTGACGCCTGTCCCTTCCAGCTGAAATTTCCAGATATCCTCCACCTTTTCGAAGGCCAGCTTGTCAAGGCCCATCCGCTTGGACAATTCCGAGAAGATCTCCCAATCGCACTTGGTGTCGTAACGGGGTGGGACGGCCTGCCGCCGGATGAAAAAATAGGGGTTCAGATCGTTTTTTGTCGCCAGGACGCATTGCCGTTCCAGGTAAGGGGAAAGAGGCAGCACCACGTCCGAAAACCAGGCGGTGTCGGACCAGGTGAAGGTGATGGACACCATGAGGTCCAGCTTCTCAAAGACCTTTTTCAACTGGTCGGGATCGGGAAATCCCATGAGGGGGTCGTGGCGATAGGCGATATAGGCCTTGAGGGGATAGGGGTCCTCGCTTTCAATGGCCTTGAACGCCAGATGCGTGATGCCCGGCCCGGACTCGAAATGGGGATATTTCCAGCCGGCGCCGTCCGCCCGCTTTTCGGCGGGTTTCTCGTAGAGATCCATGAGCTTGTTGAGCCCCTTGCGTCCGAAGTCCTTGGGTTTGTTGACCAGCGGCAGACCGCCCTTGGCCCCCACGGACCCCAGGAGGGCGTTGATGATGTAAACAGAGCGGGACATGTAAAAGGAATCATTGTATCGGGCGTTCATCCAGCCAGGGTGCCACAGGACCGCCGGTTTGGCCTTGGCCAGCTCCCGGACGAAGTTGACGATGCGCTCCGCCCGGATCCCTGTCTCCTTTTCGGCCCATTCCGGGGTGTAGGGCGTGACAAAGGCCTCCAGTTTCTGGAAGTCTTTGAAATACCGTTGAACGTATTCGGCATCGTAGAGCCTGTCGGCGATGATCTCGTGTATGACCGCCAGATTGAAAGCATAATCCGTGCCGGGCCGGATTTGAAAGAAGTTGTGGGCCTTGGTTGCCGACACCGTGGACCGGATATCGATGACCGTCAGCCTGGCCCCGTTTTCCATGGCCTCCGTCAACTCGTTGACCTCCCGGACGTTGATCGCCTCGAAAATGTTCCTGGTCTGGAGGACCACGTGCCTGGCGTTTCTGAGGTCATACACCACATCCTTGCGGCCGAAGCCGAATACAGAGAGCGCCGCGTGTTGGACGTTTCGGGCGCAGGAGCCGTCATGGTTGCAGTAGTTGGGGGTTCCGAGCCCCCTAAGGAACGCTCGGTGAAAGTCCCTGAAAGGCCCCCCCCGGTCGGTCAGCAGCAGGCTTCGCGGGCCGTATTCCGAGAAGATTTTTTTGAGCCTTTCCGCCACATAGTCGAGGGCTTCGTCCCAGGTGACCTTCCTCCAGTCCCCGCCTCCCCTCTCTCCATTTCGGATCATAGGGTAACGGGGGCGCTCCCGGTCATTGATCAGAGCGATGCCGGCCGCCCCTCTCGCGCAAATGGACCCTTCTATGCCGGGGGCGTATGGATTCCCCTGAAGAAAGGTAATCTTTCCGCTCTCCACCTCGGCCATGATCGGACAGCGGACCGTACACATACCACATATGCTGAAGACCCTCTTCTTTAACATGGTGTTTCCCCGTTTCCCTTTCCCGCCTTCAATGAAAAATTATCACTTAAAGTCAGTAATTTCCGGTTAACATCTTGCATAATGGCCCGAAATTTTAGTATTTCCATCTTTCGGCTTCGGGCCGGGCTGACACATTTGACGAGTCTCATTGCGAATCTGGTTTCTGAGCTGCCTGACCC
>Ga0272443_10001879_pt1 | contig 28545 bp, 17 predicted proteins | sample SSMAcet12_FD_193581 | JGI IMG/M metagenome (GOLD analysis project Ga0272443, IMG submission 193581) | Marine sediment archaeal communities from Little Sippewissett salt marsh, Falmouth, MA, United States - SSM-Acet-12 | ecosystem: Environmental > Aquatic > Marine > Wetlands > Sediment ... | reverse complement strand
CCGTCGTATGCCACATAATCAGAACTCTGAATATTCCCATCATAGTAATACCCTGTAATCGTTGCCGACTTGATCACGTCATTTCCGCCCACAACAACATAAACGTTTATACTTGCAACAGTTGTAAAATTACCTGTAAATAGCGCACGAACCTGATAAATGCCATTTTCCGGTGCAGTCCAGCGAAAGGTGGGGTATTCTCCGCCCCCCCCCCAGAGACTTGTTTGCCACGGTTCCCAATGCGCGCCAAACTCCTCCCATGCGGTTGCCTGGTTGTTCTTATGCACATAAGAGGACCAACTTTTGGTCCAGTAGGAATAATACGGATAGGGATCGCCTCCACATGTAACCCAATTATATGGAACCAAACTGCCTGTAACAACAGTCTTATATCCATATGCCCAGCCATTTTCAGAGTTGGTTCCTTGACAGTGCCAATCGTCAGAAAGGTCCCATGAATCACTTACTTGAGTCTGACAAAGACAACCAGAACACAATGACAATATTACAAGAAAACAAGATATTTTTTTCATTTCTCAATCCACTTTTTGATATTTGATAAGGACTGCATCTGGCTTTGTATCAAAACAACATCAACTCCCTTTTCCATTAATGCTTTGCCGGTTTTTGTTACTATTTCATCGGAATCAAAATTCGTCACAGAATATACAAGATTTGGCCCTAAACCCTTTATTTTAAGCATAAGTTTTTCAACCGGACAATCGTTTCTACGAAATACCTGAACAACACCGGCGTTAATATCCGGCCGATCAAATTGCCAAGCCATCCAGTGATCTTCCCCGACACTATAAGGTGACAGTGGGTAATAATCACCCAAATAACATTCTGACACTTGCCTCTATTGTTCTATATTACACCGTACCACATCCCAGTCAATATCCTGCCGAAACGTATCCAATCCAGCAACAATAATAACATCCATACCACTTCGGAATGAATATGAATTATCCGGCAGTGCGGGCAGTGGAGCAGGGTAAGAGGGATGCAGGTTCGATTGTGCAATCCCTTATGCGGAAAGAGGTTACGGGGATTGAATATCCGTTTACGGTGCACATGGGAAGATTGCAGGAGGGGGAGATTGATAAATTTATGGTGTTTGCCAGTATTGAAAAGCGGGTTTCTCTTAGCAATGAGTGGCCAGGTGGAATGACGGATGAGCAGGCGAAGAGGGAGGCGAGCAGGTGTCTGGGGTGTGATTGCAGGGAGCTATCTTCCTGTATATTAAGAAGTTATGCGGATAAGTATAAGTTGAAAGCAGGGCGGTATAATGGGTTGCGGCGAGCGTTTGAACATAACATAGAACATCCTGAGATAGTATATGAGGAGGGTAAGTGTATAAGTTGCGGGCTATGTGTACAGATTACGGGGAAAGCAAAAGAGAAGCTGGGATTAACCTTTATAGGTAAAGGGTTTAACGTGCGGGTGTCGGTGCCTTTTAATGAATCCTTAAAAGAAGGGTTGGCGGAAACGGCGGGAAAGTGTGTGGAAGCGTGTCCGACGGGTGCGCTTTCTTATAGGGAACACGAAGAATAAAATATTTTTCCGATCAGGAATTTCCCCGGATTAAACTTAAAAGTTCTTATAAAAAGTGGTTGTTTTCTTTTGAAAAGTGTTTGACTTATTATGAAAAGTGTGGTATATTTTATGTGTTCTTAATGGGGGCAGGTGGGGAATCACTATCTAGAAAGTCACAATGGGACTAAGGCACAGAGCAAAATAAATATCAAAAATTAAAAAGCAAAAATACATATTAAAGATAAAATATTTTTCACGCAAAGGGGCGAAGAAGGCAGTAAACGAGTAGACAAGTAAATGGGTAAACGAGTAAACAGGTAAGAGAGAGACAGAAAACGCGTGGGTCATAGCCCCAGCCTACATGCTTATAATTTAATATTATATGGAATGATAATCATATGAAGGAAAAACGTGATAAAGATTATGAGATTGTATTTCACTTGCAAGAAGCAAGTATTCATCTTAGAGAACTTGTGGAGAAAATTGAAAAGGGAGAAATAGATCCCCTTATAGATAGTGTTCCCATAGAGGTACAATTGTGGCATATACAGCAGCACATATGCCAGGGGTGGCACTTGCGGGATTATTTCATGAACGAGGCCAAGTATGATAAAGAAACTGAAGACTTAATAAATAATGCAATTCCAAACTGGCAAGCATCGTTTTGCTTAATCGAACCAGGGACGAGGCTGGTAGATGAAAAAAACAAATAGATAACGCGTGGGGCATGGTTCGACAAGCTCACCACTGGCGGAGCCCGGACTACGGGACTGGATTCCCGTTTTCACGTGAATGACACCCCTCGATTTTACATCGAGGGCTAGGAAATACGTAATACATAATACGAAATACGCAATACGTAATGAATAGGAGGCAGCCCCTATACCAGATACAGGACAGGGTATAATAATTGGCGGGCACAGCCCGCCCTACATTCTACATTTTATCGGTAGCGGGTGGTTGATTTTCATTGATATCGGGATCAGATTTGAGGGAAGCGACTTGCGTTTCAAGTGTCTTTATTCTCTCCCACATAGAAAGAATCAAATAGCGTCCATTTAAGGTGGAAGCATACATGATTATTAGACACATGACACATAAACCAGTTAAGCCAGCAATGAGTAATTCCGCAATCATCAATTTTGCACGACTGGCCGATATTGCATAAAAATGCGTAAAGAGAATGGGTAACTCATCTTTGAGATTTTCATAGGAGGCCAAGGATTGTACATACTCAGGGGTGATCATGGCATCCAAGTCGCGTTCCTTTAATACAACCCATCCGGAAGCACAAATCATAAATGCAACAAGAAGCAATAAAAGCGCAATATGAAGCTTGCGCTGTTTTATACTTCGCTTAATATTCCTTATAGCCTTTTCTTCTTTAGTCATTTCTTTCATAAATCACCTCTTAGATCATTATTTACGTAGAAAAATAAATATTTGCTTTTGTGCCTTCGAGCTTTAATATAAACCGGTTATGTTAAATCAACATTTGTAAGGATAATATATCATGGTTGCGTGAGGAAATCAATCTGGATTCCCGACGGCAATCAAGTTGAGGGCAGGCTCTGCGATCGGAGTCGGGGACAAGCCTGCGCGGGGATGACGTTAAATACGTAATACGAAATACGCAATACGTAATGAATAGGAGGCAGCCCCTATAACAGATACAGGATAGGGCATAATAATTGGCAGGCATAGCCCGGGCTACGAATCAAATTATCAAATTCATAAAATAGCCACAAAAGGCACAAGAATCACAAAATAATTGAACAAAAGGGACCGAAGTGAACAATGTTAAAAACAAGTTTCACGCAAAGGCGCAAAGGGCGCGAAATCAGTTAAAAAGAACCGCGTGGGCACAGCCCACCCTACAAGACAAATAAATACGTAATACATAATACGCAATACGTAATGGAGAGGAGATAAGGAGATAGGGAGATAGGGAGATAATAAAAGTATATATATATTAATGTATGCAAGAATTTGATTTTTTGCTTGACAGTTCTATATAAAAAGACATAAATTATTTCAAATCTGATGGGAAACGGGGATTAATATACAAAGGAAAATGTGTGCGCATGGATTTTTTTGAAAGGAGTAAGATGTCATATAGCACAATATAAAAAAGGGGCGAGAAAATACACGTGTTGAGCTGTTCGGCCAATACAGAGAATGATGAGTGAACCCGAGTCGGGGAATTGCGATGGTCATTGCGGCTAAAGGGAACGCCGAAAGTCTTATATTTTAACCTTTTATGAGTAAAACCATGTTTCTGCATGGGCAGAAACAACGTCGTTCGGGCAGATAGTCTATGTCTAACTATTTCTAAGGTAAGAAGTTAGTAGTTGTATTAATGCCTGGAAGGGATTGCATTAACCTTTAATGGAGATTTTGCGCGTTATAGTAGATGGCATCAGTCAGTCAGTAAGGAGATAAAGGTATGAGTGTCAAGTTTAGACATTATGGCAGGGTTTTGTTTTTAGTAGTGTTGCTTTTGAGCATCATAATAATGACAGGGCTAACAGTGATCAGGTCAACCGCACAAACAGAAGAGTCGGCGATAGAACTGCTAGAGCAGGCGAGAGGATATCAAAAGCAAGGGCTGTATAACGAAGCAGAAGAAAACTACAAAGATATTATCGAAGAGTATCCCAGCAGCGAGTTGATGGAGGAGGCGAGGAAGAATTTGATAATTATTTATGTCGGGGGAGACAGATTAGCTGAGGCGAAAGCGGTTTTTCAAAACCTGCCGACTGAATTTAGCGGGAAAGGGGAACTTCTCGAAGCAATTCAAACAAAAGCATATAACCGGATCAAGAAAAAGAACAGTCTGCAAAAAGCAAAAGAGATTTATCAGTTTATAGTAAATGAATTGGGCGGGGATGAATATGCGATGTGGCTGCAGACGTGCGAGGTAATAAATTACATTTGGGCCAACGAGCAAACAGCGGCGCAGAACGGGATTGATAGTCTGCGAGATAACTATTGGGCACATAAGGATATCGCCAAGGCAGTCAACAAGATCGGGGACCACTATTATATGGTGAAGGAATATCAGAAGGCCGGCGATATATTCCGGTTGGTGGTTGATTGCTGGGGCCAGTCGGAATACGGCATCAGGGCGCAATTAAGTCTGATCGATATGGCGATGCAACTAAAAGACGAAACAGCTATAGAAGCGGCGATTAACAAATTACAAAGTGAGTTTGCTGAGCATCCGGAGATCAACTGGGCACGGATAAAAGCCGGAGACAACTATTACAAAAGAAAGAATTATCAACAAGCCCTGCAGCTTTATCAAATGGCAGCAGTGGCGCAGGGGCAAATCGATTTGTGGCTGCAAAAAAGGCTGATAATTACATATTACCAACTGGGCGAGAATAGTACTGCGGAAGCGACCATTAACAAGTTATTAACTGATTTTGCCAACGATCCGGAAATGGGGGAAATGGCCAACCGATTGGCCAGGCAGTGCCGCAAATTGGAAAAATACGAGAAGGCACAGGCTCTGTATCAATATGTGTTAGATAATCATCCCAATAGTGATTGTATTGTGGAGGCACGAGTGGGATTGCTTTTGGCGGGATGGATGAGTGAAGGCAGTGAAGATGTGAGGGGGACAATAGAAAAAATCATTGCCGATTATGAGGGATATAAAAATCTGCCCGAGGTGCTATTGGATCTTTGTTCGCATTTTTGCGAAAGGGCAAATCGAGCGGAAGGAAAAGGAAGTGAAGAGCAAGTTCGGCAGGATTATCAAAAAGCGGTGGAGGTGGGAGAGAAAATCCTGGAAAAATTACCTGACAGTTCGGTAACCATTTCGAGCTATCAACTGGCCGGGGACTGCTATCGGCGGTTGGGACAATATGACAAGGCCATTGAGTGCTATCAGAAATTACTCTTAAAAGAACCGGAGGCGGAATATAACTGGCATGTGCAATTTCTGATCGGTCAGCTTTATCAACAGATGAGAAATAACCGGCTGATATCAAAGAGCGAGGCAAATGAGCGGACACAATCTGCCTATGAAAAAGTTTTGGATGATTATCCGAGCTGCCCGGCAGCGGCGGCGGCACGTGACTGGCTGGATCACAATAAAGCCATCTAACAGGAGGTTGATGATGGATAGAAAATATAAAGGCATTTTCATTATCGTTGCTATTGCATCTTTACTTGGCAAGGCCTGGGCGTGCTATCAACCGCCGGTGGCGGTGATTGGGGGGGATGATCCGAAACATGTGCGTGTAGGCGAGACGGTCCAGTTCGACGGGAGCAATTCCTATGATCCGGGGGGCGGGGATATAGAGGAGTATGTGTGGAGCTTTAGCGAGGGAGCTACCGATATCAGCGGCGAATTTACAGCTAATGCGAGCTGCTGGTTTAGATATTCGGGAGTCTATATAGTCAAGCTGAAGGTGCAGAATGAGGATGAGGAGTGGTCGTCAGAAGTGAGCTGTACGGTCATGGTGGGAAATATATGGTATGTCAATAATGCGGTGTCGGGAGGAAATGATGAGGGCACGAGTTGGGCAGATGCCTTTGATGATCTGCAAGAGGCGCTGGATATAGCAGATCCTTGTGATGAGATATGGGTGGCGTATGGTAATGGTCCATATTATCCGACGAAATTGACTGATCCGGGAGATCCGTGTTCGGCGAGTTTCGAACTATGCGAAGGGGTGGCGGTGTATGGCAATTTTTATGGCGGGGAACAGCACTTCGGTCAGAGACTCATGGAAGAGGTATTCACCACGGTCTTGAGCGGTAGTATAGGGGTGGCCGATGATGCCAATGACGACTGCTATCACGTTATCAGGTGTGTGGATGTCAATGATGTGATACTTGACAGATTGACCATTAAGTATGGATATGCACGGGGTACAGAGGATAAGGGAGGTGGTATTTACTGTAAAAACAGCAGATTGACGGTCAGGCAATGTGTTCTAATGGAGCATATAGCCGAAAATCAGGGCGGCGGGATCTATTGCGAAAATTCGGAATTGACCGTGATCAATTGCGTACTGGCCTGGAATGAGGTCGGTCACTATGGCGGGGGAATTTATTGCGCAGATTCGAATGATGCGGTGGTGAGCAACTGTACCTTTACAGGCAACTGGGGCGATTACGGAAAAGCGATATACAACAATAATTCAGACATAAAGATTATAAACAGTATTCTTTGGGATAACGGGAGCCTCAATGCAGGAGGGGAAGTTTATAACAATAACTCTGCGCCGATAATATCATACAGTGATATTTACGGCAGCGGGGGCAGTGGTCTGAATTGGGATATTGATCTGGGAGAGGACGGGGGAGGTAATATAGATATCGATCCCAACCTGATAGATCCGAACAATGATGATTACCATCTCGATCCCAATTCGCCGGGCATAGACGGGGGAGATCCGTGCTTTGCCTGGGGGGAAGAGCCTGCTCCCAATGGAAGTCGTATCAACATGGGTGCCTACGGAAATACGCCACAAGCAACCAAGACCTGGGACAGTGACAATGACGGACTGAGCAATCCGGAAGAAACCCGGCAGGGAACCGATCCGCTGGATCCGGATAGTGATGATGATACCATGCTCGACGGGTGGGAGTATAACCAGGGATTGGATCCGCTGGTAAATGATGCCAGCGAAGATGCGGACGATGATGGTTTGACAAACCTGGAAGAATACCAGCTAGGTACCAAACCGCTGGACAATGACAGTGACGATGATGCTATGCCCGACGGGTGGGAGTATAACCAGGGATTGAATCCGCTGTTGGATGATGCCGGCGGAGATGCGGATACGGATGATTTGAGCAATTTGGGGGAATACCAAGCGGGAACTGATCCCCAAGACAGTGACAGTGATGATGATACCATGCTCGACGGGTGGGAGTATCTTTACAGCCTCGATCCTCTAGCAAACGACGCGGAACAAGATAAAGATGGAGATGGTTATACAAACATAATCGAGTACAGGCGAGAGAGTAATCCGAATGACGACAGTAGTGTGCCTGCAAATCTGATCATGACGGTACCGGAGGATAAGAGCACGATCCAGGCAGCGATCGATTGGAGCATTAACGGTGATGTCATAATATTAAAAGCGGGAAAATATTACGAGTCGATCAATTTAGCGGGCAAAGCGATCAAGTTGCAAAGTGAGGACCCGAACGATTGGCAGGTAATCGGGGCGACAATAATCGACGGCGGGCAAAGTGGAAGTGTAGTGAATTTTTCAGGGGCCGAGGAGCCGAATTGTCTAATAACAGGGGTGAGCATAACGGGAGGTTATGCCGAGGGGAGCGGAGGTCAAGGCGGTGGTATCAAAGGCAATGGGACGGGAGCTACGATTTACCGCTGTATAATATACGAGAATTATTGTGCACACGGGGGTGGAGGTATATACGATTTCGATGGTAATATTTCCGACTGCATTATCTATCAAAACAGCGCGGCAGAAGTGGGAGGCGGTCTGGCAGGATGTAACGGGAACATAGTCAACTGCGTTATTACGCAAAATTCAGCAGCCGACGGGGGTGGGATATACAACGTGGGCAGTGGAGATCCGAATATCTGCAACTGTACAATAAGCGGCAATACGGCCAGCGATGACGGAGGAGGAATCTATAATTATAGCTGTGATCCGGAAGTGACGAACTGCATTGTCTGGGGCAATACGGCGGAGGATGAAGGTGATGAGGTGTTCAATGAGTCGGCCGAACCGATATTCAGCTATTGCGACATAGCCGGCTGCGGGGGTAGTCGGAGCGAGTATTGGAACAGTTCCATCGGCAGCGACGGAGGCCATAATCTGGACAAAGACCCAAGGTTTATAAATGCAAATGATCCGGCGGGCATAGATGATATCTGGTGCACACTGGATGACGGACTGCGAGTCAGGACTTACTTGGTCCGGGAGGAAGGGTTCAGCCTGGAGCAGGGGCGGGATTGTCTGGATTGCGGCGACAGCGAAAAAGCACCAGCGTTTGATCTGGGGGGCAAGGAAAGAGTTGATATTCCCTATTTTCCAAACCTGGGAAACGGGGAGGTAAAATACACAGATATCGGGGCATACGAAGCAGCGGTGGTATGGTATGTAAGAGCAGCAGCTCCGACGTCAGGTAATGGATCGAGCTGGGAATACGCGTTTAAGGATTTACAAACAGCGCTGGAGGCGGCCCGGGATCCCTGCGATACGTATCGCAATTATGATCCCTGCGAATTCGACCCCAAGCGACACTATAGTCAGGAGATCTGGGTGGCGGCCGGTACGTATCAACCCTGCCGATTTGTGAACGGCTTATCCCGTTATATTTCTTTTGAGATGGTGGAAGGGGTTGATATGTATGGGGGTTTTCTGGGAAAAGAAGCCGGCCGCGAGGAGCGTAACTGGAGTATTAATAAGACGGTCCTTAACGGTCTTCTCGATCCAAATATTTATTATCACCCAAAAAGTTACCATGTAGTCAAAGGAGCGGATAATGCCGTTTTGGACGGTTTCAGTATTATACAAGGGAGAGCAGGAGGCAATGGACAGGATCAATATGGAGGGGGAATGCTCAACAAGGGATGTGCGCCGACGGTAAGAAACTGCACCTTCCAAAATAATTACGGCAGTTATGGGGGAGGAATGGGCAATATTAACGGGGCCAACCCCGAAGTGGTCAACTGTGTATTTTTGGATAATAATTCTTATTACGGCGGAAGTGGTATTTGTAATTATGATTATTCTTCCTGCCATATTTCGGGCTGTCAATTTTTATACAATGAAAATGTATGTGTAGATAATTATCAATACTGCTCGGTGGTGATTGAGAAGAGCCTTTTCGAAGGAAATATTAATGGGGGGAGTATAGCAAATTACTATAATTGCGATTTGACCGTCAGCAATTGTACCTTCCGGAATAATAAATCAACTGACGGAGGAGGTATCTACAGTGGTGATAATGACAACAACTACCTGGGGATATCAGATTGTGTTTTTATTAATAATACCGCTTCGGGAGCAGGTAAGGGCGGAGGGGTGTGCGCTAAAAGTCAGTACGGCGATATTTTGGTAAACAATTGCCTTTTCAAGGATAATGTGGGTGGTTATGGAGGTGGAATATACATCAATTCCGGCGGTACAGCCAAGATAAGCAACTGTGTTTTCTGTGACAATACAGCCACATTGCTAGGGGGTGGGTTATATATCTCCAATAGTACAGAAGCAGAATTTTTAAACTGTACGATTGCCAATAATACATTGCATCGCCCTTATAATTACTCGGGTCGGACCACGGAGGTTTACAGCGGGGGTATTCATGTTTATAGCAGTGGTATTAATCTTACCAACTGTATTTTATGGAATAACGTGGATATGATAATCGACCCCTGCTGTGTAGTGGATTCAAACTGTGATTGTGGTTATGGAGGAGAAGGTTCGGTACAGGATCCCAATATTATAGTGGAAAGGCCCAGTGAGATTTATCTGCAATACAACAGCACCGTCACCTTACAAAACTGCGATGTCAAGGGCGGCTGGGAGGGAGCGGGAGTCATTCTAAAGCCAGGCAATGAAATAGAGGCGGTTGCTTGTATTGATGATGATCCGTGCTTTTTGGATCCGTGTAATCCGGCGGGGCTGGACGGGATTTTGGCTACCTATGATGACGGCCTGCGTCTTAGATATAACAGTCCGGGTATCGACGTGGGGTATAATAAGGTTTGGCCGGAACCTAATGAAGCCAATGGGTATTATGTTGCAACTGACATATTAAACGTTCCCCGGGTGCAGGATGCCGACGGGGTGGGACCGACAAGGGTCGATTTGGGTGCGTATGAGTTTGGAGGGGTGATCGCGTATGGGCAAGATGTCGAGGTAAATGAGGATGAGTGGGTGGCGATTACGCTCGAAGCTGAAGATATAGCCGAGGAGCCCTTTACATTTACTATTGCAGCAGTACCGGAGCAGGGCGAATTAAGCGGCACGGGTAATAATCTGACCTATACGCCCGATCCCAACTATAACGGCTGGGATAGTTTCGTATTCAAGGCGACCGACGAGTCAGGCAATGCCGAGGCGGCATTAGTATCGATCACTATTATCCCCCAAAATGATCCGCCGGAAGCCCGGGGTGATGCGGCGCTGATGAGCACGGAAGATGCAAATGTAGTAATCCCTGTTTTGGCCAATGATACTCATCCCGACGGGGACAGTCTGTCAATAATTTATGTTTCTGATCCCGATCCGAACGGTTCGGCCGTAAATAACGGTGACGGCACGATAAGCTATACGCCGGAAGAGGGATACTATGGTCCGGTTTACTTCGCATATACCATCGCAGATGAGGACAGTACGGCCCAGACTGATACGGCAGTGGTGACGGTGGAAGTACACTGTCCGCCCATAGCAGTAGATGACAGCTATAACACATTGAAAAATGTTATGCTCAGGGCAACGGGGGTGCTGGACAATGATGTTGATTATGATGGAGATGAGCTGTCAATCAGCGAGTGGGACTTTACCTCCGCAGAAAACGGCATGGTGCGTTATGTGGGAGAGGGGACGTTTTTATACATGCCCAACAGGGATTACACTGGTTCAGATGCGTTCACATATACCATAACCGATCCGGTGGGGAATGAAGATACGGCAAGTGTAACGATTAGCGTGCAAGTTGGGGCGGACAATCCCAGTGATCCTAATTTTTTCGATTCAGACGGAGATGGAATATATGACATCGAGGAAACGGATATATATCAGACAGATCCATATGCGGCTGACACGGATGAGGACGGTTTGTCCGACGGCTGGGAGTTGTTTTGGGGACTAGATCCGTTGACAGCAGATGATCCGGAAGCAGATCCCGACAATGATGGTTTGAGTAACTTATCGGAAAATCAATATAAAACCAATCCCAATAATTGCGATACAGATGGAGACGGAATTTCTGATGGGGACGAAGTCAAACAGGGCAGCGATCCGACCGACCCTCAAGACGGGCAAGCGAAATACTATCCGCATCCGTTGCCGTATCATACCGCCTTTGTGGAATTTCAGTATATACATTGGGATAATTGGGAACAGGGATGGCGGTGGGGATGCGATCTGAATTATCAAAATGGTTGGCAGGTATCCAAAGGTAGCGCCAACATACGGGGTAACGGATACAAAAATTACGTAATGCTAGATCCATGCTCCGTAGTCAGGAAGGAATTGACCGACGAGGGAGCTGACCATGAATATATCCGATTAAATCTGGAAGCTACCTATGATGCGCAGATAAAAATACTGGGGCATTCAGGGGAAAGCGAGATGGTAATCGCAGGGGTGAAGTTCGGAGCAAATAAGAATGTCTATGTTCTGGACAACGGTGAGTATGTGAATACGCAAACAAATTGGTTTTCTAATATATCCTATAGCGGCGGCAGTAATTTCGGGTATGACCTGCGCAATTTGAGGCTGGAGATGGATTATGAAACTAATACCTATAAATTGCTATGGCAAACTGAAAGCGGACTTGATCTGGAACCTTGTCAGATATATGAGGGGGCTGAATTCGGGTTTGAATGCGAGGCGATAAGCACGGTAGTGTTTCAGAGTGGTCAGGGCCAACCAGCATTTGTACAGAAGCTTTCTATCAACGACCGTTCCGATACGAGCCTGGCATTTACCATTGACTCACCCTGCCATTGCGAAGATGCCATATCCCAGGCCCGGACACCAGTGATCGGCAGTATCGCATGGGACAAGCTGGGATCATATACGCTAGGATATTGCCCGGGGGATAAAAATCCGGAAGAACTCTACAACTGGTTTGGCTTCGACGGGGGGACAGAATTTGTAGAAAATGGAGTACTGGGATACTGGGATACCGGGATGATTCCCAATGGGTATTACTACCTGGGTATTCTGATAGTGGATGATTGGGGGATCGGGCAGCTATATATTCAGGAGGATGGAGAAGGTAATTGGGCGCCGGTGATTGTTACGGGAGAACAGAAATGCAATACCTTACATCATGAGGACGAGCCGGATATCTCGGTCAACTGGCCGGGGCAATTTCCATTTGAACTGAAACGAATCTATAACAATAATCGCCGCTTTGATTACAGACCTTTCCCCTGGGGCTGGAAACATAATTACCACATCCGTCTAACTGAAAATACCAACTATTATTATGATTTTTACGAAAGTTTTTGGGGAGGGGCGTATGGGGATCATAGTTTTCTGGGGTACGGCGACGTCTGGATTACCTACCCGGATGGTTCTGTGCGCATGTTCCGACACGATTCCAATACCGACGGTTACGGGAAAGATGATGACGGAACACTCAGCTATCCTTCTATTTATCGTCCCTATCCGGATGATAATACCGGTGAACGGTTGGAAAGGGTGACCTCTTCCTATGACGACACAGGTTATATTCAATTAACCGACGTTGAATATAAACTTATCGAGCGAGACGGCACCACTCTGTCATTTACCGCGGAGAATATCCTAGATGTAGGAGATAATGGAGAATATCAATATTATAGCTATACCGATGCTGAAGTGGGCTGGGAACTGAAGGCGGGGGTGAAAGAGATTGCAGACCGGTTCGGTAACAAATTAAAGATCCAATGGGACTTAGGAACGGAGAATCCCACCGTCACTAAAATCAGCTATGACAAAAATAACACCCCCAGCGATTCAACCGATGACACAATAATCCAAATGTATTTCAGTCACGATACAGGCTATACCAGAGAAGTATATGTTGGTGCAGAATTGTGGGTGGATACTGAGTTACAACGCAAAGTAGTTTATTACTGGGGAGATATGTATCCTGATAATTACGATATATATTGGATATATAATTTTAGGATTGAGCGGAGCGGGGCGCTGGCACTGGGTGACAATCCCTATAATCCCGAGGACATTGATCAGGCCTATAACAAAAATTATATTTACAATCTTTGGTATGACCCCAGTTGGAATTGGATGGTCAACAATTCTGAAGATATTACCCGGCATAGAGGCTATTGCGACATGCAGGTTAGATACGACGCGTGGGGACGGGTATATCAGCAGCTCGATCCTCTGATCGAAAACGAAAAGGGACGATATCTTACCACTCAATTTGGATATTTACTCTATCATCCGGATCCGTGCTCTGTCTGGGAGGTGGGCTGGAAAGATAGGGATCCGAATGTCGATAGTGAAAGCAAATCATATTTGCGCAGCTATGCCCTGACGCAATATGGGGTGAACTATACCTGGCAGGACGATAAGGGAGCGGTGTTACGGCAGCAAGCTATTCCCTGGGACCTATCGGCGACGCCGATTGTGGTCAGTCAATATGAAAACACAGATTACCCCTTAAAACCTACCTATGTGGAGGAACAATTCGACGGGTTTATCCGCAAAACGTATAACAGCTACAATTACAACGGAGATTTAACAGAACAAATTGTTAAAAACACCAGCGGCGATGCAATTTTATCCACCACGAGAGACTATCATCCAGTCTATCCGTTTGTGACCCGTCAGACGAGCAGGCCGGGGACGGGGCAGTTGGGACATAAGGTGGAAACCAGATATGTCTATGGCAAAAATGACGGAACGATTGATCAAAGTGAAGATGAAAATAACAAATATCTGATCGAGGAAAAGACTTTACTTCGTGTCGTTCAGGACAGCGGGGAAGATCCGTGCTTTGTCTGGGCAGATACGAAATATACTTATGAAAATAACGGGCAGATAAAAACAAAACTCGATCCCTGCGGAATCAGTACGGTTTATGAGTATGACGATAACGGCTTTGTGCAGTGGGTCAAGGTGGGCTCCGATGGAGCGGAACAGGCGGTTGAGCGTTACTATCATGATGTCCTCGGGCAGATGCGGCTGAAAGTGAACCGGCTGGGCGGGGTGACGTGTAATGATTATGATGATTTTGGTCATCTGTACCAGGTGCGAACATACTGTGATCCCTGCGGGCTCAATCCGGAAATTAATTTCGAACCCGGGCGATACAGCAGTTGGGAGGTACTTTCTAGCACTGTCTATGGCTACGACAAAATGGGTAATCGGGCCTATGAACAAAGGCCCAGCGGTGGGGTGGTCAAGACAGAATATACCCGAAACGGACTACCGAAACTGATCGAATATGATACGGGAGGCGGTTCGTATATTGCAAATGGCTATGACAACCGCGGGAAAAAAGTCCTCGAATATCATCACTGTGATCCCAATACCGCCAGCCAGGATTGGTATGTCGCCCATGCCTATGACAACCTGGGGCGAGCTACGGGGACACTGTGGTATGACTATGATGATGAGACCATTATAAAGGGGAGATTACGGCGGTTCATGGCCTCTGGCAAAAAGAGCGTCGAAAAGCTCATCGGGCCAGATCTGGAGGGGGAACTGTGTCTGCAGCGGCAAACAAATTATGAATATAATATCCTGGGGCAAATGACCAAACAGACGGTTGCGCCTGATACCGGATACGAGGTTATTACTAATTACAGCTATGATGTTTATGGTAACCGGGTCAAAATCACCGATCCGAATGGGAACCTTATCTATTTCGATTACGATAATGCCAATCGAAAAGTGGCGGAATATTTTGCCGCAGAGGCGGGGACGGCAAAAGAAAATGCCGTCCTTAAAAAGAGGCTAACCTATTATCCCAATAATGAGATAGCATCCGAGAGTTCGTATGATTATGACGGGGAAACTGTTTTGGCCCATAACGAGTTCGGCTATGACGAACGCGGGCGGCTGAGCAGGGTTGAGCAGTTTATGGAAGATCCGTCTGTAGCTGATCCCTGTAGGGCGGTGACAATTTATGAATATTCGGATAGCGGGTTCGGGCCGAACAATGACTATCATCTAAAGATAACCGATGCGGAAGGGAAAGAGACATATCGTCAACTAGACGAGTTTGAAAGGCTGACAAAAATTCTGTATCCATCGGGGGATTATCAGGAGATGGGCTATAACGGGGACGGGACGCTAAAAGAGCGAACGGTGTTTAATACAAACGGTGATCCGTGTGTGATTGGCTATGATTATGATCCCTATGGGCGGTTGAAAAAGATTACCTATCCAGATGAGGGGTATATCGAATATACGCGCAACGGGTTCGGTAGGAAAATTGCAGTTAACGATAATAGAAACGCGCTCGATAATATCGGCGGCAGCGGTGAGATAAGCTTTGAGTATGACCCGATGGGAAGGGAGATTGCACGAGTCGATCAGGATGGCTATGAGGTATCTTACACCTATTGGGCGGATGGTCAGAAGGGAAGTGTGAGTGTTAGCGATCCGTGTGCGAATAAGATCTATGAGGTGGCATATTATCTCTGGCCAAACGGGAGGCTTAGAGGGGTGTTTGAGCCGGAACTGGAGCCGGAAACGGGTGATAAATTCGTAGCCCAGTTCGAATATGACGCCAATGGGAACAGGAACTTTCTGGAATATTATCTGGAAGGTGAATACTCCGGTAATTACCTCAATATTAACTATACCTACAACCGGGATAATCTGTTAACCGGTTATGAGACAGAAGCTTATGGGGGAGGCGTTGTTGATCTGGAGTACCGCTTATTTAATGTAGAGGTGGACGGGCTGGGGAGGTTGGCTGACGCCTGCGAGGTGGTTACCTTGGCGGACGGCTCCTACTCATATCATTACCACAACCATAGTTACGATATGCTATCACAACTGACCGGGGCGAAAATCAGCAATATCGAAAGCTCCGACTGGAACGGATCATATATCTACAACAAGGATGGGAATATCCGTGAGCGAATTATCAATTCCGACCCTTGCGCTTATGAATATGACGGGGATTTGATGGTAAAGGCTGAGGGGCAGGAGCTGGATTGGGATTTGAATGGTAATCTGACCGGTGGGTTGGCGGTCAGTATGGAATATAACTGGGATAATAAACTGCGCTATGCGCAGGCAGGGGATAATTCTATCGCGCTGAAGTATGATCCAGAGGGGAATCGAATTTGGAAGCGGACATGTAACAGCACAAATGTTAGGTATCGAAAATATATTATTGCGGAAATTGATAATCTTGCAAATATTTTGCTCGAAATTGACCCTTGTGAGGGGACTATCAAGAAGGCGTACGTTTACGCAGGCGATCAGTTGATTATGCAGCATGACGGGGATATGTCAGCAAATCGTTATTTTTATCTGCATGACCGGCTGGGTAGTGTACGTCAGGTAATCGATGTCAATGCCAGCGTAAAGCATCTATACACTTACGGTCCCTTTGGTAAAAAATTGGAGTCGGACAGCGACCCGGATAATTTAGAAAACTCCTTCCAGTTTACCGGGCTGTTTTATGATGAGGAAATAGAACAATCCTACGCCCGGGCCCGCCAATATAAACCCCAAATCTACCGCTTTACTTCATATGATCCTGTCATAGGTGATTTTACCAATCCGGCAACCTTGCATCCCTATCTCTATTGCCTGAATGACCCGATTAATAACACCGATCCGACCGGGGAAACAACCAAAGAAGAAGTCACTGTAACAACTACCGTTGGCTCAGGAATGGCGGCAGCAGGGAGTCCGCAAGCTCTCAGTATCCTAAATAGAGTTAAAGATTTCGCAAATACGATGAGCCAGCGAAATTGGATCTATGGCGAAACCATCACCAAAGCGGGAGATAGAATAAATCTATGGGCTCGCCAAATGAATCGCTTGGGGATGGAAATCCATCACATAGTTGGCAGAGGTTGGGGGAATCTTAGCAGATTTGGCTCAGAAACGATCAACAGCGCAAAAAATCTGATCGCGTTGGATCCGGCCAGCCACGGCCAAATAACCGCATTTTTCAACAGCGGATACCGGGTACATAATTTTATGCTTCAAAATCCGGATAAATTCGAAAAATTCAGAACTTTGCAGCAGTATGTATCATCCCTTAGTTTCAATGAACAGTTTATCTGGGGCCAGACGGTAGCAGTACATCTGGCTACCTATGGTACTTTAAGTAATTTTGCCCCTGTGCTTTATGGGCTAATTCCCAAATAACAACTAAACAATTGACAAACATAAAAATAATGCCAATATGAATATAAAGATAATGTATCCTAAATGTCGATAAACGGAGTCAATCATGCGTTTTGAAACAGTTACGTACTCACCCGGGGAATCTCTGGATGAGATAAAAAGGCAACTACCGGACTGGGTAAACGAACAACTTATGGATTACCCCAGATGTATTTACGTTACGGTTGAAACTCATAAAAAAGATGTAATCGAATACCTTGACAAATTTTTCAAGATAGGGAAATCGTATGATTGTGTAAAAAGATATTTTTTGGAAATCGACAAGAGTGAGATACCCAATTTTGAATATTTTCATATTATCCCCGACGTCCTGATATTGGGTAAACATATATTCGGTAATATTATCCGGCCGACCTGTTCACAAGAGGCCTGCTCATTTGGATCGAAGTTACTCTCTCCGCTCAGAATAACCTCGAAAAAAGCCAAAAGGGTCGGCATAGCTCAATTGCACAGACCCTGGGGGCAAACGTATGAATTTATAATATCCTCACAATTAAAGAATATTTTTGACTCAGAAGGCATTACCGGCTTGGAATACGAACAATGTGTCATCGATGATGGCCCGTTACGGGAAGAACTTGAGGTCCCGCCTCCTTATCTTGCCCGAATTTCGCATAAAATCAGCAGACATGCAGAGCATATTATACCCGGTAATTATATCTGTAAAAAACACTCGGTCATGTCATCTTTTAGTCTTATAAATTCCTGGTTATCCAGGGAGGAAATGAATGAAGACGATTTTCAGGCTATTGATAAAATGATAGTAAAGGGCAAGGTATATAATTTACATGGAGAACAATTTAGAACATCCCGCAAGGCACTTGAGCTTTTATTGAAACATAAAATTCGGGGACTTGTCCCGATAGGATTTTTCCTGGGGCATAAGTTTCTCCCGGAAACAACCATTTCTGATAAAGTTGCTTGTATCCCTAAAGTTGAACCGGTCGGAACACCTACTAAAGGTAGAGTATTAAATTCGTGATAACTGTTCTTTGGCTACTGAAGAACGGGGACAGGAACTAACAGTAATATTTTCGATCTAAGGCAATTTAACAACCATAAATAATCGGAATAAATTACTTGCCGCAGAAAGTGAAGTAGGATTGTTAAACAACCAAAATATAAGCACAATTGCTTAAATAAAGAATAGTCCTGCTTGCTCGGTGCGGAAAGTTTTAATAGCTCTTTGACAAGTGAAATATACATTTGGCGGTCTTCCGTCAGACAGTTGGTCCGTGCGCTTATGAATATGATGGGGACTTGATGACCAAGGCCGAAGGGCAGGAGCTGGATTGGGATTTGAATGGTAATCTGACCGGTGGGTTGGCGGTCAGTATGGAATATAACTGGGATAATAAACTGCGCTATGCGCAGGCAGGGGATAATTCTATCGCGCTGAAGTATGATCCGGAGGGGAATTTTGGGTCAGTTGCATTAAGGCATTTAAAACAGGCAGCATCCATCGTTTGTCCCAGCGGTGAGGGATGTTTAATTGGTCGTTGTAGATGTGCTTGATGCCATTATCGATAAGAAGTTTGTGCATAGCGGTGGTATGGCCGGCACCGGTGGGAGTGGGAATAGATTTGCCCCAATCCTTTTCGCCAGAGAGGACCAAGCGAGGGGTTTTGGTAAAATATCGTTTCTTCTTAGGAACGAGCAGATCGGGGCGAAATTTATTAAGCTGCTGCAAGGCGCCAAAGATCGGTTCCATTTTGAAATAAAACTTGTCCAGGAACATAGGGGCGTCCCAGGAGGCGGCAAAGCCGAAAAAGTCGGGGTAGGTGAGGATGAGACTAAAGGCGCCGAAGCCGCTCTTACTAAAGCCAAACAAGAGCCGGCCCTTGGGGGTTTTCATGGTGGAATAGTGCTTTTCGATGAAAGGGACAACGAACTCTTTAAGGTAACTTGCCTGGCGAGTATGGGGGTCGGTGGCGTGATCGGCGTACCAGGGCTCTTTCTCGAAGCCCATCTGGACAATGATTATATCATAAATATTATGGGCGTTCATATCCGTGAGTACGCCAAGGGCGAAACCGTACTTTTGATCGAATCCCTTTTCAACAGGGAGGACATATAGAACGCGGTATTGTTTATCCGTGTGATAATCGTCGGGGAGTAAGACGCGAATTTCCTGGGTGCCGTTTTGATATTCGGTTTCGACGAAATGGGTCTTGATCTGGTCGGCTAAGGTGAATGAATATAAAAAATGAGATAAAAAAGCAAAATAAACTAAAACTGATTTGAATATATATTTCTGCATGGCAAAAGGCATTTTAACAAAAATTGAGCATATTGCAATATACTGACAGGCGAAGCGTAAGAAAGTGTTGACATAATTTAGGCCAGTGGATATATTATAGAATATTGGAATTCGGTTAACGTGCCGGTTTTTTGGTTTATAGTGGATTGTGAGTGTTGTCATGCGGGAATCGGGAATGTATCGATGCGTCATGTGTAATATGAAGTGGGTCTTAATTTTCATTGTTTTCCTATCGTCAGGATGCGGCATTCGCTCAAATCTAGAGAGGGATGCCACTTTCCAGACAGGTGAGGGATATTCCATTCTCGTTTTAGGGATGAGGTCGCCATACCGCGTGGTTATATGTGAAGGTTGGGACACTGGGGACTTTTGGAGAGGAAACTTCGAATGGAATGTAGCTAATGTTCGGCCCAAGGATAATTACATCGTGTTGAAGGTAAAACCAAGGACGGGGAAAAAGATTTACGGCATAGCCAGCATTGATCCTGAGGGCAGAGACGGGATGAACTTCTTTAGGGTGTGCAAAGGGCGACGATCAATGACATTTGAGGTACCACCCGATGAAGTTGTTTACGTAGGAGATCTTGTGCGCCGGCAAATTTCAAAAGACGAAAGCATAATCAACATCGAATATTACTTCGATGATGCGAAGGCCTTTATGGAAGAATATTATCCCAATATCAAGCAGCCCTTGACCCGAGGTAGACACTCACTCAAAAAGCTCATCAATTACCCCTGTCATCAACAACAGACCATGATAATACCCGTTGTTATACCGATGTAATACACAAGTTGACCACAAATGAGGGAACTCAATGGATAACAGAAAACAATATTTGATCCTTTTTTTACTGTTATTATTGCCGATATTGCTGCAAAGCGGATGCGAGGTAATATACCGCAAGAACCTGATACCGTTAACAGAACCATTCAGTGAACGTCCATCTGTAAACAAGGATTTTTCGCTAAGTTTCAATCTTATCTGTAACTACATGATGGTCCACGGAGATAAAGCCCCCTTATATGGGTATAAGTGTAACGAAATATATCATGAGATCGAGGATGTATTTATCCAATCGGGGTATTTTAAGAAGATCATCCTCAGCAAAACAATGAGCGATTTTCATATGGACTTAGAAATTGTATCTTTAGGAGATCTGCAACCACTTGAATTGGCGTCTGCTTTTATATGTGGGTTCACCCTGGGAATTGTACCTTATGTGTCAACAACAGGATACGAACTAAACTGCCACATCACACGTAAAGACGGCATAAAAAAGAGCTATAAGATTACAGATAAGGCAATTGCGGTGCGGGGTGGGCTCGCCGGCCTGGCGGACAAGGATAATAAAAATGTTACAACAATTGAAGAGCTAAGAGTAAACATGTATAGGTATCTCATACTGCAAATGGAAAAAGACGGGCTGTTTAGCGGGAAAAATTGGCTTTGATTGATTTTGTTCGTATTCCAACCAGAAACGGGAAGTACATACAGGACAGGGTATTGGTTATCAACTTGATAATCGTCGGGGAGTAAGACGCGAATTTCCTGGGTGCCGTTTTGATATTCGGTTTCGACGAAATGGGTCTTGATCTGGTCGGCTAAGGTGAATGAATATAAAAAATGAGATAAAAAAGCAAAATATACTAAAACTGATTTGAATATATATTTCTTCATGGCAAAAGGCATTTTAACAAAAATTGAGCATGTTGCAATATGAAGACAGTTCAACAGGTTAGCGTCAATGAAACTTGAATTATAGTATAAGTTGCATATAATCAAGATAATCAACAACTATTCAATTATACAATAACCACGTAAGTCTCAATTGGTAATATTACTAAGACGAAAGGAGACTAGAAATGAGCAACATCGACTGGAACAGCGTGATCAACTATCTTATCAAATCCGTAGTGCCGGCGGTGGTGGTGCTGATCGTCGCCTGCGTGGTGATCGCGGTGGTAAAACGAGCACTGAAGAGCATTTTGACAAACAAAAAAGTGGATGAGTCGGTTATCTCGGGGATTATCCTTATGGTACGCTGGTGCTTGTGGATAACGGCGTTATTGGCGGCGGTAACTATTTTAAAAATTGGGGTAGGTTCGCTGTGGACGTTTTTGTCGGCGGTGCTGGCCATGGCCGCTATCGGATTTTTTGCCGGCTGGAGTTTGATAAGTTCCAGTCTGGCAATGCTCATTATTGTAATCTGGCGTCCCTATAAGGTAGGTGATATGATTGAACTGGTGCCGGATGGTATCAGCGGGCATCTCACTCAAATCAACTTGATGTTCTGCAAAATCACCGAAGAAAAAGGCAATGTCGTTATGGTGCCAAATTCACAAATGCTGCAAAAAGTGGTGCGTCGAATTTTGGCAAAGGCTTAGGAAAGGCAGTCAGGTACGGGAGTAAAAAAGACTGGTGTAAGTCGGCAATCTTAAAAAAGTTTGGACATATTCACATCATCGGAGGCGGAATCTCCCTGAATGCTGAGGATCGAGTCGTCAATCTTTTCGGTGAGGCTGCCGGCGGTGCGATACATGGTGAGGATATTGTCCAGAGGTGAGCCGACCTGGACGGCGTGGGAGGGGCCGAGGAATAGACCGCCGGTGGGGAATAAGTCGAGGCGGCGCTGAACTTCATGGTGGACGTTTTGGGCGGTGCCCCAGGCGAGGGTGGTCTGGACGCAGAGGGAGCCGCAAAAGGTGAGCTTTGAGCTGAAGTTTTTCTGCAGATTGGCGATATCCATTTCGGGAGTAGTCGGCTGGACGACATCATAGACGTCGAGGCCGATTTCAATGAGACGGGGCAGGAACTGAAAGACGCAGCCACACATGTGCATCATGGTGCGGGCGCCGTAGCTGTGGACCATGGAGAAATATTTTTCAAATTTGGGGGCGAAGTGTTTTTCAAAAATGGCGGGGCTGATCATAGGGCCGTTCTGATTGCCCAGGTCTTCGCCGGTATGGGTAAAGTCTATCAGGCCGTCGGCAGCCTGGAGCATGCGTTCGTGCATATCATAATAAAATTTGAATCTGGCGGCCATGATCTCAAGATAGACAGGGTTATCATCAGCCAGGTCCATGAGTACCTGTTCGGTGCCGCGGGCGCGGGCAATACTATTAATAAAATCCATATCGCCAGCGGTGCCGCAACAAACCGCGAAGCCGCGCTGGCGGAGTTTTTGGGCCTGGGGTTTGATGGTGGAATAGTCGAAGCGGTCGGCGGTGGGGAAAAGCGAGCGGTCGAGCTGGTCTAAAGTCATGATGCCGGCGAAGGGCTGATAGGAGGATTCGAGATATTTGCCGCCATCAAACTGGGCGTATTTGTAGCGTTCGCCAAAGTAACCTTCGATACTGCCGTCGGGGAATTTTCTGAGCTCCGGGCCGATATAAACCGGTTCGACATAGCGGAAATCGTCGCCCAGGACGCAGAGTAATTGTTCCATATTCTGTAAGCCAAAATGGGTCATGAGCATCTGGTTGATTTCGGGGGCGCCCTCGTGTTTGACGGGGATACGGTCGTAGCCTTTCTTTTCAAAGGCGCTTAAGACCCTTTGACGGGAAGTCATTGGAGGAGTTTTGGAAGTATTCATTTTAAATCCATATCAAAAATGAACACGTGGGGCAAAGCCCCACCCTACAATTAAGCTATATGCACGGCCAAGATGGCCGTGGCACAAACAGATAACAATGACTTACGGGCGGCCGGCGCCTTTGACACGCATGCGGAGGCTATAAAGAGATGTCTGGGCGGTGATATAAAGAGTTTTATAATCAGGGTCACCAAAGCAGACATTGGCGGGCACTTCGGGCAGTTCGATCGTGTCGATTTTTGTGCCGGCGGAATTATATATCTGAACGCTGCGAGTAGTAAGATAGAGATTACCTTCGTTATCCAAAGTCATACCGTCGGAACCTACGGGAGCAAAGAGTTTTTTATTAGAGAGAGTTCCGTCGGGATTGATCGTATAAGAATAGGTCTTGGTATCACCCCGGTCGGTGACGTACAAGGTTTTGCCGTCGGGAGTACCGATAAGGCCGTTGGGGCGGACATAATCGTCGATCACCCTGATAATCTTTTTACGGTTGGGGGTGATATAATAGACGTGTTGGCCGTCCTGCTCCTGATCAACTTTACCATAAATGGGATCGCTGAAATAGACGCCGCCTTTGGGATCTATCCAGAGGTCGTTGGGCTTGTTCAATTTTTTACCATCATATTTATCGGCCAGGACGGTTACCTTCTGTTGGGGGTCGAGAGAAACAACGCGGCGGTTGTTACCCTCGCAGGCAAGCAGGTTACCAGCTTTGTCAAAATATAGGCCGTTGGCGCCGCCGGAATTTTCGCGGTAAGTAGTTAGTTTGCCGGCAGTGGAGAATTTCAGAATGCTGTTATTGGGGATGTCGGTAAAAAACACATTCCCTTTGGCGTCGGCGGCAGGGCCTTCAGTAAATTTGAAGCCGTCAGCCTTTTTGATTACCTGGGCACCCGGGGCTATGACACTATCGAGGCCGGTATAATCCTTAAATACCTTCTCCATCTGCCGTAAGTCGCGCGTGCCTTCATAAACATAGATACGATACAGGGACAAGAAGCTTTGGCCCTTCTGGATGGTGTAATTGAGGGGCTGGGGATTTTTAAGTTTTCTTTGTTTCTGAAAGATAAATTGGCCCATAGGATTGGCGGCAAAGCAGCCATAAGCGCGGGCGTGCCAATAGGTGGGGTAATTGACACTGCCGGGATGAGTTAAGATGGCTATGCCATAGTTTTTGCCGTCCTTTTCACCCTGGAGGCGCATCCAGCGAGCCCGTTTGCCCCAAACATTGGCTTCGGTTTCTTCGCCTTCGGAATTCAAATATCGCCCGGAATGCTTTTCATTCAGCCAGTGTGCTACTCGGATCGAGAACATGCCTTCCTTGTTGTCCTCGAAGACGACCGTTTTATCCAGGGCTTCAAGACTGATAATAAAATCAATCGAGTAGTGGTCTGAGTCTGGGTAGGAACGAAAGACCATCGTCCTGCTCTCAGCTAACAAGGGTTTGCCGTCCAGAGCAATCCAGTGCAACAAGACGGAAAGGATTCCCTGCCCCGGACCACCTTCCATACGCGTGGTTTTTATGTGTTTGATTACGGGCAGATCGTGTTTGCTATTGCCCCAGAATTCATCTTTGCCGATATCAAGAGTAAAATACATACCCATGTGATGGGGGTGATCCTGTCTTTCGCCTTCGACGTCGGCAAAAGGGTAGCCGCGAGTGAGGATTTCACCCGAAGGAGAACAAAGGGGATAAAGGATGGGCTTGGCGAGCACGATGCCCTGTTTAAGCGGTTTGAGAGGAGGATGGGCAGGGTCGTTGGCATAAATATAGGTGGTTATCTTTTTGTCAGCGATAAATACATCAATTTTCTCTTTACCTTCGACAAATTTCACCTGAGGAGCAGAAGCATTGGCAGAGGTTAGCTGAGCAGTGGAGCTGCAGCTCATATTAATCAGTAAAAGAGAAACCAATATAAACTGTGTGAACCAACGCCATTTTTTCATTGTCTTGTCCTTTCCTTATACGCTCAAATAAAATTATCCATTCCAGAGAACCGCATGGGCTAAAGCACAGCGCTAAGTTTCTATAGGCACGGCCAAGATGGCCGTGGCACAGTTAAAGGAAACGGTGGGGCAAGCCCCACCCTACAAGAGAACACTATCCTTTCCTTTATTGACGCGCCATTTCCAGCGCATCAGTAGTAGTGTTATATTTGGTAATCATATTGGGGACTTCCCAATCCGGGAGCCTGCCCTCCACGAGATATTTAAGGTAATGCTGGGTGACCTGGCCAAAGTGGGCTTCGTGGCCGAGGCGATAGGAATCGGGAATTTGTATATGCCATGAATCCCCGTTGGGGTTGAGCTGGATGCCGGGATACTTTTTCTGTAAGCCGGGGATTGCAGCTTTGAGGGCCTTTTCCAATTCAGCGGGTGAGGCCTGGGGGGCAGTTTCAACATAAAGCTCAGGCCGGTAATTTTGCTCCTTACCCTGGCGAATAATCACATTTGCCTGTGAGCCGCACATTATGGAATAATGAGTGTCACCGGCACCGGGTGGGGCCTGGTAATCCCAGGTTACTTTTACGCGGGCATGGATGCCACGCAAGGTATAGGTCATTTCGCCATTACAATAGCAAGGCAAGATACCCTGGGAATCCAAATGCGTTTGTAAATAATCGGGAAATTCAGCCAGCTTGGTGACCTGCTCAAATTGCTGACGGGTTACCATGGTGGGCCACCTTTTTGACTGGATCAATTTAATGTCCTTTTGGTAGTCAATAGTCTGTTCAGGGAAGCATTCCCACATAGCCATATCGACCAGGTGAGTGGAGACATCGACAATGCCCTCACCCTGCTGAGTAGTGTCAAAATACCAAGGGGGACGTTTGAGAAAATTGCCGGCGACAACCTTGCAAAGATGATGAACGCTTTCCTTGACGACAGCGGGCTCATCAGGGGAACCGGTCAGCAAAGAGCCAAAGACTTCGGGAATATTGGCCAATTCTTTCTGGAGGATCGTGGTGATCTCAAAGCGTTCGGTCATAATGTCGTACAACAAGACATCATTGGAGGCAGCAGTGTCGAAGGCCTGGCAGATTAACTGGAAACCTTCTTTATCAATACACATGGGTTTGTCGGCGAGCACGTTGAGGCCGGCGTCGATGCACTGCTTAATATATTGGGCTTTTTTGCGGTTATTGCCGGCCAGTACGACTACGTTGCCGGGTTTTTGTTTGAGCATCTGCTCGAGATAATCATCACCGACATATAACTGGGTCTGCCAGGAGGTGGGGTCCTGGGAGCGTTGGTTAAACCCCTTAATTTTCTCTAGGTGGTCGGTAACGTCAGGTCCGTCCGGGCCGAATACGTTTACCGTTACACCTACCTGTTCGTACATGTTTTTCTGGACCAGGGCGGCATGGAAATGGCCCGGATCAAGAGTTATTAAATTCACTTCACCTTTCGCACCTGAAAATTTCATAATTCGTTATAATCCTTTCCTATAAAGCAGCCAAGACTCCCTTAACATATCCGACCGACTCGGCCAGGCCGGGGAGCGGATCCTCGGGATCCGGTTCGTATTCAAAGGCAACAACGCCGTCATACTTGATTTTTTGCAGAGCACGTAAAACCGCAGGGATATCGATGATGCCTCTGCCCACTATAACAGCATGTCCGGCGGGTGAAGCCTGGTTGACATCTTTCATATGCACATCAAACAAGCGATCGGCAAATTCAATAATTGACTGAGCCGGGTCCTTACCAGCCCTACAAGTATGGCCGATGTCGTTACAAATACCGATTCTGGGGTCCAGGTTTTTGACTTTTTCGTAAACAGAAGCCGGGGTGGGATAGACCTTATCCTTAGGGCCATGATTGTGGATAGCGACCTTGATATCGTATTGTTTGACTTTTTGCTGGACTAAATCAAGCAGTTCCGGTAGCGGGACTCCAATAATAACCTTCATGCCGGCGGCACGGGCGTAATCGAAGGCCTGATTAACTTCGTGTTCATCCTTCATGTATATCACGCCGCCGCCATACAGATTCAAACCTGCCTGTTTTACCTTTTGAGCAGCCTGTTTAATCTGTTCGGTTGAACTATCCAGGGGCAGATGAAAACTCTTTAAGGCAATATTTTCAAGACCAACGCGTTTGGTCATGGTCAAGGCCTGGGCCAAGTCAAACTTTCTGAGCGTATATGAAGCCATACCCAGTTTTATTTTGGGTTTGCAAGAAGAACCGCATGGGCTAAAGCCCATCCTACAATGTTTAGCTTTATTTGAATTGGTTTGGCCCATACCACAGGCAGTTGCAGAGACAGAAGCTGCGGCCGCCAAAGACACTGATTTCAGAAAATTCCTGCGATTGTCTTTATTCATTTTATATTCCTTACAAAATAATATTCAAAGGAAATTATGGGTTAAACGAACAGATTTGTCAACAATTGATTTGTATGAGTATATGAGTGGATGAGGATATGGGTATATGAGTAAATGGTTGGATGAACGGATCAGAGAAAGAGAAAAAAGAGCAGAAAAAAAGCCCCTGATGGGACATCAGAGGCTAGTTGTTTTTAATTATGTGCGGGGGCTTAAAATTTGCGAACGCGGAAGTAATCCCAAGGTGAGAAATCTTCAGTTACCAAAGTGGCTCCCACACGTACACTACCAATAGTACCATAGGCAGCTACGCCAAAAGTGGGAGCGGTGTCATCAACAGAACCAAAGCGTACCATCCCCATGGAACCAGAACGCATAGTTGAGAGAGACGGGGGATTATCAAAGACATTGAAATCACCGGCGTCAAGGGGCACGATACCACCTAATACATAACTGTCTGAAACCAGACCGGAAACCAGCATGTTGCCCAAGTGCCAACCAGCAAGGGCATAGTCGTCACCTCCACCAATCTCGCGGTCAGCACCGAGATTGTAGCCCAACAACACAGCAGTATCGCTCATCCTGCCGGAGCAGTTAAGGAATCCCAGTGTGTTTTCGACCACAATTTCAGCACCATCCAAGCCACCAACATTCAACATTTGAATATTATCAGCATGAATTTTCCCAGTCATAGTGGTGCCAAGGGCACTTAAAAAGCCCAAATTACCACCAATGTCAAGCGTGCCCGCCAACGAGCCGCC
>Ga0272443_10001877_pt1 | contig 28555 bp, 28 predicted proteins | sample SSMAcet12_FD_193581 | JGI IMG/M metagenome (GOLD analysis project Ga0272443, IMG submission 193581) | Marine sediment archaeal communities from Little Sippewissett salt marsh, Falmouth, MA, United States - SSM-Acet-12 | ecosystem: Environmental > Aquatic > Marine > Wetlands > Sediment ... | reverse complement strand
TTGACTACGTCACTTTCTGGAGAAGCAAAGGAAATGGGTAAGTATGTAATCAATAAAACCAGACTTTTGGAAAAAGATAGAGAGGTCGATGTAATTATTGCAGGTGGGGAAACAACTGTAAACATAAAAGGTGATGGTTTTGGAGGTCGCAATCAGGAACTTTTGTTAGGTATTATTGAACGTATAAAGGGAACGGACATAGTTTTTTCATCCTTTGCAACCGATGGTATAGATGGGAATAGTGATGCAGCTGGGGCAATAGCGGATGGAAACTCTTACAAGATGGCTTTGGAAAAAAATCTCAACGTAGAAGAATTTCTTTCAAATAATAATTCATATGAATTTTTCAGAAAACTTGACGATCTGCTTTTCACAGGAGATACGGGAACTAACGTAATGGATATACAAATTATCATTCAATAGATATCTATTGATTCATTGGAAATATTTTAATTTAAAAATTTTCATTTCAAATCAAATATCAAAAATTTATAATATAATTTTTCTTTCCTATTTTCCATTCCTTATAAAAACCCAAAAATATTTAAGTTATCGCTCTATAAATTTGTTTGTATTTTGCTAAGGAGATAAGGAGATAGGTATGGGAAAATATAAATTATTAAAGAATTTATTTTTTTTCGCAGTACTTTTCATTACAATTAGTTCTACCTTTGCAGTTCTAACAATAACTTCAACATCCTCATCGCTTGAAACATTAGATGAAGAAGATGGTTTTTACATTGTTGATACTTTTGAAGAGGCAGAAAATGTTTTACTTACAAATTGCGAAATCTCGAACGGAAATATAATGCTGAAATCTGGTGGAGGTGGAGTTGGAAAAACGTACGATTATTATGCAAGGTCGTCCAACTCAAAAAGTAAGGCATATTATAACACTTTATACAGTTCATTATTTTTCAATACTGTTTTTCCACCCGGCTGGCTGATATATTTTGAAAATGAATTTGATGACGAGTTTGACTACCCTAAGATAGGCCTACCAGATGGAAATACATTCCCATTTGTAGGTCAACAGCAGCAGGATTCCAGGTACAAACGAATACATCATTTTAGACTATACATAGATGAAGAAACTGAAAAATATGCGTCAAGATTAGATATTTTTTGGCGCGGGTATGCAAAGAACGATAGCGAGTTGTCAATATATGTTTGGCAACCAGTTACACAAATTATTAATTTTGGAATGTGGGAAAAAGCAGCCAGTATGCAATCTGATGGATCATTTCTCAATTTAACTTATAGTCAAATATTGGATCTTTGTATCAGTGACGATAACTATGTTGATTTCTGTATAGTGGCCGAGCCCAAATCGATGCAAAAATGTAACCTATTTACCGATTATGTAAATGTGACGATATATAGGAGCGGCTATGCAAGTCAGGGAGAAGCAGTATCTTCTGTTATTCGTCCAACAAACATTAATTCATGGGAACTTTTAACTTGGGAAGACAATGAAAAATCCGAAACATCGGTGAAATATTCTCTTTATAAGGTAAATCAGACAGGATATGAATCTCTTGTGGAAGAAAAATACCTGCCGAGTAACAAAAACGGCTTTACATCTGCCAATCCAATAATGCTTGATAAGATTCCCAAAAATTATTCACTAAAAATTAAGGCGACGCTGGAGACGAATAATGCATCGAATTCCCCTGAAATATCTTCTTGGGCAGTAACCTGGCAAAAAGAATTTTACTCTTGGAGAGACAGCTTTAACTCGTCTCTTCGCTTGGTTGAAGGTTACATTACTAATGTTGATGTAAGAGACGGTAATGTTAGTCTAATTCCTTTATTCAACGACTGGGAAATGTTTGGAAAAACTCCTGAAAATAGCAGAATTTCAGATGGTGCAGGCCCAACTGAATATGCCACATACTGGTACTCTTTTGTGGGAAGTGGGACAGATCACAAAAATGGAGTGATAAAACAAGGAGTACTCTACATACCTTCAAGTAATGGGAGAACTATTTATTCTTTTGATGCTGACAAAAAAACTGGGGCACTCCAAGCCAATGAGCATGATTACAAGAAGACGTATACATTGCCAAGCGGTTTGACAGTAAATACATCACTTGCTGTAACCGATGATCTAGTCGTTGTGGTAACCGATACACCATCAACCGAGAATAAAGTAATAGCGCTTAATAAAAATGATATATCCACTCAAGAATGGGCCTATACAGACCCAGACCACGAAAATATTCGCTTTGCATCTCCTCCAGTAATACATGATGATAAGATTTATGTCACTTCATATGGGGGAAGTAAAAAACTTATTGTTCTCAATAGTTATGGAACCCGAGTCTGGGAAAAAACCCTGCCTGGAGATTGTGTGTCGAGCCCAGCGATATATTCAAATAAAATTATTGTTGGATGCAATTCTGAAAACAGTAATAATTTGATTGCATACAATATGAATGGTAACAAACTCTGGGAAAAAACTGTTGGTCCGGTTGGAAAAGCATCACCCGTGATCTATGACGATAAAATTTTTGTTACAGTTAAAGACCCCATTATATTGACTGACTTGGCTTACACAAAGCTATATGCGCTTGATCTTGCTGACGGTAGTACTTTGTGGAATTTCACATTAACATCCGCTATTAATTTAAATCTTCCGAATAAGGACGATATCGCTGCATCTTGTACTCCCACCGTAAATGGTGATTTAATATTTGTTCCTTCGCCAGATAGCAAACTTTATGCACTAAATATTTTAGATGGGTCAGTATCTGACCTCTGGGAAAACAACCCATATAATCTTTATGATGGTTTAATTCCTCCGACGACAGGGCAAACCTCTTCGGCAGCTTATGCCAGTGGAGTAGTTTATGTCGGCTCACCTTCGGGGGCAATGTATGCAATTGATGCATCAGATGGTTCACTGGTATGGAAAAAATCAACTTATGATGATACGCCGGTATTGTCTTCACCGATAGTGGTCGATGGATTGATTTATTACACTGACGAGGAAGGGAGTTTGTATTGTTCAGGCAAACCAATGGGTGCTGCGGGCACCCAAATTCAGGGAACCGTTATTTCCATTCCGATTAAATTACCGTCACCTACAACTAATTATTCGTGGAACAGATTTTACGCAAACTACTCCCAGGATGGGGGTAAAATTACTTTTTCAATATTAAATAAACAGGGAACAACCATTAAAAGCGGTTTATACGATAATTATGATATATCTGAATATGCTAAGAATTATGATACGATAAAACTCCGAGCCGATTTGACCGGCAATGTAACTCGACAACCTAAATTGTATGATTGGATGGTTACATTCATGGAATCCAATGATGTTTCAACACAAACTGTTTTTGATTCCGGTAGTTTTTCATCTGCTGGTACATTTCCCAACATCAGTTATACAATAGATGTTAAAAACGAATATTTTGGTCTGTTAAATACATCTGCGGAATATAATCTACAATATCAAAATAAAACAAATCCAGTCCAAGAACTTGGCTGGACCTCTACAAATATAACAGGACTAAATGGGTCAAAATTAACTGAGACAATTACGGCCAATATTACAAAACTGAATTTCAGTACAAATATCACTCTTCTTAAGATACGATTTCGCATCATTGATATTTCAGGCAATATAACTGCTTCCGAATGGTTTGAAATTGGCCAACCTTCTGATAACGAACCACCCGTGTTTTATCCAAGTACCTTTACACCTACAGATGGATGGATTACATCAGATACCCCAGTTTGTACGATAAAAGTGAAAGATTACCACGATGGGCAGAGCGTAACAGGGTTAAATGTAAACTCCGCAAAAGCTACTATAACTTACGAAGAAAATTCGGCACAAAAAACTCAAACTTTTAATGCAAGCTGCTCCGGTAGTAATGGTACAACAAGTCAGCAAACAATTTCAATTGATATCTCTGATTTATCAATAAAAGATGATATAGATGAACTGATAAACATTAAGTTTTGTATTGAAGATATGGCTGGAAATTCAAACTGTTCTGCTGTCGTTCCCTTTAGTAGAGATACTGAAAATCCTTATTCTTATATTTCAAATTTAAACAGCATAGATGACAATATTAACACAACTCCGGTGATTATAAAGGCTGTAGCTGATGATAACTTAAGTGGGATAAAGGAGGTAACCCTATATTTCCGCACATCTTCTGCTGGACAATGGGGTGTAGATGATGTTGACTCTACATCTCCATACCAATGGGAATTTTCTCGATCAAGCGGACCATATGAGCTCTGCACTATTGCAAAAGATAATGCGGGAAACATTGAAGACTATCCAGCAACTGCACCAGTTTCCTTTTTGTTTGATCCAGTAAAACCTTCTCAACCAAATTATGATGCGGGCAAGGAATATTCATTTAATGTAGTACCTTCATTTAATAACATAAAGTTTGAAGACGACTATCTACTCGATAAAGTCGAGTATAAATCTGATATAATTGCAGATAGTCCATGGGTCGTCATTGGAGATAATCTTAATAGTAAAAGTTACACACCTCAATGGAGTCTAACCCAAGATGATTGGGATGCAATGATTGAGAGAGAAATTTACTACATATATTTCAGGTTGACTGATTCTCTAAATAACCAATATGTTTCGACTTCTTCTGATGCAATGAGAATTAAAAAGGATTTAGGCACACCCATAATTGAGGATTATAATCCTGATCTTTCAGACTTTGGAAATTGGCGTTTGGATAACACCTACAAAGTATCTGTCAACATTATAGATGAAAGTGCAATATCCAATATTAAACTCTACTATAGTTACTCTTCTGATAATAAATCCTGGAGTAATTGGACCCAGTATGGAGGTACTGATACAAATTCTCCATTCTCATGGGATTTCAGCGCAAAAGAGGGTAGCGGATTTTACAAGTTTAAAACCGAAGTAAAAGAAGCTAGCGGATCAGTTGTCGAGTCTGATGTAGTATATTCAAATGTCACAAACCTTTCCATGTTTTTGCTTATATTAATGGTTATGATTGCAGTAATTCTTGTAATAGTTACAACACTAGTTGTTCTTTCCCGTCCGGCAAGAAAGGCTAAAAAGAATAAAAAATAATCATTAGATGATTCGTAAGTTCAAAATTCTTCTAAATCAATGTCGGTTTTTAGAATTTTTTCTTTCAATTCATCGAGTCCTTCTAGGGTTTTACAGGAAATTTTTAAATTTTCTGATTTTGTTTTAGTTATATCGCTCTTTGTTTCAACGACTACGATCTCTGCATCTTTAAACATTTTTTTTATTTCAGATAATAGATTAAGCTGATCATCTAAAGTATAGCCACATGTTTCACTTGGATCCAATAAAAAAACAATGACATTTGCAAGATGTTTTAAAGCAGATATTGCCTGTCTTTCGATTTCATTTCTATTAGAAAAAGATCGGTCCAATAGGCCAGGGGTATCTATTATCTGGTAAGTATGAGTAATATATCTTTCCTTTCTTTTAATGTGACCAACATGAACTTCTTTTGTCGTAAATGGATATTGAGCTATCTTAGGTTGTGCAGCTGACAAGCATCTTAGAAGAGATGATTTCCCTACATTTGGATATCCTGCAATTACAATGGTAGGTATATCTTTTATATCGGGGAATTTTTTCAAAATCATTTGCGCTTTTGCCAATAACTCCAATTCATTAGATATTTGTTTTACAACACTGGTTAAGCGACCATAGATTTCCTGTTGTTTTCTTTGTAAAAAATCGTAATTACTATTTTTTCTCATGGCCTTACGTTGTTTAGCGTAGATTTTTGTGCAAGTTTTGTAAGCCCAATTAACCGCACCTAAAGATTTTTTCAATGCATTTACATCAATTTTTATATCTATTAACTCCTGGTAAAAAGGTGGTAGGTTTTCAATTGAAGGAAATTTTTTGACATAGCTTTCCAGATTTGCAATCAATGACTTTGCAAAAGACTCTGTTTTGGCAATTATAGTTTTTTTCCTTCGAAAATCCGGATCTCTATCAGAAATTTGTACCTTGTGTGATTTAGCTAATGAACGCTGAATTATGGTCTGGGCATCAAGAACTACCGGTAGTTTACGAAACATGGCTATTGAATAGCTTTATGCCCAAGCTGTAAATTAAACTAACTATGGACATTATTTCTAATTCAACAGCCATTTTCGTATTCAGTTTTTAGCTAGGTTACGGGGTTTATTCTAACTTTTACCATTCCCATTTTACATTTTTAGCAAATCCCATTATAACGGGTGGGTCATATGTTTGATCAACTGAACCCCAGAAGAAATCTGCTTCAAAATATATTGTTTCATCGGTTTCAAACATCGTGGATAGGAAAAACCATGGTATTGGTGTGAGCATAAATAGATTGGGACCTTGAAGTGTTACGTTAATATCCGTAAGAATTCCCATGTAAAGTTCATCACTAGGTAAACCCTCAGCATTTTTTGTTTCTATACTGAGGATACAGAAGCCTGCGGTACCATGATGCATTGGTTTATAGGTTCTTTCAATTTCAGTTGTTTTAGAAGATATTGCACTTACGCAACAACCAGATAAGACAAAAGCGCCAACAATACAAAATATCAACACTTTTTTGATTTTTGCTTTCAATTTTCATTCCTCCTTTACTTATTCAAGATTTATAATTTATGATGAATATAATAAATTATCTTAGCAAAATTTGTACATAATATGAAATTAGATAGGTTAAATTACCATTTTGCATAAATTTTTAAGTTTGATATCAATTTATTACAAAATTATTAGTATTGAATAATATAGTCTTTAACGTTAGGTTGTGTCCAATCAGACGCAAAGTTAAATAAATTTTGGGAATAGTCGTAAAATTTTTTTAATATCGGAATTTCACTATCGTAAAAATCGTTATAATCTATGTTAAACAATTTTTCCAAGATCTGCATCGGAATAATTTCTCTAAAATATAAATATAAACCATCTACTGAAATTGGAGAAATATCCGTTATTTTGTCTCCTGCTTTTGGATTTCCAATAAGACTTTTGGGAACCTTCCAGCTGATGATACTATTGATTTTTTTTACCTGGCCATATATTGGAAAACTTTCAAACGTATACGTCCTATTTCCTAAATTGATTTCTTGGAGAAGTTCGTAAAATTCGATGAAAAATAATTTAGCAAGACATACATCATAGCGTTTGTTATTAATTCTAAAATAAACCTGAAATGATTGATCTATTCTGAAAATTTTGAAATTTGCTAATTTCACATTTATGTAAAGATATTCTGGTTCATCGGGCTTTTCAAAAAACCAAACTGATTCTATATCGATTGTACTACGGCATTCTCCTGTTTCATCCTCAATTTCTGGATTTTTTTCGCTACCAGCTTCCACACGCAAGGATAAGGAACTTGAGATTAGAATCAGCATTAAAGTTATTCCAATTATTTTTCTTTTCATTCTACATACACCTCAAAACAAAATCTATTTTTAAGATTCCATATGTAATTGGGTAGCCATATTATTCCAATTTTTAATCTCATAGGATTCACAACTACCCAAAAGAATCTCAATTGCAGTAATATCAGAGAATATAATACCTTTAATCATTCTAAAGATTAAAGAACAGAACGGAGGACGTGGAATACTAATACCTTTAACATTGTATAACTTGACAGCACAAGGCGGTTCAAGTTGCATAGTTTCCCCATCAAATAAAAACAGATTGCTACCTTCAACATTTAAACTTATGAATCCGACATCTATGTATATTCCCAATATTGCAAGAAAAATTTTACCTGGGACAGTTCCAATACTTCCACCATTGACCTTTCCTATGAAAAAAAATTTAATATCTCCGCCTTTGCTTTCATAAGATTCTGGTACTTGAGATGTTTCACTGTTTATAATCGGCATATATGATATTGTCAGTATTGCAATTACAAAAATTCCAATTATTTTTCTTTTCATATTTTTTGCCTCCAACAATCTTCTTGCAATTCCTCCAAATAAATAAATCTCGTTGTATTATAAAAGCTTTATTGAAAAAATGTGGTGCAAAATAGGATTTAATAACAAATAAATAAGTAAATTGAACAATTAATTAATTATTTATTATTCAAAACAATATTGTAAAGAATAATAAAACTGTCATATCGTAGGTTTGTGATTTTCATACGTAAATCCTTTAAAATACTGGTACATATGTTTCGCTAAAAATACAAAAGTTGGTAAGCAACAATGGATGAGGGATATATTTATTCAAATAAATTTCGGAGGGCAATTTTTGATGAGGTTGCCTCCGGAGAGACAAATATTAACCGTATTGCAAAAAAACATCGGATAATTCTTACCGTTGCAAAAAAAGTAGCAGAGGATCTTGTAATCAACAATTACTTAGATAAACAAGAGGGGGGCTATAATCTATCAAAAGAGGGAGAAAAACTCGCCGAACAGATTAGATAATTATTGGAAGTTCTAATATGAAGCCATATCTCTTGCAAATGTTAAAAGAATTAGCATCACTCGGTGCAATAGAAAATCGAGTTGAAATTTCTTCTCTTGAACTTGCAAAACAACTTAATACAAGTCAGCAAACCGGATCCAGGTATCTTCTTGAACTAGATAAACAGGGGATGATAATTAGAGAAATGGGCATTAAAAAACAACTCATTCAAATTACCGAAAAAGGAGAAGATGCCCTTCAGGATGAATATATGCAGTACAAAAGTATTTTTGAGTTAACAGACAGAGTCAGTTTCATTGGAAAGGTTGTATCGGGCATGGGTGAGGGAAGATACTACACTGCACAACATGGATATGCCGATCAATTTAAAGAAAAACTTGGAATTTTTGCCTTTCCCGGAACTTTAAATGTTGAAATCAAACATATTGATAAAAACAAATTGCGCTTACTAAAAAAACATACTGGGATTTTAATAGATTCCTTTGAATCAAACAACCGAACATTTGGGGGAGTTCAATGTTTTCATTCAAAAATAAACAATCTTGCGGGGGCTATTGTGCTGCCAGCAAGAAGTCATTATTCAAATATTTTGGAATTCATCTCCCAACATAATTTAAGGGAGAAACTAAAATTAAAAGATGATGATGAAATCAGCATTATAATTTTCTTGAATACAGATATGTAGTGCGGTATGAAAAATAAACAAGTGGCTGATATTCTTTACCAAATTGCGGATTTGCTGGACATTAAGGGTGATATTTTTTTCAAAACCAGAGCCTACAGAATTGCTGCCCAAACTATCGAAGTTCTGGATGAGTATATAGAAACTGTAGTGAGGGAAGGAAGACTTGAATCAATTCAAGGCGTGGGAGAAGCACTGGCAAAAAAAATTAAAGAAATCGTAGAAACCGGAAATCTAGAGTATTTTGAAAGATTAAAAAAGGAAATTCCTGAAGGATTGCTTGAATTATTAGAGTTGCCTGGTTTGGGTCCAAAAAAGGTAGCAGCACTTTATAAAAATCTGAACATAACCACAGTAGATGCTTTGAGAAAAGCTTGCATCCAGGGAAAACTGAGAGATCTGGATGGATTCGGAGAAATAACCGAAAGAAATATTCTTAGAGGAATTCAATTAAAGGAAAAAACAAGCGGTCGTGTACTTCTTAATGTGGCTTATCAGGATGGAAACAAATATCTTGATTATATAAAAAAGTGTCCAGAAGTAAATAATTCTGCTCTTGCAGGCAGTTTTCGTAGGAAAAAAGAAACAATCGGCGACCTCGATATTCTAGTTTCTTCCGAAAATCCTGGTGAAGTAATGAACTATTTCGTAAAATATCGAGATGTTGACAGAGTTTTGATGAAAGGACCTACAAAAACCAGTGTTCTTCTATCAGATGGTTTACAGGTAGATTTGCGTGTTGTAAAAAAGGAAAGTTATGGCGCAGCTTTGCAATATTTTACAGGTTCAAAGGAACACAATGTTAAAATGCGTAGCATTGCCATCAAGAAAGGTTATCGATTAAATGAATATGGGTTGTTTGAAAAAGATACAGAGAATTTTGTGACCGGGCAAGTTGAAAAAGACGTATATTCTGCACTAGGCCTTGATTACATAGAGCCCGAGCTGCGGGAAAACATGGGTGAAATTGAAGCAGCATCAAAAGGAAAATTACCACAACTTGTAGAGCACAAGGACATAAGGGGAGACTTACATGTTCATTCAATATATAGTGATGGAACGGATACCATTGAAAATATTGCTACCTGTGCCAAAAAATTAGGTTATGAATATGTTGGTATTGCTGATCATTCTGAATCCTTGAAGATTGCAAGAGGACTATCTGAAGAAAGTTTGATTAAAAAACAAAAAGAAATTTCGCAAGTAAACAAGAAAATTCCTGGTATTACAGTACTTTTTGGAACAGAATGCGATATTAAAACCGATGGAGCATTGGACTATCCTGACCACATTCTAAATCAATTTGATTTTGTTATAATCGGTGTTCATACTGCTTTGAAAATGGATAATAAAGATATGGAAAAACGCATTCTATCTGGAATGCAAAATGAGCATGCAAATATTTTGGCTCATCCAACTGGTAGATTAATTGGCAGGCGCGAACCATTCAAAATTGATATAGAAAATCTCATTGATACTGCAAAAGAAACAAATACATTTTTAGAAATAAATTCATTTCCGGATAGGTTAGATCTTAATGGCATACATGCTAAACTTGCAAAAGAAAAAGGAGTAAAATGTGTAATAGGAACAGATGCTCATAACATTGCTAATATGTCATATATGGAGTTTGGTGTTGCAACAGCTAGAAGAGGATGGCAGGAAAAAAGCGACATTTTAAACACTAATAATTTAAAGGATTTAAGGAAAATCTTGGGTAGATAAAGAATGCAGAAAAAAGAAGCTGTAAAAAAGATAGATGCCTTAAGAAAAGAAATTCGTCATCATGATTATTTATACTATGTTTTAAACACACCAAAAATTTCAGACATTAAATATGATAAACTGATGAGAAAATTAAAGGAACTTGAAGAAAAGTTTCCTGATCTTATTTCTCTTGATTCCCCAACTCAAAGAGTAGGGGCAACCCCTTTGGAGGAGTTTGGTTCAGTTAGGCATTCGAAACCTATGCTAAGTCTTGATAGTGCAATCAAAGAGGAAGAGATTTTTAGATTTGATGATCGTATTCGACGTGAACTTGAAATAGAAAAAGTAGAGTATGTTGCTGAACCAAAACTTGATGGCTTGTCTGTTGAGCTTATTTATGAAAACGGTCGTTTTATACGTGGTTCCACCCGTGGTGATGGGACAACAGGTGAAGATGTTACTGAAAACATTAAAACAATCCGCACTGTCCCTCTGATACTGCGAAGTAGCGAAAAAAGGGTCCCTAGAAATATCGCAGTCAGAGGCGAAGTAATAATGCACATAAAAGATTTCGAGAATTTCAACAAAATGCTTGTTGAAAGAGGTGAAACGCCGCTTGCAAATCCTAGGAATGCTGCAGCGGGATCATTAAGAAGACTTAACCCAAAAGAAACCGCTGAAAGGCCTCTTGACATCTATTTTTATGAAATAATGGATAGTCAGGGATTATCAATTAAAACTCAATATGGGGCATTGAATTGTCTTAGCAAATGGGGATTAAGAACTAATGGATTTATTGAGACTTGTAATGATGCCAAAGAAATAATTGCTTATCATAACAAAATGGGGGAGAAAAGAGAAGATCTTGATTACGAAATTGATGGTGTTGTAATTAAGGTTAATAATATTGATTTTCAAGAAAAACTTGGCAAAAAATCCAGATCTCCAAGATGGGCAATTGCATTCAAATTTCCCTCAAGAAAGGAAGTTACAAAAGTTTTAGATATTACAGTTCAAGTTGGAAGAACGGGGGCATTGACCCCTGTTGCCTTGTTAAAACCAGTTGATGTAAGCGGTGTTACCGTTTCGAGAGCGAGCCTTCATAATCAGGATTTCGTAAATGATATGGATGTGAGAATTGGCGATCATGTGAAAGTAGGCAGAGCTGGTGATGTAATTCCGGAGGTTACAGAGGTTATCAAATCTAAAAGAAAGGGTAAAGAAAAAAAATTTCACATTCCTTTAAATTGCCCTGTATGTGGATCAAAAGTGGTCAAAGATGGTGCTTATTACAAATGTGCTGGCGGACTTTCTTGTATAGCTCAATTGAAACGTAGCTTAGGTCATTTTGCTTCCAAAGGTGCAATGGATATTGAGCATTTGGGTAAAAAAAGCGTGGAACTTCTTGTTGATGAGGGACTTTTTAGTAGAGTAAGCGATATCTACAAGTTAAAAAAAGAAGATCTTTTGTCACTTCCACGGTTTGCTGAAAAATCGGCAGAAAATTTAATTGAATCAGTTGAAAAAAGCAAGAACAAAAATCTTGCCAGGTTTATTTATGCTCTTGGAATTCCCAATGTGGGGGAACATATAGCAAGGGTGCTTGCAGATAAATTTGGGAGTCTTGAAAAATTAATAGAAGCCGAAATTGAAGAATTGGAAGAAATATTTGAGATTGGCCCAGAAATTGCGGAAAGTGTTTATTCCTTTTTTAGGGAAGAGACAAACCTTGAAGAAATTGAACACATGAAATCTCTTGGAGTTAATGCGATTTCTACAGTAACTTCAAAAAAGCAAGCGACACTTGAAGGAAAGATTTTTTTGTTTACAGGAAGTCTTACAGGTTTTAGTAGAGATGAGGCAAAACGCATCGTCGAAGAATTAGGGGGACGTGCTGTATCATCAATCAGTAAAAAAATAAATTATGTAGTTGTGGGTGATAATCCTGGATCAAAGTTAGAAAAGGCAAAAAAATTAAATTTAGAATGTATTGATGAGAAAAAGTTTAAACAACTTTTGGGTAAATAGAGGAATAGTATGTCTGAATGTAAAGTTGAGGAAAACAAATCCAATTGTAATTGTACATATCCATGCAGTAAAAAAGGCATGTGTTGCGAGTGCCTGTATTCACATAGAATTGTAGGTGAATTACCTGCGTGTTATTTTCCAGATGATGTTGAAAAGACGTATGATAGAACTATTGAAAATTTTATAAGAATCTATCAGACAAGAGGCAAATGGTGGTAAAAACCCTTCTTACTTTTTATTTATAATTCAAATATAACTGGTCATAATTTTTATATATGGATGTTTACATGCGTGCACGATGACCATAAGCAAGGGGAGAATTATTCCGCTTATTGCTATTTGTGTTCTTTTGATAGGATCTTTTTCATCGATTTATGTTTTTGCGGTTAATACTGATTATACAACCAATCAAGATGTTATTATTAATGACGAAGAATTTTCGTTAGAATATCTTTTTTCAAACACACCACAAAGAACTTTTGACTCAATGAATGTCTCAGGTGTTGCTTTGGACGCTATTATTAATTCGATAAACATTAATTGTCCTTCATGTCACTCATACAAAATCATTGGTAAAGATGGTTATTCTCAGACAGTAACTTGGGAAAATATGCAGAACGGTCTTTTGACATATGAAAAAAAGGTTGTTTTTTCCGATTTACCCAAAGCATTCAATGTTAAAGATTTAGTTGAAATTGAGGTGTTTTAAAATGAATAAGATGAAATTAATTGCCGGAATAATTGTATTTGGATCAATTTGGGGATTTGCAGAATGTGTAGTTGGACCAAAACTATCAGATGTGGGTTTACCCTCTGGAGCATTGATGACTGGTATTTTTGCAATTGGTCTAATGGCAACAAGCAGGATGTTTTACAAACAAAGAGGCATGCAACTGGGAATGGGTCTTGTAGCTGGAACTTTACGTCTTTTTAATCCATTTGGAGGTTGTGTTGTTTGCTCTGGAATTGCTATTGCTGCAGAAGGGCTTTTATTCGAACTTATTTGGTACAAAATGTCTCTTGATTTAAGGGATGTACAAAGTAATACAATGAAAGTGAGTATGGGAATAATTTCTTCATATATTTGTTACGTTGGAGGCTATATTACAACACAAATACTAACTCCGCTGGTATCCACATCGGGTTTCTATTTAGAAAATTTGATAGGATTTATTCCACAAATATTATCCAGAGGACTCCTTGCAGGAATCATTGGAGCTCTAACGGTTCCATCAGTTTTACTTCTTAAAAATATCAATTTAAATACAGTCAAAGATAAGTTATATTATCCTACTGTTGCAGCTGTTTCCCTGTTTTGTTGGATCTTTGTGGTGGCGAATTGGTTAATTTTGATTTAGGGGAGCAATTATGGATGAACCTAAAACGGTAAAAATTTTAAAATTTCATGCAGAAAAATGTAAGGGATGTTTTGAATGCGAAAAGGCGTGTTCTAATGTTCATTTTAAAACAGATGAAGGTGGAGAAAAATCTGCAATCAGAATAATTAAGGAAAACGGGAAATTTAAGATGCATGTTTGCGATCAAAGAGGGCTGTGCATTGATATGTGTCCTGTTGGGGCATTAACAAGGAAAAAAAATGGGGTAGTGTGGCTTGATAAAGAAACCTGTATAGGATGTCAGGCTTGTGTAGGATTTTGTCCGATAGGGGCGATGAGAAAATCTGATTCAAGAATTGAACCCTTCAAATGTATATCCTGTGGTGCATGTGTCAGAGCTTGTCCAGAAAATGCCTTGGAACTTGTTGAAGTTAAAATTGATGATATCAAAGATGTGGTTTACCATAAACTGGGGGCATAAAAATGGTGGAAGGACAAATTCCTGTTGAGGAATACAAAACAGGTAACACAAAGCACAAGTGGGATTTGAAAAAATTAAAATCAGCTCATAAGGTTCTTTATAAATACAAATATAAAAAATCAGCGGTGGAGAAAGGATTTGCAAACAGAACTCTTTATGTCAATCTATCTAGTGGAGAAATCAAGGAAAAAAAAGTCACAGAGTATATGAAAAAGAAATTCACTGGCGGCCGAGGATTTGGATTAAAACTTATGTGGGATTCAATAAAACCTACAACAAGATGGGATAGTCCAGAAAACGATTTAATTATAACGACGGGCCCTTTATGTGGGGTCACTCAATATGCCGGCTCGGGAAAGTCATTGTGTTTAACGGTTTCACCTTCAACTGACATAATTTGTGATAGCAATGTCGGAGGCTTTTTTGGCCCTTATCTAAAATTTGCGGGCTTTGATGCAATCGAAATCCAGGGTAAAGCAAAAAATGATGTGGTAATTTTTATTGACGGTGAAGAAGGAAAAATTACCATTGAAACAGCACCGTTGGAAGAAACGAATTCACATTTGATCAATGATCAATTAACATATTTGTATGCTTCTGAAGATACAGATAAATCTAGGCAAAAAATATCAGTTGTTTCTGCGGGTACAGCAGCAGAACACAGTTACTGGGGTTGTATGAATTTTTCATTTTTTGATATTCGTAGAAGAGTTCCCAGAATGAAACAAGCCGGTAGAGGGGGACTGGGAACTGTTTTGCGTGATAAAAAAATTAAGGCAATAGTTGCAAAAGTCGAAAAGTTTGACGGAGTTTCCAACAATCCTGCCGATCCTGTAAAACTTGCAGAAGTTGGTATTAAACTTCATCGAGAAATTCGAGATCTTGATAAATATCAGTGTAACATGAGGGCAGTTGGTACCGCACATCTTGTAGAGATCATGGACCAATATGATTTATTGCCAACTGAAAATTATCGTTTCGGAAGCTTTCCAAAGGCTTCAAAGATTTTTTCACCTGAATTTTACAAATATTTTACAAAAGTAATTCCGGATGGATGCTGGCATGGATGTACAATGGCATGTGCAAAAACTGTAGATGGATTTACTGTGATGACTGGACCTTACAAAGGTGAAAAAGTTACTGTTGATGGACCCGAATACGAAACATGTGGATGCGGTTCAAATATGAGCCTTTGGGATCCAAAATGGATTCTAGAGTTTAACTTCTATTGTGACACATACGGGCTTGATACAATCTCTACTGGAACAGCCATTGCTTTTTACATGGAAATGTATGAGTACGGAATTTTAAACAAGGAAAGATGTGATGGACTCGAGCTTTGCTTTGGAAACGGTGAGGTAGTTCTGGAATTCATGCATAGGATTGCCAAAGGAGATAAAGGAGAGTTTGTCAGTGTTGCCGCAAAAGGTATAAGGCGTGTAAAGGACTGGCTTATTGACAAAGGATGGGGCGATTCTCAACTCATTGAAGATTGCGGTATGGAAAGCAAGGGTTTGGAGTATTCCGAATATGTTACAAAAGAATCACTTGCAATGCAAGGGGGATATGGTCTTACCTTGAAAGGTCCGCAACATGATGAAGCATGGTTGATTTTCATGGACATGGTTAACAATCAAATTCCAACCTTTAAAGATAAGGCTGAAGCACTTCATTACTTCCCAATGTGGCGAACTTGGTTTGGATTAAATGGATTGTGTAAACTTCCTTGGAATGACGTTGAACCCGCAAATAATGCAGAGACAGATGAACCTGCAAAAGTTCCCGGACATGTACAAAACTATGTAGAATATCAAAATGCTGTTACTGGTTGGAAGGTTGACAAAGAAGAACTCATTTTACAAAGTGAACGTTGTTATAATTGGCAACGAGCGATGAATGTTTGGCTGGGTCGCGGCAGACGAAAAGATGACTGGATTCCATATAGGTCAATGGGTCCGGTTACTGAAGTGGAGTATACATCAAGAAAAGATAGATATGATAAACAACTTGTAGAAAAACTAAATCTAACTGAAGATGAAGTCGAAAAAATGCCAGTCATCAAAAAAATTAAGATTTTGTATTATTATCGTCAGGATCAATACCAAAAACTAGCAGACGCTGTTTATTTCCGTAGAGGCTGGACGCACAATGGCGTTCCTACTCCCCAGAAGATGAAGCAGCTAGGATTTGATGACCCAAAGTTGTTAGAGATATTACAAAAGGCAATTGATAAGGACCAAAAGGCAGGGCTCAACGTTTGGGGAGGAAAATACAAAAAAGGTGAAAAGGTACCAAGTACCGATCCAGAATATTGGCAGAAATGGTAAGAATCTATGGATATATCAATAATTGATAAAATAAGTAAAAAATTGAGAATTTCTAGTGTTGGGATTGCTGGTATTGGTGGACTTGGATCAAATGCAGCCATAGCCCTTGTTAGAGCGGGAGTAGGCCGACTTGTTTTAATTGATTTTGATACTGTTGAAGAAAAAAATCTTGATAGACAATACTTTTTTCTTGATCAAGTCGGTAAATTAAAAACTACGGCAATCAAAGAAAATATTGAAAGAATAAATCCAGAAACAATCGTTGAAACTTTCGAAATTAAACTTGAAAAAGGATCAATGGAAAAACACCTTATGGATGTAGATGTAATTATTGAGGCGTTGGATAGCGCAGAAATGAAAACCTTATTTATTGAAGAAATAATTGAAAAACTCCCCAACAAACCAATTATCGCAGCTTCTGGAATTACAGGTTATGGACACTGTGAAAGGTTTCATACAAAAAAATTAGGTAATCTCCACATGTGCTATGATGAGCAGGCTAAATCTAGTGATGAGGATTTTCTTTTCGCGCCAAGAGTTGCAATAGCAGCCAATTGGGAAGCAAATTTGGCCTTGGAACTTTTATTGGGGAAAGACAAATGAGCATCACGGTAAATGGCAGAACATTAGACTGGATTAAGGATGAAACGGTGACCAAACTTCTGAAACGTATGAAATACACCTTTCCTCTAATAATAGTCAAAATTAATAAAAAAATAATTCCGAGAAAGGATCATAATAACTGTATTATTCCCAACGAATCTGTGGTGGATGTCATTCATATGATAAGCGGAGGTTAAGGATTAATTATCCTAACTTATTACACTACCCAATACGGTTAGAATAGAGAAACTTATTGCAAAAAGCAGATATGTGAAGTACATTAGAGACCATGCCTTTGTATTTTCAAATAAAATACTACGAGTCTTATCTTTTACCATGCAATAAAAGATAAGATATCCAGGTATCGCAAATAAAGTTAGTATCATAAAATAGGATTCAAGCATACCAACGTTGATCATTAGAGGTACAAATGCAAATGGAATAAATAAAAATGGAAGAACCATAAATGCTGCTTTTTTGATTCCAAAGGTATTTACCAATGTTTTTGTGCCTGTACTTTTATCTGCATCTTTATCAGTTATGTCCTTTGTAATCGTTCCTCCAATTAAAAACAACAATGTCATACATCCGATTACAATGGGGAGGGGTTCAAACAAACTACCGAAAAGACTCCAAGAAGCAAAAATTCCCAATAATCCTCTTGGTATTGCGACCCATAGCTGATTTAAAAATAATTGATCTTTCATTCTAGGCGGAAGCGAATATGATATTGTAAAGATTGCAATTGTTGTTACTAAAATAAAAAACATCATGTTTAAAAAAAATGCAAGGCATAAGGCCAATCCATATAATAGAAATGAGATGGTTGTAGCTCTTTTAACTGATATAACTCCCCTGGGAATCGGTCTGTAAGGTTTTGAAATCCTATCTGTAGCCAAATCAGTTGCTTGATTTAGAATATTTGATGCTGCATTTAGAATGGCTAAACAAAATCCCGAAGGGATAATCATTCGAAATAATACTTCATTAAAAACTCCTGAGGCTCTATTATAAAAGAAACTCGCAATCATTATACTTATAGAAACGATGAATGGTGTTAACAGAGTAAATGGACGAAGCAGATCAACATATACTTTTAATTTATTACTAAAATCCAATTCTTTCACTGTCTCATCACTAATAAATTTTTGCAAATGATTGCATATAAACGTTGTTTAACACATGTTATCAAAATTATGAAAATGTGTTATTGCGGGTAGAATTTTAAAGCAGTAATCCATTTACTGGATGTCTTTTAGGAGTAATAAAATGGGGTTCTTTAGAGGATTTATTGCAATTGACATCGAGCCTTTTTCTATTCTAAAAAATTTCCAACAAGAAATAAAAAAAACAGGCGCAAACGTTAAACTTGTTGAGCCAGAAAACATCCACATCACCCTAAAGTTTCTTGGCGATACGCCAGAAGAACAAATCGGCGATATTAATGATATTATTTCATCATCAGTTGCCGAAATTGAACCATTTGAGATAGTTGTGAAGGGAGCTGGCGTGTTTCCAAATGAATCATATCTTAAGGTTGTATGGGTAGGAATAAGTCCAGGAGATACAATTGCCTCTATTTCAAAAACTTTGGATGAAAAACTAGCCTCTTTAGGATTTAAGAGAGAGAAAAAAAAGTTTTCGCCTCATTTAACGATAGGCCGAGTTAGAAGTGCCCGAAATAAAAATGAGTTGATCGAAGTCATTGAAAAATACAAGGAGATTACTTTTGAATCCTTCAAAGTATCCTCGATAAAACTGAAAAAAAGTCAACTAACTTCACAGGGCCCCATTTATTCAAATTTAAGGGAAATATTGTTAGGAAGTTGAGGAGATGATCCGATCGTTGAAACATGGATGATCGCCCTAGGTGGAATTAATCTTATTCTTTTTGTATTAAGTATGTTATTTATTGTTCCAAGAGACTTTTTTAAAATCAATTTTTCCAATTTGATTCATTATACCTTTCAACATTTAACTTATATTATTGTGATCTTGGCCGTAGTGATATTTCATCTCATAGAAGTAAATATTATTGATCCGGCAATTAACAACTGGATCAATGTTGATTTTGCAACAGTTTTAGATAAATTTGAGGGAGGAATAGTATCCGGTTTTTCCTCGCTTTGGAATCCTGGACTTGTTACTTATTTTGTGTTTATCTATATCGGGGTCTACCCATTTACTTTATGGTTTTCACCTCTGTATTTTTTGATTACAAATAATGTAAAATCCATGAGAACTCTTGCTTATGGCCTGTTTTCTATCTACATGATTTCTCTTCCATTCTATTTATTTGTTCCAGTTACCAACGTCTATAAATATTATCAGCTAGATTCTCCATTGAATAGTGTTCTTCCTTCTGTAGAAACATTTTTCTATACTTTGACAACTCAAAATAATTGTTTCCCATCACTTCATACAGCAATGACGATTCTTATCGCATGGTGTGCTTATCTTACGGGTAATAAAAAATTATCTTATTTTACAATATTTTGTGCGATTAATGTAATAATCTCAGTATTGTATCTCTCCATTCATTGGATAACAGATGTTATAGTAGGTGCGACTATTACAATGATAGTAATTATTTTATTGAATCGAGCAATCAAGGATAATGTAATAAATGGTTTCCATAGAGCAAATTGAATCAAAAGTAATTGACAAGATAATTCCAACTGAAAAGGATAAAAGAGTACTACAGGATGTTGTTGATACCCTTTTAGATATTATAAAAAAGGAATTAAGTTCCAGAAATCTTCCTGCATATACAGAAATTGTTGGTTCTATTGCAAAGGACACATTTCTAAGAAATAATTTAGACATAGATCTTTTTTTAGTTTTTCCAACCTCATTTTCAAAAGAGGATATTGGAAAAATTGCTTTGGACATAGGTAGAAAAATACTTGATGATACAGAGGAATGCTATGCAGAACACCCTTATATTCGAGGATATTACAAAGACTTCAAAGTTGAGATTGTTCCTTGTTACAGCATTGAGAACGCATCACAGAAACTTTCGGCGGTTGATCGAACTCCTTTACATACAAGTTACATAAAAAAGCATCTTAAGGAATTCCAAAAAAATCAAGTACGATTGTTCAAACAATTTTTAGTGGGTATCGGGTGCTATGGCGCAGAAGCAGAAATTGAAGGTTTTTCTGGATATCTTTCCGAGATTCTTGTATTGAAATTTCAAACTTTCCAAAAACTAATAGAAACCGCAAAGGAATGGAAACCTAAAGTTAGATTATCGTTAAATAATGCTCAATCACCGGATTTTGATACACCGCTTACATTTATAGATCCAGTAGACAAAGAGCGAAACGTGGCATCAGCTGTATCAATTGATAAATTCAATCTTTTTGTAAAAGCAAGTAATGAATTCATCAACAATCCAAGAATTACATTCTTTTTTCCCAATAAACCAGATTTATGGTCATTAGAAAAGATTCGATCATTTATTTTAAATCAAGACTCCATTTATTTTGGAATACTTTTTTCAAAACCGGAAATTATTCCCGAAAATCTTCATCCTCAAATTAGGAAGGGAATGCGATCTATTGCATCGTCTTGTGAGCGTTATGGTTTTAAAATTCTTGATTACCAATATTACGTTGATGAAAAAAACAAAACAGTTTACATAATCTTAAAAATCGAGAAATCTCCTATAGCAGAAAAGTATACTCATACTGGTCCACCAGTAGATTTGACAAAAAACGCCTCGGATTTTAAAGAAAAATGGATTGGCAATGAAAATATGATAAATGCTCCTTACGAAAAAAACGGTCGATTGTACGTAGATATAAAGCGTAAATATACAAATATCAACGATTTTTTAATAGAAAATGTATCTGGATTAAGTATGGGGAAAGATATCGATAAAAAATTACAAAATCGATATGAAATAGTAGATGCAAATAAACTTTTGATAAAAGATTTACAAGAGTTTTGGACGCTATATTTAGATGGAAGAATGTCTTGGGAATGGTAAGGTTCATCTTTTTATATTAATTCAGTATTTTATTAAACGATGAAATGAAAACATTAGGGATATTTACAAAAGATTTCTCGCTTTATCATGATTTGATTAAAACACTCAGAAGGCGAAAAATCCCCTATGTATCGTTAGTATCCAAAAATAATATCCCTCGTAGAATAGGTGTAATTTTAACCTCTCACAGTGAATTACACGATATAAAATCGCCAAAAACTATAGCAGCTGACGCATATGATTCAATAGATCATGCCGTTGATTTGGCCATTCAAATGCTGATTGGTAAAGAATTATACTCAAAGGTTTCTGTTGGAATTGATCCTGGTGAAAATCCTGGAGTTGCAGTTGTCGGTGATGGAGTTATATTGCATAAGACAACGGTTGAATCACCAGAAAAAGTCTCAGCAAAGGTAAAGAGATTTCTGAAAGAATATCCAGCAAATGAGTCTATTATTCGCATCGGCCATGGCTCTGTTATTACAAGAAATAGAATAATTAATTCTTTAATTCCACTTGAAGTCCCAATAGAAATTGTTGATGAAACAAAGACGACATCTTCCAGGCAGGTTAGTAGGTCTGAAAAGGACGGGGTTGCTGCTGCATCAATTGCTCTTCTTTCTGGAGGGAAAATCCAGCGTAGACTCCCTCTTAACCCGACAAAAGGCGATATCAGAAAGGTTCAGGAAGAGAGTAGAAAACTTACTGATGGGCAATTTACAATTTCCGAAAAAACTGCTCTAAAAGTATTGAAAGGAGAAATAAATCTTACGGATGCAATTGAATCTGAAATAAATAATTCCAGATCTCAAAAATTACCCAAACGTTTATGAGCCTTGTACATATGTTTGGTAGGTAACAGTGATGAGTGTCAAACGAGCTCTTATTAGTGTGTCAAACAAGGCAGGTGTCACAAATTTTGCACATGGATTGTCCGAACTAGGGGTAGAAATAATCTCAACTGGTGGGACGGCAAAAGAATTATCCAACGAAGGAATCCCATTGATTGAAGTCTCAGAATTAACTGGATTTCCGGAGATGCTTGATGGCCGCGTAAAGACTCTTCACCCAGTTGTACACGCAGGAATTCTGGCAAGACGAGATGAAAAAAATCATATGGATTCTCTTCTTAAGCAACACATAGGAACAATTGATCTTGTCGCCTGTAATCTTTATCCTTTTGAAGAAACAATTAAAAAACCAAAAGTAACCATTGAAGATGTTATTGAAAATATAGACATTGGCGGTCCGACACTAATTAGAGCTGCGGCAAAAAACTACACTGATGTACTAGTTTTAACAAAAAAACAGCAATATAGCGAGGTAATTGATTCATTAAACTCACATGGTGATATAGATCCTGAAACCCGTAAAAAATTTGCAATTGAGGCTTTTTCACATACTGCACAATATGATACAATTATTTCGACCTACTTAAGAAATCTATGGACAAAAGATATTTTGCCTGATAATAATAGTATCACAATGCGCAAGATTCAAGAAATGCGATATGGGGAAAACCCGCACCAAAAAGCTGCATTTTATCAAATGTTGCCTCCCGTTCACGAGCCTTGTCTTATCAATGCAGTTCAACTTCAGGGAAAGGAGCTTTCTTTTAACAATATTTTAGATAGTGACTGCGCAATTGAATGCATTAAAGAATTCAGGGACCCATCCTGTGTAATTATTAAGCATGCTACACCTTGTGGTGTTGCTACGGCATCAACGTTGCTTAACGCTTGGATTGATGCATATGCAACTGATACTTACTCCCCATTTGGGGGAATTGTTTCTTTTAACAAAAAGGTAAATGGCGGTATAGCTGAGGAACTTTCAAAACTTTTTCTGGAAGTAATAATTGCACCTGACTTCAGCAAAGATGCAATTTCAATTTTTAATAAAAAGAAAAATCTTAGAATACTCAAATTGAAAGATCTTGACACAAATATTGAGAGATCTGGTATGTTATATAGAACTGTTGTGGGGGGAGTACTGGCTCAGGAAAGAGACACTCATTTAACGCGTCAAAATGAATGGAAAATTGTCACAAAAAAGAAACCTTCTAAAAAAGAACTGGAATCAATGGAATTTGCTGTTAAGTGTGTTAAGCATGTGAAATCCAACTCTGTTGTTTTTGTTAAAGATACAAGAACCGTTGCAATCGGTGGCGGTCAAACTGCAAGAGTTGATGCGGTATGGATTGCAACAAATAAGGGCAAGGAAAACATAAAAGGATCAATTATGGCCAGTGATGCCTTTTTTCCTTTTAGAGATGCTGTAGATGTTGCAGCAAAATCTGGGGTTAAAGCAATAATTCAACCAGGCGGCTCTATTCGTGACAAGGAAGTCATTGACGCAGCAAACGATCTAGGTATATCAATGGTTTTTTCTGGTCAAAGATATTTCAGACATTGATAATTTTATTTTAAAATTTCTTTATGATATCAAGGTTTTTTTGTTTCCTAAATATTCATTAAAGGTAAACATATTTCTAACCAAAATGCAATTTAAAATTATCAATCGTGATGGTCCGGCGAGAACTGGCATATTCTCTATCGAAGAAAATGAAATTAAAACTCCAAATATTTTTTTTCTTCATTCGGCCAAGTTAAAAACTCCAGAATTTGCAGATATTTTAATTACTTCACTTGAAGAAGATAAAATCAAACCTTCATTAAGGATCGCAGATGCATTATCTTCAGATTTTAAAAAATCAAAAGACGAATTGACACTTTATAACGATCTATTTTATCCGAAGGATTCACCAAAGGAATTGCTGTTAATTAATGTTAAAGATCAAAAATCAATAAATTCTTCTATATGTGTAATACCAGGCAATCCCGAAATTGTAAATGAAACTGTAGAAAAAAACCCTGCCGTAATTTTCATTCCTGGTAATGCCTTGCAATTGTATAATCAGCAATCACAATTTGTAAATTTTTTAGTAAAACTTAGAGAATCAATTGGATTTAAAAAAATAATTTTTATGCCTGCAATAGGAAAGCCAGAAAATTTTGCACTTTTTACTTATATGGGTGTTGATTTTTTCGATTCAATTTCTGCCTTAACTGCCGCTCGTAAAAATATGCTACTGTTTTCGACTGGAGAATATCCAATAGATTCGCTAGCGGAAAATCCCTGTAATTGTCCAGTCTGTAGATCACACAAAGAAAATCCTTCAACTATGAATTATGGTCAGATACTAGATCATAATTACAATGCAATTTACTCTGAAATAAAACATGTTAGAAATGCAATAACTTGTGGGAAATTAAGAGAACTGGTTGAAATTCGAATAAGGGCAAATCCGCAATTAACTGCAATTTTGAAAATATTTGAAAATAATTATTATCAGTTTTTGGAAAAAAGAACACCAATTTTAAGAAAAAGTAGACTTCTGGCAACATCTAACGAATCGTTAAAAAGACCTGAAGTAATTAGATTCCAAAAGAGATTAATTAAAAGATATTTAAAACCGCCAAGTACCAAGGTTTTACTTTTACTTCCCTGCTCAGCAAAAAAGCCCTACTCGTTTTCAAAGTCACATAGATTGTTTCGAAAACAATCCGAGGGATTGAATAATCTGGATGTTTTGCATGAGATAATTGTTACATCCCCAATGGGTATTGTTCCAAGGGAATTAGAACTAACCTACCCTGCGTCATTGTATGATATATCTGTTACTGGAGAATGGTCTGAAGATGAAAAGAAGATGATAACACAACTTTTGAAAGATTATCTTGTAACTAATGAGTATGAGAAAGTTATTCTGCACCTTCCAAATTCAATCACAGATTTTCTATCTCCAATTTTACCTGATTCAATTGTAACTGTTGTTGATTCCAAACCCACATCCTCACTTTCATTAGAAAAATTACATGAAATATTAAAAGAAACCACCGATCAATTTGAAAAAGTCACACTAGACATAAGGAGGAGAGAAAACATTCAATCTTTAGCATCTTATCAATTTGGTAAAGAAACGGCCAAACAGCTGCTCGACAATACACGGATAATAGGGCGATACCCTTATTTAAAAATCTTTAAAAAAGGTGTACAATTGGGAATGATTACACAGGAAAGAGGTCTGATATCTTTAACAATTCAAGGTGCAGAAATTCTAGCTCTTAATGAAAATTATTGGGTTGATATTCATGATGATTTCACATTAAAGGGTTCTGTATTTGCACCTGGTGTAAAAGATGCAGATAATAAAATAAGAATTGGTGATGAAGTAATCGTAAGAAAAAATAAATCTCTTTGTGCTGTTGGAGTTGCGCAAATGACTGGTTCTGAGATGATAGAGTTAAACTATGGCGAAGCCGTGAAAATACGCCACAGATTATAATTTTATTTTTCTTTTTTTTCGACGAATTCCAATGCTAATGAATTGATGCAGTATCGAAAACCAGTTGGAGGGGGTCCATCATTGAATAGATGGCCGAGATGGCCACCACAAATGCGGCAGTGAACTTCTGTGCGCTGCATACCTAAACTACTGTCAGTTTGGGTTTCTATATTTTCCTCAATCGCTGAGAAAAAACTAGGCCATCCTGTTCCTGAATTAAACTTTGATTCTGAAGAAAATAATGCAGTTTTACAACCAGAACAAGTATACATGCCCGATTTTTTGTAATCAACATACTCTCCAGTAAAAGGTGGCTCAGTTCCTTTTTCTCTTAAAATATGAAAAACTTTAGGATTAAGGCGTTTCCTCCATTCTTTTTCTTCCAGGTTTAATTTTTTTGTCATTTTTTAACCATACATATACATTGGTGTTTTTGGAAGTGCGGGTGCTGTCGGTTTAGATTGTTCCAAAAATTTTTTGATGTTTGCCTCAATTTTCTCTGCTTCATTGTATAGGGGCTCTGGATCTATTTTTATTCCGGGCAGTATAATGTCTAATTTCTTTACTAAACTTGCAGCTGAACGAGAGTCTGGATATGTCTCATGGGCTTCCGATAAAAGACAGATCACATCCCTTTTTTCTAGAACGGCTTTATAGAGTAAAACTCCTGTTACACCCGTTATCATTCCCTCCTTGGTCTGATCAATATCGTAATTATCCAGAAATTTTTTCATTTCTGGTGTACTTCCAATGCCATGAACATTAAATTTCTTCTTTTCCTGATTCCCGAGGGCATGCGTTCCCTCTAATGCAGTAATGATTTTAACCTTTTTTTGATCGGCCCATCTGAGGATCTTTTCTGCTAGCGGCTGAATTATTTCCAATGGCGGCATAAATTCAGATATTATTACGACGATTTGTTCGCACGATCCGTCAGGACCACAGTTTTTGTTTCCGGCATATATTCTAACGGGAGGCGATGCTAGCGACTTATGAATTATTGCAGTAGGTGAAAAATAGCGAGAAATAATTGATCCAATTTCTTTTAGTTTCAAGGTGTCGATAATGTAGTTACCTGCTATTGAGCTAATCATACCAACCGTTGGAAAGGCAACAAGAACCATCGACTCAGATAAATCCATCTCTTTATATTCAAGAATTTCAATTTCCTCCATAATATCACATTTGCTAATATGCATAACTACTTAAAAATAGTTTTTATGGAGAAAATCTTCAAATGTAAAAACATTAATACCACATCTTAAATTAGGATAGCAATAGTTTATATTAAAGTGGGGAGTGCCAATGGATAATACCGACGTTGTAGAATTGGATAAAACGCGGTGGAAAAACCTTGTTGAAAATGGGGATAAACTTGTAATGGTTATGTTTTATAGTCCCACATGTGTACATTGTCAGGCAATGGAGTCACATTTTTACAAATATGCTGAGGAATTGAAAAACAAAATCGTTTTTGGAAAAATAAATATAATTGACAATCAAGAACTTGTTGCAAAATACGGTATAATGGGAACCCCAACTTTTAAAGTATTTTGCGAAGGTCGCCCAATTCAAGAACTAGTCGGTGAAATTTATCCTAGTTTATTAAAAAAGACGATTGAGGATTTATATAATTACGGGCATCAATGCGTAAAAACGACAACTTGGTTTAAACCTGGAATCACAGGTTATGCATAATTTTGACTTTGAGATTTTATATGAATGTATTAGAAACAATCAATAAAAGAAGGGCATACCGCTCAATTGATAAAACTCCAATATCTGATGAAATCATAAGGGAACTTGCTGAGAGTGCAAGACTATCGGCATCTTGTTTTAATAATCAACCTTGGAGATATGTCTTTGTTTATGATTTAAAGGTTCTTATTAAGATGCATAACGCACTATCATCTGGTAATGAATGGGCAAAACGGGCATCAATGATTATTGTAGTATGTAGTAAGAAAGAAGATGATTGTCTGATAAAAGATCGAGAGTATTATTTGTTTGATACGGGGATGGCCACTGCATTTTTAATTCTAAGGGCGACTGAACTTGGGTTAGTTGCTCATCCAATTGCAGGATATAGCCCAAAAAAGACAAGAGAAATTCTAGACATTCCAGATGAAATGAATGTAATAACTTTGGTAATTGTTGGTAAACACGCTGATAAAATTCATCCAGAACTTACAGAAAAACAAATCGAGACAGAAAAAGAAAGACCTAAGCGTAAAACAATCAAAGAGTTTGTATATTTAAATAAATGGAAGGGGAATTGACTAATGAAAATTGAGCAAGTTGAGGGGGAAAATAAAGGGAAAATAATGCTATTTGCATTAAGCACATGTGGATGGTGTAAAAAAACAAAAAAATTACTGGAAGATCTTGGTGTTGAATATTCATATGTATTTGTTGATTTGTTAGAAGAAAATGATAGAAATAAAACTATTGAGGAAATCGAAAAGTGGAATCCAAGATGTTCTTTTCCAACCATAGTTATTAATGATAAAAAATGTGTTGTTGGTTTTAAAGAAGAAGAAATAAAAGAGGCATTAAAAATATGAATTTTGAACCCTCAATTGAAGAAATTAATAGGCTATAC
>Ga0272443_10001876_pt1 | contig 28555 bp, 32 predicted proteins | sample SSMAcet12_FD_193581 | JGI IMG/M metagenome (GOLD analysis project Ga0272443, IMG submission 193581) | Marine sediment archaeal communities from Little Sippewissett salt marsh, Falmouth, MA, United States - SSM-Acet-12 | ecosystem: Environmental > Aquatic > Marine > Wetlands > Sediment ... | reverse complement strand
TTCAGCTGAACCGGGGTTGTTTATGCACGGCCCGACGTTTATGGCCAATCCGCTTGCCTGCAGTGTAGCATCGGCAAGCATCGATCTGCTCTGCAGCCGGGACTGGGAGCAGGAGGTTCAGGATATTCAGGGCGCTCTGCAGGACGGGCTGTCTCCATGCAGCAGGTTCAGCGGCGTTCACGATGTTCGGGTATTGGGAGCTATCGGCGTCGTTGAACTCTGTCAACCGGTCGATATGGCAGCCGTACAGAATTTTTTCGTTGAGAGGGGAGCCTGGGTCAGGCCGTTCGGGAGACTGATTTATCTTATGCCGCCATTTATCATCAGCCCATCCGAGATGGCGATTCTGACTCGTGCTGTCAGGGATGCTGTTCGGTTGATTGCTTCCTGACAAGCGTTGGTCGGGTTTGTTTGATTTTTATGTTTCCATAAATTAACTTCATTTGTCCGGGTGACAGCGCGTGTGATCTGTGAGCGGCCCTATCATCAGGCATTTTGATACCGATGACGTTCCGGTCCTTTTTGAGGTAATAAAACGGTCTGCTATGTTAAGTGATGTACTGCTTATCGGAGAAAAGCACAAGTCTGCAGCAAAAGAGATTGCGTGCCATGTTTTCGCTCAACGAGAACCTCTTGTCAGCACCACTCCCGGTTACCGGTACGTGATTGCCGTTTCAGGTGAATCAGGAGCAGGGAAATCGGAACTTTCGCACTCTCTTGCCCGTGAACTCAAGAAAAAAGGAATCCGGGTCAAGATTCTTCACGCTGACAACTATTACCGTATCAAGCCTATGGAGCGGAGAGTGCAGCGGGAGGCCACCAATTTTAAAAGCGTCGGTATCAATGAATATGACTGGGCGCTTCTGAACCGCAATATTGATGATTTTAAACAGGCCAGAGCGTCAACGATGCCTTGTATCGATATTCTGACCGACGAAATCGATCAGTTGTCGACGGATTTCAGTTGTATCGATGTGCTTGTTGTCGACGGGTTATATGCCGTGCGCATTGAATCTGTCGATCTTCGCGTTTTTATCGATCTTTCCTATCATGAGACGAAAAAAAGTCAGATGGAGAGAGGCAAGGAGTTGACCGATGATCATCGCTGGCAGGTTCTTGAACGTGAACATCGAAGCGTGCAGTCACTTCGTCATCTTGCCGATCTGGTCGTTGACAGTTCCTTTCTGGTTGTCGATGCGGCATCGCATGATGCCGATGGACTGAGCTATGCCTTGACATCGGGTTGATGCTATTGCCGGTTTTTTGCCGGCAACAGCGTTTTTTTCCGGTTGGCTTCGATCGGATGGTGTCAGGGTGTCGAGAGAATGACCCCGACAGCGTCCAGGAATACACCGCACCGCCCGAAGAGCCCGTGAATACTCGATCCGGGAGGAGCTGTATAGGTATACCTTGCAGCACCGCCGGTGCCGCCCCACCCTTTGGACCGGCCCTTGCTCGTTACGATCTGGAATGAATCGATGAAATTGCCGTGCTTGCCGGTAATCCGGGTGAGATATTCTCCCGGTTCAAGAGCGAAGACGCTCAGATTGCCTCCGTTGCCTCCGTGCATCTGGCCGGTTATCCGCTGACCGGCTTTGTTTTCATAGACGAACTGTATCGCGTCGATATAGGCTCCTGATCGGATACGGACTTCCACGACGCGAAGCCCTCCTGTCTGGTTATCGGAAAAATAGCTGCCACCGGGACCACCTGATGGTCCGAGAAAGGAGAAGGTTTCGGCTGACGCCGGAGGCAGAAGGACGGTCAGGATGATCGCAAGAAAAAGGAAAACCGATCTCTTCAGGCGTAAAACAAATTGTGACATAGAGGTCTCCAGGTTTGTGTTGAGGAGTTGTTCCTTGAAGTCTGCAGCTCTTTTGTATAATTAATGTAGGAAAGCCCGGCTTGATTTCTCAACAGGATCTGCCTGGAACCCTTTCTGCAGCATGAACCCATAAGGTATTGTAGGTTGTATGACCGCTGAAGAATTTTGTCAGTTGCTGACCCCCGAATCGATGGCCCTTGTGGAGCGCCATTGCGGCGATGATCCCGCGGCATTCGCCCTCTCCTTTCATGGCAGAAGGGATCTTCCTGTGCGCGCTATTGCCGAGCAGATAGCCTGTCGGCGAAAAGCAGCGAGGAAACTTCCTTCGCTTTCGCAGCACCCTTTGATCTATACCACGCTTTCGCTGGAACAGGCTTCCGGAGAAAAAGCCGCCCGCTATAAGGCCGGGCTGATGGGCGGGGATCGGGTGATTGATCTCAGCGGCGGTCTGGGGATCGATGCGATTTTTCTTGCATCGCGTTTTCGGGAGGTCATGTACTGCGAACGCGATGCAATGCTGGCCGCTATTGCAGAAACTAATTTCAGAACATTAGGCATAACTAATATTTCTGTTGTGACAGGCGACAGCCTTTCACTGCTGCAGTCCGTTGCCGATGATGGTTTTGACTGGATTTATGTCGATCCTGCCCGAAGAGAGCATAGCGGGCGATCTGCCGGACTGAGAAGCGCTAGCCCGGATGTGACGCAGTTGCATGATCTATTGCTTCGCAAGGCCCGGAAGTTTTGTGTCAAGGCGTCCCCGGCTATCGAGATCAGCGCTCTTGGCCGTGAGCTTCGCTCTCTTGTATCGGTAACAGTACTCTCGGTCGATCGGGAATGTAAAGAGGTGCTTCTTTTTTGTGATCGGGAGGGTTCCGGCGTTAGGCTGCCGTCTGTTCGATCGGTTTGTCTGGGCTTGAGCGGTGAATTTGTTCTGAATGAGACGGGCGAAGATTCCTCCGTCAGGCCTGTTGCCGTTGACCCCGGACGATACCTCTTTGAACCCGATCCTGCAATCATCAAGGCCAGACAGAGTCATCTGCTTGCATTGCACTATGATTTGCAGTTTCTCAATTCATCGGTTGATTATCTTACCGGCTCAGTACCTGTTGAGGGTTTTCCCGGCAGGGTCTTCTCCATCATCGGCAGCTTTGCCTACAAGCCGGCAGCGTTGAAGGCTTTGTTGAATAAGCGGGGAATAACTGCCGCCAGCATTCAGAGGCGTGATTTTCCTCTCTCTCCCGATGTGATCAGAAAAAAGTTTCGGTTGAAAGAGAGCGATCATACGTTTCTGTTTTTTACCAGGGACCGTTCCGGAAACCTTTTTTGTCTTTGTTGTGAGCGTTATGCATAAAATGAAGAACTGAGCGGTAACATGGGGACTTTTTTGTTACTGGTCACCCTTCGAATTCCGGGTTCCGGTGCATGTTTTTTTCGGTGAGACAATCGTTTCTGTACAGTGAGCAGCTATAAACAACGCTTTTTTTGCGGAAATGCTGTGTTTTAATGACTTCTGTTTATTAGATTTAACAAGATATCGATTGTTAATATCTCATTGCTGAGGCTCGTCACTTCCCCCCAAGTCTATGTTGAGCAATATTTTCTTTTCGTGGTCATTCCTGGTGATGTTTCTGTTCCAGGTTTCTCTTCCTGCCGCCGAGGCTGTTGTGCGGGATGTTGATGGTAATGCATACAGAACTGTTAACATTAATGGAATGGCCTGGATGGCTGAAAACCTCAGTGTGCGTCATTATCGTAACGGCGATCCTATCAGGCATGCGCGATCTGCTGCTGAATGGGCTTCGGCAGCGAGGAGTCGTGAGGGTGCCTGGTGCTATTTCCAGAACAGAACAGCAAACGGTTCTGTGTTTGGAAAACTCTATAACTACTATGCAGTCCATGACTCGAGAGGCCTTGCTCCTGCAGGTTGGAGGATTCCGACTGATCGTGACTGGGATACACTTGCCGATTATTATGGCGGAAAAGTCTATGCTGCCAGGCATTTGAAGGCTAAGGCTCAGTGGCAGAATCTCTGTCCTTCCGAGGCGACCAACAGTTCCGGCTTTACGGCTCTGCCTGGTGGCTACAGGCGGGTTGACGGAGTGTTTCTCTATGCCGGGCAGATCGGGATGTTCTGGTCATCGTCGAAATTTGTAGAAGGCTATGCATGGTTTCGCAATATGACTTGCCGCAATACCGTGATGTTCCGCAACGATACCAATATGGGTAACGGTCTTTCTGTGCGATGTATCAGGTAGGTCTTTTTCGAGGTTCCCGAAGCTGATTCTGCCGTTTTAGGCTGAATTCGTTGTTTCCCCGTCGCTGACGAGTTTCTGCAACTCTTTCCATGCCATTCCGTAGCGGAGTCCCTGAATGCTTACCCTGATACTCTCTGTTCCGAGAAGTTTCATGAACTGGTGAAGTATAAGTGCTCCCATGGTGATGACATCAGCACGTCCTTCCGGTATACCACTATCCATGATCTCGTTAAGGGTCTGGCGACGGAATATATCAAGCAGGTTGCCGACCTGCTCGCACGTCAGGCGGAAGTTGTGAATTTTTTCGGGATCAAACTGCTCCAGTCCGCTGACGACGGCAGCGATAGTTGTCAATGTTCCTGCGACGCCGTAGACATGCTCTCTGGCTTCAAAAAAGGGGGGGAGATGCTCTGTAAGGTGACGATTTATCTCTTCCTTTGCGGCGTTGAACTCTTCTTCAGACGGCGGCTGGCTTGAGAAAAAACGTTCTGTCAGCCTTACGGAGCCGATGTTCATGCTGACGCTGCCGGTGATTGTTTGCGCATTGCCCATGGTTATTTCCGTGCTTCCCCCGCCGATATCTATGACGCTGAACGTTTCGGGGAGCTCTTCCATACCTGCAACGGCGCCGCTGAAGGTCAGTGCAGCCTCCTCTTCGCCGGAGATTGTTTTGATGACAATGCCGCAGGCTCTGACGACTTCGTCGATAATCTCCATACGGTTTTTCGCATCACGCAGGGCGCTTGTGCCTGCTGCAATAATTTGCTGTACGTCGTGCTCCTTGCTTATGTGCTTGTAGTCCGTCATGCAGCTGATGAGCCGTTGCATGGCTTCGTGGTCGATGATTTTCTGTTCATCGACATTTTTTCCAAGCCTGATGATGGTTTGCTTGTGAAACACAGGCTTGATAGAGCCCTCTTGCGTATCGAGGTCAGCAATCAGGAGAAGAGCGGTATTTGTTCCAATATCGATGCATGAAACTCGTTTCATAACAGATGGTGCGTTGTTCAGGAAATCGGTTCAACCAATGTTGAAAGCCATTCATCTTCGTAGATTGTACGGGTACTCGTATAGCCAAGCGTCTTGATCAGTTTTTTCAGCCAGGATTCATCGTAGATCATGATGCCTGAAATGAGTATTCTGGATGTCGGCGTCCGGTTTTTTATCGCAGGAAGGATTCTGTCGATAACGTTCCTGTTAATGTTTGCCAGGATCAGGTCGTACTGTTGGTCAAGAATTTCGGCCAGATCGTCTTCTGCATCAAGCATTTCCACCCGGATGTTATCGGTATGGTTTTCCGTGATATTTTCCCGGGCGTTTTCTGCGGCCCAGTCGTTGTTGTCAACAGCCAGTATGGTATGACGGTTGCCCAGTTTGCGGGCAGCAATAGCCAGAACCCCGGTGCCAGTCCCGATATCAAGAATTGTTGCATCAGCCAGGTCCATCTCTTCCATCTGGCGCAGCATGAGCCTTGTTGTGGCATGGTAGCCTGTTCCAAAAGACATTTTCGGATTGATCTCGATGACGATCTGTCCGGGTTTGCGCTCAAAGTTCTTGTTTTTCTGGACGATGACGATCCGGTCCGAAATTTCCACCGGTTGAAGATTGGCTTCCCATTCGGCATTCCAGTTCCTATCGGCTATGTGCCTGGCGCTGAGGAGCTGAGCCTTTCCGAACGCCTTTTCGAGCAGCATCAGCACTGCCTGTTCTTTTGCCTCCGACCACTGATCCCCGGGCAGATAGCACAGCAGGCGGTTCTCCTCTTCCTGGAAATATTCAATGCCTTCACTGCTGAGCAGTCCTATGCACGGCTCAATCTGCTCAGGGGCAAGATCAATACTTAATTCTATGAAACCATGCGGTTTAGACGTATCGGTCATTATTGCTCAATATCTTGATGGATGATGAATCGGCAATATACGGTTAAATAGTCTGCAATGCTAAGAGCCGAAATGAATTCCCGGCATGTCGTCACCGCTTCGCTTCAGCGTATCTGCAGTAGTCGTATTGCCCTTGCAAAGCGTTTGTTGTAGTAAGGTTTGTCGAGGTTTCCAAGGGTGACGCCCCTGCTCGATGAAGCATGGACGAACAGGCCGTTATCGATATAGATGCCGACATGGTCGATAGCGCCTCCATTGAGCCTGAAAAAAACCAGATCGCCGCGCTGAAGCCCTCCGCGTGAAATTTTTTCGCCGAATTCAGACTGGCGGCGCGCTGTCCGGGGGATTTTCGCATTGAAGGTGTTGCGGTAAATATGCTGCACAAAACCCGAGCAGTCAAAGGCTTTTTCGCTGTCTCCTCCGTAGCGGTATTGTGTTCCGACAAGTCCTGTAACGTTTTCAAGCATATCGATCAGTCGCGCCTCTGTCGCTATAAGGGGCAACGGGCTATAGGTATCACTTTTTCTGTTTTTTGCGCTATATTGAACGCCTTGAGAGGAGTAACTGCTTGCGCAGCCGTACAGGAGTGCGATCAGGATCAGAAGCGCGCTCCGCAGTATGTTCGGAGCATGCAGAAGTGTAGAGCGCAACATGGATTTGTGAGAGAGTGATTCAGCCTGCATCATGTTGTTTGCCCTCAATACTATGGTTATACATTGCATAACGGAAAATCCATTCTAACGTTTAAAAGATAACAACTGTCGGGTATATGGCTGTAATGAAATTCGGGGGGACGTCTGTCGGGACAGCTTCGGCTATGCGGCGGGCAATGGCGATCGTTGCTGATGTAAAGAAGAAGAAGAGCGCTCCGCTTGTTGTACTGAGCGCCTGCAGCGGAATGACCAATCTTCTCATCGAGATTGCCGGAGCGGCGGGAGAGGGTCGTCTTGGCGACGCTCTGGCTATGGCTGAAGAGGTCAGGCTGCATCATCTCTCCATTGCCGGGGAACTTGTTAAAGATCCGGTTCGAAGCGCGGCACTTCAGGAAAAAATCGAAGGGTATGTCAATGAGCTTGAAATGCTGGTCAAGGGAGTCGATATTGTCGGTGAACTGACCGCCCGATCGTTTGATACCTTCTGCTCATTCGGTGAGCTGTTGTCGACGACCGTTTTTTCAGAGGCAATGCTCGATGCCGGTCATGCTTGTTCCTGGGTGGATGCCCGGAGCGTGATGATCACCGACGACAATTTCGGTACCGCACGCCCTCTGGAGGGCCGCTGTGAAGAGAACGTGCACTCAGTGATCAAGCCTCTGCTCGATGCAGGAACTATCGTTGTTACCCAGGGTTTTATCGGAGCTTCGGCTGACGGAAAAACGACAACTATGGGCAGGGGAGGATCGGACTTTACAGCTGCGCTTCTCGGGGCATGGCTTCCCTCTGACCAGATTCAGATATGGACCGATGTGGATGGTGTGATGACCTGTGATCCGAGAATTGTTCCTCAGGCACGAAGTATACGGGTGCTGACCTTTTCAGAGGCGGCCGAACTTGCTTATCTTGGTGCTAAGGTTCTCCATCCGGATACGATCGCTCCTGCGGTGAAGCAGAATATTCCGGTCTATGTGCTTAATTCCCTGCATCCGGATGCGAAAGGTACGGTTATTACCAATGACCCTGATATTCTGGACGGTATGAGCTATGGCGGACTTGTCAAGTCGATTGCGGTCAAGAAGGGACAGTGCATTGTCAACTTCCGTTCTAACAGGATGCTTGGCCGTCACGGTTTCCTGATAGAGTTTTTTAATGTTTTTGCCCGTGCCGGAGTTTCTGTTGAAATGATTTCAACCAGCGAAGTGTCGGTTTCTCTGACCGTGAGCGATACTGCGGCTGTTGACGGACTGGTCCGTGAACTGGCGGGTATGGGGGAGGTTGAACTGGAGCACAATGTCGCCACAGTGAGCGTTGTTGGTGATAATCTCAGAATGTCGAGAGGTGTTGCCGGACGTATTTTCAGCGCGCTCAAGGATGTCAACATCCGGATGATCTCCCAGGGGGCATCGGAAATCAATGTCGGCTTTGTTGTCGAAGAGCGGGAGGTTCCGAAAGCTGTTGAAAATCTGCATCATGAGTTTTTCTCTCATGACGATACAAGAGGTATTTTTGAGACGCCGGCAGGAAAGTGAATGATTGAGAACTATAACGTGTTATAAATTATGGATTACAAATCGGCAGGAGTTGATATCAGTGCGGGAGAAGAGTTTGTCCGTCTCATCAAACCGCAGGTGCGGCAGACATTCACCAGCAGGGTGATGACCGATATCGGAGCGTTCGGCGGCTTTTTTCAGCCTGATTTTTCCGGGTACAGAGAACCCGTACTGGTCAGCAGCATTGATGGCGTCGGAACCAAGCTCAAGGTTGCCGCTGAAATTGGAAAGTATGACACGATTGGTTCCTGTCTGGTTAACCACTGTGTCAATGATATCCTTGTATGCGGTGCACGTCCGATGTTTTTTCTCGACTACTATGCCTGCGGAAAGCTCAAGCCTGCAATGGCCGCGGATGTGGTCAAGGGTATGGTGAGCGCCTGTAAGGGGAATTCCTGCGCGCTGATCGGAGGCGAGACCGCTGAAATGCCGGGGGTCTATGCTGAAGATGACTTCGATCTTGCCGGGACGATTGTCGGGATGGTTGACCGCGAACTGGTTATAAACGGGGCCTCTATCGTCGATGGCGACGTGATGATCGGTCTGCCTTCAAGCGGCTTGCATACCAACGGTTACTCTCTTGCAAGAAAGGTGTTCGAGGGGCGGCTTGGTCACACGTTTGAAGGGATGGAGCGCCCGGTAGGCGAGGAGCTGCTTCAGGTTCACCGCTCATATCTTAAGGTGGTTGATGAATGGTTGACGTCGAACGATCTCCACGGCATGTCGCATGTGACCGGCGGAGGACTTGTCGGCAACACGATGCGCATTATTCCTTCGGGCCTGAAGCTTGATATTGACTGGACTGCCTGGCCGGAACCACTGATCTTCGATGTGATCCGCAAAGAGGGAGGTGTTCCTGAAGAGGATATGCGCAGAACCTTCAACCTGGGGATTGGTCTGGTCCTTATCGTTGCAGCAGAAGCTGTCGACGATATTATGGCCGGTTTGAAAACCAGGCAGGAAAATGCGTACATTATTGGACGTATCGCCGCCGAATAGGCGTACTTTTTTGAATTAATCTGATGTGCAATGCTGACACTGATTGTTATTCTGGCAGTGAGTTATCTCATTGGTTCTATTCCGACCAGCATTATTGCTGGCAAACTGCTCAGGGGGATCGACGTTCGTGATTACGGCAGCGGCAACGCCGGAGGGACAAACGCGTTTCGTGTCCTTGGCTGGAAAGCCGGTCTTGCCGTGACCCTGCTCGATATCGTCAAGGGGGCCGTGGCAGCTATCTCTGTCGTTGTGTTTTTCGAGGCGCATCCGCTGGGCGCCATGCCCGATATCAATCCTGTCGCTTTGCGTCTTATTGCAGGTTTGGCGGCAGTTTTCGGTCACGTCTTTACGGTTTTTGCAGGTTTTCGAGGCGGAAAGGGTGTGAGCACGGCTGCCGGGATGATGTTCGGTATCGCGCCGGTCAGTACGCTCATCGTGCTGGCTGTTTTTCTGCTGACGATTTTTGTTTCCCGTTATGTTTCCGTTGCATCGATTATTGCAGCGATCGCTTTCCCTCTGGTTATTCTTGTTCGCAAGTATCTGTTCGATCTCGGCGAAGGGCTTGACTACTATATCAGGATGTTCAACGGTCATGTTTTTATTCACGACAGTCTTGATTTTCATCTGCTGATTTTCGGGATGATTGTCGCTTTTGCCATTATTTATACACACCGCGCCAATATCGGCCGGCTGCTTTCCGGAAATGAAAACAGGGTGACATTCGGCAGACACGCATAGTGTTGCTGAAGCGCAATCATGATCATTACTGTTCTGGGGGCCGGAAGCTGGGGTACGACACTTGCCGTTTTGCTGGCGAACAAAGGATATGCGGTGAGCCTCTGGGCTCACCGTCCTGATTTTGCACAGGAGCTTGCCCGTACCAGGGAAAATGTCAAATATCTGCCTGGAGTTACCTTCCCCGACGGGCTCGAAATAGCTCAGGATATCAATGCCGCAGCGACAGATGCTGATGTTATCGTTGCCGCGGTACCTTCTCAGGCTGTTCGTGAAACTATGGAGCTGCTCGCCGGTATCAATCTTGACGGAAAGCTCATGGTCAATGTTGCCAAGGGCATAGAGCTTGGCAGCGGGAAACGGCTTTCAGAGGTCATTCTTGAAACGCTTCCCGGAGTTGATCCGTCCATGGTTTCCGTGCTCTATGGCCCAAGCCATGCCGAAGAGGTTTCAGGACTGCAGCCGACAACAGTCGTTGCGGCCTCTTCAAATCTCGATACCGCCAAGCGGGTTCAGGAGATTTTTCATACCCGTATGTTCAGGGTCTATGTGAACACTGACATCGTTGGTGTCGAAATCGCCGGATCGGTGAAAAACATTATCGCTATTGCAGCGGGGATTGCCGATGGTATCGGCTTCGGCGATAACGCCAAGGCGGCCATCATTACCCGGGGATTAGCCGAGATCTCCCGTCTGAGCGCTGCTATGGGGGGAGACCCGATGACGGTCAGCGGACTTTCCGGTATCGGTGATCTTGTGGTGACCTGCCTGAGTAAGCATAGCAGAAACCGCTATGTCGGGGAGCAGATAGGAAAGGGAAGAAGCCTTGATGATGTGATCAGTCATATGAACATGGTTGCCGAGGGCGTGCTGACAACGAAAGCCGTGGTTGAACTCAGCAACCGGCTCGGTGTCGATATGCCTATTACCAGGACCGTCTATGCGATGCTTTTTGAGCATAAGCCGGTGGAGGATGCCATTCTTGATCTCATGACCCGCGACCCTAAACCCGAGCTGTAGGAGAGGCCCCCGTGCCGGGCTGTTTCCTTTGCCGCTTTGTTATCGATTGTTTTTGCAAAGCGATATCCGGTCATCCGCACCAATGGGGCAACCACAACAAATCAGCAGCACCTCCTTCACTGCTTTTTCGGGTAGTCATACCATTGGAAGTTTCCTGAATCCATCATGGTTTCATTCCAGTGCTCGTGTGGCATGAGGATTTTTACGATACCGCAGGTGGCGACGTTCTGGATGTGCTTTGAGGTGAGAAAATGGGTGAAAATCGTCAGGGTTGGATTGTGCCCGAAGAGGAGTACCGTGTTGCAGGAGTCGTCTATCTCCTGGACGAGTTTCAGCATGTGCTGGATGCCGCCTTCATAGATCTCCATTCTCTGTTCGATTCGTTCTACAGGATAGTCTAACATATCGGAGAAGACTTCGGCAGTTGAAAGCGCTCGTTTGGCCGGGCTTGTGATGATCAGGTCCGGGACGACGCCGGCCTTGAGCATCTTTTGGGCCATCAGCGGAGCCGCTTTTTCTCCGCGACTGTTGAGCGGGCGATCGAAATCAGACATGTTTGCGTTATCCCAGCTCGATTTGGCGTGGCGGACAAGGTAGAGTGTTTTCATTGTTCTGCCGGTAAAAGGTTGTGTTGCATGGTATTGATCCGCTCCCACGATTCTTCGATCCGTTTCCTGCTGATGGTGCCGTTATCGACGAGTGTTTTGATGATTGTAAATGTTTTCCTCCCAATATCGGGGTCGTAGGTCGAATTGTTGGCGAAGAGCAGAATATCAACTCCAGCATCGAGAGCCAGCCTGATAGCTGTTTCGAGCCCGTAATGGGCGGCTATAGCCTGCATCTGCATGTCGTCACTGATGACAGCGCCCCTGAAGCCGAGCGAGTCGCGAAGCATGCCGGTGATGGTTTTCTGTGACAGTGTTGCCGGATAATCAGGGTCGAGCTGAGCGTTGAATACATGCGCAGTCATGATGAAATCGCGGTATCCTTCTTTGATGAGTGCCCTGTAGGGATCGAGTTCTTTCGGCGTCCAGGTGGTGGTGACGTCGGTGAAATCCTTATGGGTATCGGTTGTTGAACTGCCGTGGCCGGGGAAGTGTTTCAGCGCAGTATGGATCCCTGCTTCGTGCATGGCCTGTACTGTTGCTGCCGCATGCAATGCGACGATTGCAGGGTCGGACGAGAAGCTTCGTTCCAGACGGCCTATGACGGGGTTGTCCGGATTGATATTGACATCAGCTACCGGGGCGAAGTTCAGGTTGATGTGCATCGATTGCAGCGTTGCCGCAGTTGTTGCTGCGCTCCGCAAGGTGCTGTCGGGATCGTTGACGGCGCCAAGATGCGCCGCTGAAACGCTTTCGGGAAACCCCCGGGAGGGTTTCAGTCGTGAAACTCTGCCGCCTTCCTGATCGATGGCGATCAGAAGCGGTTCGGGGGAACACTCCTGGAGTTGACGGGTCAATGCGGCAAGCTGGCCGGGCGATGCGATGTTTCTCGTCGTCGATGCCGAAGGAACGTCGTAATCGAAGAGGATCACTCCCCCGATTCTCTTGCTGGCGATATCGTCGCTGATCCACGGAGCCTCTTCAAGCGACATTCCGCGGAATCCGACCATGATCATCCTGCCGATTTTTGCATCGATACCATCCTCTGCCTGCTGATTGGAAGCGCAGGCGGAGAGTATGTTTGTGATAAGCAGAACGAGGAGTGAGAGGAGTGCTTTCTTTTTCATCTCTGCTGTTTGGGTCGGGGTTTACATCTCAAGATTCATGTTGAGCGCGATCATGTTGTTTTTCATGTCTTCAAGCAGGCGGTTGAGCAGATGGGTGAAGAAATACATGCCGTCAAAGAGATTGATCAGGCTCACGGCTACATTGCTTTCGAGTTTATCGATTGCCCTTATAAGCAGATAGGTGGCTTTTTGCCTGTTGATCGGTTCAAGCGCTGGCTTGATAGCGTCGGCGAGCGTGAGTTTGTAATCCTGAAACCAGATTTCAAACAGCTCGTGTTCACTTTTGGTCATTATGATTGTCGATAAGTGTTCGGTTAATGCAACAGGCTCCGTTCAGGAGCCTGCGATAACAAGTGCAATCTCTCCGTTTTCTGCCGTGACGTTTACCGAGTTCCCTTCATGGACGGTGCCGGCAAGAATCAGTTCGGACAGTTTGTTGGTGATCTGGCGCTGCATGACCCGTTTGAGGGGCCGGGCGCCGAATGCCGGGTCAAACCCTGCCGAGGCCAGCCATGAGAGAGCCTCATCGCTCAGCGTAAGCGTGATGTTCTGCCGGAGGGCAAGTTTCCTGATGAGATCGAATTGTATGGTGACAATTTTGGCGATATCCTCCTGTGTCAGCGGAGTGAAGAGAATGATTTCATCGATCCGGTTAAGAAATTCCGGTCGTACCTGCTGCTTGAGCAGCTGGAACAGTTTGTCCTGCAGTGTTTCAAGAACCTCTTCGCGGTTGACACCGCTCATCTTTTCCATTTCGCTCTGGATCATCTGCGCCCCGATATTGCTGGTCATGATGATAATGGTGTTCTTGAAGTTCACCGTATGGCCCTTGCTGTCTGTCAGACGGCCATCATCAAGTATCTGGAGCAGGATGTTGAAAACATCGGGATGGGCTTTCTCGATTTCGTCGAGAAGGACGACGGAAAAGGGTTTTCTGCGCACTGCTTCGGTGAGCTGTCCCCCCTCTTCGTAGCCGACATATCCCGGAGGCGCTCCGACGAGACGGCTTACGGTATGTGACTCCATATACTCGCTCATATCAATACGGATCATAGCATCTTCATCATCGAACAGATACTCTGCCAGCGTTCTTGCCAGTTCGGTTTTTCCGACGCCTGTCGGACCGAGAAAAATAAAAGAGCCGATAGGTTTTTTTTCGTCCCCCATGCCTGCCCGTGAGCGCTTGACCGCTTCGCTGACCGCTCTGACGGCGTTGTCCTGACCGATGACCCTTTCATGCAGTTCGGCTTCAATATGCAGCAGTTTCTGGCGTTCAGACTGCAGCATTTTGCTGACGGGGATGCCGGTCCACTTTGAAACGATATCGGCAATATCTTCAGCATCGATTTCCTCTTTCATCAGGAGTTCTCCCGATGTCTGCTTCTGCTCTATTTTTTCCTTGTTGGCCTGGAGTTCTTTTTCCAGCTGTGTGATTTTACCATATCTGATTTCGGCAACCTTTCCGTAATCGCCGCTTCGTTCATATTCTTCAGCCTGGATTCTCAGATCCTCAAGTTCGGATTTGAGTTTGCGGGATGCATGAATGAGCTCTTTTTCAGCGTCCCACCGGGCTTTAATTCTTCTCTGCTCTTCGTTGAGGTCCGCGAGCTGTTTCTCGATTTCCTCAAGGCGTTTTTTTGTGTCAGAAGAGTTCATGCGTGTGTTTCAATGACTTATTGAAGAAGAATGTTTATTTAATGTTGTAAATTTAAAGCTTACAACCAGTAAGTTACAACACTCTATTGTAACTGACCATATATGTAACCGTGGAAAAATTGCTAAAGTTCTCTATTGGCCCGCTGTCGGTTCCTGATGACAAATCATTGTTTTTCATTGCCGGGCCATGTCTTATCGAAAGTCGTGAGATGGCTATGGAGGTTGCTGCAGAGCTGCACGCATGCTGCTCTGCTATGGCTGTCCCCTGTATTTTCAAGGGGTCGTTCCGCAAAGCCAACCGCTCTTCAGGAAGTTCGTTTACCGGTATCGGTGACGTGGCTGCCCTGGAAATTCTCGCCGAAGTCCGTGAGCGTTTTTCCATGCCGGTGCTGACCGATGTGCATGAGCGGCAGGATATTGCCCTTGCCGCCCGCTATGTCGATGTGCTGCAGATTCCGGCCTTTCTCTGCCGTCAAACAGATCTTCTTGTTGCCGCCGGAGAGAGCGGGCTTGCCGTCAATATCAAAAAGGGGCAGTTTATGGCGCCTGAAGATATGGCGCTTGCTGCCGACAAGGTTGCTCAGACTGGGAATTCGCGTATCATGCTGACCGAGCGAGGGACCTCTTTCGGCTACCATAATCTGGTGGTTGATTTCAGGGGTATTGCCAGGATGGCCAGAGCGGGCTATCCTGTTGTCTATGACGCGACGCACAGCCTTCAGCTTCCCTCGGCGGCTAACGGGGTTTCCGGTGGGGAACGTGAATTTATGCTGCCGATGGCCCGCGCAGCGGTGGCAGCCGGTGTTCAGGCGATATTCTGTGAGGTTCATCCTGATCCTGATAATGCCAGGTCGGATGCGGCAACCCAGATTGCACTCAGGGACTTTCCCGGCCTGTTTTTGCAGCTTCAGAAGCTGCATGCCTGCCTACAATCTTTGTAACCATTTAAAAGAACAGTGTTGTGTCAGGAATTAATTATTTCGGTATTCAATTGTCGGCAGGAGATCATTCCGAGCGTCTGACGACGGCTATTTCCCGGGTTAAAGCGCTGATGTTTTCTGTTGACGGAGTTCTTACAGGAGGCCAGATAACGTTTGACGGGAGCGGGGAGGAGATATGCTCCTGTTATGGACGCGATGCTCTGGCTATCAGAGCGGCGCAGGAAAGCGGGTTGCAGATCGCGGCATTTTCTGCACGCCAGAGCAATGCTTTACGCTCTCTTCTTGAAGAGATCGGGATTCGTAATGCCTTCCTTGGATGTTCGAATACGATGGAGGCGTATGAAGCGTTTACGTCATCCTGCGGTCTGGAGGATGACGAGTGTGCCTATATCGCCGACGATGTAGGCGATATTCCTATCCTTGAAAAAGTTGCCTTGTCGGTTACCCCGATCGACGGTATTGAATATCTCCGCAACCGGGTTTCCTACATTTCAGGATTTGAGGGCGGAAAAGGGTGTGTCCGCGAAATGATCGAGCTTATTCTGCAGCAGCAGGGTAAGTGGACATTCAGCGATCACTGCGTTCTTTGAGTTCCGTTGCGATTGATGAAGTTGACTTCATCCGTACGTCAACTTCATCAATATTAATCAGCACGCTCCAGCTTCTGTTCTTCAAGCCACTGTTTTGCCGGGGTGTATCCCAGTTCGGCCGCTTTGCGGTAATCCAGGGTTGCTGCTTCTTTGTTGCCAAGCTTGTCGTGCAGCCAGGCGCGGTTGCCATAGGCGATTTCAAGTCTTGGATCAATCTCTATAGCTTTCGTATAATCAGCCATGGCCGCTTCGGTGTTGCCGTTTTTTTCTTCGCAGATGCCTCTGTTATTATAGGCGCGGGCCAGATGTCCTGATTCGGATGGAATGCCTTCAAGCATGGTTGCTGTCTGTGTATAAAGAACGATGGAACTGTCGCAGTTTTTTGCCTGGTAGCCGGCCATAAAGAGCGATTCGGCGCGGTCGACTTTTTCTGCTGTTTCGCTGCGCAGAAAAATATCGCGGTCATCTCTTCTGTCGCTCAGGCGCAGTTCGTCACCGTTGTCGGAAAGGGTGACGGGTTGTTCGCCGTTGCCCATATCGACAAGCAGCACGTTTTCCTTATTTCGACGAAAGGAACCGGAAATGGTTGACTCGTCAATGGTCAGCGTGACGTCGCCCTCTTTTGAGAACTCAACACTGATGGCTTCTCCGGGAAGCTTCCATAAGCCGGTGACAGGATCTTCTTTTCCTGAGCAGGCCTGAAGCAGAGCAACGCAGCAGCATGCGATGAGCAAAAAAGCTGCAGTTGCAGTATATGGTTTGTGCGTGTGCATTGGTTGACGGGCTGTTGTTCAACTGATAGTCATAATGTTTGTCGTGCAGGAATAATACCAAAAAACGGGTTGACTTCAATGAGCTTCTGCTGCGCTCTCTTGCTGCAGAATATTATTCATGTTGACACGGTGCGTTGACGAGTGCAGCGGTTTCTGCAAGGGTCAGTGTACCGACGATGTTTGTGCCGTGATTCGGTTCGATATGGATATCTCCCCGATAGGGAATCCCTGTTTCCAGCGATTTTTCAAGTGCATCGATTTTACCCAGAAAACTGTATACCGCGGATTGTGGGGTTGAACATGAAACTGGCGGGTTTTTCTGTCCGTGGATGAAATAACCCTCAGGAGTGAAGGACTGCTCAGGGTAGCCGTGCCAGTGGGTCATCGATGCTCCTGACGCTGCAAGCTGAAGAGGGAACTCCCATGAGGGGCGGATCGTCTTCAGAATGCTTGCGATGAAGCGGTTGCCAAGCGCATGAGCTAAAATCGTCAGCGTGTCGAATGAGGGTCTCGATACCGTTGTGTCAGGGAGGTTGGCCGGTGTCCGGAGCGTTATTCGTCCATTGTCGAGCGTGATGGATACCAGGTCTGTTGCAGGATCCAGCGCTGTTTTTTTGCACCCTGAGCGGGTAGTGATAACGGTGACGGGGCCCGGTTCCACCAGAAACCATTCATCGATGACTCTGACGGGAACGACGTTTTTTCCCTGATAGGTGAGGCCGTCGGATGGTGTGTTCTCTATTGTCTCAGCAGCAAGGTCTGTCTCCTGGAACCGTATGGCTGCAGGTGGATCAGACGGGAGCTGACGGGCGAAAAAGCCGTAACTCATCCCGCTGCGTTCATCGAGATAGCGGGCGACTATTTTGCGGTAGAGCGCGCTTCTGTAGGTGAGATCCTGGCGTGACGTGTGTGTCAGGAGGAGGTCGTTGCTGCGCCAGAGGGCCGCGCACTGACTGAAATCCTGTGCGACACCGTTGATCGTTTCCGCTCCGGCAGGAATGCTTCCCGGCCGGTAATCAAGGTCGGACGGTTTGGGTGGGACGACCTGGGCTGTGAGTTTGGGTACCAGCGTTTTCAGGATATCCGAGGGGAGGGGGCAAGAGCTTTCCAGACGCACCACGCCACCGTTCATGGTGCAGATCGTCCAGCTGTCGCTGTCGAGATAGATGCTGATATGCACCATATCCCAGGCTAGCCGGCTGACGATCATGTCGAGTTTCTGCTGGGCCGGTGATTGCCGGTCGAGCGGTGTCGCTTCGTCATGAATTCCGACGATGATATTGTTATAGAGTGTCGAGACCTGGTTGATGGCCAGTTTGTCGTCAGGGTGAGTTCCGGGGGCAATGACAACTACCCCTGGCTTGAATTTTCCGTCATCCTGTCGTGCTTCCTCATCCTTCAGGATCTGTATACCAAGGGTTCTGCATGCGTTCTTCAGAGAGGAGACAAAGCAGTTCATGCGCGGCGACATCCGGTCGGCCGGGTAAAAAACCAACTGCAGTTTTCTGCACATGTCACCCGTGGTGAGTGGTGTCGATGCGGGAATGCCGAGAAGATGGGAGAGAGATGCAAGATCGATCTGTATAGGCATGAATGGCTAAGACCCGGATTGATGTTCGTGGCCCCAGAGCAGTTTACTGCGAAGTATCTCGCAGTAGCGCCGGTTTTTGTTTTCCACGAGGTTGATGATTTGTTCTGATTTTCGGACGATAATGGTTTCGCCCGGAAGCAGCATTTTGCTGACATGACCATCGCAATTGAGCGGAAATTCTCCGCCATGCGCCTCGACCGATATCTGTATGGTTTTGTCGTCACTGATGACGATTGGCCGGACGGTCAGCATATGCGGACAGATGGGCGTGATGACAAACACATTTGATTTCGGGGCGATGATCGGGCCTCCGGCTGAAAGCGAGTAGGCTGTCGATCCCGTTGATGTGGCGATAATAATGCCGTCAGCACGGTAGGCGCTGAGCAGTTCGTCGTCAAGTTTGATGATGAAGGTCGGGATGCGGGGGTATGCGCCTTTTTCAATGACGACATCGTTGAGCGCTGTGAGGTGCTTCAGGCCTCCGTTCATCGTTACTTCAGCTTCAAGCTGTGAACGGACATGGATGCTGTAGGTTCCGTTCAGGACTTGTTCCACTGCTTCAAACATCTCCGCTTTGCTGAATTCAGCAAGAAAACCCAGATGACCGACATTGATGCCTATGACCGGTTTGGTGACGGAGTAGTGTGAGGTGAAGAGCAGTGTGCCGTCGCCTCCCAGAGAAATAAATGCGTCACAATCCTTGTTGAGTTCTTCCATGGCCATAGAAGGCTCGATACCGGTTTTTTCTCCCGAGACGGAGTCGAGGACATAGCTGAGGCCTCGCTCTTGAAGCCACGACGTCAGTTCCTGTGCCAGTTCCAGCGCGTCCTCGCGGTTGATGTTGACAACAATGGCGAATTTCATTGGGTTTTTCTCCTGTTGAGGACAGTGTAAAGGTCGTTTGCGCTGTCAAACCGCAATTTCAGCTTTTCCGTGCGGTTGTGTTGCACATCATCAGCCAGTAGCGCTATTTCATCGCAGAATGCACGCAGTTCGGCGGCGATGTTGGCACTGTTGGTTTCTATAATGTCCTGCCAGATATGCCATGGGCTTCCGGCAAGTCTTGTCAGTGTCGCGAATCCCGGACCGGCTTTTTCAATATCATCACGGCAATGATTGATCAGGGCCGTTGAGAGCAGTTGTGGCAGGTGACTGATGCTTGCCACTGTCCTGTCATGCTCATGGGGAGTCATAGCCAAAACTTTGCATCGAGCAGAGATCAGCAGTTCTATGAGGTTTTTTACCCGTTGACGTTCCATCATTTCAGCGGTGGCGCAAAGCACGAGGGTTTTATCTTCAAGAAGGGTTTCGTGACTGGCCTGGTAGCCCTGCTGTTCCCGGCCTGCGATCGGGTGCATGCCGACAAAATCGATCCCGAGTGACGAGGCTCTTTGTGCAATAGCTTCTTTCGTACTGGAGACATCGCTGACCAGAACAGACTGCGGAGCGAGTCTTCCGATCTCTTCGAGCAGGCTGATATTGGTGTGAACCGGAGCTGCCAGGATAATCAGGTCGGTATCATAGAGGCTGGTTTTATCCGTTTCAAAAGAGTCAAGGCCCAGCTCTTTGATCCTCAGAATATCCTGACTGGAGAATCCCGGGTCGAACCCTTTGAAGACGATCTGCTGCTCTCCGGCGAGCGGGGAGCGCTTCAGGGCCTGCAGCAAGGATGCTCCGATCAGTCCGAGCCCTATAATTGATATACGGCTGATACAGGGTGATGGCATTGGTCCGGTCAATTGTTTTTCGATGCGCGGCTTCCTGGTGACTCAAGAGGGATATTATCCTTGCAGAGCGGGCAGTCAGCCGGTTCATAACTCCTGACTTCGAGGCTCAGCAGTGAATACTGGTTGTCTGCAAGTGTAACCTTGCCATTGCTGCGGTCGACGACTGTCCCGACGCCGACGATTTCTCCTCCATAGCTTTTGACGATTTCGATGACTTCTGCGACCGAGCCGCCGGTGGTGATGACATCTTCGATAACAAGGATTTTTTCTCCCGGCTCAATGCTGAATCCTCTCCGCAGACTCATGGCGCCATCTTTTCGTTCGGCGAAAATTGTTTTGACGCCAAGCTGTCGACCTACTTCCGTACCGACGACAATGCCCCCGATTGCCGGAGAAATAACGGTGTCGATGTTGTTCTTTTTGAAATGATCAGCGATATGACGGCATATTTCAGCAAGGTGTTCTGGGTGCTGAAGAACTTTTGCGCACTGAAAATAGGTATTGCTGTGCAGGCCGGATGTGAGTTTGAAATGGCCGTTGAGCAGGGCACCTGTAGAGGTGAAGACATCGAGTAATGCGGGTGAACTCATGGTTGATCAGTCTGTTCGGAACATTAACGGAATTATATTGTTATCTTGGTATATGGACTTCTAAGATACAGAAGCATTGCCGAAAAGATAAACGGGAAATGCTCTCCGATCAGTGGCTTTTGTCGAGATGAGCCTGAAGCAGAACGCATGCAGAGGCACTGTCCAGTCGCCCTTTTTCGTGACGTTTTTTTCTGCTCAGGCCGGAATCGATCAGGATTTGTCCGGCTGATCGGGACGACCCGTGTTCGTTGACAAGCTCCAGAGGAATATCAGGGAATTCGTTGTGCACCCTTGCCGCAAAGGCATCGACGATGTCGGTCATCCTGTTGTGCGAGCCGTCCGCATTGAGGGGATAGCCGATCAGAATGCGTCCGATGCCGTCCAGGCCGCTTATCTCCTTGATTGCCCGAAACAACGCTTCTTCGCTGAACGTCCCTACGGGTTGGGCAAAAAGCTGCAACGGATCGGTTTTGGCCAGTCCGATGCGCTTTGTGCCGTAATCAACGGCAATGATTCTTTTTCTGTTTTCTTTCGTCACAGTGGTTCTAAGAACTTTTTTTGAAGATTGTCAGTTATTGTCGGAAATGATCATGCGCGAGAGGGTCTGTTGCATCTGCTGCGCTGAATCCTTTGTATGATTCGTATAACTGTTTGATTATATGGGTTTGTAGTGTTAAATTTGAAGTTCAATTGTTTTTAGAAAGGTGTTTGTATTCAAAACAAGAATAACTGGAGAGAAACTATGGCAAAGGTTGTGATCATAGGTGCCGGCTTTGCGGGTCATACTGCGGCTATGTACCTTGGCGACGCTATAGGAAAGGAGCATGATATAACCGTCATTCACAAGTTTGATATTTTCGGCTTCGTTCCGTCATGGGTATGGCTCGGTATCGGTGCCGTCAAACCTGAAGAAACCACATTCAAGTTAAAGCCTGTTTACGATAAATTCAATGTGAACTTTGTTCAGGGGACGGTCACCTCTGTTCATCCTGATGAAAACTATGTGATTGTCAATCAGGCCAACAGTGGAGGAGAAGCAAGCGTTGAGTACGATTACCTCGTTGTTGCCACCGGTGCTCACATGAACTATGACGCGACGCCCGGCCTTGGACCAAAAAAATTCACCGAGTCGATCTGTCATCTTGACAGTGCTATTCAGGCCCGTGACTCCTATCTCCAGCTTGTCGAGAAAATGAAGCGCGGTGAACGTCAGCGTCTCGTTATCGGCACCGGCCATCCTATGGCTGCGTGTCAGGGCGCCGCATTCGAATATATCACCAATATACACGCCGATCTCACTCAGCGCGGCGTGAGGGATAAAGCCGAACTGGTCTATCTGACCAACGAGCCCGCTATCGGCGATTTTGGCGTCAACGGTATCAATGTTGTCAAACCGGGCGGTCGAATTGCTCGTGGCGGTGATCTTATTGATGCAGCCATGGACGATTTTGGTATTGTCAAGTCGATTCGACGGGGCGTGAAGGAAGTTGACGAGAAAAAAATCTACTGGGAGGATTTCGAGGGCAACTTCGGCGAAGACGATTACGATTTCGCTATGCTGATTCCGCAGTCCCGCGGCGTGAAGTTTCCCTTCTTCGACAAGAACGGCGAAGATATCTCTTCAAAGGTGACCAATCCCGGCGGTTTTGTGCTTGCCGACGGCATCTACGGGCTCAGCTACGATGAACTGGTCAAAACGCCTGACGCATGGCCTGCCAACTATCAGAACCCTCAGTATCCGAATATCTTCTCGGCCGGTATCGCATTTGCTCCTCCCGGACCGATCTCTGTGCCTCACGTAACGAAGAACGGAACCTCTATCACTCCCGGGGCGCCGAGAACAGGTATGATTTCCGGTGTTATCGGCAGGGTCGTTGCGCTCAATATTATCGATCTCATCAAGGAAGGCCGGATGACGCATCACGAAAGAATGTCCGAGATGCTCGCGGTCTGTATCGCCTCGAACGGTAAGTCGCTCTGGAACGGTTCTGCTATCGTGATGATTATCTATCCTATCGTTCCGGATCATACGCGTTATGATAACAAGGAGGGGCGCGATCTCTTTGTGACCAGAGTTGAACGTGGTCTTTCCGGCGCATGGCTGAAGCAGATGGTCGAAACCACCTTTATGCATAAGTTCAAGGGCAATATTGGCTGGAAGTATATCCCCGAGTAATAAGTATGGAGCTATCAACTAATCAGTTAAACCAGAAACGATCATGAGGCCTACTCAATTGGACCGGTTCAAGATGAAGTGCAAGATCTATCAGGTCTGGCGTTTTGTTGTGCTGAACCTGAAAATTCTTAAAGCAGTCGATCACAGTAAAAGAGCCTGATTCGGCGGCTATTTTATCATCCTGTCAAGATATACCCGTACCGGCACCATGCCGGTACGGGTTTTTTAATGCCTGGTCACAATTGTTAAGTCATTGTTTTTATTGTGGATATGCGTACATTTCGTGATATATGAGCCATGCTGTTTCATGTTTTGTTGATGTTGTTCAGGTTTATGCGGCGGTGAAAAGGCTTTGACTGGAGAGTGTCCGGGTTTATTCATACATTAATAGCGGTCTTATGAAAAAGCTGTTTTTTGTCGTGTTCTTTCTGCTTGTATCCCCCTCATTGTATTGCTCCTCTCTTGTTGCGAAAACATTTCATCCCCCTGTTGACTCACTGATGGTTTCGACCGCTGATCATGCGAAGTTCGATGAATTGAAAAAGGATTTCAAAAGCGGTCCGGAGGTGACGGAGGCTTGTCTCCGCTGCCATACCGAAGCGGCAAAACAGATCCACAGGACCAAGCACTGGACGTGGGAAGTGCCGATGAAGGACGGCAAGATGCTCGGCAAGCAGCATGTGGTCAACAATTTCTGTATTTCCGTTGAAGGCAACGAGGCCCGGTGTACATCCTGCCATATCGGCTATGGATGGAAAGACCAGAAGTTCGATTTTGCCAGTGAGCGCAATGTCGACTGCCTTGTCTGCCATGACGGAACAGGGACCTATAAAAAATATCCCAGCGGGGCAGGCCATCCTGCCTACGTCGATACGGTATTCGGTAAAACGCCTTATCCGAAGGTTGATCTTGCCTATGTGGCCCAGAACGTCGCAAATCCTAACCGCCATAATTGCGGCATCTGCCATTTCGAAGGTGGCGGAGCCGATGCGGTCAAGCACGGGGATCTTGATAATTCCCTGATCGAGCCGGCTCCTCACGTCGATGTGCATATGGCTGTCGGCGAGGATGGGTTGAACATGACATGCATTGACTGTCATCAGACCAAGGGGCATCAGGTTCCTGGAAGCCGCTATGAGCCTACAGCGCGAGATGTGCATGGTTTCGATTATCCTATGCCTGATGACTATCCGACGACCTGCAGTTCCTGTCATGGGCTCAAACCTCATAAGCAGTATTCCAAGCTTAACGATCATGTCGACAAGCTGGCCTGTCAGACGTGCCACATTCCTGTTATGGCTAAAGAGCGTCCGACCAAGATGTGGTGGGACTGGTCGAAAGCAGGGAAGCTCAACAGCAAGGGAGGGGAGATTACCCGAAAAGACTCTTCGGGACTTCCGCTCTATATGTCGAAGAAAGGAGAGTTTGAGTGGGCAAAAGAGGTTGTGCCGGAATATCGCTGGTTCAACGGGGAGATGAACTATGTGACGTTCATGACCGAGATTAACGATTCAGGAGTCGTCGCTATCAATCATCCTGACGGTGAGCCTGGCGATACGCTTTCTCGAATCTGGCCATTCAAGGTGCACCGAGGAAAACAGCCCTATGATCGTGAGCTCAAGCGCTTCGTCAAGCCAAAACTGTTCGGTCCGAAAGGGTCCGGCGCATACTGGAAGGACTTTGACTGGGATAAGTCTATTGCCGAAGGGATGGACTATGCCGGTATGCAGTACAGCGGGAAATATGATTTTGTCGAAACGGAAATGTACTGGCCGATTTCACATATGGTATCACCTAAAGACGAGGCGCTCAGCTGTGTCGAGTGCCATTCCCGCAACGGAAGACTTCAGAATCTTTCAGGGTTCTATCTTCCCGGACGCGACACTGACCGATATCTTGAACTCTTCGGATTGTTAGTGATTGTGGGGAGCCTTGCAGGGGTAGTGGTTCATGGAATTTTACGATTTGCTTCCAATAAAAAGAGAATGCAGGATGGTGACGCATGAAAAAAGTCTATCTCTACGCAAGGTTCCAGCGCTTCTGGCACTGGATGCAGGCGCTGATTATATTTTCGCTGCTGGTGAGCGGGCTCGAGGTGCATGGCCTCTTTACGCTCATGGGGTATGAAAACGCCTTCCACGTGCATAATTTCTTTGCCTGGGGTCTGGTGACCTTCATTGTCCTGGCGTTTTTCTGGTACATCACTACCGGGGATTTTCGCCAGTATCTGACGGAGGGTAATCTGATCGAAAAGATCATGATGCAGGTGCGCTACTACCTGATCGGGATTTTCATGAACGAACCGCACCCGTTCAAGAAAAACGAGATTTCCCGCCTCAATCCCCTGCAGCGCATCACCTACCTGATGCTCACCCTGGTCGGGCTTCCTTTGCAGATTATCTTCGGGTTTCTCTACTACTACTACAACGAACTTGTAGCCCTCGGTATGAATCCTGACTGGATAGAGCCTATTGCGCTTATCCATACTCTGCTTGCCTACATGCTGGTCAGCTTCGTCATTATGCATGTCTACATGACCACCACCGGCCACACGGTGACCTCAAACATCAAGGCGATGATTACGGGGTGGGAAGAGGTCGAGGAGTAATGCAGAAGTGCCAAAAGCGAGAAGTCTGAAGCTAAAGTAGTAGCGGATTTTACAGGGGCGAACAAGTGTTCGCCCTTATCGTTTCCGATTGAAGATGGAATCAGTATGATGAGGCAGCTCTCTTTTACCGTCTTTACTGCTTCAGCCTGCCTCAAGGCAAAGCTGATCTGTTCTTCGCTGAAGTGTGATTTCTTCATGTCAATGCTTTTGGGGCGGTTCAAGATAGTCATTGCCGAAAACGCTATTTATATACGTGACCGGTTTTCGGGGAGGGGGAGCACTGCGTAGATTTTCGTTTCTTCGGAGTGGCATCGAGGATGAGAACTCCTGAGGAATTAGGATTTCAAAACTTCATCGTATTCCTTTATTATACAGGGGAAAAGATCTTTTCTCCTCTATTCGCTTTTCCGGTTTCGCCGGATTGTGAGTTCTTATAAGCAGTCAACTATTCTCTGAGGTATGGGGCTCTCTCGAAGACAATTTCTGGTTCGTACGGCAACGTGTGCGGTTTTGTTCGGGCTCGCACCGGGGCTTTCGGCCTGCAATGGCGTGATTCGGCATGATAGTCGTAAAGGGGAGGCGTACGATGCTCTCCTGGGGGCTATCGGCCAGGAACGGACCGATATGCTCTGGTATGCGTCGCTTGCCCCGAGCAGCCATAATGTTCAGCCCTGGACGGTGATTATCGATTCTGATCGATGGACCATCGGGTCTGCCAGTTCCCGCTGGCTGCCGGCTGTGGATCCTGAAAACAGGGAGATGCTGCTGTCTGTCGGAGCGTTTGTGGAGAATCTTACGCTTGCAGGGTCACGTTTTGGTATAGGTGTCCGTTCCAGGGTGATTGCGCAAAGTCCGAACGATCCCGAGCTTGTGGAACTGCAGCTGAGCAAGGTTTCGCCATCGGGCTACCCGCTCGAGCGACTTGAAAAGCGCATGACGTTACGCGGTCCGTTTCAAAGCCAGGAGATTGAGGCGTCCGATTTTTCTTCGCTTATCGACGGCGACGAAGGGTTTTTTTATTTTCCGCCAGCCTCATTGGAGGCAGCATGGCTCGATGAGGCAACCATTGCAGCTAATCGTCAGCAGGTCAAACGGCAGGATGTTGCATCGGAGCTTGCCTCCTGGATACGATGGTCGGATGCTGATGCGTGTCAATACCGCAACGGGCTGACCCCGGAATCCATGGGTATTACCGGTCTTACCGGGTGGTATGTTCGCAACTTCTATGGGCGCGACGATGTGCTGAACCAGGATTTTCGGAAAAATACAGTTAACAGGGTTCTTTCGCAGGTGGCCGAAAGCGGTGGCTGGATTGTGGTGACGTCGGATAACGGCACTCCATCAGCGTTGATCCAGGCAGGCAGACGCTTCGAGCGTATGCTTCTCAAGGCCAGGGGACTTTCTATCGGCATTCATCCCATGTCGCAGGTGCTCGAAGAGGCGCCCTGGAAGCGCGACGTGCGTGATGCACTGAAGGTACAGAAATCGCCCCAGCTGCTTCTGCGTGTGGGTTATACCAGAGACTATACTGATCCTGTCAGTGTGAGGATGCCGCTCGATCGCGTTGTCAGTTTTCGTGCAGGGTGATTCCTTGCGATGCACTGCATTCGTCTGAGGTGAGGGGAAAGTCAACGAGCGTTGCCAGGACGTGACAGCAAAGGAGAATTTTCAATGGATTTACAGGGCGCAGTCTCATTTATCGAGGCGTTGCAGTCGAACAACAATCGCGAGTGGTTCCATGTCAATAAGGCTCGTTACGAGGATGCCCGGGCGGCGTTCGAGGCCCTTGTCGGCGTGGTGATTCCTGTTGTGAAGGGGATCGATCCTTCTGTCGACGTCGATGATCCCGGGGAGTGTCTATTCAGGATTTATCGCGACGTTCGGTTTTCTAAAGACAAGTCTCCTTACAAAACCAATTTCGGTGCGTTCATTGCCAAAGGGGGGCGTAAAAGCCCCTATGCCGGCTATTACCTGCATATCGAGCCGGGAGCGTCTTTTGTGGGAGGCGGCGCCTACATGCCTCAAGCCCCGTATCTTAAAGCCATCAGGCAGAGCATCTACGAGCACCCTCGTGAGTATAAAGCCATTCTGCATAGTGATGATTTCAGTTCATGCTTCGGCACGATATTTGGCGAAACCCTGAAGACCTCCCCCAGGGATTTTCCAAAGGATTTCCCGGATATCGAGCTTCTGAAGCATAAGCATTACGCCGTCACTCATCCTGTGGACGACCAATTCTGGATCTCCGGGGATGTCATAGATCGTATGAGGGAGATCTTTGCCGCACTCTATCCTTTCAACAGATTTCTCAATACTGCTATTGCATCAGTCATGTCGTAGGTATGTTCGTGATTTCCTGACACGGTGACTTTCTGCGTGGAAAACCTTTTTGTCTCTCCTGTTGTTCATTTCTGTAGACGGATAGCAAGCTTGAATCAAGGGCATCTCTCTGTATTGTCAATAGAAATACATTGAGAGCGCTGCCTGCAATATGGAGCAACAACATGACATCGACACTTTTTCTTTTATTGACGGCATTGACGCTTATGAGCTGTTCCGTGATTGGCAAGAGGACAGCGGCAGAGCCTCCATACAGCGTTGAACATCGTGACGGGGATTTCGAAATTCGCAGCTACGGCCCGGTGATCGTCGCGTCTACGGTGGTCAACGGCAGTTATGGGCAAACCAGCAATAAGGCATTCGGCCGTCTTGCAGGCTACATATTCGGCCGTAACACCGGCAAGCAGAAGATCTCGATGACAGCGCCGGTGATACAGGAGGCGGAAGGTGAAAAAATTGCCATGACGGCTCCTGTCATACAGGCGAAGGAGGGGAGTGCATGGCGTATGGAGTTTGTGATGCCGGAAGAGTACACCATGGAAACATTGCCGAAGCCTCTCGACCCGGAAATCAGCATTCGTGAGATAGCGCCTCGCAAGGTTGCCAGCGTTCGATATACAGGTCTGCATTCAGCCCGCAATATCGATAGATGGTCAGCGAAGCTCACTGCGTGGCTGGACAAAGAAGGATACCGTACGCTTTCTCCACCAAGGGCGGCAAGCTATGATCCGCCGTGGACAATCCCTTTTCTGCGCCGAAACGAGATCCATATTGATGTTGAGTGAGCAACGTCCTCTGCCTTGCTGACTGGTTCAATTGCCCCCGGATGCAGCGTATCCAAAAGCCATCTGTAATCGGCAATGAACAATCTTCACTTTTCGAAAAAGGGTTGCGTATCAGCTAAGATC